>Ga0307380_10001175_pt1 | contig 39282 bp, 24 predicted proteins | sample UN3MG_FD_202239 | JGI IMG/M metagenome (GOLD analysis project Ga0307380, IMG submission 202239) | Soil microbial communities from Risofladan, Vaasa, Finland - UN-3 | ecosystem: Environmental > Terrestrial > Soil > Coastal area > Acid sulfate soil | place: Finland: Risofladan, Vaasa | collected...
CCTTGTCGATTACCTGAATCTCTAAGAAATGATTTCCTGAACCGAGAGTGCCCAATTGAGGTTTTCCTCTTTCCAGGGCATGCTGGCTGACCAGATCAGGATTTGCATCTTTCATACACCCTTCCTCTTCGGTAAATAAGATGTCCTCTTCCCAACCAAAACCTCTTTCTACGGCCCATTTAGAACCTCTCCTTAAAACTTCTCTTATTTCATTATAACTTATTTTTATTTTCCCTTTTGACCCTACACCAGATGGGACAGCTCTAAATAGTTCATTAACTAAGAGTTCAACTTTTGGTTTTACTTCTTTTAAAGTCAAATTTGTCCTTACTAATCTGATCCCACAATTTAAATCAAAACCCACTCCTCCGGGGGAAATAACTCCATCATCTAAAGTGGTAGCAGCTACCCCGCCTATAGGAAAACCATACCCCCAGTGGATATCCGGCATAGCCAATGAATGACCTACAATTCCAGGCAAGAAAGCCACATTAGCTACCTGTTCCATAGCCTGGTCCTGGCGTATTTTTTCCAATAAATTTGAAGAGGCATAAATCATACCGGGGACTCTCATCCCCGAGTTATAGGTTTTGGGAATTTCCCAGCGATAATCATCTATCTTATTTAAAGGTCCGTCCCATGATTGTTTCATATTAATTCCTTTTTTTAGATATCGAAAATAACCTGGGCTCTCCAGAGTCCATTTTTTTCATCTTTTATGATTTCTAAACGGTGGTAAGTTACAGCTTTTATCTCTTTTTCTATTTTAACGGAAGGGGGATTGATTTTCGCCCCCCCGACTTCTGCCTCAATTTTATCATTAGATAAATCTTTAATTTCAAATTTATTTAAAATAACTAATTTCGTTTCACTGATATACAAAAGTTCATTAAGCCAGGCGAAGAGTAAGCCCTCCAGATTGTCAGCTTCCAGTTTGATTTTATCACAAAAGTTTTCTTTAAGGGTTTTGTTTTCTCCGGCAATAATTTCAAACATTCCTTTAGCAGTATTGATAAACACTTCTCTTTTGTTTTTACCATATGCCGCTATTCCAATATCAGCGGTATGTTCGAGTATTTCAAATTCTTTCATGGATAATTACGCCTTTTTAAATTTTAAGCTTTATTCTGTTATCTGAGATTGTTTCGCTTTACTCGTAATGACAATTAAACAAAAAACTCTCGCCAGGTAGTAACATTTTTTACTACTAGGGACGAGAGTTTAATCACGTGGTGCCACCCTGATTTAATAGGAAAATATCCTATCCTTCATTGGGTATTTTTTAACACACTAAGTGCGTTTCTGGATATTTTATTTCACCAGAAAATTATCAGAGGTGGAATTCGATAAAGTCACCTGCTGATTCACACCATCCATCAGCTCTCTGGGAATGACCGGTACCTACTGGCCCCTAAACATTTATCTATATATTTATTTTGTTGTTTTAATTATAAATTTTAATATCCCTTCTTGTCAAGCTTTACTCGTATTGCGTATTGCGTAGGGAAAAATAGAAGACAGGAACCAGAAGTATGGGTTCGATTCATCGAACCCGCTAATCGTAGGACAGGCGTCTCGCCTGTCTATTAAACAACAGGGATCGAATAAATCCGACCACTACTCCGTAATGACAGCAATGGGCAGAAAAATAATTACTCGAAAATAATTAATATTTCTGCCCAATATTAAAAACTAATTTCTATTTGTAAATTTACTTTTTAAGTTCTACAATACTATTCAGTTCGGTCTGGAAGAATTCATTGGCATTCCCCCAGTTTATGGCAATTTCGAGAACATCGTTACAGGCAATAAAGCATACCCAATCGCCTTCGGGGACATCTCCATAAGTCGTTCCGACTTTAATCTTTTGATTCTTGTCACCTATTTTTACATTGACATCATCTCCAAGTTTTATACCCAGTGCATCAAAGTCATCCTGAGTAATATTCACTATTATATTCCCATATTGATTAATATAAACTACATAACCAATTGCTGTCTTATTTTCAACCTTGGATTTGTTAATGGGTAACATAACCAGATCTTCCGGATTAAGCTCTGGACCCACTTCAGAAACTGAATCCCCCGAAGCTATATGAGCAGCCACAGGAGAAAAGATGTCTCTTCCGTGAAAGTCTTTGGAAATTTTTCCGGGTCTAAAATATTTATTATTCTTAAGTTCATAAACCTTTTTTATTCCCATCTCATTTATTACCAGGGTTAATATTCCATTATCCGGTGCAATAAAATATTTATCATTCTGGGTTACAACTAAAAGAGGTTTTCTTTCGGTCCCTACTCCCGGATCTACAATTGCCAGAAATACAGTACCTTCCGGAAACTCTCGGGCAGCATAGAGAAGTGTGTTTGCACCTTCTTGAATTTCAAAAGGAGTTACACCATGAGAGATATCTACCAATTTTAAATCAGGTTCTATGGTGAGCATTACTCCTTTACAGGCACCGACAAAGTAATCTGTTTCTCCCCAATCAGTTAAAAATCCTACAATTCCATTAGGAGCAGTTTCAGCAAGTGACGAAAAGGTTAACACTAAAACAAATAAAGCAGTTAAAATCAAGCAATTTAGAAATTTAAAAACCTTCTTGTTCTTCATAATTCCTCCTCCTTCTTTTTTATTTAATAAATTTATTATATAGGATTTTTAATAAACGTTCAAATAAAAGAATAAAACGATAAATTAAAATATTTTTCTGTTTCTATTTTATTTTTCCCTTGACATTCGACTGACCAGTCAGTAAAATAAAAGTCAGTAAAAAAATTTATGGGATGAAAAGAGAAAATAAAATGATGAAAAAAGTTGCTAATTTTATTACCAAATACGCCAAACCTATCTTTATCATATTAATTTTAATTACCATTTTTGCCGGTATGCAGACTCAGAAATTAAAAATTGAGGATGATATTACCAAATATATTTCTGAAGATGACCCGGATATCAAATTTTATAGCGAGGTTATCGATAAGTTCGGCACCTCCCAGATGAGTGTATCAATGATATCCCTCGAGTATGAGGATCTGTTCACCCTGGAAAACCTCGAGAGGATAAAAGAAATAACCGAACAACTGGAAAAAGCCCCTTTTGTTAAATCAGTAAATTCTTTTCTAAATATGCCCAAAATTATCACTACCGATGTGGGTCTTGAGGTAAAAGATCTGGTGGAAGTGTTTCCGAAAAACGACAAAGAAGCCGCGGAACTTAAGCTTTCTCTCCTGAATGACAAACTGGTAAAAGGGAAATTTATCTCGGAAGACGGCAATGTAGCTTTGTTAATGGTTGAAACCATAAAAGACATAGAAGATGAACAACTTACAACTGGACTGGAAAATATAATTGAGCCCCTGAAAGGTCAAACCCTTCAAGTTCATTATTTTGGAATGCCTTTTATAATGGCGGAAATGTCGGAAAGTTCCTGGGACACCATGAAATTGGGCATTATTGCTGCAATAACCGTACTATTGATCCTTTATTTTTGCTTTAGAAGTTTTCGCGGTGTATTTTTACCGCTTTCGGTTGCTTTCCTATCTTCCTTCTGGGTAATGGGGTTTGTTGCTACCATCGGCAGAAGCGCCACCATGATGATATCATCGATACCGGTATTGATGATATCGTTAGCCACAGCTTATGGCATCCACTTTATAAGCAGGTATTACGAGGAAAGACATAATCTTGACCCTGTTAAAGCGGTTAACGTGACCCTTCAGGATATATTTGCTCCTATTCTTATGAGTGCCCTCACTACTATGGCAGGATTTTTATCGCTAACCGCTGCCATCGTAAGGCCTATGACCGAGTTTGGAATCTTTGCCACCCTGGGAATATTCTTTGCCTTTATACTGGCCACTTTTTTATTGGGTTCATTTTTTACTATCTTCCCGCCTAAAAAAGTCTACAAGAAATTTTCACATGAATCCAATGATATAGTAACCAGGCTTTTAAGACTGCTCAGTCAGTTGATATTAAAAGAACGGAAAATAGTATTAATTGCAATTTTTATAATTGTAATAATTTCTTTAAGCTTTAGTACGAGAGTTAAGACTGAATCATCAATCGAATCAAGAATGGGTGCGGGCAGTAATATTGTAAAGATTATGAATTATTTTAATGATAAATTCGGCGGTACGGATTTCCTTTATGTCTATACCGAATCAAATAATGTTAAAAATCCTTATGTGTTAAGACAGATGAGAAAGGTCGGGGATTATGCAAAGCGATTTGAGGCCTTTGGCGAACCGTCATCGATCACGGATTTCTTGTCTCAGCTTAATGATGCCATGGAAAATAAAAACATAATTCCCGCTAACGAGCAGAAGATTGAAAACCTATGGTTCTTTGCAGGAGATAATGAATATATTTCCACCATGATCGGCGATAATAACGAAGACACTTTACTGCAGATAAGCACCAAGGAAATGACTTCGACATCTCTTGATTATGCAATAACCGAGATGCATGGTTTCATAGAAAAAATTCCCAAAAAAGTCAGAACTGTCAGCATTTCCGACCTAAGCGAAGAGGAAAAACCGGCATATTACCAAAATTTGGCTGAAGAAATCATCTCTACTCTTGGGGCAAAAAATATTGAAATTGAAAATCCCGAAATATTAAAAGAAGAGCTGGTAAAGATTGCCGGAACTCCCAATCCTGAATTTGAAAAGGATACCACAGAGTTCGTGGAGGAGATTTTAAAAGTATCTTCTTTGGAAATCCAGGATTTGGAAATAGACAGTGCGGACTTATTTCCCCTGCTTTCCAACTATATAAAGGCGAAAGAGTCTCAGGATGATTTATTAAAGAAATTAATGGAAAATTTAACCTTATCGGAGGATGATGCAATCTATCTCCTGGAAGGATTGGAAATTTCTAAAAGAATCGTTCAGGACCGGGAAAAAGTAAGATTTGCCCAGTCCGAAACAGAAAGACTTATCGGAAAAAATCTTGCCAATGAAGAAAAAGATATCCTGTGGTATTTAACAGATGAAGAAATCTATATTCCTGACAATAACGGGGACACCATAGTTTCATTTTCCCTTACCGGGATTCCGGTAATCAGCGATAAGATAAATACCAGTTTGTTCAGGGGACAGATGAAGAGTATGATTGCGGCATTTATTGCGGTATCTATTATGCTGATGATTCAATTCGGCTCTCTTTTGTTGGGATTATTTGCCATGATACCGATTACCCTGACCATAGTTACTGCTTTTGGTGTAATGGGTCTCTTAAGTATCGATTTAAATATAGGTACAATAATGGTGGCCAGTATCGCGATAGGTGCGGGAATTGATTATACTATCCATTATATTTCCCGCTATAAAAATGAATTAAAAAGAAAATCAAAACTTGAAGCGATGAAAACTACTCTAACCGGGACAGGGCGGGCGATTGTCTTTAATTCTGTTTCGGTAGCCGCCGGTGTCTTTGTGCTCGGCTTTTCGGAAATTGAAATGATGGCTATATTCGGAAAACTTATCGGGAGCGTAATGCTGTTAAGTGTAATTTATACTTTGACTTTGCTCCCCATTTTGTTAAACAGTATTAAACTTAAGGAGGAGGGAAAGAAATGAAATTGAAAATTAGTCTCTTAATATTTACGATTATTATCCTGCTGTTTGCTGCCGGCACGGTATTTGCAATAACCGTAGATGAAATTACCGACAAAATGGATGAAACTTCACCTGATTTTACAACTCAGAAAACTGTTTCTGAAATGATCTTAATTGATAAAGACGGGAATGAAGAAATAAGGGAAATGGTCATGTTCTCCCAGAAAGAGGAAGATGATAAAACCAGTTCTTTAATGAGATTTCTTTCCCCCAAATCAGTAAAAGGAGTAACTCTTTTGAATATTAACAGCGGAGAAAAGATATATCTCTATATGCCCGCTTACGATAAACCCAGAAGGATTGCCGGGTCTTCGAAACAGGATGAATTTATGGGTACGGGCCTTTCCTATGAAGATATGGACATGGATTATGAAGATAAGGATTATGAAAATAAACTGCTGGAAGAGACCGATACCGAATATAAGATTGAGATTTTACCCAGTGGTGAAGATGTATCCTATAAGAAGATTATACTCGTGGTGGATAAGGAAAAATTTTACGCCAAAAAAGTCGAATTTTACAATATGAGTGCAACCCTTACCAAAACTTTGGAAATTGTTCATATACAGATTGACGAAAATGAAAAGATTACACCGACCGAGATAGTTTTTACCGATATAGAAAAGGATAAAAAAACCAGGATTATTATCAAGGAAATGGAATACGATGTAGAATTATCCTCCGGCTTTTTCAGCATCAGGACACTGTCAAAACCGACACTTTAAAGACAGTATCGAGTATCGAGTATATAGTATCGAGTAAAGAAAAGAAAGAGAAAGAAAAATACAGGGAAGAAATTCAAAATAAATTAGTCATTATTGAAAAAGTCGTAGGGGCAGACCTTGTGTCTGCCCATAATGAGTAATGTATTGTAAGGACTAGATTCATCTAACTCCTTAACCGTAGGACAGGCGTCTCGCCTGTCCTATACGCTAAACGCTATACGCTATAACATCGCGATACTTGATACTCGATACGTGATACTGAAAAGAATGGAGGAGAAAAATATAATTATGAAAAGAAATATTTTTTGGGTAGTGTTTATCATTTTGTTGTTTTCGGCTTCCGCTTTTGCCGGAGATTTTTCCGGAAGTTTAACCTATTCCGGACAATATAATTTTGCCGAACATAGTCTGGGTAATACTCTGAGCCTGGATCTTAATTATATTCACAGCTTTACTGACGAAATTTATTTGGAGGGAGATCTGGTTATCAGATATTCTGATAAATCATCCTCCAGCCCGGTTATGATTATACCTAAAGAAATTTATATCGGCACTTATGACTTTCTTCCCGGACTTGATTTGAATGCCGGTATGTTAGTGGTGAATTGGGGTTCTGCGGATATGCTAAGCCCCCTGGATAATTTTAATCCCTCGCCGCCGCTTATATCTTTTTCAAGTTTTTCCAGTAAAAATGGTGTCTGGGCAATCGATGCAACTTATTATTTTGATGATGTTACCTACCTGCAGGGTGTGTATCTACCGCGATTCACCCCTTCATATATACCGGAGTCATACGAAAAACAGCTTTACCTTTCCATGTTTTCCCCTCAATTTGAAGCACAGGGCATAGATATAAGCGGTATCAACCTGAGCCGTAACCTCCCTGAAAAACCGGCGTGGGGAGCAAAACTATCCAGAAGTTTTACTTCTTTTGATGCCGCGCTTAGTTATTACAGCGGTTATTATTTTAATGCTTATCCTGAAAGTGTTATCCCTGTCCCGGATGTTGCGGGATTTTCTCTGGATATGGAACTGGGATACCCCAAAAAAAATGTTTTCGGCTTTGAATTCCAGGGAGATTTTCCGGGAATTGAAGGAGCAACCCTAAGAGGCGATATTGCTTATATAGTTCCCCAGCCCTGGGAAGTGCAGGGTGAATATTTGTTAAAAGACCCCTATTGGAAGGCAGCTATCGGCGCCGATTATACTACTTCTTCTAACCTTTATCTGAACGCGGGATATATTTGGGGATTTGCCACCGAAGAAGGGGCTGCCTGTTCTCCTTATATTTTCTTGAATGTAAATAAAGAATTGGAAGACAGTAAATTTAAGCCGAGTTATATGGCCGGGATAAGTCTTCGCGACTGGAGTATGCTGAATAATGTCGGGGTCAGCTACAATGTTAATGATGATTTATCGCTAACCCTTTCATGCCTCTTCATAGTCGGAGATGAAACTTCGAAATTTGGACAGATGAAAAGCACAGAAGGAATATTCCTGACGGGAGAGTGGACTTTCTAATGAAAAATATAGATAAAAAAGAAATTATTCTAGAAGCTGCCCAGGATATTTTTTTTCAGAAAAGCTTTTACGAGGCTACTATGGATGACATTGCCCGGCTTTCGGGAATTAAAAAACCAACTATTTATTATTATTTTGCCTCTAAAATAGATTTAGCTTCAGAACTTATTGAGCAAAATATTAAAAAATTATTCGGAAAAACGGAAGAAATAATTTTAAATACCGGCGATGTGAAAGAACGAATAGAGATGATAGTTAACCTGTATATTAATCTCTTTGAAGAAAATTCCAAATTGTTTATTGTTATCCAGAGGATCGGATATGATTTTATGCAGAAGGAGGATAACAAGAAAAAAATAAATGCGCTCTTCGAAAAATTAAGAAAAAGACAGGGTAAAACCGGTAACCTATTCGGTGAAGTCCTATTATCCAGTGGTAAGAAAGTTTCAGGAGATACTTTCCTGTTTTCTATTTTTGCCTCGATTGGAAGATCAATTTTTGAAGAAATATCCCGCGGGAAAAAACCTCAAAAAAATGATCTTTTAGCAATTAAAGATATTTTTATCGCTGCAGTAAAATGATACAGAGGAAAGTTCTCTGTATCACAGGGAACCGTCCTGTATTAAAAGCTTGTTTTACTGGAAAAGGTGAAATTATTGGTTCTGAGATAGGGGGCAACTGTTGAGCCGATAAATCCTGGTTTTGTCTGTCTTTCTTTGGAGATCATGTCAACTGCTTTTAACATATCTACTACACTGGTATTGAATCTCATATTCTTGATTGCTCTTACCAGCTTACCATCTTCTATTAAAAAAGTCCCGTCTCTGGTCATACCGGTTAACTGTATGCTCATGGGATTGAGAATATTAACATAATGTAATCTGGAAATATAAACACCCTTTTTAGTGGAAGAAATCATTTCTTCAATAGTGTTATCCCCTTCTTTCATCACTGTATTGAAAGGCAGAGCTCCGAAAGAAGAATGTTCGGGAGGTAAAGTATTGGCAGTGCATTTTTTATTATATTTTAACGCAGTGTTGTGATCATAAACTCCGTCCACTATTACACCATCCTTTACCAGGCATACCTTCTCGCGGGGCCAACCGGCAAAATCACAAGGTATGGGTATAGTAAGTTTTTCAAAAGGGTCATCAGAAATACTGACAGTCTCCGGAAAAAGTTTCTTCCCCCGATTATTACTGATAAAACTCTGGCCTTCCATAATCATCTTCCCATTAAAAGCCGAGTAGCAGGTGTAATTTAAGATTTCAGAAACTGCTTCCGGTGAAAGAATTACCGTATAAACTCCCGGCTCAATCTCTGTCTGCTCTGTATTTCGGGAGGCGGTTAATAATAATTTATCGGTACTTCTCTCGATATCTAAATCATCAATCTCTTCACTGATAAAAGAGTAATAAGCGGTAGAGTTTTTTTTGGTAATAACACAATTGAATTCCACTTTCGTCCCTCGGTCAAAGGCAAAAACTCCTTCTGAATTTGCCACCAGCAAAGTATTTACTTCCGTTGTAAAAGCCCCAGCAGCATTATATTTACTCTGATGTACTTTTTTCACTAATTGATTTATTAACTGAGCCCGGGCTAAGGGGGTAAACTGTGCGGTCTTTTGGGAAAATTTACACTCTAATGTATATCTCTGAGGAGGTACTAAACGGTAATTATAATCTAACTTGGGACTAATTTTAGTTATTTCAATTACCTTTTGAATATTTTGGGACAGGGAATGATCATCAATGCAGTTCATGGTAGCCATACCAATTCTGTCTTCATTGATAATCTTTACGACTAAGCCTAAATTAGTTTCCGCAACATTCTGGTGAATATAAGATTCCGCAAACCTGGTAAGTTCGCTTCTATTCTCGACTGCCACTATTTCAAAATCATAATCTTTAATAAAACCACTTATCTTTTCGACCAGTTCTTTTCCAGAATTTATATCTCTCATTGTGATGCACCTACCTTTATCTTCCTGAATCGGGCAGGCGAGGTGCCGTGGCCAACATGCATCACTTGACTTGGTTGTCCTTTTCCGCAATTCGGGATTCCCCATAACTTCCAGTATTTTTTATCACTTATTCCGTCACAGGATTTCCAAAATTCCGGAGTTATTCCCTGATAGATAGCATTTTTGTATAACCGTCCTAGCTTCCCGTTTTTTATCTCTCTTGCAACCTCTGTGCCAAATTGGAAATTTAATCTTTTATCATCTATGCTCCAACTTTTATTGGTATCAAAATATAATCCTTCTTTTATATCTCCGATAAGTTCATCTAAATCCAAATTACCGGGTAATAAATTAACATTGGTCATTCTAACTAAGGGTATTCGATTCCAGTTTTCTGCTCTGGCAGCACCATTACTGGGTAACCCCAATACAACTGCATCTTCTCTGGACATTAAATACCCTTCGAGCCTTCCTTTATTTATCAAATAAGTTTTAGAAGCAGGGACGCCTTCGTCATCATAGCCGAAAGTTCCCAGTCCTCGAGGAACAGTTGCATCTGCTACTATAGTTACCTCAGGACTGCCGTAAGTAAAATTATTCAATTTATCCAGAGTCAAGAAACTGCCTCCCGCATAACTTATCTCCTTTCCCAATACCCGGTCTAATTCAATTGGGTGTCCGCAGGATTCATGTACCTGAAGAGCTAACTGAGACCCACCTAATACAATATCGGTTTTCCCGGCAGGAAGAGGAGGGGCTGCCAATAACTGATTCGCTTCTTCTGAAATCCTTTCTGCATTTTCTGTTAATTTCATTTCTTCAATAAATTCGTAACCGCAGGTAGCATAATCGCCTCCCAAACCGGAAGGATAAGAACGTTTTTGAAAATCATCCTCTCCAATAGCAGAAGCAACAATTCCTCCGCCTGATTCAATAATAGTCTGCTCAATTTCAGAACCATCTGTAGATACAAAAATCTTATAGGTTTTAATAAACTCAAGCGAGCCTTCGCTTTTCTTTACTTTATCTCTTAACATTGCCTTGGTAACTTTTACCAACAGGTCTATCTTCTCTGAAGGGCTGACCTGAAAAGGATCTTTGGTAATTGGGGTAATATAGGTAGCAAGATGTTTTTTTTCTGGGGCAAGCTTAATTTCTCCTTTTTTGACCAAGGAGGAAGCCTGGGCAATATCCAATGCCTTATTAGCCGTCTCAAGCAAAGAAGTTCTGTTAAGATTATTAGAAGCAGCAAACCCCCAGGCACCATCTGCCAGTACTCGTATACCTACTCCTCGATTAGTTGAAACATTGTAGGAAGACAATATTCCGTTTTCTACTTCGATATGCTCCTTTTCGGTCTGAACAAATCTCAAATCAGCATAGCTTACTTTTGTTTCCAGCCAACTTAAAATATCTTTCAGTATTTTCTTCATACACAACATCAACTCCTAATTAATAAAATGACAGGCAACTTGATGCCCTGATTCTACTTCTTTTAAAACAGGTTCCTCTTCCTGGCATTGCGGTTTAGCATAAAGACATCGGGGATGAAATCTGCAGCCCGGAGGAATGCTGGCAGCCGAAGGTATCTCTCCTTTAATAGGAATCTCTTTAATAGTATTAGATTTCCCGGGAATAGGCTCACAAACAGCAGCAATTAAAGCTTTAGTATAATAATGTAGAGCATTATCAATAATTTCATCTGCTCCCCCCATCTCGACAATCTTACCGAGATACATAACCGCAATCCGGTCGGTAAAATAACGAGCTGTGGAAAGGTCGTGAGTGATATATAAATAGGTTAAGCCTAATTCTCTTTGTACAGTTTTCATCATATGAAGTATTTCCGCTCTTGTTGACAGATCAATCATAGAAACCGGTTCATCGGCTATAATCATACTCGGTGACAAAACCAGGGTTCGCGCAGTGGCCACCCTTTGACGCTGACCCCCGCTTAACATATGGGGGAAACGTCCCATAAATTCTTCAGGCGGTATAAGCCTCACTTCTTCAAGAGAACAACGAACAATTTTTTCCCGTTCTGCCCTGGTTTCACCCACTTGATGGATAATCAGCGGTTCTTCAAGGACATCCTGCGCCCGAAATCTGGGGTTCATAGAAGCATAAGGATCCTGGAAGACCATCTGAACATTTCTACGGTATTCTTTAAGTTTATTAGTCTCAAGACGGGTCACATCTTTCCCTTTAAATATTATCTTTCCATCGGTGGGTTCCAAAAGTTTCATAAGTAATTTTCCGGTAGTAGTCTTCCCGCATCCCGATTCACCCACCAGTCCGAAGATTTCTCCCTGATTTACACTGAAGGTGATTCCGTCGACGGCTTTCACCCAGATTCGCTTACCGCTCAAGATTTCACCGATAGTGCGTTTTACCGGAAACCACTCTTTAAGATTTTCAACTTTTAATATAGGTTCAATCATTGGTATTCCTCCAACAGGCTATCCAGTGTTCTGGCTCTACTTCGATTAAAGGAGGTTGGTCTTTTTTGCATCTTTCCATTACCTTTAAACAACGTGGATGAAATCTGCACCCTGAAGGTGGATCTACCAAATCAGGGGGGGTACCCGGAATAAAAGAAAGTTCTTCTACTTTTTCATGGAGTCGGGGGGTAGCGTTAAATAACTTTTCGGTATAAGGGTGAATTGGCCCTCCCTTACCGTAGATCTGCTCATTTGTTCCAATTTCTGCTAACTTACCGGCATACATTACCAATAGGCGGTCTGCAACCTCTGCCTCTGTGGCCAGGTCATGAGTAATAAAAATTACCGATAAGCCTAATCTTTTCTTTAATTCTTTTAAAAGATTGATAATCTGAGCCTGAACCACTACATCAAGGGCAGTGGTAGGTTCATCACAGATCACGATTTTCGGTTCCAGAAAGAGAGCGGTAGCAATAACTACCCGTTGTTTCATGCCACCGGACAACTCATGGGGATATCTGCGAATTATTTCCTCGGGAAGGCCTACCAAATTCAGATAGTTTATTATTTTCTTTTTCGCCTCGGAATTTCCTATATCTTTATGTTCCTGAATGGTTTCCATCATCTGTTTACCTACAGTATACACGGGGGTAAGGCAGTTCATCGCCCCCTGAAAGACCATAGATATTTTTTCCCATCTCACTTTTTCCCTCATCTGATTTTCTGACAGAGGCATAATGTTTTCCCCGTCTATCAAAATCCTGCCACCGGTAATTTCCCCTGGCGTAGGAACCATTTTCATCAATCCTAAAACAGTAGTTGTTTTGCCGCATCCTGACTCTCCAACCAGGCCAAGGGTTTCACCTTTTTTTAAGGTGAATGAAATATCGTCAACCGCATAAACTTTCCCTTTACGGGTAAAAAAATTGATCTTTAAGTTTTCTACTTTTAAAATATTGTCTGTATCTGCCATTTCACCTGGTCCTTAATTTGGGATGTAAAATTTTATCCATAGCAAAACCGATAAACGCAAAAGTCATGCCCATCAAGGCTATAAATAGACCGGGAGGGATAATCCACCACCAAAGACCATTTATTACTGCTCCTCCGGTTAAGGCATCATGGAGTATCTGCCCCCAGGTTACAATGGTCGAATCACCCAATCCCAGCAGACTGATAGATGCTTCATAGACAATAGCGCTGGGGACGTAAAGGGCCATTGAGGCAAAAGAATAAGGGACAAGTAAGGGTATCATATGTTTAAATATTATTCTGCTGCTTGAAGCTCCAAAGGCGTGAGCAGCTTCAATATAGGTCTCTTCTTTAATTTGCAAACCCATGCTTCTTACAGTTTTTACCGGTCCCACCCAGAAAAAGCAACTCATCATTATGATCATTGTCCAGATATTGGGTTTAAATATCGCGCTCATCACAATTAACACCGGGAGCAAAGGAACACCTATAAAAAGTTCAAAGATTCTTTGCATTAACGAATCTTTCCATCCTCCCAGGTAGGCACTCATCACCCCGTAAGTTACTCCGATAGAGACCGCAGTAAAAGCGGTTAATAGTCCGATTAATAGAGCCCATTTCGCCCCGGACACGACTCCGCTCCAGATATCTCTCTTGGAATTATCGGTGCCCAGCCAACCCGATACACTTCCGGAAAAAGATATATACACATCTTCGACTACATCATTTTCGCCGGGCAGGATAATTTCTGCAATTATTTTATAAGTCCCTTTGAGTGGAGCTGGGTGAACCAGTATTCCCTCTTTTGCTTCGGAAAATAAGATGCTGGTCGGCTTTACTATTTCTCGTTCAATCCTGTTACTTTCCGGGTTTTCATATTTAACGCCAAAATTATAAGATTCTATCCTTGTATCTTTGGCAATCGATATCCTGATTGTGCTTCCATCACTTTTAGATATCGGCCTCCTTACCAGTTCAATAATCTGACCATCAGGCCTTTCCATGCTTAACATAATAACCGGGGATCCTTTGGCATAACCATGGAATATAACATCAAGGGGTGGAAGATCATAAAGATATTCGTATTCAAAAGCCGCTCTGGTTAATTTTATCTTTCCCATTTTCTCTTCCGAAAAAGTATGCTCTCTTATAATCAAAGAAGGCGCTCTTTTAGTAGAAGAAAACCAGTTAATCCATACCGGTGGAGCACTGGTGGGATTATCTTCCCAGTAAGTAATATCCCGCCAGCGGCTGCTTGCCTCGGGGAAAGGCACGATATAAGAATTTATGAGAACAGTAAGAATAAATATAAATAATAAAATTAAGCCAAACAAACCAAATCTAACTCTCTTAAATTCATTCCAAAAATCAAAGAACCCTGCTTTAATATCAATCCATTTCATTGCGGTCTTCCTCCCACTTTGATCCGGGGGTCAAGAAATCCGTAGGTAAGGTCCAGGATAACCAATCCTCCTATATATAGTGCTGTGGTAACAAAAAGATTACCCATTAAAACAGGAATATCATTCTGTTCAATAGAAATCCAGTAAAGATTTCCCAAGCCAGGCCAGCTAAAAATTCCTTCAAAAATAATATTACCTCCCACTGAGGCAAGAAGGGAAAGAAGAGCCATAGTTACTATAGGCGGCGCTGCAGTCCGCATAGCATGGCCATACAGCACTTTTCGCTCTGGAATTCCCCTGGCCCGGGCCGCCATAATATAATCCTCTTGTAATATACCTAACACAATATTCCGGATAAGGAAGGCGCTGCCCCAAAATCCTATAAGCACCAAGGTCAATACCGGTAGAGTCATATGATAAAAAAGGTCTATATAATAGGCAAAACCGGTCGGGGGAGGAATAGAATGCAGGCCCCCTGAAGGAAATATTCTAACGGTGTAAGCAAAAAACATGATTACCAGCATACCCAGCCACCAGGAAGGCATACCATAAACAATCATAGTACCGATTGAAGTAGTCTTATCCATTAATCCTCCCGCTTTTTGGGCTTTTTTAAGTCCCAACAATAATCCCAAAACAATATTGATAAATATAGCGGTAGTAAAAAGCAGGACGGTTCGGGGCAGACATTCAGCGATAATTTTCCAAACATCTGCTTCTCCGGCAGAAGATCTCATTATAGTAGCTTTACCAAAATTTAGAGAAAGGACATTAATCGCTCTCCAGACAATCCGACTCCAGATGGGTTTATCTAAATGATAGAGGTGCCGTTTAAACTCTCTCCTTTCAGATATATAACGGGTAATCTCTTCCGGCTTCATCCGGGTATCAAGTTTCAAGGTCTCTCCGCGAATCTCTTCTTCAATCTGTGACCTTAAAGTACTTTCCATAGTGGTATTAAAGAGAGCGGAAAAGATAAATATAAGCGTAATAAAAATAGCCAGACCGTAGACAATTCTTTTAATGCAGTATTTCCAATACATTATATGGTATTTCTCCTAATTAGTCGTTATTTTTAAATACAGTTTTCAGTTGTCAGTTATCAGTTTACAGCGAAAAGCGAAAAACCATAATTCAAAACTTAAAACTTTAATCTACCAATTGACTAATTGACTAATTAAATTAGTAGTCACTGAATAGTCGCATGATTAATATAAATTTTAAGTTATCAGTTTATAATTTATTGTGTTTTATGTTATTCCCACGAATCTGGTGTAGAGGTCGGATTCATCCGACCCGTGTATTCTGGAATTTCTTTACGGGCTCGATGAATCGAGCCCGTACACGCTCTACGCTAAAATACGAGATACTAATTAAAACTTAGTTAAAAAGGAAATTTCTATACAACTTAATATACGCTATATCTTAACTCTTTTAATTAAATTTTAAAAGGGCAGTGTCCTCTATTGAATAGCTTCTATAGAGGACACTGCAAAGAAAAGTTTTTTTAATATATTACTGTTGAGCTTGCAACTGAGGTCGGTACAGCCCCTTCTATTGAAGCGCTTATTAAGATGGTATATGAACCATCTTCTAAATCCTTAATGGCATCTGCGGGTATAATTGCCTCAAATGAACCGGCACCTAAAAATTCAGCTTTGTAAGATAATTCTTCAGTAGGTGTTATTAGCATAGCCGAAACCTCGCCGCTCTGGGCTATCTTGGCTGTTCCGTCCGGATACAATACCTCAGACACTTGAACTTTTACCGGTATACCTTCTTCTTTGGAAAGACGCAGATACATGGAAGGTATATCGACACTATCAATTCGGACTGTAGTAGCAGCTAACATGTTGGGCCAGTAATCAGGAGTAAAGGGATATTCCGGATCTCTGAAGGCAGTTAGCTCTATATAATTAGTTATAGGATCGTATTTCCCCAGATAGAAAGCACCGTTACCGATAAAGGCGTGACCTTTTTCATCGATCCACTTTATAGCTGCCTCGTACCCGGCTTTCGCTTCATCTTTTGTAACATAACCCTTTAAAGAAACCGGCAGGTGGTTTTTATCTTTCAATTCTACCAGTTTAGCCCGGATATCTTTTACGCAGGACACTCTTAACAGGTCTACCTGTTCTACTCCGTCACCGGGAGTAAAACTATACAAAGTGCCTGACTCGCTTCCCACTGCTACCAATTCTGCCAATGCCTCAAAAACTTCCCAAGGAAGTATCATATATCTTCCGGACAGATAAGCCTGAGGTGCTCCGTTGGCAGCAACCCTTTCTTCGGATGGCGGGAAATTATAATCAAAATAGCTGGTAATCGTGCCATCGGGATTTAATAACCATCCCTGTTTGATTTCCTGGTCAGGCCTATGGTAATCTTCATAAGCTGCATCATAATATTTATCGTCTTCTCCATCTTTATTTATCCATTCGGTTTTAAATGCTTCGGCATAGAGAAGATTGGCAACAGTCATTGGCTGACCATGATGGAAATTACCAAAAAGGAAACTGTAAGTGCCTTTACTCATGGAGTTTACTCCCGCACCCACCTTATACCATTCTTTCCTGGCAGAATCATATTTTATTGCATCCGATGAAACCGGAATCTTACCCACAACTTCTCCGGCTTCATCTCGCTCTACTTCTGTATTGACATCGGAGGGGATAGCTCTCCAGGGGGTTGCAATAGCACTGGCCGGGCTTTCAAATGAACCTCTTTCAGACATGGGTTGGGCAATAACCAGGCTATAAACGTCATTGAAACCCTCTGTCCCGATGGGGTCCCAGGCGGACATAAACAAAGCTCCTTTGGCAGAATATTCAGTAATTCTTAACTCTTTATTCTTGGTATTAGCGGTGATTAATGACCATTCATTTAAACCATCTCCTAAACCATAGCACATTCTGTTATTAAAGGCGGCTTTATTAGTAGCGTAATAATCCGTCTGGTAAGCCACATATATCCTGCAGGCATCTTTTAGGGCCAAATCCAGGGCTTCCAATATAGTTTCCCAGTATTCTTCTTCGGTCAGGAAATTACCGGTATAGGCCTTTTCGGTTAAACGGTCAATTTCCTCATTCTGGTAGTACCATTTATTGTCCGGTCCACCGGCCATATACCCATACCAGGGAGCATACATCTGGGCAACTATGTGTTCCCAGAATGCTCTGGTTGCACCCGCTCCCCATCCTTCGGTATACATATTCCATTGATAATCTGCCGGATCGGAGTAATATGAGGTTTCAATACATTTAACCCTGTCCCAGAGACAACGTTCGACTTTAATTCCCGCTTTTTCAATCTGGGAAGCCACATACTCTCCCTCTTTCAGCCTTCCCTGAGGGTCATCAACCCTGATCAGGAAATTGATGGCTACCGGCTCACCGTTAAAGGTCCACCATTCTCCCTGTTTTACTAATCTTCCCTGTAGTTCCGGCAGGGCTGCCGCCGTCTGCAGAGCCTCGGTTATATCTTCTATGGCTTTTTTTTCATTCCCCTCAGGGGTGAATCCCAGACGATTACCTACCAGGTTGTATTTATATGTGCCCGGTTGGCCCGGAGTACCCATAGTAAACATAGGACCGCCGGCTCCACCCAGGATCTCGTCAACAATATATTTTCGGTTGATAAGGTCATTCAAGGCAAATCTTACTTCCCTGATAGCGAAAGGATTTAAAAATTCCTTATCTTCCACTTTGACAATATAGGGGGCCGCATTGGGTACAGGATTGATGTTAAGTGACCAGGAACCTGAAGGTACTGCATATATATCCAGCTTATCTCTGGTGGCTTGATCTAAACCCATAATTGTCGGGCCGTTAACTCCCCAGAAAAAGATATCGGTAAGGCCTTCTGCTGCATCCTTTAAACCAATCTCTTCTTTCATTCTGACGTTGATGTAAACCTTATCGACAATAGGACCCTTTACTTCTGCTAAAACCGAAGTGGTTAAACTAACTAAAATTATTAAACTCAACAAACACAAAATAATTGTTTTTCTTGACATTTTAACTATTCTACCTCCTTTATTTTAAATAATTAAAAAACCATACAGAAAATTCCTTTTTCTCTCTTATCACCTCCTTAAATAGCAATAAGATTACGGTTGCAGAATAATGTTTTGTTTGAAATGTTCCCTCTAAAATAGGTAAAGCTGCTTTTTGTTAGGTAATATCTCTAATACTAACTCTATATTAAAAAATCCTTCTTTTTTAGAAAAAAAATGACAGGGGACGGTCCTTTGTCATTTTTTAAGAATCCCCCAGGACTGCGATAGCAGCTCCGCCAATGCCAATATGTACACTCAAGGCGGGAGAGGCCTCTGAAATTATTGCCTTTGGAGAATTAGCAAAGCGTGAATGTATCTCATCACAATACCACTGAGCAAGTTCAGGTGCAGCTACATGAGCAATTCCAAAACGAGGATTTTTAACAGTACCCGCAAATTTAACTGCTAAATTTAATGTTTTTCGAATAACTTTTTTTTGCCCAATCACTTTAGCTGCTTCGACAATATTGCCATCAGAATTTATAGTCAAAATGGGTTTCAAATTAAGAAGTGTACCTAAAAGTCCTTTAGTTTTATTCAAGCGCCCGCTACGTATTATATATTTTAAGGTGGGCACAGCAACAAAAATTCTAGTATTCTTTATAGTAAGTTTTAACCGTTCAACAATTTCATCCAAATCAAATCCTTTTCTTATTAATTGAGCCGTTTTCTCAACCAACAACCCTAAAGCAACTGAACTTGTTTTACTATCGACAATGTGAATCTTATTACTGTACTCCATATCCTTACAGCCCATACGTGCACCCTGAATCGTTCCGCTTAATTTTTCCGAAATATGTAAAGAAATTATAGATTCGTATTTTGGTGCAATTTTATTATAAGCTTCTGTAAAAAAAGCTGGGGAAGGCTGAGAGGTGGAAAGCTTTTCGTTAGAGGTTTCTAAAATGTGAATAAACTCTTTTGGTTTAACTTCTACCTGATCTAAATAACTCTTTTTCCCAACTTGAATCACTACAGGCACAATCTGAATATTATACTTCTTAATTAACTCTGTCGGCAAATCACAGGTTGAATCAGTAACCAATCCGATACTTTTCGAATGAGTATCAAGTTTAATCTTGGTGTTCTGTTTGTGCATATCATCAATTTTGGTTTTCACTATGGTTCCGAATTCAGATAATTCAGTAAAAACATCTTCTGGTTTATCGGTGTGAATATGCAAATGGGCTTTGTTTTTAGAACCGGCAATAATTAATGAATCCCCTAAAAAAGAAAGTTTTTGTTTAATTGTCTTCAGGTCTAAGTCATTACCTTCGAGTAAGCATTCAGCGCAGAACTGAAAATTAATTTCTGAATCAACTTTTTCTAAATTAAAACTACTTATTTTCTTGGTAGTAGAAGCAATTGCTTTTAAAGATTTAATTTTACCACATTCAATAAAATTAACTATCCCCTCTAATATATTAACAAATCCCTGTGCCCCTGCATCAACTACGCCTGCTTTTTTTAATATCATTAGTTTATCGGGTGTTTCGGCCAGGGAATCCTCTGCCTTAGATAATGATTTATTAAAAAGTTCGACAAAATCAGGGGTTTGAGGGGCGTGTTCAACAAGATGATCTGCCCAGTCCTTCATTACTGTAATAATCGTGCCTTCTTGAGGATTAGAAATTGCATTTCTTGCTTGTTCTGCTGCCTTGGTGGCAGCTTGGGCAAAAGTTTCTGTGCTAAGACGCACTTTATCCTTTGTTGCTTCTGCCAAGCCTTGAAAAAATTGTGCCAAAATAGCTCCGGAGTTACCCCGTGCTCCAATCAAAGCCGAATCGGCAATAACACTACTAATCCTGGTAAAAGAAGATTCTTTACATTTTTTTACCCCTTTTACAATACTACTCATAGTTGCTACCATATTAGTACCCGTGTCTCCATCGGCTACCGGAAAAACATTAATATCATTCAGATACTGTTCCATCTGATTTATTCGTTGAGCAGAATTTATAATAAAACGTTTAAATCGAATACCATTTAAATATTTTATTTGAATTTTCATTTTAAAGCATTCTCACCTCATTCCTGCACTGTTTAATTTTCATTAGAAAATAATAAATATACCACGTATCTTTTCACTTTCTTTTTCGCTTTAATCCTGGAATATTGTAAATTAATACTACTTTCTCTATAAAGGGGATCTGGAATACAGGAAGAAATCGCTATTATTTATAATATACTATGTTTTTATTCAAAATCCTTCTTTTTTAGATAAAATATATACTCTTTTGCTTCACCTGTTCTCCGGTAATTTCCTGCCATACCTGGCTGTAAATATCAATCTGCTTTTGGTATACCTCGGCTAATTCAGGATAATCCTTCTTATTTTTCGGTCGGTCAGTCTTATAATCCACTACCACCCAGCCATCGGCCTCTTTAAAGGCTAGATCGATAGTTCCGGATAGAATAACCGGACGGGAATCCTGTTCTGCTAATTCGGCATAAAGAGGATGGGCGGGTTCAATATATATATTAAAGGGGACTTCGCTATATTTAAGTTCTGCTTTTTTCAGGCGTTGATATAACTCGCTCTTTTTAAACTTATGGACCAGCTTGTCCAATTCTACTTTTCTCTCTAGAGATATCCCCTGTTTTTTCAGAGCTTTTTCTATCTGCAAAAATAATAACTGCTCATCGGGGTCTTCTTTAATTAAATAATCAAAGATTCTATGAACGGCACTCCCCCAGGCTGCTCCGCCAACATCGACCGTGGCAATCTTCCGGTGTTTCTCTTCATCTTTAAAATCAGTGGGCTTTTTCTCACAGTAACTGCTTTTCGACAAATCCTTCATCCATTGCCCGCATTCTTTCTGAATCTCACTATAATCATCAAATAAAGATTTTTCTTTCTCTTCCTCTTTCTCGTCCTTTTCCTTTCCCTCTTCCCCGGATAATCCTGTTTCCGGAACAGTAATATTCATTTCATCCTTAATATTTTTCAGCAAAGGATACCAGGGATTATGGTTATTATTGCTCTTGTGATCCAAACTGCTGATCACCAGGAGATTTTTGGCCCGGGTTGCCGCAACATAGAGCAGACGGATATCTTCTGCCTGGTTATAAGAGATCTCGCTCTGGCGATAATCCTCCCAGTTTTTGGGCTGAGCCAGCCGTTTCCCCTTTCCCTGATTATAAATATAAGTACTGGAACGGCAGACCAAAAAATGGCCATACGGTTCCTGCCCGGTTCTTTCAATATAATAGTTTGGTTCATGGGTAGTGGCATTATAAGGAATGGCCAAAAATACCACCGGTGATTCCAGCCCTTTAGCTTTATGTAAATTCATAATCCTAACCGTATTTTCTTCGGTCAGTATATCCAGCTCTTCTTCAACTCCAGCCTCCAGCATTTTTTCTAACTGGTCTACCATTGAGGCAAATCCTGTAACTTCCCCCGCCTCTGCTTTCCTTAATTTCTCTAGAATGAAATATAGCTCACCGCATTTATTCAGGTTATAACCTTCTGAACAGGAATGGGAAAGCAGACCGGAATCAATAATAATCTTTTCCATGGCTGTAACCGGCGGCAGTTTTTGAGTCCACAGATGAAATTGCCTCAAACAGTAAAAAGCCCTATTCAAATTCTCCTTTAATTCAAGTTCTAATTTTTCGGGTACTTTCCCGTAAAAATCAAATTCCCCGCCGGCTTCTTTAAACCGGTATAGATCATCATCAGAAAATCCAAAGAACATTCCCCGCAAGACAGCAACGACAAGCACCTGATTTTCTATGTCCCTCATCAAGCGGAACAGTTTTAACAGTTCTTTTACCTGGTAGGATTCATTTAAAGAAGCGTAACCGGAAACCGTAAAAGGTATCCCGTAGTCTGCAAAAGTACGGGCGTAGATATCCATCCCGCCTTTATAACGTAGAAGAATCATAAAATCCTTGTAAGCAGCTTGGGGCGAAATCCCCGCCTCCATCTCCTTTTCTGTCCGTGCCAGCTCAAACCCCTTGTCAATCATATCGCGAATGATCCGGGCAATAACCTGGGCGTCCTGCCTGATAGTATCATTTTTATTACGCTCTTTGGGGATAATCATCTGCTTTACCCCGGTAAAGTTTTGTGGGTTATCTTCCCGGACGGTCTGCATCATCGAATACATGGCCTGGAATTTTCCCTGACCATTTAAAAACAGCTCGGCAAACAGGGGATTAAGATATGAACCGATGGAATGCAGTGAGCGGAAATTGGCTTGTAATCTCAGAACCTCCCCACCGCCTTTTTCAATCAGCTCCTTGAGCAGGTTATAGATGGAAATATCAGCCCGTCGAAACCGGTAAATGGATTGCTGGGGATCCCCTACCACAAATAAGGAACCCGGACGAGGTATCAATTTCTGCCAGTTCTTTTCGTAAACATCCTGACCGGTAAGATAAAAGATTATTTCCGCTTGAATGGGGTCGGTATCCTGAAACTCGTCTACCAGCAGGCATTTGTATTTTTGCTGAAAATATTTACGTACCTCAGGGTAATCCCTTAACAGGCAGGAAGTTTTTAAAAGTAAGTCCTGAAAGTTAAGGATGGAGCTCTTCCGGCGAAGTCCGTGATAATATTCCACCGCCGGCAGAACGAATTGGATGGTATGGATATAACAGTATTCCCTCCATTGCCGGAGGGTGGGATCGATGACTCTTTCTCTAAGTTCCAAAGCAGCAGAATCTCTGTATTCTTTTGCCTTTTCTTTGGAAATCCACCGGTTTAAAGTGACATTCCCCGGTTTGCTGAAATCCCGGTCAAAATTTTCCAGTAATTTTATTTTATTATAATCTTCCTGGAAAAAATCATTAAAGCCCTTCATCCTCTTTACGCCTTGGACTGCTTCCTGTAATTTGTCATAACCCTTTTCCGGCTCTTCGTCCGGAATGTATTGACCGGCTTCCTTGCTGAAAGATAAAATCTCTTTAATAGCCTCGTTTAAATCCGGTTTTGGGGATTCCTGAAAGGCGGGCTTAACTTCCGGGTAAGTACACACCATTTTATAACAATCCGCAAGTTCGGAGGGTTTTATGCCCAATTCTTCCAGATGCTCCAGAGAGGGAGATTCTTTTATTTTAAGATTAAGCAAATATCTTTCCCAGGCCTCTTCTTTTAATAAAATATCATCGAGGTCGTCAATTTCGACAAATTCCGGATCAAGCTCGGCTTCAATCGGCCTTTCTCTTAACAGGCGGGCACAAAAAGAATGAATGGTCCCCAGGGTGCACTGCTCCAGGTTATAGAGAGCTTCTTTCAGATAAGATTTTTCTTTTTCATCTTCTGTTTCCCGAAAGCTGTCTTCGATTTCCTGCTGGAATCTTTCTTTTAATTCAATGGCTGCTTTTCTGGTAAAGGTGATGGCGGCAATTTCATTAACCCTAAATTTCCCCGATCTGATCAGGGCAGCCATACGGTGAATCAGGCTGGAAGTCTTCCCCGACCCGGCGCTTGCTTCGACCAGCATATTACGGTTCATTACTTTTACAATTTTTTTTCTATCTTCTTTATCGATTAATTTTTTCAGGGAATTATCACTCATACTGTTCTTTTAATCTCCTCAAATTATCAAGGGCAGGTTCCCCGTCATATTTTTTGGCATTTGGTCCGCTTACTTCCATCACCTGATTTTGTTCCAGGATATCCAGATAATCCCTGCACAAAAAATCTTCTGCTTTTTGAGTCACGGCAAAATCTCCCCAGGCAACAATATCAAGTAATATATCTATTATTTCCAACACCTGTTCCCTTCTTTCTTCTCCGTAGAAATATTGCCTGCCCTGGCCGTTCAATGTGGGAAAATAATAACCCGCCTCCGCAATTTTGGGAAATTCGGATATCCCGGCTTTGGCTAATATTTTTTTAAGAGATAGGGCGTAGAGGGCATGCTGAATCTGTTTTCCGTTTTGAAAATATCTACTTCGGCTAAACTCATAGGGAGTTCCGGTTTTATAATCGATAATACGATAAGTATCCTCATCTATTTTATCTATGCGGTCAATCTTCCCCTGAAAACTGATCGACCTGCCGCCGGGCAGAGACAGTTCTACGGACTTTACCTTGCCCAATTCCCCATTCCGACTGTCCCGGGTGCCAAAAGCAAGTTCAAGATAGGCCGGGATTTCTCCCTTGTATCTTTTCTCTTCACAATGCAGAAAAAAACGGCAGGAATCAAGTATCTCTTTACTCTCATGCTGGTAAACCAGATTATTGGGAGGTGCCAACCTCTTTCTCTTTTGTTTCAACTGGGAATGGGTGATCTCTTCCAGGGTAGGCCAGTGATTCTCATAAGATGGCGGGATAAAAGTTCCGGTCGATGATGCTTTTTTTAACTCTTGATAAAATTCCTCGAAAATTTGATGAAAGATAATTCCTTTTTCCGAAGGTTCCAGCCATACGCCCGGGTCTTCGACCATCTCCGGGGGCGGCATTATTTTCAGGACATATTTTAAAAAATATAAATAAGGACAAAAGGCAATCAATTCCAGCCTGGAGCTTGACATTATTAATCCGCGGTTAAGACGGGGGTCTACCCGATCGGGTTCCACATTTATTTTTCCGTTAAATCGATTAAGCTCTTCCCGTTCCCTCTGCCGGGCGGCATAAAAACCTTCGGACAGGGCAGGATAAAAGCACTTAATAAGGGGAGCGGTATCTAAATAATTTTGCCTGGCAGAATACAAGAACCAGTCTGCGGGATCAAGAATTTCCCGGGATTTACCGGGAACGAACCCGGAAGTTTCCTGAAAACTGCGGTAAAAATCAGAATAATCTTTCTGTTTATCCCCGGTTTTCAAACGGTACAGCTGGAGCATAAGGCTTGAAGGAGCCAGTTCCCGATTGTCCTGAGTATTAAAACGGGAATAAGAAAGGAAAATTTTACCCTCCAGTGAAGCAAGCAGTTGAAGCATCTTGTATTGGTTTTCTTTACCTTTTTCTCTGTCGGGATTAATGCGGCCGCTATTTTTTTTCTCCTCATCCAGCAAGATAGAACCACTACGCGCCAAATCGGGAAATTTTACGGAATCCATTCCCACAATAAAAACATAGGGACGGTTAAGCCAAATTCCCTTTTTGTAGCTGGCAGCATGAAGAAAACCTCCTCGGGGTTCTGAACAATTAATCCGTTCATTTTTAATTAAATCGGTTATCAGAGCGAGGGCTTCGTTTACGGGCATATCGGGAAGAGGATAATCGCTTTCCGTTAAAACAGTTAACCTCTCGGTTATCTTTTTTATCGCTTCTTCGTCTAAATTATTATACTCGTCTATCTTGCTGTAATCGGTGACAATATTCACCAGACCCCGGGCAACCTGTTTCGGGGAAATAGTGTAATCAAAATTTTCCCGAGGTAATTCCTGGAAAATTCGGGTTATAAATTCTCTGATCCATATAAGATTTTGTATCTTTTTGCGGTATCCTTCCTGCCTGCTTTCGGAAACCTGCTCTATCTCCCTTTTTAACTGCTTTATACTTAGATCCAATCCCTTGATATATCGGTTCCTCTTGTGCCCGATCGGAGAATTGCGCAGCAATGAAGCTGCTGTCTGCGGGGTAGGTGTATCCGGGTTCGACTGCAGTTCTTTGAACTGAAAATCGCCTCCGGTAAGCAAATGGTATAATTTTGACATGCTGTAATTGTCTCGCATCCAGTCAACCAGAGAGAAGAAAAGTTTCGCCGGAGAGGTATTTTTAATGTTTATCCCGCTGCCGAATGTAATATTAAAGGAATATTGCCTGGACAACTGATAGAGATACTGGGAATAGGGTTCCTGAGCGGTATAAAAAATACTCACTTTATCCAAAGGAATATTTTGGGATTTTATCTTTCGTATAATCCCCTTTACTTCATTATATTCTCCGTGAGACTGGATTAACTCAAGATCAATTTTTTCGTGTATACCTGATGGTATATTGTCTATATCGTACAGATGCCGAAGAGGGTCATCCGGATAAATTTTTTCCTCTTTGCAGGACCGGGAAAAATAAAAAGAGGCTGGCTTTTTCAAGTTCCCCGGGACGGGCAAATAGATAATCTTTGCCACCGGAAGAATATTCTCCCGAAAAAAAATTCCCTCCAGGTAATCTAATTCGATATTGGAAGGGACGATGAATAATTCCTTTTCCGGCCGGCTCTTTTTTGTGCAATTGATTGCCTGAAGGTAGACATCTGCCTCATCAATGTAATTTTGCTCTTTCAGTATTTTTTCGTATTCTTGCATTATTTTAAGGAGGTCTTCGCTTTTTTTTAAACTGGTCATGGCGGCATGTGGGAAATTAGGGGAAGAGAATCCGGCCATTCTCAGCTCTTTTATAGCCAGGTAAATCGAACGGCTGATTCCGGGAGAAAATAGGGTGAACTGAAAGTAAGCCAGCGATTTCTCCCGGGATAATTTTTTCAATATCTGAAAAAGAAATATCTGCCCCAAAGAATTATCTAAAATTTTTAATCTATTTTTTAAAATATAATCATCACAGTAATCCCTGGCCAGATCAAAAAGGGTGATGATATTCAGGTTCAAAGCAAAGAATCCTTCCCTGGATAGGCTTTTTTTAAAGGTATTACCGTCCAGATAAGAAGGCATAATTAAATTTTTCTTCCCGGTTAAATTCTCCTCGCATACTCTCTTTAAAAAACATACCAGGGGACGGTTCTCTGTCATTTTTTATTCTACCCTTCCGCCAAGATATTTAGCTAAAAATTCTTCCATAGCCCGATAAAAATCAAATCGATTTTCTTCATTGGCAAAACCATGGCCTTCATTATCTTTCACCATGTAGGGGACTTCGATTCCTCGAGCTTTCAATGCTTCCACCATTTGGTCCGATTCGGCTTTGGGAACTCTGGGGTCATTAGCCCCCTGAGCGATAAAAAGAGGTACTTTAATTTTATCAACATGGAAGAGCGGGGAAGATGCTTCCAGTAGCTCCTTGTCTTTTTCCGGGTCTCCGACCATTTCGTAAAACATTTCCCGCATAGGTTCCCAATAAGGAGGTATTGCCGAAAACCAGGATAAGATATTGGAAACACCCACATAATCAACACCGCAGGCATATAAATCCGGGGTAAATGTAAGACCGGCCAAAGTAGCATATCCGCCATAAGACCCTCCGTAAATTCCGATTCTTTGAGGATCTGCTATCCCTTGTTCAATTAACCAATTTACTCCATCGGTAATATCATCCTGCATTTTTTTACCCCATTCTTTGAATCCGAGCTCCCAGAATTCACGGCCGTACCCGGTAGAACCCCGGAAATTCATCTGTAATACGGCATAACCCCGGTTGGCCAAAAACTGGACTTCGGGGTTATATCCCCAATAATCTCTGTACCAGGGGCCTCCATGGGGATTGATAACTACGGGTAGATTTTTAAGAGTTGAACCTTTGGGAATGGTCAAGTATCCATGAATAGTTAAACCATCCCGCGAGGTATATTTAATTGGCCGCATACTTGCCATATATTTTTCTTCCAGCCAGGGGCTGATCTCTATCATCTTTCTGAATTCACCCGTAGTAAGATCATAAAAATAATAAGCCCCCAAACCTTTATCACTATAAGTTATTATAATTAGTCTGGTTTCATCTCTGCTGCTGTCGGTAATTGCCACTTCGTATCCGGCCAAACGTTTCTCCAGGTCTTCCTGTAATTCTTTGCGCTCCTGGTCAAAAAAGAAGTAATGTCTTTTATCGGTATGATAGGCAACGCCAGTAATTTTCTTATCTTTTTTTGACCTTAACAATACTGTAACGTCCACTTCCGGATTCTCGTATATTTCTTCCAGAATATTTGCATTGGCGACATCATATTTAAAAATTGCCCGCTTATCCCTGCCAACATTTGAAGAAACATAAAGATACTTATTATCAAAAGTAAAAAATAAGGGAGCTACGGTTTCTTTAAAACTAGTGGTAATAACTGCCTCGAAGGGATCGCTTTCCTTTTCTCGATATAAAATGCTGGTGTTTACACCGTCACTGGTAGTAGCAACTCGAAGTTTCCCTTCATGATCGGTTAACCAGCTGACAATATTACCGGGATTTTCGGCAAGCATTTCCATCTCCCCATTATTAATATTGATACGGTATACATCATAAAACCTTTTATCTCTTTGGTTCATCATCATCAACATCTCGTCCGGATTATTTTCAAGATCGTCGATCAAGTGAACCTTTACCTCTTCAAAAGGGGTTAAGATTTTTTTGTTTGAACTATCAATATCTACAGCATAGAGTTTATAGTTTTCATCTCCTGCATCATCCTGGGCATATACAATTCGATTATCATTAGCCCATAAATATCCGGCAATATCTCTTTCTGTGGCTTCGGTAATTCTGGTAATTTTTTCTTCCCCGATTTTCTGCACATGAATATTCAGACGATTTTCCCAGGGCTGAAGAAAGGCCCAGTACTCACCGTTAGGAGATAAGGAAAAACCTATTTTTTCGGGATTCTTAAAAAAATCTTTCATGGGAATTAACGGGGCTTCATCCTGATTGCTCTGTACTATTAAGTTTAGAGTGAAAAGTAAAAATATTGTAAGTAATAAGGTTAATATGAGTTTCTTTTTCATTTCTATTCCTCCTTACTTTACGAATTTTAATAAATCAACTTATCCATTACTTTTTATACAATATCATTTGGAAAAAATTGGGTCATCTTTTTCATTTTGATAATCATAGCTATTGTAACTTCTGATTTGATCTATCTCTTTTCGGTCTTTGGGTTGTATTTCGTCGGATATCGAATAACCCACAGTTATAATAAGTTCAACTCTTTTTGAGGGGGAAATATTAAGCAGTGCCTTCACTCCTTTTTCGTTGAACCATCCTAACATGCAGGTTCCCAATCCTTCTTCTGTGGCCTGAAGGCAAAAATGTTCGGCAGTAATTCCAATATCGATTAAACTAAATTGCTTATCCTTAATTGCGCTTCCAATTCTGCTAAAAAAACTTGGCCTTTCTGAAATTATTAAAATTAAAACGGGTGCTTGTAGAGAAAAACTATTGAAAGAGATGAATTTATCAAAAGTGTTTCTAGCCACCGCATCTTTTAGTCTTGGGTCTTCTACTACAATAAAACTCCAGGGCTGAGAGTTATTAGCTGAAGGGGCAAGCCGCGCTGCTTCCAAACAGCGCTCAATCTTCTCCCGCTCAACTTCTTTGCCTAGATATTCCCGTACACTTTGTCTTGCTTTAACTAAATCTAAAAATTTCATTTATTTCCTCGCTTATCATAGGGGACAAAAAAGAACAGGGGACGGTTCTCTGTTCTTTTTTATTCTTTAAATTTTGGGAACAGAGAACCGTCCCCTGTTCTTTTTTAACTTCGACCAGGCAATTGTGAAAGGCGGTTCCATATCCTATGTCACTAATAAACTCTCCGGTGAGCTCATTAAGATTGGCGTGGTGCACTCCATCCCACCAACCAAAATAAGCATATACGGTTCCCGAGGGAACTTTCTCCGAAATAATTGCCTTAAAAGTCACGCTACCTCTCTCATTATATACTTTTACCTTCTCACCATCATTGATTCCCCTGCTTTCTGCATCGTGAGGATTAATCCGAATAAAAGGTTCTTCTTTAAAAATTTCTCTACTTGAAAACTGGGAATTCATCTTGTTTAAGGCATGGACGCTTATAAAGACTAGAGGGTATTTTACATAAAGCTCGGGGGAAGAATATTTGCTTTCTTTTGGTTCATAATAAAAGGGCAGTGGATTTTGCCCCCATCTATCTTCCATCTGCCGGGAGTAAAATTCTATTTTGCCGGTAGAAGTTTTAAATTTCAGGTCGCTAAAAGCTATTTTCTGGTAATCTGAGAGATGAAGATATGGTTTTTCTTTTAATTTTTGAGTATTGGTATTTAAATTAGAGCTGTCGATTATTTTTTCTATAGTATCCAAATTATTTTCCGGTAAATAATCTAAATTAAACCTGAATTTTTTACCCAAAAGTCTATATATTTCACTTTCGTGTTTGCATTCATCCGGGGGGTCAACCACTTTTTGTTGAAGCTGAATATAAGAATTGCCATACCCGCTGATCAGATCATAATACTCGTACATCGAGGCGGCTGGCAAAACTATATCTGCCATTCGGACGGTGTCAGTCAGAAAAAGATCGGCAACCACGATAAACTCCAATTCATTCATTACCCGAGCTAGCAGGTTAATATTGGGATTGCTGGTCAGGGGGTTCGCCTGCTCAATCCATGCGGCTTTTACCGGCGGATCAATTTGATTGTCTATTCCGCTGGCCAGTTTTGCTACCGGTATGGAATTGCGAATCCTATCCGGTTTTTCGGGGAAGAAAGGCCATTTTAATTCGGGGGCTTGTTTATCGTTAAAGAAAAATCCGCAGCCCTTTTTACCCATGCTTCCGGTTAATGCCGGTAGAAGAGAAATAGCTCTTATCGTCTGTCCTGCATTGGTATATCTTTGTACCCCTACCCCACAAATAAGGGCATACTCAGGATTTTTCTTTATATAATTTATTATGGTCTTAATTTTATGCAGAGGAATTTCAGTTATAGTCGATACTTTTTCTAAAGGGTAATCTTTTGCTAATTCCTTAAACTCATCAAAGCCAAAAGTATGTTGGTTTATAAAATTATGGTCTATTAAATTATTTTCAATAAGTTGATTGGCTATCCCCAGAGCAAGACAACCATCGGTTCCGGGTCGAGGATTCAAATATAAATCGCTTCTTGCTCCTGACTCGTTTTCTCTGATATCAACGGTTATTAATTTTGCTCCCCTATCCATTGCCTTATTTATATAATGCATTATATGAATATGGGTATAGGCGGGATTCATGCCCCACAATATTATTAATTTTGAGTTTTCCAAATCAGTAATCTTGTTATGTTTTACTTCTCCGTAAGTTAAATCAATCGCTTCCTGGGCGGCAGCATCACACAAGCCGCCATAAGCGGAAGTAAAGCCGCCAAACTGATACCAGAAACCATAAGCACAATTTTTCATCACACCCAAATTAGCAAATCTATTATAATATAAAACCGATTCCGGTCCATACTGTCCTTTTAAATTCTTAAGTTTTTCATAAATTATATCTAAAGCCTGCTCCCAGCTAATTCTTTTGAATTCACCTTTGCCGCGCTCACCGATTCTCTGCAAAGGATATAATAATCTTTCCGGGCTATAGATCAAATTTGGAAAATTCTTCCCTTTAGCGCATATCCTGCCCTGGCTTACCGGATTATTGGAATTCCCCCTCACCTCTACAATTTTCCCTTCTTCTACCTCCACCTCCAACGAACAGGAACCGAAACAATCCTTGGGGCACACTGTAAAATGCACTAGGGGACAGTTCTCTGAAAAGGGAACAGGGGACGGTTCTCTGTTCTTTTTTTCTTGTGCTTTATGGACTGTTGTTGAGCCAAATCCCAGGATATTTGCCACTCCCCGGATAGATAAATTGGAATTTAATTTTAAATAGTTGATTAAATTGTTTCTATGAGATCGATGTTTTTTTTCTTTTAAATTAGATAATTTGAGATTATATTTTTTAAAATAATCTTGCAAATATTGTTTTGCTTCTTGTTCATTACTTACACTTTTATTGTATTTCTTATCTTCTTCCTGTAATTCAATAATACCACCTTTCCTCTGTATATTCTGATGGTGGTATTGAATGAATAAATCAATTGCCCGATCTTTATCTGAGGAAAATAAAGACAGAATATCTTCCCCATCAATTAAAAAATCTTGGTGAGGTAATTTTTTAACATATGTACAATAACTGCTCCAAACATATTCATTTAAATTTTTTACAATTGAAGCATTTAGAGGATTATTATGAATGTAATTCAGCACTGCCAGTAAATAATTCTCATCTTCAATAGGCTCGCTTTTATAACGGTCTTGAAAAAGGTGGCCAACCTGCTGATATTTTTGATTAAAATAGTTTGCATAACTTACATTTATTCTTTTCATTACCCGGGAAATCTGTTCGTTCTTTTCTTTGATCAATAAATGCACATGATTATTCATTAAACAATATGCACAAAGCTCGTATTCCCCTTTTTGTTTTACTTTTTTGAGTACTTTTATGAACTTGAATCTATCTTCATCTTCTAAAAATATATCTTGTTTTCGATTACCGCGAACCATTACATGATAAACATTTGCTGAACTTAGTTTTCGAGCTTTTCTTGGCATAATAACCTGCTTCCCGCATATAATAGATTTCTTAAAAAATAGTATATCACATTATATATTTTTTGGGAACAGAGAACCGTCCCCTGTTCTTTTTTTAAAACCTGCCAGAGAACCGTCCCCTGTCAGGTTTTTAGGTATTGGTATTTATATAGCTCGTTGTAATAACCTCGTTTAGCGAGTAATTGTGAATGGTTTCCCATTTCTACCATTTTACCTTTACGCATAACATATATTCTATCTGCACCCTGGATGGTAGACAGGCGATGAGCAATAGCGATACTGCTTCTGTTTTTCATAATCTTTTTTATGGCATCTTGGATAAGATATTCGGTTTCACTGTCTATACTGCTGGTCGCCTCATCAAGAATAAGTATCCTGGGTTCTCTGGCCAGTGCCCGGGCAAAGGCGATGAGCTGCCTCTGGCCGGTAGAAAGATTTGAACCGCCCTCAGATACAATATTCCTATATTTTTTCTTCAATTTACTGATAAATTTATGGGCATTAACATATTCTGCATATTCAATCATCCTATTATCCTCTACCTCGTTGTTAAGGATAATATTATATTTGATATCTCCGGCAAACATAAAAACATCCTGCAGAACTAATCCAAAATAGTTTCTTAAAGCTTTTAAATCCATATCTTTTATGGTAATCCCGTCAATTAAAATTTTCCCTTCGGTAGGGTCATAGAATCTCAAAAGAAGATTTATTAATGTCGTCTTCCCCGCCCCGGTTGCTCCCACAAATGCTACCGCTTCATTGGGCTCAACCACAAAAGACACGTTGTCAATAACTTTTTCATCCTCTTTATACTCAAAAGATACATTTCTGAACTCTACTCTTCCTTCAATTTTTCCGGGATACTTGGGACTCTTGGGAGAATGTATTTTGTCATCCTCCTCAAAAAGCAGGAATATTCTTTCAGATGAAGCCATAGCCGATTGTAATATATTGTATCTTTCAGAGAAATCAAATATGGGTCTAAAAAGCATATGGATATAGGATATAAAGGCAATAAGCACTCCCAAAGAAATTTCTCCTCCCAGCACTCCTTTTCCTCCAAAATATATTATTGCTCCCAGGGTAAAATAAGATAAAACATCGATTAAAGGCCTGAATATGGAAAATATTAACAGTTGATGCATATTGGCATTGTAATAGTTTATGCCAATTTTATTAAAATCGCTCTCGGATCTGCCTTCCTGATTAAAAGTCTGGATGAGCAAAACTCCTGATATTGCTTCTGATAAAAAACTGTTCACTTTAGCCAGAGCAATTCTAACTTTTCCGTAGGCCTCCCGGGCATATTTCTGGAAAAGATAGAGAATAGAAACAAGTATAGGGACAAGAGCAAATATCATCAAACTTAACTTACTTGATAATCTGAATATAACAACAAGTATACCTATCACCATAATAAAATCTTTGGCAGAATAAACAAAGACATCGGTAAACATTTCTCTCAAGGCATCAACATCGTTGGTTAGTCTGGTGACCAGTCTACCTATGGGATTATTGTTAAAAAAATTCAAAGAAAGAGACATTAAGTGTCTTACCAGACCACTCCTTAGATCATACATCACTCTTTCACTTACTACAGCCATCATAACCACCTGGAGATAATTGAAAACAAAAGATACTAAAAGAAATCCCACATATAAGAGGGCAAATAATTTTACCATCTTCAAATCATCATATCTTAAAGTTTTAATTTTATCCGGAGGAATTTTCTGCATTTCCGAGTAAGGGATAAAATTACCTTTATCCGTCTTAATGATATTAGGTTGAAATTGCTCTACCCTATCCAAATTATCCTGGCCTTTAATCATTAAATATTTTTCCGGCAAAATAAGCGAATCTTTCTGCAGTTCCAGGTATTCATCTTTGTTCAGCAGATTTGAAGGGATAAAAATAATGCTATCAGACTTAACCCGGTAGGCTTTATATCGGTCGGTAATCTCAACCGTCCTATCATTAAGGATTAACCTTAGATAACTTCTTTCAATATAATTGTCCACCACATTTTTAGTGATCAAGGGAAGAGTAATTTGTATTCCGCTTATGGCCAGAATAAGAATGAATATGATTAAAATCTTCCCTCCGTATGGCTTTCCATATTGCCATAATTTAGAAAATATTTTTCTATCCAGACCGGAATATAATTTTTCCTCTTTCATATTTATTCTTCCAATTTTTGAATTTTGTAAATACTTTTATAGATATCAGATTTTTTAATCAAATCCTGGTGGGTGCCGCTGCTTTCAATCCTCCCCTTATCCAGGACAAATATATTATCTGCTTTTATAAATGAAGATATGCGGTGTGATATTACAATGGTAGTAATACCCTTAGAATAGTGTTCTAAATTTCGAATAATCTCCTTTTCGGTATTGGTATCCACCGAACTTAGGGCATCATCAAGAATAAGCATTTGGGGTCTTCTGATAATCGCCCGGGCAATACACAACCTCTGTTTTTGACCCCCGGATAGGGTTACCCCTTTCTCTCCCACCACTGTTTTATACTGATATTTTAATTCCATTATATTCTTATCTATTGAGGCAACCTTGCAGGCCTCCACTATCTCCTCTAAAGTTGCATCAGGTTTACCAAACCTGACATTATCCTCTATGGTATCTGAGAAAAGAAAAGAATCCTGAGGGACATATCCTATGCTATCCCTTACCACTGCTATCTTTATCTTTCTATAACCTATAGAATCATAAAGTATTCTCCCCTTCTGGGGTTCGATAATTCTTAAAATTAATCTGGCTATTATGCTTTTCCCGGAACCTATCTTCCCACATATTCCTATATACTGCCCTTGTTTTATATCAATATTTATATTATCCAGAACAACCTGTTCCCCATAAGAAAAGTAAATGTTCTCCAGTTTTATACTGCCTTTTAAGGTATGATACTCTGCACGAGAGGGATCGTAAATATCCGGCTTCTCTTCAAGGAGCTCCAGTATGCGTTTATAAGAAGCGTTGCCCCGCTGGTATACATTGGTCACCATTCCTACTGCCATCATAGGCCAGATAATAATCCCCATATAGGAAAGGAAGGCAACTAATTCACCGGTAGTAAGCTCATTAAGGATGACTTGCTGGCCTCCCACCCAGAGTATTATCGCCATACCAATCTCGGCAAATAAGAATATCAAAGGGAACATAGTGCCCCAAATTTTAATAAGAGAAATATTTTTCCCCAGATATTCCTGGCTTAATTTATCAAAGTTTTTAGATTCCGGCTCTTCTTGCTGAAATGCCTGAATAATCTTTATCCCGGATACCATTTCCCGCACTTTTTCAGTCAACAGGGAAAATGACTCCTGCACACTTTTGAATTTTTTAAACAGTAGTCTTACAAAGAATAATGATATAAGAGAAATTATAGGCAGGGGGAACAGGGCATAAAGAGTGAGTTTTACATTTAGAGTTAACATAAATACGAGGGTGGCTAAAAAAAGAAAGACGGCGTCAAAACCGGCAATAACTCCGAAGGCACAGGCTCTTCTTACTGCGGTCATATCATTGGTCATATGGGCCATAATATCTCCGATCTTTGTTCTGGTAAAAAAAGAATTGGAGAGTAAAAGCAGATGATTAAACAGTTTATTCTTAAAGTCCATTTCGATAAAATGGGACATTCCGATAATTATCATTCTCCAGAAAAATCTAAAGATTCCGATGGCTATCGCCAGGACAAAGATCAAGAAAGTAAACTTTCCAAGATAGGAATAATTATTCCCGGAGGCGGTGTAAGTAGTGATAATATAATCTATCGCTCGTTGGATAATACGTGGGGCAATAAGCTGGGCAATATCCACTGCCACCAGCATAAGAAATCCAAACAACATCTTAAGGGGGGCTTTTTTATAATAAGAGATGATAAATTTGATTAACATGGTTTTACTATAATATACTTCGGTTAATATCCTTGTCAATCAAAAAAGATAGTGGAATAAGAGGAGACAGGAGAGAATAGAAAAAAAAGAGGGGGCAATACCCCCCCCTCTTTTTTTATTCTTTTATAAATCCTCTAATAATCTTTTTGCCCATTTGCTGTAGTAGGGCTCATCACCGGCAATAGCCTTCTCAAGTAAAGGTATTGCTTCTTTCTTTTTTCTACTATCTATCAGCAATTCTGCATAATAAACCAAACCTTCTGGGTCATCAGGAAAATATTTGTGATGTTCCGCAAAATATTTCTCTGCTCTTTTCTTATTTTTCATGGGAAAAGGAAGTTGATGCCAGAATCGTCCTATAGCCAACATCGGACCTCCTATATCATACATTTTATCTATATCATAAGCTTTATAAAAAGCATCCTCGGTGCTTCCTTTTAATCCTTCTGTTAGGGCTTTAAGGATACTAACCCCATCAGAGTAAGTTCCTGCACTCAATCCAAAATAATAATGTCCCTCAATTTTCTCAGGTTCAAGTTCCTTGGCTTTTTCTGCATACTCCATCCCTTTTTTCCCATATTCTTTACAAATGTCTTTCCATCCTTCATACTCCCCTTCAAGAGCATGGTCAGCATACTCTCGATTGGCTCGGGCACATTTCCAATTAGCCTCATAACTGTCTGGATTAGCTTCCGCTGCTTTAGCATACAAGGGAATGGATTCCAGTATATTATCCACACCTCCTTTGTCAAAAAGCGCATCAGCTTGTGCGATTGTATCATTCGCTAATGATGTAAAAGAAAAAACAGAAAATAATACACAAACAAAAATAAGCAATAAATATCTTTTCATAATATCTCCTCCAAAATATATTTTTGAGAATTGATATAAAAATCTACTCTCTTTTTAATTATATTAATCTATTATATTATTTTTTGGATGAAAAGGAAAGTAAAATATAAAGCAGTTGTTTATTAACCTAAAGGCTCCCTGAAATGCTCTGTGTATTTTGAAACACAACAAATCAGGAAGCCTTTTAAAATAACAACTTTATCTAAAACAAAAACTTTTTATTTTATATCTAATTCATCCAATACTTCAAGAAGAGTCACCGATTTTTATGACAAAGCCGCCAATCTTAACCATTTACTGTTCTGTTACCGCAGGGACAGTGAATATTCGGGCAGCTAAATCTTTATCCATCATCAAAAGACCTCTGCCGTCTTTCCCGATAAATTTTAATTTCTGGATAATCTCAGCAGGATTTGCTTCTTCTTCAACCTGTTCAGTCACATACCATTGCAGGAAAGATTCGGTAGCATAATCATTCTCTTCCCGCGCCAATTTAACCAGATTATTAATCATCGCGGTTACCTTTTTTTCGTGTTCCAAGGTCTTCTCAAATAAATCAAGCATAGAAGAAAAATCTGTTAGTGGCTGCTCGATAGCTTCCAGTAATACTCTGCCTCCCTGTTGATTCACGTAATTATACATCTTCTCGGCATGAAACATTTCTTCCTTCATTTGGACTGTAAACCAGTTGGCAAATCCGTTTAAACCCTCAACGGCAGCATAAGAGGCCATGGAAAGATATAGATAGGCAGAATAATGCTCTCTATTTATCTGGTGGTTTATGCTTTTAACCATTTTTTTACTTAGCATAATATACAACTCCTCTCAATTTTCTAAAAAGCACCAGGGAATTGTCCTGGTGCTTTTTCCTAAATATTTATACTTCCACAACATCCTTCACTTCAGGAACTTCCTTTTTTAAGGACCTGCCAATACCCATCTTTAAAGTCATATGACTCATCGGGCAACCATAGCAGGCACCGGTTAATTTAACTTTTACTATCCCCTCCGGAGTAACTTCTACCAACTCCACATTTCCTCCATCAGCCTGAAGTGCCGGCTTTATCTTTTCTAAAGCGGTTTCTACTCTTTCTTTTAAGGTTTTCTTTTCTTGGGTCATATTTATATTTGTCCTCCCTAAATTGTAAAATATTTTTGTCTCTCTTTGATGACGGTTCAATTTAATAATTTTTATCCTTTACTTCATAATAAGCCCGGGGATGCTTGCATACCGGGCAGACTTCTGGTGCCTCGACTCCTTCATAGATATTGCCGCAATTTCGGCATTTCCAGAAAGTTTTTCCTTCTTTTTGAAAAACTTTATCCTCTTCAATATTTTTTAGAAGTTTTCGATAACGTTCTTCGTGTCCTTTTTCAATTTTCGCGATTCCTTCAAACATCTTGGCAATCTTCTCAAACCCTTCTTCTTTTGCTTCTTTGGCCATACGGGGATACATTTCTGTCCATTCAAAATTTTCTCCGGCAGCTGCTGCTTTTAAATTATCAATAGTGCCTCCGATTCCTGCTAATTCTTTAAAATGGAGCTTGGCATGTTCCTTTTCGTTTTCAGCTGTTTCTAAAAAAATAGAAGCAATCTGTTCATACCCTTCTTTTTTGGCCTTGGAAGCAAAGTAAGTATA
>Ga0307380_10001176_pt1 | contig 39267 bp, 34 predicted proteins | sample UN3MG_FD_202239 | JGI IMG/M metagenome (GOLD analysis project Ga0307380, IMG submission 202239) | Soil microbial communities from Risofladan, Vaasa, Finland - UN-3 | ecosystem: Environmental > Terrestrial > Soil > Coastal area > Acid sulfate soil | place: Finland: Risofladan, Vaasa | collected...
GCTGCGCCCATCCAGCGAACACATCCCTCGACATGGTCTATTTGACGGGACCTTGGAAGAAATATTGTACACCCTGTAAGCCAGCCAGTCGGTTAGCAAATCCCGGGCCGAACAGGATTGACATTATCCTTGTTTTCAAAGATCAAGAAAGGTAAAAGAAAGGTATAAAGGTATATGAAAAATCCAAAGGCTCTTGAATAAACGGCGATTTCGCTGTAAAATATTCATAAAATACAAAAAAACGACTTCCTAAAGGATAAGTTGGAACCTATCGGGATTACAATATCAGTTGTCAAACCGGCCTTATTATAAATCTGACTTTTCCGCAAATGACTTGAGAACCTTTGTCCAGAGACAGAAAGTTTTACTGTTGAAGTCTCCACAAGAGGCGACCGCAATAAATCATCCTGGTCATAAACTGTCAAATTCAAAGAATTTATAATGAACAGATTGGAAAAGGAACAAAAGACAATAACAATAATGATACAGATATTCTGCAGTGCTCATCATGGGACTGCCAAAATACTCTTATGTCAAAAATGCCAGGTCCTTTTAGATTATGCTAAAGAACGTCTTGAAAAATGTCCGTATGGTGAGAATAAGACTGCTTGCTCAAAATGCAAAATTCATTGCTACAAATCTAATTTGCGAAAACAAATTATTGATGTGATGTGCTATTCTGGCCCCAGAATGGTCATAAAACACCCCTTACTTGCAATAGACCATATGTTAAGGACTAAGAATCTTGGGCGTGGGACACAGAACTGTAGAAAGTAGGAAAGCTTTGTAGCTCATATCATATAGTGTCCATTATTCAAATGAACTATATCTACTTGGAGGCTTCGTTTTTCTAATACTCAAGATAAGCCCTGTCCCAGTCTTTCCATATGGGCTTATAGCCCTGCTTTCTTACCATATTTGCAACTTCAGCCGGACTGCGATTATCATCGATTACGAATTGCTCAATCGCTTCGCTGCGCCCAGAATATCCGCCCGGATTTGTTTTACTACCCGCACTTAACTTTGTAATTCCAAGTTTTACCAAATGGTCTCGCAGTTGAGCTCGTTCACGAGTCGATAATACCAGCCCCGCATCTGCAAAACACAAACGCAATGCTGTTATCATCTGCACAAGATTCTTATCGCTAAGCAAATGTCCGAACTGCAAATCTCCAACCTCATAGGCAGGTCGAAGTCTCGGAAAAGAAAACGAAATATGAGATTGCCAGTAGCGTTTGATTAAATAATGGGCATGCTCTGCAAGAGCCAGTGTCTCAATCCGCCAATCGGATAGTCCTAAAAGAACACCTAAACCTACCTCACGCATACCTACTGCGGCAATATGTTCAGGAGTATCCAATCTTTGATCGTAAGAGGACTTCGGACCCAAGGAATGATAATATGTGTAAGCGTTACGGTCGTACGTCTCCTGATAAAGCGTTACACCTTCTATACCTGCCTCAAAGAGTTTGGCATAATCGGCACTGCTCATCTGATATATTTCTATTGAGATTGAGGAAAATTTACCCCTTAGCTTTCCCGCAAGCTCCGTAAGGTAATCAACATTGATGAATTGTCTGTCTTCGCCGCTGACAAGTAGTATGTCCCTGAAGCCCTCGGAAGCAATAATGTGTGCCTCTTCAAAGGCTTGCGTAATATTTAATCTCGTCCTTTCAAATTTGTTTTCCTTGTTAAATCCGCAGTAGCGACAAGTGTTTACACAATAATTGGAAAGATACAGCGGGGCATAAAGCCTTATTGTGCGTCCAAATCTTTTGATGGTAAGCCGATTTGATAAATGCGCCATCTCTTCAAGATAATCTTCAGCCGCCGGAGAGATAAGTATTAAGAGCTTTTCAAAATTGTACGAGCCTTCCGAATCAGATAAGGCCTTTTCAACATCACTGGGTTTAATATTCTCCAGTTGCTGGTGCCAACACTTACCATTAGAATCGAGACCTTTCTCGGCCAGAATCGTTTCTATACCAGTGCCATTATATTTCACTGAGCCTAACATTTTTTATTAATCTCTTAGAAAACCTGTCAACGGGCTTGATGGAATTGCCCTTTTGCTAACAGTAGATAAGCCAAATATATAAGCCTTTCGCCCTGCTTCAACTGCTAACTTAAATGCTATCGCCATTTCAGCCGGGTTGGACGCTGTGGCAATCGCCGTGTTGACTAAAACCGCATCGGCACCCATTTCCATTGCATCAGCAGCATGTGACGGCAGCCCTAATCCCGCATCAACTATCACAGGAACATTTGCTTGCTCTATTATAATCTCAAGAGCCGCACGGGTTTTGATGCCTTGGTTTGAACCTATAGGACTTGCAAGCGGCATCACTGTTGCGGTCCCGGAATCTTCAAGTTTCTTCGCCAAAATTGGATCTGCATTTATATACGGCATAACAATAAAATCGTCTTTAACAAGAATCTTAGCGGCCTTTAACGTCTCTACCGGATCCGGTAGTAAATAATACGGGTCCGGAGTAACCTCCAGTTTTAGCCAGTTAGTCTGGGTTGCCGCTCGTGCCAGCTTTGCCAAGCGGATGGCCTCCTCTGCGTTTCGTGCACCGGATGTATTTGGAAGTAGTAGATACTTACTACGATCAATTGCACTCAACATGTCATCATTTTCATTTTCGATATCAACTCTACGAAGTGCAACAGTAATAATTTCTGTATCCGACTTTACGATGGCCTTGGCCATCAGTTCACAAGATGCAAATTTGCCCGTTCCGATAAGCAGCCGGGAATTAAATTCCCTATCTGCGATGATTAACTTGTCCATAAAATTTACCCCCCTCCCACAAATCGAACTAATTCAATGCTCTGGTTACTTGCTAACTGTGTCTTTGCAAAGTTTTTTCTATCTATTATTTTGCCATCAATTTCTGCTACTACCGTTTCTTGTTTAATGCCTATCTCTTCTAACAAATCGGTTAGAGTATGCGGTATTCCATCAGGAAATTCTTTATCATCACTATTGATCTTTAACACTTCCATTTATAATATTCACCTTTTTCAACGTTTTCTGGTTCGACTTCAATTCCTTAATAAAGAGAATCCTATTATTCCTATCATATTAGTATTATAAAATAAATATTTTTCTATCTTTCTTATAAAAATACTCATATATCTGACGCGCCTGGCAAAAGTCAAGTCCAGTAAAATTATATCTTAACAGCCGATTTCATAATAATTTATCGAATTTTTGTGTTGACATGCCATTTTGTCCAATTATAATGTAACCTGTTGTTTTATAAGGAGGTTACATCAATTATGCGAAGGATCGTCAATCCCCAACAAACCCGCCTGTTTGACAGTTTTAACCCGGTATTAACAGATCAGACTCAAAGGCTGTTACTGGACGACTGGCCGGGTGTATTTCGGCATGTCATCCTTGAACTGATGCCGGCAGAGCAACTGGGTGGTCATCTTCATGTGACGATGGGCAGGCCGAGCAAAGAGCTTTATTCCATGGCGGGATTACTTCTGCTGATGGAGCTAATGGATTGGACTAAGCAAGAGGCTATGTATGAGTATTGCTTTAACATGGCTGTTCACTATGCCTTGAATCTTGAGCCGGTAGCTCAGGACCTCAGCGTACGTACTCTTGAACGTTACATGGTGAGATTTGAGGAGGAGGAACTTGCATCGAAGGTGATGCATGATGTCAGTGTCCATTTGATCAAGCTTCTTGATATCAAGATTGACCAGCAACGATTGGACTCAACGCATGTGTTCAGTAACATGGCCAGTTTTGGCCGTACGCGTCTGATGGGCGTGGTGATCAAACGGTTTTTGACCCAGCTCAAGCGTCACGACCCGAAAGCCTACGAGTTACTGGACGAACCGTTGCGTACGCGTTACGCGCCGGGCGTTAATCAACTCTTCGGCGCTATCGGCAAGGATAACGAATCACGTCGTTTGCTTCGCCAACAGGTGGCAGAAGATATGTATCTTTTGATTCGTCGTTTTGCCGACACGGCCGAGCATAGTGGTCGTGACACTTACAAGTCCATGGAGCGTATTTTCTATGAACAATGCGAAGTCCATGAAGAGAAAGTTTGCGTTAAGAAGAAGACCGGCGGAAACGTGATGCAGAATCCATCTGATTCAGACGCTACATACGATGGCCATAAAGGGCCGGGTTATCAGGTGCAACTGAGCGAAACCTGCCATCCGGAAAACGAGGTTCAGCTTATCACCTGTGCGTTGCCTCAAACCGCCGTTGAACCGGACACGGCGGCTACAAGTGAAGTACTCGATAACTTGGACGAATCCGAGCTTTTGCCGCGAGAGATGTTTGCTGACACACACTATTGCAGCGACGAGAATGTTCAGGATGCTGCCGAACGCGGGGTCGAGCTTGTAGGTCCTGCGCCGTCTGGGGCCATTGCCCACAATAAAGCTGAGCAGTTGAATATAGACGATTTCAATGTCGATGAAGATAGCGAGGAGGTTGTTTGCTGTCCGGCAGGCCATAACCCGGAGTCATCGGTCCATGATAGGCAAACAGGCAAAACTACGACTATCATGCCGGAGTCTGCCTGTGGGTGCTGCGATTTTCTTGAACAATGTCCTGTTCGTAAAACTCGTAACGGCTATCGTCTTTGTCACACTGCCAAGGAGCGTCGCCTTGCCGGTCGTCGTCGGGAAGAGTCAACTGAAGTTTTTCGAGAGCGGTATCGGATTCGCGGCGGGATCGAAGGTACCAATAGCGGCTTAAAGCGTCGAACGGGATTAGGGCACTTGCGAGTACGCGGGAGCCCAGGCGTGTTCAAATCCATCTTGTTGAAAGTGGCTGGCTGGAACATCCTGCGTGCTGCTGTCTGCGCGAAGATGCGTGAGATCGTGTACACAAGGGCCGGCATGGCCGTATTTTGGCTTTGTTTTACGTTTTTGAGAAAGCAAATTGCCGCACAAAGAGCCCGTATCACTCCGAGAAGGAATATTTTCGCATGCCTACGGCAATTTACAGAGTTTCAACAATTTTATACTGCGGCTTGAAAAGACTTTTGACGATGGCGTCATATAAGGTAATAAATCACGTTTTTTAAATAATATTTATTCCATAAGGTAAAAAATACTGTTGACAGCTGATTTTCTAAGGGATATAATAGTATTCCGATTGGTATAATGATATTAGAGATTTAAATGAAATTATCTAAGAAATGTCAATATGCACTTAAAGCTCTTTTTGAGCTTGCCTGGCGTAATACTTCTACGCCAGTAAAGACGTCCAGCATAGCTGAGGCTCAGCAGATTTCACTGCGTTTTACAGAGATCATCCTTAATGAGCTCAAACATGGTGGTTTTGTCAATTCAAAACGCGGTAATAAAGGAGGTTATGTTCTCGTCAAAAAAGCCAAAGATTTGACAATAGGAGAAGTCATTCAACATATCCAAGGCACGATGTCAGTAGTTCCAGACATCAAAGTTTCTGGAGATGAAGCTTTTTTAGGAAACGAAGCCTTCAGGCAGCTTTGGGATGAAGTGAATAAAGCTGTTTACAATGTTTTCGTCAACAAAACCTTTGATGACCTTATAAAGATCGAACAAAAAAAGAGAGAATTATGTATTGCCAACTATTGCATATAAAATGGTTTATCTAAGTAATCAAAAATAAATGTTTTTTTGTAAAATATTCCGAGTAATACGATAGGATTACTGTTCATATTGTTGGGTGATAGAGTGGAATCACATATTAGAAGTATAGCAAAAGCAATAACCTGGCGTGCTGGTGGAACCATCGTTACTTTTACAGTTGCCTGGATTCTAACGAAAGAGCTTGAACTGGCAGCACGAATAGGCATTTTGGACACAATAGTCAAGATCGGTGCATTTTACAGCCATGAACGGATATGGAACCGTCTAAATTTCGGCAAACACAAACCTCCGGAATATCAAATATAGTAACTTATATTAGTTCAAAGATTAGGAGATTTTAGAAAATGAACGTCCAACAAGTTACCGAAGAAGTTGCAGAACTTGCTGAGAAACTGAATTTTGCAGAAAAGGTCGAACGCTCATTGGATCTGATCGAGCGATCTTATAAGGAATTTGGGGATAGCCTTGTCGTAGCAAACAGCCTTGGCAAAGATTCCAGTACTGTCTGGCACCTTGCCAAACGAGTCAGCACGAAAATTCGCTGCTTTATTGTTACAACAAGATTTAAGCCAGCGGAAACCAAACAGTTCATGGCCGAAGAAGTTACAAGGTATCCCGAACTACGAGTGTTTAGCAATGAGCGGGAAATCCCTGAGAATTTATATAAAACTGACCCGGACAGATGTTGCGAAATTCTTAAAGTCCAGCCAACGCGGCAGGCCATTCAGGAGATGGGAGTAGAATGCTGGATTACAGGACTTCGCTGCACGGAAGGACGCACACGTACTTACTATAAAGAGGTGGAAGAGCTGGACAAGGGTTTGATTAAGCTCAATCCCATTCTGATTTGGTATGAACGTGAGGTTTGGCAGTATCTTGCACTGAACTGTGTCCCGGTTAATCCCCTATATGGTAAAGGATACAGGTCTCTTGGGTGTGCTCCCTGCACAAAGATTGCCCAAGGATCAAATGAGCGAGCGGGACGGTGGATTGGGACAAGCAAATGCGGCGGCGAATGCGGTATTCATACAAAACCTTTGCTGGATTATCAGATTTAATGGTAAGGAAGAATGAAGGCTGATACGTTAGCTGTACATGGTGGTTTTGCAGAAGAGGCCTTGTTTGGCGCCTCGGCGGTCCCAGTCTATCAAACGGTTTCCTATGCTTACAAAACAGCCCAAGACCTTGCGGATGCATTTGAAAGCAAAACGCCGGGATATATTTACACACGGATTGCAAATCCGACAACAGTAGCCCTTGAGACCCGACTTACAGAGTTGGAAGGTGGTATTGGGTGTATCGCCACATCCAGCGGGATGGCAGCTATTGCATCAGTCGTTATGGGCCTGCTAAGAGCTGGGGATCATATCGTTGCTGCTACAGGAATATTTGGTGGGACCGTGTCTCTGTTTAAAAACACCTTGAGAAGATTCGGCATAAACACAACGTTGGTCGATGTCGCTGATACGAACAACTTTGAAAAGGCAATCAATCACAAGACAAAGCTGATTTTTGTTGAGACCATAGGGAATCCTCGAATGGATGTGCCTGATATACGGGCTGTGGCCGAAATCACTCATAAGGCAAACATCCCTTTTATTGTTGACAATACAGTTACTACACCTTTCCTTATCAAGCCGGTAGATTTTGGTGCTGATATCGTTGTTCACTCAACATCTAAATTCATCAACGGTCACGGCACGGCGATTGGTGGCGCTATAATCGATACGGGCAACTATAATTGGAAAAAAGGGACGTTCGACGATATAAGAAAGTTATCCGATAGAGTAGGTCAATTGGCGTTCCTTGCACATTTGCGAAACCTGATTTACCGAGATCTCGGTGGTTGTCCGGCCCCCATGAATTCTTTTTTGATGCTGCAAGGCCTGGAGACTTTACCATGTAGAATGCTCAAACACTGTGAAAACGCGAAGCGATTGGCGGAATTTCTGCAGGCTCATCCGAAAGCATACTGGGTGAACTATCCGGGCCTGTTAAGTAGCGATTTCAGTGAAAGAGTCACCGAACAGTTTGGCGGATACGGCGGGGGATTGCTGACTTTTGGTCTCGGCAACAAGCAAAGGGCTTTTAAGTTTATCGATGCTTTGAGGCTGGTCAAGAATCAGGCCAACCTTGGCGATGCGAAAACACTGGTCATCCACCCTGCCTCCACACTATTCCACGAGTTCACCATAAATAAACAACGAGCAATGGGAGTGACCGAAGACATGGTGAGAATCTCAGTAGGGATAGAGGATTTTGAGGACATAAGAAATGATTTTGCACAAGCAATAGAAAAAACCTTTTAAGGAACAAATATGAATCTTGTAGTTAATGGTAAAAAGACAAATATAACTGACCGATTGACAGTCAGTCAGCTACTTCTTGAAGAGAATGTAAAGATGCCGCAGATGGTGTCGGTCGAGTTAAACGGGCAAATTCTCAGAAGAAGTGATTTTGAGCAGACCATACTCAAGGAAGACGACAAGGTCGAGTTTTTGTATTTCATGGGAGGTGGAAATGGAGCTGACTGAACAACAGATGGACCGTTACAGCCGGCACATCATCCTGGAGCAGGTTGGTGGTCTTGGCCAGGAAAAACTATTAGCTTCGAGGGTATTAATCGTCGGTGCAGGTGGTCTTGGAGCTCCGGCCGCAGTGTATTTAGCTGCCGCCGGGATCGGAACAATTGGTGTGGTTGATAGTGATAAGGTCGATTTGAGCAATCTGCAAAGACAAATCATCCATCACACGCCGGACATAGGCGAGTATAAAGTCGTTTCGGCCGAGAGGAAAATACGGGCAATCAATCCTGACACGAAAGTCAGGACATACCGCCAACGGGCAATGGCCGACAACATCAGAGATATCATCAGAGAGTATGATTTTGTGATAGACGGAACAGATAATTTTCCCGCCAAGTTTCTCATCAACGATGCTTGCTATTTTGAGAAGATACCGTTTTCTCATGCGGGTATTTTGCAATTTGAAGGCCAGTTGATAACGGTATTGCCCGGTCAAACCACCTGTTATCGCTGTATCTTCAGTTCACCACCCCCAGCGAATGCGGTGCCGTCGTGTTCGCAGGCCGGAGTGCTCGGAGTCCTCGCCGGGGTCATTGGTTCTTTGCAAGCAACTGAAGCTATCAAATATCTGCTTGGCATAGGTAAGCTGTTGACCAGTACATTACTGACCTATAATGCGTTGACCATGGAGTTTCGCAAGGTGCAGTTGAACCGCAAACCAAACTGCCCGCTTTGCAGCGAAAATCCACAGATTATCGAATTGAAAGATGAAAAGCAAATTATGTGTGATTTAAAGAACTGCAAATGCTGAAATTAGAAATTCCAAATTACATATTTGAGCAAATATTGGAACAAGCCAGAGCACAGGTGCCAATCGAGGCCTGTGGGATTCTGGCAGGCTGCAATGGCAGAGTCGAAAAGCTCTACAGAATGACAAATGCCGACCAAAGCAGCGACCATTATACGATGGAGCCGAAAGAACAGTTTGCAGTGGTTAAAGATATACGCTTGGAATCTCTTGAGATGTTGGCGATATATCACAGTCACCCTGCAACTCCTGCCAGGCCTTCGGCTGAGGATATCCGGCTGGCTCTTACACCTGATGTGACATACGTAATCATTTCCCTTCAGGACCCCAAAACTCCTGATGTGAAAGGTTTTCTTATAAATGACAGTTACTTTATTATGGTACCAGTAGAAATTGTGGAATAGTGGAAATGAGTGAATCAAGAAATCCAATTTTGAATATACCGGAGAGTATCAAAGAAGATACGCTCGGTTATCGTTGCCAAGTTGATAAATTTCTTCAAGGCCAAATTTCTCCTGTGGCATTTCGAGCATATCGAGTGCCGATGGGGATTTATGAACAAAGAAAAGCTGGAAGCTATATGGTTAGGATACGCATTGGAGCCGGAATGGTTCTGCCGCTTCAACTGGAACGGATTGCTCAGTTGAGCAAAGCTTACGGCAATGGAATTGTTCACGTTACAACAAGACAGGATATTCAAATTCATGAAGTTGACATTAATAATACCCCTGATGTCTTGGAAAGGTTGCTCGATGTAGGACTTTCATCGCGTGGCGGAGGGGGCAATACTGTTCGCAACGTAACAGCTTGTCCACGAATGGGCATTTGTCCAAACGAAGAGTTCGATGTGGCCCCATACGCAATTGCAACGGCGGAATATCTTCTTCAAGATAAAAGCTCGTTCAATCTGCCAAGAAAGTACAAAATAGCCTTTTCCGGGTGTTCTAAGGATTGCGCTTTTGCCTCAGTAGCAGACCTTGGTTTCTTCGCACATGAGACAAACGGAGTTAAAGGCTTTTCGGTTTATGCGGCAGGAGGACTGGGCTCAAATCCTGCTGTGTCTGTGAAAATAGAGGATTTCATAGAAGCAAAAAAGATTTTTGAAGTTGCCGAGGCCATCAAGAGATTGTTCGATAAGCATGGCGATCGCGCAAATAAGCACAAAGCACGATTACGATATTTTCTGGCGAGAGTAGGAGTTGAAGAATTCGTCAGATTATACAAAAAAGAAAGAGAAATACTGAAGGCTGATGGTCTTCCTTACGAATCCCCGGACATTCGTAACATAGCATCTGACTACCCCGTGCCAGCCGGGTCGGCTACTATAAGGTTGTGGCTGAAGAACGGTGACATACCGGCAGATGACCTGAACAAAGTAAGTAAGATTGCAGACCAATACGGCCAAGGGCTTATCAGAACGACCCAATTGCAGGATCTTCTCATAACAGGCGTTGAGCAGGTTGATATTAGCAAGGTCAATAGTGAACTGAAAAAACTTAGCCTCGATGTCTTTGGCAACGGTGACCCGAAAATAGTCGCCTGCGCAGGTGCTTCAACGTGCAAACTGGGATTGTGCCTTTCGAAAGGTCTGGCAAACGCTATTTCGAACAAGCTCCGCCAAGTCAATATTCGAGTGAAAGATACTGAGAGAACTATAAGAATCAGTGGTTGCCCCAATTCCTGCGGTCATCATTATATTGCCGACATAGGATTCCAGGGCAGAGCCAAACGAGTCAACGGCAAGTTGATACCGTGCTATGATGTCTTAGCAGGTGCAAAGACTATTGAAGGGCAAGCACATCTGGCGGAAAGGATAGGTACTGTTCCAGCTAAACGAATACCTGATTTGTTAGTGGAAGCATTGAGTAAAGGAACTGTTGAAAAGGAATTACTAAAAAGTGCCGTTAGTAAATATAGTGATATCAAAGCAGAATCATTGCCGGAAGATTACTATTACGACTACGATTCCGATGAGCCGTTTTCCCTGGCAGGCAGAGGTCCTGGTGAGTGTGGCGCAGGCGTAATGGATGTAATCAGCTTTGATATCGACGAAGCAAAAGATGCTCTCAAGTTAACGCCAGCTAACAGCGAAAATGTATACAAAGCGATTCTCGCCACCGCAAGAGCACTTTTGGTTACATTCGGCGTGGAACCGAAAAAGGACAGAGAAATATTTGCTGCATTCAGCAAGTATCTTATTGACCCTGGTTGGATTAAAAATCAGACACAGCAACTCCTTGATGATGCAATTGATTGGCGTATTGGTGATAAAGAGTCAATCGAACATTTGCTACCTCAAGTTGAGGATTTTACGAAATGGGTGCAAGAGCTCTTTTTATCCCTCGATGCTAACCTTAAGTTCAGAGTCGAGCCGATTGAACAAAAATGCGATAACAAATCCGTTGATAAAAAAAGAAATAGTGTTGATTTACGCGGCGTGGCATGCCCGTTGAATTTTGTCAAGGCAAAGCTTGAGCTTGAAAAGCTTGAGACAGGTTCGATTCTTGATGTGTTGCTTGACGAAGGGGAGCCGGTAAGAAATGTCCCTGCAAGTTTTTCTGATCAGGGCCAGGAAGTGATGGAAGTTGCGAACCTCGGCGACCACTTTTGTGTGAAGGTACGCCGAAAGAAATAGAACATCGTTAGTTCGTCTCTTAAGGCATTTTTAGAGGAATTGAACAATGAGAATAGCGAAAGATATGACCGAGCTGATTGGGAATACACCATTAGTATGGCGAACAGAGTGAATAAGGACTGTAAAGCGAGGATAGCGGGCAAATTAGAGTTCTTCAATCCCGCCAGCAATGTCAAGGACCATATCGGGGTAAGTATGATACTGACTGCAGAACGTGAGGGTAAAATCAAGCCCGGAATAACGCTTGTTGAACCGACCAGCGGTAATACGGGGATTGCCCTCGCGTGGGTTGCAGCAGCGAAGGGTTATAATCTGATACTTATCATGCCTGAGTTAATGACGATTGAACAACGAAAAATATTGGAGCTGTTCGGTGCGGAACTCGTGCTTACGCCTGCTGAAGAAGGAATGACAGACGCTGTGAATAAGGCCAGAGAAATTGTTCAAGAAACCGATGGTGCCTTTATGCTGCAACAGTTTAAGAACGCAGCAAATGCTCAGATTCACAGAGATACAACCGCCGAAGAGATTTGGGCCGATACCGATAGACAGGTGGACATTTTTTTCAGGTGTCGGTACCGGTGGAACAATTACCGGCGTCGGCCAACTGATTGTTGTCGTCCCTTGCGATACAGCCGAACGCTATATTAGCACAACTTTGTTCCAATAGGCACTTTCGATATATGGCAACCGACCAGATGAACATCAAGCTATTAGAGCCAAGCTTCACACCCTGGAAGGCTAAGAAGGAGCCATCGAGACAAATCGCCATGTTAATGAGCGGCGGTGTGGACAGCAGCGTAGCGGCTTATCTGCTCATAGAACAAGGCTGGGAGGTACTGGGTATCACGATGAAGATACCTGTATCGTGCCAGACCAACAGCCGAGGATGCTGCGGGGCAGACGCCGCTTTTGTCTGTAATGAATTAAATATTCCTCACTATTTTGTTGATGTCACCGGACCATTCGAAGAGCTTATAATAGAAAAATTCCGTCATTCTTATGCTCAAGGCGAAACCCCCAATCCATGTGCTGATTGCAATACGCTTATTAAATTTGCACTGTTGTGGGATTTCTTAGAAGAGAAATTCGGGATTAAGTATCTTGCTACGGGTCATTATGCGATAGTATCTAAAAGCGCCGGGCGAGTATATCTTGGCAGAGCAAAAGACAAAGCAAAGGACCAGAGCTACTTCCTATATGGTATCGGCATAGAAAAACTTGCCAGGTTTGTTCTGCCTCTTGGTCAATTTATAAAAAAAGAGGTTCGTTCAATCGCCGCCAATTTAAATCTAAGTATTGCCGATAAAGCAGAAAGCATGGAATTATGCTTTGCCGGAGAAGGAAACTATAGATATGCTTTGGCCTGTGAAGAATCCAACCAGCACGGTGAGCTCACAGATATGCGGGGCAACAAGATAGGTACACACAAAGGCGTTGCGAATTATACGCTGGGACAAAGAAGAGGCATTGGCTTTGCCGGCGGCAAGCCACTTTATGTTGGCAGGATAAATGCAAAAACAAACACAATCGCACTGGGAACCAGGGAAGAAATAAGCTTTCATAATGTCAGGGCAAACCAGATTAATACGCTCATTCCAGAAGAACTTGTAGAGGATAAATATGTTTATGGCAAAATTCGTTCTTACAATTCCCTCCGGTTGTGCAAACTTATTGGTGTGGGGCAGACCAATATATCAGTTGAATTTGATGAACCCCAATTCGCGCCCTGTCCGGGCCAGAGGCTTGTGTTGTATAACAACGATTACAATATAATTGCTGGGGGCACAATAACTTCAGAAACAATAACTGATATTTAGACTGCAAAAGATTCTTGACACTACCAGCGATGTTCAGAAATCCAAGAAAATTCTATAGTTGTCATTTGGCCGTGTAAAGCTAATAATGGACATTTATTCTTTAATTTCATCTAAAGCGCTATGAACAACTGCTTGTACTCTAAAATTCTCAGGTATGTCCGTGAAATGTACCTCAAAACGCTCCCAATTGATTCCTTTGCCCGAGATATGCTTGGGAACATAAATATCTTGTGTCCGAACTTCCTGGACAATCGTTCCGTCAGGGGTAAGTATCGTAACATCCACATGTGTCTTGAGTGGATAACTCGTATGGCTGCATCGTTGCACAGCGCCATATACTATGATGTCTTCACCATCCCGATATACATCTGTCCATAGAATTCTAACATTTTTACTCGGCTTTGTTTCAACAGAAACGATACCTTGACCAATAAGTGAATTTCGGTTGCTGCTGCAGCCTGAAATGGGCGCAATCGCAGCACTTAGAGCAACCGCGAATGCGATGAATAAGGAGTTACTGTTCATTTCATAATCTTCTCTTGTCTATTCATTCATTCGCAACAACATTTATCCGTGATTAAATCGTTTCAATACCGGCGACGGTTTTGTCATGGTTGAACAACACATAGAGAACGGGCAGTATGATCAGGGTCAATGCCAGAGAACTTACAAGCCCACCGAAGATCACCGACACAAGAGGCTGCTGAATTTCGGAACCTGACCCAGTGGCATAAAGCATCGGCAGAAGTCCCATGAGCGTGGTCAGTGTGGTCATCATCAGGGGTCGTACGCGGAGCCGACAGGCTTCGAATACGGCGTCATGCACGTTTCTGCCGCGTTTGCGTAACTGGTCAAAGAAGCTGACAAGAACCAGTCCATTCTCAACCGCGACTCCCAGCAGGGCGATAAAGCCAATAGATGCGGCGACACTGAGATGTATTTTCAGCAGGTAGATGGCCATGATGCCCCCAACGACTGCAAACGGCAGGTTTGTGAGGATGATGAGCGAGCTTTTGATGGAATTCAGCGAGCTGAACAACATCACGAATACAAGCAGTATCGCGACGGGCACGACAACCTTAAGACGCGCCATTGCCCGCTGCTGGTTCTCGAACTGGCCGCCCCATGCGAGCCTGCATCCGGCCGGCAGGTCGTTTTCAACATCTTGAAGCTTCTGCTTGGCTTCTTCGACGAAGCTCCCGATATCCCGGCCTCTTACATTGCATTCGACGATAAGCCTTCTTCCGGAGTCTTCCCTGCTTATCTGGGCCGGCACTTCGACTTCTCTAATTGCGGCCAACTCTTCGAGTGGAACGTTGTAGCCCAGCGGAGAGGGTACCAGGAGCTGCTTGATGGCACCAATATCGGCTCGTTTCTCAACCGGGAAGCGTACTTGTACTGCGAATCTCCTTTGCCCCTCGAAAACGGTGGTTGCTACTTTACCTCCTATTGCCGTCTCGACCAACAGGTTTATGTCCTCGATGTTTATCATGTGGCGTGCCGTGGCTTCGCGATCCGGCTGTATCTCGATCTGAGAGAAGCCGGATAACTGCTCTATCTTGACGTCCTCAGCCCCTTTGATGCCTGCAAGAATCGGTGCGATTTTTTCAGCCGTGCCGGACAGGACATCAATATCATCCGCGAATATCTTTATGGCCACGTCGGATTTGATGCCGCTGATCAGCTCGTTCACCCGCAGCGCAATCGGCTGTGAGAAAGCCGGCCTTATTCCCGGAAATGCAGCCAGCTCGTCACTGATTGCCTGCACCATTTCCTCCTTTGACCGGCCAAATTCCTTTTCGTAACCCGGCTTAAACATAATCAAAACGTCGGTTTGTTCGGGACCCATCGGATCTTCGGCGATTTCAGCCCGGCCGGTCTTGGAAACGACCGTGGTGATCTCAGGAAACTTCGTAAGAAGTCTCCGCTCGATTTCCGAGGCTTGTTTGGCGGAGCCTTCGATGCCGGCGGTAGGTAAACGCACAACGTTTATGGCCAGCGCTCCTTCGTCCAGCGCCGGCAGAAACTCCGTTCCAATCCCTGGCAGCACGGAAAACGCTCCGACCATGAGAGCACCGGCGACGGCAATGGTAATCCACCGCCCACGTATGGCAAGGGATAGTACGGGTGTGTAAACCGCATGGATGATTCGAATCAACAGGTTCTCACGCGACTTTCCCGCAGAGCGATTGATTACCATGGATCCCAGAACCGGTACGATGGTCAGCGATACTACGAGCGATCCTGCAAGAGCAAAACATATAGTCAGTGCCAGCGGTTTGAACATCTTACCCTCCATGGCCTGCAGCGTAAACAGCGGCAGAAAAACGACCACAATAATCAAGATTGCAAACATCACCGGTCTGGCTACCTCTCGTACAGCTTCGAGGGCGACGGCAATTCTCGGCATATCCGAATTGGCCTTGTCCTGCATGTGCCGGGCGATGTTTTCAGTGACAACTATGGCGCCGTCCACAATCATTCCGATGGCGATGACGAGTCCGCCCAGGCTCATAAGGTTAGCCGTTACTCCCTGCCGGTCCATTAGTATAAAAGCCGCCGCAGCGGTCATAGGCAGCGAGATGGCAACCGTCAGGGCGGCACGAATGTCCCATAAGACGATGAACAGAACCAGGATGATGAATATGATTCCCTGGCCGAGGGCGGTTGAGACGGTCCGAATGCACGCCTGGATAAGGCTGGTCCGGTCGTAGAACGGGGAGATTCTCACGCCCGCCGGAAGGGATTTCTGGATTTCCGGTATCTCTGCTCGGACGCGGTCCACCACACGCTTGGAATTGCTTCCTTTGAGCATGATGACCATTCCGCATACTACCTCTCCCTGTCCATCTTTCGTGACAACCCCGTTTCTTGTCTGGTGGCCGATCCGGATCTCGGCCACATCCCTGAGATAAACAGGTGTTCCTTTCTCTGCTTTGAGCACGATTCTTTCGATATCCGGGATGCCTTGCGCCAGACCCTTGGCGATTACATTGATCTGCTCGAAGTCTCTGACGATGTAACTGCCCGGGGCATTAGCATTGTTCGACCCGAGAGCTTCCAGAATGTCGTTCAAGGAAATTCCGTACTTAAGCAAAAGGGCCGGGTCTGGAATCACATGATATTGTTTGACGAATCCGCCGAAACTATTCACTTCGTTGACTCCGGCCAATCGGCGAAGCTGTGGGCTGACCACCCAATCCTGAATCGTTCTCAAATCCATCAGGCTGTATTGGCTTCTGGTTAGAGCGGTGCCGCATTCGGGGCATTTATCTTCCGTATGCGACCAAACGGGCTTGTGCTCGGGGCAGTAATAGCCGGCCTCAAGTATGTACTGATATATCTCTCCGAGCCCCGTTGAGATAGGGCCTAATTCCGGTTTAATCCCCTCCGGCAGTTGATCTGCGGCCTGTTCCAGATGCTCAAATACGACTTGTCTGGCGAAATACGTGTCGACGTTGTCCTCGAAAATGATGATAACCTGTGACAATCCGATTTTGGATAGAGACCGAACCTGTCTGACGTCGGGCAGACCACCCATGTTGATCTCGATGGGAAATGTTACCAGTCTCTCGACTTCTGTGGGTGTCAGACCGGGAGCCTCGGTAAGAATCATAACCTGCTGATTGGTTGCATCTGGAAATGCGTCCATCGGCAGATGATTCCATGCGATAACTCCGGCCCCCAGCAATAACATTGCAGCAAGGATAATCAGGAGTCGCTGGTGCAAGATAAAGTGCAGTAATTTGTCCAACATTGGCCAGTTTCCTTTCGTTTAGTCGGCACAGCCAGCGCCCATTTTCTCTCTTAAGATGTCGCTCTTGAGCATAAATGCCCCACGAGTGACGACTGTGGCTCCTCTTGGAATACCGCTTAGTACCTCGACAAGGCCTCCCTGATCTCTTCCCACAAGTACATCGCGGCGTACCCACAGATCCTCCTTCCAGTGCTGAAAAACAAAAGCCTTGCCTTCGTCGGAAAGAACGGCACTGGAGGGAACCGCCGTCATGCTGCCTTTGAGAGGAACGGATATTTCGGCCTCTGCGAACATTCCGGGCTTGAGCTTGCGTTCTTCGTTTTTCACCTGGACGCGGAGCTTAACGGTGCGTGTATATTCATCCACCTGGCTGCCGATAAGGTCAACGACTCCGTCGAACACTTCGCCTTCAAATGCTTTTACTCGCACCTTTGCCGAGACCGTCCAACCTGATGAGAGCCGACCGTGAAGCACCGCCAGATCCTTTTCATAAAGGTCATACCAGACCCAGACATTAGAGAGATCGGCAATTGTATATAAACTCTGAGTAGTATCGACCAGTGCGCCGGCAGAGATATTCTGGGCGATAATCGTACCGGACTGTGGCGACCGCAGCACCAGTTCTGCAAATAGACCGTTCTCTTTTTCATTTTTGGTTGCGTTTATTTGCTCAGCGTCAAGGCCGAAAAGACACAGTCTTCTTTCAGCCGCTGCGTAATACGCCTGAGCAGCTTTGAGCTCGTTTACAGCACTAAGATAATCTGCCTTGCTGCTGACTTTTTGCTCGTATAGTCCCTTTTCTCGCTCGAATGTCGAGGTTGCCAACTCCAGCCGCGCCTGGACCTCCAAGAACTGCGCTTTTGCCTGGCCCAAATCAGCGGAGTGAATAACGGCCAGTACATCTCCTTTTGCCACTTCTTGGCCCAGCAGCTTTTCCACCCGTTTGACCTGACCACTGCCAGTTGGCACCACATTTACGACTCTTGTCTTGTCTAACTGCACCTGGCCGGTGAGCCTCAATGTCTTCGTTCGTTCCACGTCCTGTACCACAGTGGTTTCGACCAGCGTTTTCGCCAGCGAGGGCTGGAGCTTGACCACGCCTATCTCAAAACGGCAACGTTCACATTCGACAGTAGCAACTCCGTGTTCACACATGGCTTTTTCAAGAGTCCTGAGATCGGTAGTTGGACCGGCAGCACGCATCGAAGATTTCACCAAATCTTGATTACAGATAGTGCATTGAGATTCCGGCAGGTTGTGCTCGGCACACCAATCTCCTTTTGCCTTGAAAGTTACGGCTAATGAAGGGTTGCACTGAACACAAAGCGATTCCGGAACACCATGTTCCTCACATATTTGTTCGTTGACTTGGTGTCCGTGCTCAAGCCCATGGTCCTTATCGAGAGCACTGCTGGCTTCGGCGGGACTGCGGGGCCCAAAGTACAAGTTCCCCGTAAGCCAAAGAATGGTTCCAACGAGAACAACAAATATAAACAGCGCCATGCCAAAGTGATTTGCCTTTTGCATGACAGAAGTACTATTTTTGAGTTCTTTTTTTGACATGATAAAGTTCTCCTATTTGCTTTTCTCTGCTTTCGCTTCAAGGGGATTATTTACGCCATCAAGGCTCTGGGCGATCAGACGTTCTACATCAGCCCTTGCCTTGTGGTACTTGGTTAAAGCCTCAATGTATTTCCCCCTGGCCTCAAAGAAAGTCCGTTGGGCATCTAAAACATCTAAATATTCGAACTTGCCCTCATTGTAACCCTGACTGGCCGCATCAAATGCGCTCTGAGCCGAAGGCAATACATCGTTCTTCAAGACAGTTATCTCATTGATTGTACTCGAAAGTTCCATTACCGTTTCGGCTAACGCTGCCAGAGTGTTAATTTCAATTGCTTTGTGGTACTCCTGGGTCTTCGCCAGCATGTACATGGCCTCATCGATACTTCCCTGATTTCTATCAAACAGAGGGATTGGGATTGAAAGGCCCAAAATAAACGCTGAATCGTCCCCCTCATTGAAGTACTGAAGACCACCACCGAGTCTTATGTCCGAAGTGGCTTTGGCCTTCTCCAGTTCTAAAGCAGCGCACCTTCTTTCCTTTTCCACTACCCATCGGGCCACATCCGGATTCTGAGAAATCAGACCTGTCAGTTCCTCAAAGGTTGGGACAGGAAATAGCTCATAGAAATTCCCTTCAGCCTTCTCGAAAGTCGGATTTAGACTACCCCAGGTAGCCGCCAAATGGTGACACGCCGAGACCAATGTTTTATTGGCTCTCTCCGATTCTATACGTGCAATTGATAAAACTACTTTTGCCTTGGTCTCGTCAACAGGAGAGTCCTTTCCGGCCGTTACTTTTTGGATAACAGCTAAATGGGCTTGCTCGGACAGACGAACGAGTTCTTTTGTTCGGTCCAACTGCTCTTGTGCGGCTAACAAATCAATAAACCTCTTGGTCACCTCGTTCTTTACGTCAAGACCTTTGGACTTATAGTCCCATTCGACAACATCCTTTTCGAGAGTTGCCAGATTCGTTCGCTTATTGCGTTTACCTGCAAGCTCAATCAACTGACCAATTTGGACAGTTGTTTGAGAGGAATCGAATCGTGTTCGCCCACCCGTACCTCCAAACTCCTCAACTTCGACTTCGATTTCGGGATTCGGCAATAGACTCGCTTGCAGGTTTCGTGCCTCTGCAGCTTTGACCTCCAGAGAATAAGCGTTGAGGTTTGGATTCCTGACGAGTGCAAAAGCAACGGCATCCCGCAAGTTAATAACACCAGTGGGTATATCGATTTGTGTTGATGGAGAAACGCCAACACTCCTTTCTGTAGGTATTAATCGAGCTTGTATATCCTGTCTCGGTGCATTTTCGTCAAGCTGGTTGACATTATTATCGATACTCTCACAACCACAAAGTACAATTGCCGACGAAATCACAAGCAGTATGAAGCCTTTTTGTAACATATCCAGAATTCCCTAAAATTACTTCACAATTGGTTTTATAGTGGGGGGAAAGTCCCAAACGGCAAGTTGAAAGATCGCGTCCCTGGACGATTTTGTCAGGGCACTAAGGGATGTTATTCTGAGACTACACCTGTAGGACAACTTTGCTTAAGAGGGCAAAGTGTGGTTCAGCAGCATACGATCGGTATGGAGTAGCTATTGATATGGATGAATTGTAAGGAATTGATCCTAACTCTAAACAATGGGTGGGTGTTATTGAATCAAACCTTACATGATTTGGAAAGAGTTGGTCATCGGTAAGGCCCATAGAAATGGGAATATCAACGCAAGGTTGATGATGTGGACTTACAACATGTGAGCTAACTTCTTGTGCCAAATGATGTACATCCTCCTGTTGACTTTGTGCTTGATGGTCACATCGCTCATGAAAAGCGGTTTCTAAAACGACATGACCATTTGTGCCTATACAGAGCACAAATCCTCCTGATGCATTGCCAGCCGTTACAATGCATACAAGCAACACAACAAGTATTGAATTAGCTAATGTATTTTCAGATCCCACTTGAGTTTTGCTACAAATCACCAATCAAAATCTATTTCACAAGTTAGATAACATTTGGTCTCTAACTACAATTTGCATATTGAATATATTATACGATTATAAGTTACCGGTGTTCGGAAGTCAATGTGATAATTACTCAAACTTGGGATGTTTAACGCTTACATTGTGATCTGTTAAGGTCAAAAACGTAAGCCGTGCCAAAGGCTCGTAAAACACAATTTCACTTCAATGCAGGCATTAGCCAAGGCTCTTAAAGAAAAACTGATTTGCAAAACAGCAACCTATTCATGTCTCAACGATTCAATCGGGTCCATGTTAGCAGCTCGATAGGCTGGATAGAGGCCGAAGATCAGGCCTACGGCGCTGCTGATGCCGAAGGCCAACACCAGAGAGCCGGGTGTGATCAGCGTGCGCATGTGGCCGAAGTAGGACACGCCAAAGGGGATGGCCAAGCCAACGATGATCCCCACAATGCCCCCGAACAGTGTCAGGAGCAACGTCTCCGAAAGGAACTGGATGACGATGTCACGCTTGCGGGCCCCGAGAGCGCGGCGAATCCCGATCTCGCGGGTCCGCTCGCTGACCGTGGCCATCATGATATTCATGATGCCGATGCCGCCCACCAGCAGCGAGATGGCGGCGATCGATCCGAGGACCATCGTGAAGATCCGCTGCACGTCCCTCGCTCGCTTCATGAGTTCCAGGGGGACAATGATCTCATAGTCGTTCTTCTTGTGCGACAGGGCTAGCAGGGTCTGGATGCTCTGGCGGGTCCGAAGGACCTGGTCGGTGGTGTGGACCTGCACGACGATCTCCTGCAGCTCGATTCTCTCCATCGCCGACCCGGTGGTGGGCCCTGTTTGCGTGGACACCTCGCCGAAGCGGTTCTTCACCGTGGTCAGGGGGATGTAGATGCCGCCCATGTTGGCCCCGCCGGTCTTCTTGGCGCCCGTGGGGTCCTTGTCCTCGGGGCCGCCCGCAGTCTGGGAACGGGCCTGCGCCGTGGTAATGCCCACCACACAATAGTAGTCGCCGCCGATCTTGATGTACTGTCCCAGGGGATCGTCAAAGCCGAACAGTTCCTTGACCAACCCCTCTTCGACTACGCAGACGCTTTGCTTGTACTGCATGTCCGTGATGCTGAGGAAACGCCCGAACCGCACCCGAATGGGGGAGATGTCGGGATACCAAGGCACAGTGCCGATGACCTCGACGGCCGCCCGGCGGTTGCGGTAGAACACCTGCTGCGACAAGCGGCGGTTCGGCACGATCACCTGGACGTTCGGGATGCCGTTCTGGAAGCGTTGGGCATCATCATAAGTCAGACCATACTCCTTCATCATCTGCTGGCGTCCCAGGACCGACCGATCCTCCGGCGGCGCGACGGTCTTGATGATGATGTTGTGGCTTCCGAGCTGAGCGATCTTCTCCTGTGCATCCATGCTGGCCCCCTCTCCGATGGCCAGCATGGCAATGACGGAGGCGACGCCGAAGACGATGCCCAGGGCCGTCAGCGTGGAGCGCAGGCGGTGCATCCACAGGTTCTTGACACCCAGCCTGACGATGCGTTTGAGACGAAAGAACATCATGACAAGCTACCGTCCATTGAATTCATCCTTGGCGATTCGCCCATCGAACAATCGGATAATCCGCCGGGCCTTGGCGGCGATGGATTCATCATGGGTCACAACGATTAGCGTCTTGCCCTCCCCATGCAACCGGTCGAGAATCGCCAGAATATCGGCGCCGCTGGCCGAGTCCAGGTTGCCCGTGGGCTCGTCCGCTAAGATAATCAGGGGGTCGTTCGCCATGGCCCGTGCAATGGCCACACGCTGCTGCTGACCACCGCTGAGCTCCGTTGGACGATGGTTCAATCTGTCCGCGAGGCCGACCAGAGTGCCCAGTTCCCTGGCCCGCTGCTCGCTCGCTTGCTCGCTGAAGCCCTGATAGTACATCGGGATCTCGATGTTCTCGACGACGTTCAATTGCGAAATCAGGTTGAAGGACTGAAACACGAAACCGATGCGGGCGCCGCGGATCATGGACAATTGGTCGTCCTCCAGCGTGGCCACGTTCTGTCCGCCGAGCAGGTAATCTCCGGCGGTAGGACGGTCCAGGCAGCCGATCATGTTCAAGAGCGTGGACTTGCCCGATCCGCTGGGACCCATGATCGCAACGTATTCGCCGCTGTAGATCGTCAGGTTGACGTCTTTGAGGACGCGAAGCTCCTCGCTGCCAGGGTGATACGTCTTACACAGATCCTTCATCACCAGGATCGCGGTACCGGTCTTGAGGTTCGGGGCTTCTCGATACTGCATCATTGCATCCGCCTTCGTGACCTTTGAAATTTCCCGCTTACTCCTGCTCGTCCTGCTGGCTGTCCGGGGCTGGGACGCTCTTCTGGTTCTTCTGCGAACCCTCAGGATCAGGCGGGCGCGTTCTTTGTTTGCCTTTCGTGGATTTGGCCTTTGTTTCCGATTGGCTCTTGGCCCCCGGTCCGGCGGCGGGACTATTGGGCTCTACCGCCTTCTCCGATCGTGCCGGCTGAAATGTCGCAGGCTCGGCGGATTCCGTGAACAGCGGAGGATTCAGCAGCACCTCCTCCCCTTCGCTGAGGCCCTCGACGATTTGGACGAAGGTGGCATTGAAGGCCCCGGGCTTGACCTCCCGTTCCTGGACGGCGCCCTGTGCACCGACCACATATAGGACCTTCTTGCCCCGGCGGTTCGCCACGACCTGAATCGGCACCAGAATAGCGTCCTTCAACTGGCGGATGAAGATCTCGACCCTGCAGGACATCCGGGTCTTGAGGAAGTCATGGGTGCCGTCGATGATCACCAGCGTTTTATAGACTTTCAGGTCCGGATTCATGAAGCCTCGTTGCTCGTCAGGCAGCGGCGCCACCTCCAGGACTTGACCCTGCAGTACCTGGTCGGGGAAGGCATCCAGGATGATCTGGGCGGCCTGTCCCGGCCTCACCTTGTCCACCTCCGTCTCATGGACGGCGATCTCGGCGATCATCGACGCGGTGTCCGGCATGGATATCAGCGTTTGCCCCTGGTAGACCTTCTCGCCGGCGGCAATGATCCCGCTGGCTGTTCCGCCACCTTCTCTGCCCCGCATCGCGGTATAGGCGTCGCTGCTGGTGCCCGTGCCGTAGATGACCAGGCCCGGGGCCTTGGCGCGAATGGTGCACTTGGCGATGAGATCTTCGAACCGCTTCACAGTCTGTGTCTCTTCCTCCACGTGTTCGCGGGCGTCAGAGAGTCTGGCCTCGGCTTGTGCCAGCCGGGACCGACACTGGGCATACGTCCGCTCCAACTGGCGCAGGGCCTCGACATAGTCGCTGAGGTACGTCTCAGCGTTTTTCAGAAAGTCGTACTGCAGGAACAGATCGAGACTGACCGCCGCGTTTTCTTGCGCGAACTGACGGTTGGTCACCGTGAGTCGGTCCCGCTCCAGGTCCAGATCGGAGACGTAGTTGGCATCATGAAGCTGCTCGGTTCCGGCTAGCGTGGCCTGCGCCGTCTTCAAATTGCCTTGTGCCAGGACGATATCGTCATTCAGTTTCTTCAACTCCTGGCCGGCGCCCGAGCCATCGAGCAGGTTCGGGTCATCTCGCACCTTCTGGAGGAAGGGGGCGAAATAGTCCGCCAGGTCGGATACGCCCTTCGTGTCCTTCGTCAACATATCCGCGAGCCGGGTGCCCAGGTACTTCTGGAGGGTCATCAGGGCGAACCGGACCTTGAGCTGACCGGCCGCAATGTCGCTGTCGTTTTGCAGGACTTGAATGTCGTTGGCCTCCTTCGCGGAGATCATGTTTCCCTGCTCCGTAGCGAGGTCCAACCTCGATCGGGTCAATTGCTCTTCCAGCGCCGAGGCATCCAGCTCCACAAGGATCCTGCCCTTGTCCACATCCTCCTGGGTGATGTACGTGCCCGCAGGGACGATGTTGAGGATCGTGAGCTCGCCGCCCCTTCTGGTGACTTCGCAGTTGTAGTTGATGGCCTGACGTGCCCGTATGCTCCCGCCTTCGGTCACGGTGATCGTCAGGTCGCTCCGATGCGCGGTGTAAGTGTCGCCCCTCGAAGCGCCACGGACTGCTATTCTCATCTTGGTGACCCACGCAGTCGCAATGACCGCCACGGCCACGATGCCGAGCAGCAGATAGATCCTGTGCCCTCTCGCGCCGGACTTGGCCGGCACGACGCTTTGGCCTGGATTCGTCGAGATGCCCTGTTTCTGGTTGTTCGCTTGGCGTTTCATAGTGTCGTCTGCTCCCACATCCCATCCGGCCTGACTTGCAGAGCGCCCACGTCGCGGAAGAAGCTCAGCTTAGCGATCAGATGATCCACCAAGGCGCCCAGCACGTCATTCTGGGCCCGCACGAGGGCATCCTCCGAGTCCAGCAATAAACGCACGGTGCCACGCCCGTATTGCAGGGACAGCTTCTCGACTTCCACGCGTCTCTGCGCCAGCTTCAGGCCGAGCTTCTGAATCCGATAGCTATCGGCGGTCTCCGCCAACGTCCGATAGGCATTGCGAACATTCAACTTGATCTGATCGATCTCTTCATCATAGCCCCGCTGCTGCTGCTGCACCGCGATCAGGGCCTCAACGTACGCATTGCGCTGCACCTTACGGTTGAACGGCAGGTCGGCGGCCAGCCCCAAGGAGTAGACCCCCTCATGGAACCGCAGCCTCGTGATCTGCGTCTCGGGCGTCGAGGCAACGTTCGCGGTGGTGGTCAGGTCCAACTGGGGCCCCAGACCCTTCGCCGCCAGGACCAGTTTCCTCTCCACGTCATCAAGCCCGTCTCGCGTATTCGCCAGGTCCAGACGCCGTGCCAGCGCCATCTGGATGGCGTCCTCCTCCGAATACTCCGGCGGGGTGATGCCCTTCTGTTCCAGCACCCTCAGCTCATTCGAGTCTAGTGTGACATTGGCGTCCGTGGGCAACGCCAGCCTGATCTTGAAGCTGTCGAGTGTCTGCGCGTAGCGCTGGCGGGCGGAGACCAGGGCCTGCTCGGCGCTGAGGAGCCTCTGCTCGGCCTCACCCAGATCGTAGGCGGGTCGCTGACTGACTTCTACCTCCATGCGCAGTTGGTTTGTGGATTCGACCAGTCTCTTGTTGCTCGCCTGCTGGATATCGACGCTGTTCCTTTGCTGCAACACGCGGTAGTAGTCGCTGATGATCGAGACCACGAACGTCTGACGATACCGATTGAAGGACCGGATGCGATATAACACGTTGCGCTCGGCCTGGGTCAGGTTCTCCCGGGCCGCCCTGCCGGCACCAGCGCCCAGCAACGGAACGGCTGCGCTGGCGCTGAGAACGGAACCCAGTGAGGCCTGGGGATCGCCTGTGAGAAATCGCGCCCAGTCAATCGCCAGGCCCGTGCCCACTTGTATCCCGTCGACCAGAAGGTAATTCTGGTTCATGCCGGCCTGGGTGTCTAGAAGGGTCGCTTCCTCGCCGTCGCGGTTGGTGTAGGTGGCACCGATGGTCCCAAACCACTGTGCCGCATACTGATGCCGGGTCAGCGTCAGGTCCAGCGCAGATAGATAAAGAGACTCCTTCTGTCCCTGATAGTCCCGACTGTACTGGGCCGCGATGGCAACCGCCTTGGCGAGACTGAGCACGCCCGACGGCGGGATGCTTTTTGTGATCTCCTCGTTGGTTGGCGTAGTGTCGCTGATCTGGTAGTTGGCCATTTGGCCGAAGTCGTCCTTCCATTTCGACTTGAGGATTCCGTAGACTTCTTCATCGGCCTGGGATTTATAATGCTCAGGACTGCATGCACCGGAAATACCAAGAATAACAGCGATACCCAGCCCCCAGTATAACATACTCACAAGCCGAAACTTGTGGAGCATAAAACTTTTCAGCTTCACAATGTCTCCTTGTGTAAAACCACCATTATCCAAATATATGTTACTTAGGAAACCTTGGTTATAAAGTCTTAGTTTGATATTACTAATGCCTTAACGAGACCACAACTTTATCTGAATCGGTTAACTGGATAATTCACTATACGACATAAGGTAACAAAAGAAAAGCCAAAAACCAAAAAGTTAGACGCCTTGTGCTACAAGAATATTTCCAAAAAATTGATGATGCTCCTTTAAAATAGCTTAATTTTATTGCAAAACAAGTCAATTAGATGTAAACTTTTCAGGAATCTCAGCCTGGCGGCGTAGCCAAGAGGCCTAAGGCGACGGTTTGCAAAACCGTTATTCGCCGGTTCGAATCCGGCCGCCGCCTGTTTTACCGGCTTTTGACGCGGATAGACCAGTTGTATCGGTATCTTACGGTACCATAAAAAGGATTTTGTGGTGTTAAGGATGAAAGAAGTCAACGAACGAAGAACAGAGCGAAGATTGCAATACCGTTGGCACATTCGGTTCGTCAGAAACACCAAAGAAAAGCCTTTACCAGGCCAGATTTACGATATATCCAGCAAAGGGATGGCACTTCTTTGCCGTGCCGGCAAAAACTGTCCGCATCCGGATCAACTGATAACAACCAACTTTGGTGTCCCTTATTTTAACACTCACGACTCCTTTGATACCGTATTTTTCAATCGAGCTGGTCGTGTCTGTCGAGTCGATCACCTAAGCAGCCAGGTGCATCGTGTTGCAATACAGTTTGCTGAGCCGCTTTTCTTCAATCCAGGCGAGCAGAACATCGACGAATCTGAAGCACAAAAAAGACTCGAATCCAAAGCGCAGCTAATTATTAAAACGAAAGAAAAAACCACTGCTTATGGCGAAGCTTTGGCCAGAGCAGAAGAAAAAACCAAGGCAGAAGCCCGGGCAAGAGCCATAGCCGAAGCGAAAGCAAAAACAGAAGCTAAATTAAGGGCAAAAGCAGAAAAGAAGGCTGGCACCGCAATTGAAAAAAAGGCAAAGGCAGAAGCAGAAGCACGCAAAAAGGTCAAATCTTACGCCGAGGAAATAGCTAAAGTTAAATCCAAAGTTGCTCAGGAAACAGTCAGGATCAAGGCAGAGACCACGGATACGATAGCCAAAGTCAAGGCGGAATTGAAAACCAAGACCAAAGTACACACAAGGCCAAAAGTCCAGGATAAAGAAAACACAAAATACAAAGCCAGGCAATCTACAAAAAAGGACTTGTTGGAAAAGGTGGACAAATATATTACGGACAGAAACAGGATTTATCCACCTTTTCCATTAGTCCCTCTTTTGTTACTCTAAGGTTTGTGTCGATCGCCGGTTATTCTTGTATTAGCAATTACTGGTCTGACGCAATGAAAGTAGATATCAAAAATCGCAATCTGGAACTTCTTGATGGTGATATTACTGAAATAGACACAGATGCCATCGTTAATGCCGCTAATGCTCGACTAATTATGGGCGGCGGTGTCGCAGGAGCAATTAGAACAAAAGGCGGTCCGAAAATCCAGGAAGAATGCGATCAAATTGGAGGGACATTTGTAGGCGGCGCTGTGATAACAACGGCCGGCAATTTAAAATCAAAGCACGTAATTCATGCTGTCGGGCCTCGCATGGGAGAAGGGAATGAGGACCAAAAGTTGAAAAGTGCGACGCTGAATTCCCTTAAATTAGCTGACGACAATAATCTAAAAAGCATTTCTTTTCCGGCAATCAGCGCAGGCATCTTTGGCTTTCCTATCAAGCGTTGCGCCGAAATAATGCTTAAAACAACCATCGATTATCTTAAAGGCCAAACCGGCTTGGAAAAGGTTGTCTTTTGCCTCTTCGGCCGGGATGATTATGAAGTCTTTGCAAACCAACTTGAGCAGGAAATCTCAGAATGAAGGCGATGATATTAGATAGACAGTCGTCGATTGAGGATAAATCCTTAAAACTCGTTGATTTGCCAGAACCCACACCGAATGACAGCCAAATCCTCGTTAAGGTCTCGGTTTGTGGAGCCTGCCATACTGATCTCGATGAAGTTGAAGGTCGGCTGAAGCCGACTAAATCGCCAATCGTTCTCGGCCATCAGGTGGTAGGAAAGGTGATTGATAAAGGCAAAGCTGTAACGAAATATAAAATAGGCGACCGAGTGGGTATTACATGGCTTTTTTCCAGTTGTGGCGAATGTGAGTTTTGTCGAATGGGTAGCGAAAACCTCTGCAGACAGGCCAAATGGACCGGCAAAGACGCCGATGGAGGCTATGCAGAATTTACTGTCATTGGTGAGGATTTCGCTTATCCGATCCCTGAGCGGTTTTCAGACTCACAAGCAGCTCCGCTTTTATGTGCCGGTGTAATCGGATATCGCACACTCAGACTTGCGAGTGTAACAGACGGCCAAAAGATCGGCTTGTTCGGTTTTGGAGCATCGGCTCATATTGTAATTCAGATAATCAAACATAAGTTTCCTAATAGCCCGGTTTTTGTTTTCACTAAGACAGCTAAACATGCTGAGTTAGCAAAAACCCTCGGCGCTGTCTGGACAGGTATCTCTGGTGAGAAGCCACCTGAGAAGTTAAACAAGATAATAGATTTCACCCCGGTGGGAGAGTGTATCAGAGATGCCCTCGGTGTTCTGGACAGAGGGGGGCGGTTAATAATAAATGCCATTCGCAAAGAAACACCTGTTCCACCGCTTGATTATGCAGAATACCTCTGGCTCGAAAAAGAAATTAAATCCGTTGCCAATGTGACACGAAAGGATGCAGAAGAATTTTTACCTTTGGCAGCTCAAATCCCAATAGTACTTACAATCGAAGAATTCCCTTTACGGCAGGCCAACGAAGTACTCTGCTCCATTAAGAATTCCAAACTCCGCGCGGCCGCCGTTCTGAGGGTTCTCTAATAAAGTTTTTAGTCTTGCTTACTCGGCTCAGGTGCGGGCTTGAATAGTTGTAAATACTAAATCGTTGTTTCCTCACCACCAGAATAGATAATTTTGGAAAAAAGAAAAAACTATTTGATGTGATTGAACTTTACTAACGAAATTGGTATTCTGATTATATGAAAGTCTTGCAGAATACTACTTTATCTTGTGTGATTTGATACTTTCATATGATAGACAATCATCAGCATAACAAGCACAGAGTATTAAAAAAAGGTAAGGCTTTTTAAGTATGGGAAGTCAAAATAATGGAGACTAAATTTAATGTCTTTGAGATTCTCCAAATAGCCGAAAAGATCGAACATAATGGCGCCAAGTTCTACCTCAAAACAGCGGAACTATTCGATGATCAGGAACTTCGTGATACATGTTACAAACTGGCTTCCTGGAAAGCCAAGCACGAAAAGATTCTCGCACAGAGGAGAGAACAGTTTTCTGAACAGACCGGTGAATTCGGAACTTTCAACCCTGATAGTTATGTCTTGTCCAATCCGCATGTGATGGCGGGTCTCGCCTTGTTCGCTAATAAATCAGCCCAGCTCAAAGAACTCTTCGGACCGGAGAATAAACAAGAGATATTTATGGATGCTATCAGAAGAGCCAAGGAAGCTATCGTTTTCTATCGCGGCTTGAAAAATTACGCCCGGGATCCGACCAGCGAAGATACAATCGATAAGATTATTAAAGAGGAGAAACGTCACATTCAACTGCTCAACGAACAATTAGAGCCGCAATAATTATCCAATGACTTTGTATTTGCTTCCCCGCTATCGTATGATTTTGTTGAGGGACTTACAGTAATCTTGTGCTTAGACATGCTTTTTATGTAGTTTTTTGTCTGCTTTCAACGACATCGAATCAACTGATTGCTGTTGAACTGAACGTGAGGAAGATTAGTTTTTATCTCCTCGATAAAACGTAAACCATCCTTCCAATAGCCCGCAGTAGGTCTCAAATGAGTATCAAAGCCGGCAAAGTAGCGGTTTATATTTCCGATCAGAAGCTCCCTGAGATATTTGCTCACCATTGATGCCAGCGAGACCGGCAAAAATCGTTCATCAGCATGGACAACAAAATGCAATTGCATACTCTTGCCGTCGGCCTGTAATTCATAGCTGCTGGTTTCCGGACTCTCGCGGAGAATCTTCAATTCCATATCACCAAACATCCGCTGTAGATTTTTCCGATAGTGAATCCGCCCGCCCTGCCTATCAACTATAATTTGCAAATCATCACCTGCAAAATTGTCGTATGCTCTCTGGATCAGTTGTGAAGTAGCAGTAAAAAGCACATTGGCTTTGTTCTTTACAGAAGCTACCATTTTGTTGTAGTACGCAACGTCCAGACAACAGCTTTTCAATTCAAGCAATTCGACGCCGTTTGATGCCAGGTCATCAGCCAATACCCCCGAAGCAATCGCCCTATCGGCAACATTAGCAGAAAGACGATAACTTCCAGCCTCTTCATACCAAGGATAATCACTTAATCGCTCAAGGCAGCTTGGGCATAATAATTCTATAAGTTCAGTCAGCGTGGTCGGCTCTTTCCCGAGGCACCTCACAGCCGTCAAAACAGTCCGTTCGAGATGCTTTACTCCCAGCGTTCTGCTGTAAGCCTTTTTGCTATCGGTAATAAGCAATCTGCCTGCAAGCCGCTTTCGCCTGTTGCTGAGGCTTTTTTTCAAAATCTGCCACATGTCGGATGTCAGCAGATGATTCGGAAGGGAAAAAGCACTTGAAGACACAACTAATGGCCCCATGATCGGCCCAAAACCAGCTTCATCAATTCCTACCAAAACTACCATCCGTGCGACTCCTGCCATCCATACTGAAGACTACAGATTATTGCCCTTGATCAAAGCGCCTGTTAATCCAGTTTTATAATACAAACAAGCGGGCTTTAGGTCTGGACAAAGATTATAACTACTAATGTTCCTAAATCAAGGGTTTTGTTGGTGTACCACAGTCCGAACGATTTTAAGAGGGCACAAAAGCAGCTTTATTTATTAAGAAGATCAGTTAACAGTTCAAGTTTATTCACACCTATCGGTTCGTAACTAACAAAAGCTTCTCCATACACACTCTCAATACAAAGCCCAAAATACCGGCACGTAACCTCGATCCTTTCGAGAAGAGATACAGGATTTACAGGTGATACATTTTTTATTTGGCTCTGGTAAGCTTGAATTGCTCGGACTTTATTGTCCCATTGATCTGTCACATCTATTACGAATGATGGTTTACGGCAGTCCAGTCTATGAGTGGAATAATAGCCATACTGTCTGGGTATCCAGTGCGGAGTCCCTTTCATGTTTGTTTTATGAAATTTTGCTTCGAAGCGAGCTCCTTCTACCAATTTTGCCGCCTCAACGTGGTCCGGATGGTAGTCAGGGATAGTCGGGCCAAATATTAAATCCGGCTGATTCAATCTGATAACCTCTGCCAGCTTTCTTCTGTTTTCGAGACTTGCTTGCAAATATCGGTTTGGCATCTCCAGGCAAATCCTTTTTTTCACACCAAGGATTTGATTTGCTTGTTCCGTTTCTTTTTGTCGCAGTTCCTTTGATCCGAAAGGCGTGGGCTCACCATCAGTCAAATCCACGATTACGACATCCCAACCAGATTCTATCATTTTTACTATTGTGCCCCCCATAGCCAACTCAGCATCGTCCGGATGGGCAGCAATTATCATAGTTCTTTTCATTCAGTTTGATTCCTTTGACAATACGTAGCAGGTTTTAGTCAGCCTTTTATTATACAGACCTAAATATCTGTCGTGTACAACAAAGAAGATTCGGTCGTTATTCCGGCTCTGTAAGGGTCAATGATTTGGCTAATTTGCGGAGTTTCTTTTCCGGAAACAGGCCAAAGAAATACTCGCGGAAGTTACAGGTTTCTTGCGAGTTTTTGTTCTTTTCGAGTTCCACGATTTTCTTTTCTACCATCTCGGCAGTGTCTCTTGCATATTCAGATAGACTTTCGTTGATTCTTAAAAGCGAACTCCATGCTGACTTTCTCAGGCTGGGAGGCAAAGAACGGTCTTTGGCTTGCACGATGCTTTCTTTTTTTGCTCGAAGTAAAGATGCCGCTGGCTCTTTCTCAAGTATCGATTTGTGTATGTATTTTTCCGGATTGTGCTTGATATTGTGAAGCTCATGCTTTAACTGCGAGATATTATCCTTGGGAAAAGTAACAGTACTCGTTACAGGCAATGTCATCGTGCATGATATTGTCCCGAATTTCAGTTGTTTTATTCTGTAGTAGTTTTCGATTATGTAGTCCGTTACAGGCTCATATAGGCTTCCACCTATGCCGTGCACAAACCAATCCGCCAGATATAACCGAACGAATAAAGTCAAAGAAACAGCTTTGGGCCGTAAACGATAGTTATATTGTTGCAGCATATTTTTCAATTGGTCAGCTTTGCCACTCAGACAAGCTGAATCCAGTTCGCCTAATGCAGTCGATGCTGTACCAATTATGATTTTATCAGTTTTTTGTGATCCTACATATAATGACGTTCGCTTACCATTGGGCAAGTGCAGCCAAAAAGGCAGTTCGATAAAATCCTCTATCTTGTCAAGTTTCAAACGCTGTACACTATCTCGCTGACCAATTCTCAACTCATTAATCTGCTTTGTTACCGCATTGTTGTAGGTAGTAGCAAAATTTATGGCCTCCCGCATTATAGAGATAACAAAATTAATAAATGAATTACTCTCGGAAAGCTTCGACACGGGAAGGTACATTACATTGAGCCCCAAGGCGACATTTAGTATAGATTGAAGATACGTGATTATGTCTGCAATGTTACTGAAGGATAAAATTCTATTGCTTTTAAAGGGCACATGTTCTAACCATATATCATTGCAAAATTGCCCCGGATGAGCTTTAGTAACAGCATCAACGAAAGTTTTTGTGTACTTTTCCTGAGGTAGTCGCCGGAATTCAAGCGGTATTTCCTTTTGTTCAGGTTCGATTTCAATTTTTTCAGAATACCAGTTTCCATCAGGATTCTGTTTCGGCAATACCATGGCCGTATCACAAATATCGTGGTCTAATACCAGGTGTAAACTGTTACCATCGACAACTTTCGCAAATTCGCACGTAGCTAAGCTTTTTGCCCATATGCCACAGTGGTGCCAAATAGCCTGATGTCCCGTAGTTATGACATTCTCAGGGATATTGTTCACATCTATTAAATCCAAAGTCCTTTGTGTATAGGTTCGGGCTATTCCCAAAAGCTCGCGGCGTGATTTTAGCCTGTCTGCTATGTTTTCGGCGATGAGTTTATTATCAGCCAGCAACATAGGCCACCTTGATAACTCAGGGCTTGTAAAGATAATATTTTTTTCTTTAGGCACAGAAAGTTTTTGTAGTGTTTCGACCAACATCACATCCAAGCTCTTTTTCTATTACTTCTATATAATAACCCAAACGCTTTTGTGGGTCCTCAAGAATACCGCAAAAGTTTCTCTTGGGATCATGGTATATCAAGGGCACAGGGATTTCACGGACTCTTAGGCCCACCTGACTTGCCTGTATCCACAACTGGAGAGGTAATCCGTAATCTTTTTCGGTGAGCCTAAGTTTGGAAATGGCTCTGGTCTTGTAAGCCTTAAAGCCGCAAAAAGCATCAGTAAGTTTAATGGAAAGATTTTGATTAAGTATTTTGGTGACTTTTCTGTTTATGGCTACCCTATCTGCAGGTGGAGGTTTCGGACCTAAATTTATTGGGCATAAATACCTGGAACCACTTATAATATCAGCGTTATTCTTTTCTATTTCAGAGTAAAAACTGGGTATATACGACGGTTCGTGCTGCTGGTCACAATCAATGGTTATGACCCAATCGAAATTGTTTTTATAAGCGAAATTGAAAGAGTCGATTAAACTTTGGCCATATCCTGCATTCTTCTTATGTGACACAACTTTTATATAAGTGTGTTCTTTGAGTATGTTAGACGTTCCATCCGTACTTCCGTCGTCCACGACTAAAATATTGTCTGAATACCTACTGACCTCACGCAGCACACCTTCTACATATTTGAATTCGTTAAAGACCGGCATTGCGATTAGGATGTGCGAAGTACTCCGGCAGCTACTCGACATCTTTGGCTTCTTTGTTAAGTGTTTGATTACTGCCATCTTCTTTAACTTCCTCCAGAGCTTCTGTACTGACCTCTTCAAGGTCGCTAAAGTCCTCGCTTTTCATAATAGATGTTGTTATAAACAGATATGTCGTTATATATTGTTTCCTTATAGCTGAATTTCTAAACGCCAGTCCAACCAGAGGAATATCTCCTAAAAACGGCACTTTGTCAACACTTTCGCTTTCATTTGATGATTGAATTCCGCCCACCACTATCGTAGAGCCGTCCGGTACTGTCGCCTCACTCTGAATAGTGCTCGTGTTTCTTGCCGGAGGAAGCTCAGGATCAGCTTGTTCGCCAAAAGAGTTCAGCATAATCTGGTATTCCACACGAAGATAATCACTCTCGCTAATATGTGGAGTAACAAAAAACTGTGTGCCTGCAGTTACATACTCACCGAAAGAAGTCGTAGTTGTAGTTTCACCTTGATGTGTCTGTCTTGTTGGTTCCTCGGCAATACTCTGAATAGTCCCTACGGCATTGTCATTTACCAGTATTTGCGGCGCAGACTCTATCCTCACATTGTCCTTTCCTTGAAGTGCTTTTAGTATCGCCTGAGCTTTGTTGGGTCGAAGAACAGCGGCCGTTCCTCCGGGACTGACCACTATATTACGGACGCCTGAAGCAGGATCAATAGTAGATAGACCAAAAGAGGTGAAGGCAAGGAGGTCTCCTTCGAAATAGTCAAGTTCTATCCCCAGGTCTGTTTCGTCGTTAGTAGTGACTTCTACAATCACAGCCTTTATTAACACCTGTTTTCGGCGCTTATCTAATTCTTCGATGAGCTTTTCAAGCTCACGATGCTGTCTCGCAGTGGCCTGTATGATTATGGAGTTGGTGGACTTGCTCACAGCAACTCTGGACTCCATTTGCAGGGTAAATTCCTCGGTCTCTTTGAGTTCAAGCGAATCCGAAGTTTGTGGGCTACCTTCTTGAGCTTCTTCTTTATACCTCGGCTCACCAGCTTTATCTTCTTGCTTGTCCTTCCCTTCCAATAGTTCTCGAATTGCACCGGCAACTTCATCAACATCAGCGTTTTCAAGTTTGTAAACGTTTATCATACCCGCTTCGTACATACCGGGCACATCAATACTTTTGACAATGCTGCTCATAATCCTGTGCACAGAGGGTGGAGCAGTCAGAAGAATCGAGTTGGTTTTTGTAACAAGTGTTATACCACTTGGCATACCACTTTCTCGCGTGGTTGATCCTCCGGTTCTGCCGTACCTGCCAGCTCTGGTTGGAATATCCAGAATATCTTCTAATCCATTATAGATTTCCGCTGCATCCACATAAGTAAAGTGATAGCTATTCGCGATAGGCTCCACATAGACATCCAGTTTGTCGACCAGCTGCTTTAACTCTTCCATATCGCTTCGAAGTGCCTTGACTATTAGCTGATTAGTCCGACCAATAGCATAAATTCCCACTTGTGACTGCGGAGTAAACGATGCATCCTCTTTTGCAATTCCGGGCTCAGTTATTCGATCAATTGAGTGGTCGGAGTCTCTGCTTTCCTTCTGGATAATCTTGGGACTATTTTTAGTTTCTTTACCTGAGAACACCTTCTGAAGCGTCTCAGCTAACGCTTCGGCATCCATAAAATCCAGATCAACAACTCCAATGATAGTCTCCCCTTCTGCCGGTGTATCTAATTTTTCTATAAGGCTGACAATTGTCTTAAGGTTGGCAGAACTTTCGAATAAGACAATCGTATTTGTTTGTGTGTGTACAACACTTTTGCCCTGCTTGCTCATAAATTGCTTAATAACAATACCTATTGATTCGGCGCTAACGTGCTCCAGAGTAACGACCTCCTTTGCAAGACCGTAAAATTGCATATATTCATCATATGTCATCACAGAGATAACATCGTTTTCCTGGTGATAGATAAACCCAGCAAGTGTAACGACTGCTTCAAGCAAATCCTTTGCGGTTATATCCTTAGCCCACAAACTAACCTTGGCCCTGCTCACCTCCGCTGTGGGGAAAATGCTCCATCCTGTCTTATCGCTTATGATTTGAAAGGCTTCAGAAATATCACTGTCGTCCAATGCTAATTGCGGAATAAGAGGACTTGAGTCTATTACGATCTTTGGCTTGGATGACATATTTACGCCCTGGGGTCCAAATGGATTGAAATCAACCGCTATTGGGTATTCAGTCACAATTGGAGAAGCAGCTGAAAACATAACTAAAAAAAAGGCTGCGTTCTTAACGGCAAAAATATTCGACATGATTTCACCCTATCTAAAAACTTAAGCTTTCTCTATGTCCTACAATCTTTATTTCGATACCCTTTTTGTTTATATTCAAAACAGTAAAAAGGTCGCTAACTATATCTCCGACTTTACATTTCTTCATGCCATTACCTTTGATTTTGACATAGGCTACCAACTCGCCGTCCAATTCCATAATACACTGTAGCTTCAGTTGAGATTTGATCTTTTCAACAGTTTTATCAGCCATAGGTTTATTAATTAGCGGCGTCTCTGATTTGAAAAGTCCTGCTCTAAAAGTATTTTCGATTCCCTTAAATCCTGTAGGTTCTTGCTGAAATATTTCATGCAAGTCGTCTGCTGCTATTGCATTTATCCTATCAGTATTAACCGTGTTATTATTGAGCTGTAGTGGTAATACTAATTCCAACACAAACACGCCTATTGAGGCAATAAATCCTACAGCCAGCGTTATATGTATTATTCGCCATATATCACATTTACTCACAAGTCTGTTTATTTTCTTCTTCAGCATTCAATCAATCTGTTTTTTTGGCATCACTACAACTTTAGTGACCAGAAATGACGCTTCAACATAATCAGCAATTTCTCGAACCTTAAATTCAAATTGTTCTATCCTTACGGGGCTATGGTGTGTTTCGGCAGAAAGGATGAAATTGAGAATTTCCCTAATATGACCGGACATTTCAATTTTGACTGACAACCTTCTATAAAACTCTTCCTTTAAGACAGGAAGTATTTTTATCGTCTTGGTCTTTACGTTTATTTTCGAATATAGGCCGCTGAGCTCACGGGTAAACAAGGATATTTCTTGCTGGTCCGTGCCACTGCTGGCAACAAGCGGTTCGATCTGTGAATAGATATCGTCTATACGGTCTTTTATGAGCAGATCCGCTTTCATTTTGGTCAGTTTCAGTTGCAACTGATGCATGTGTACAAGACGTGCTTTGCGTTTTATCAATTGCGGCTCGATAATATCTGTAAATATGATTGCTCCTAATATTACAATTATAGTAATGATAGCTAACACCTTCTCGCGACTGTTTTTTAAACTGGCCATTATGAAATCAGTTACTCTGAATATCGCAATATGCTTTAAATACGACAACGCTTCCACCCGGTCGATAAATTTGTTGGGCATTTACGATTTGAATTTTGTTTAGTAGCTCCGCTTTGCTCATAGCTTCTGTGTAGTCAAACGCAGCAGACAGCAAATCAGCTTGCCCCTTTATTTCGATCGATGCTCCGCTGTACTTGGACACAAAAGTCATTTCGCTTATAGAGATAGTTTTTGGGGTATATCTATAAAATTCTTCGATTACCGCAGTTATTTGGCCTCGATTCGATAGTTGTCTTTGTATCGCGTTTACACATTGACGTTTACTGTCAACGGCACCAGCAGTATGCTCAATAGGAGCAATTTGGTATTTAAGCACTCGGGACATCCTCTCTATCCTCCAATTAGCTGCCACAAAACACAACCAAACTAATAAAATCAATACAAAAGAGAGAGAGCCTGTGAGTAAGTATCTGAACAACAAGGCTTTTCGTTTATATCTTTTTGCAAATTGCTGCGGAAGAAGATTCGAATATGGAAGTTTTAAATTTGCAGCCAATTCAAACAAACCTGCGGCTATAATGGCTTCGAAGCTAAATCTATCAACATCATCCTTAGATTTGTGATCGCCAGTATGGTAAATGATTCTCGGATTTGGAAAAACAGATACTTTATTAGTAATAGTGGGATCATTCGGGACAGAACACAAAAGGTTCTTCACCTCTGAGACGTATTCATCTTCTCCGGCAATTAAAAAAACGGTTGTCTTTTTCAGCAAAGTAGGCAACTCTTCTCGTTGTTGTAATATCTCCCCCACGATTTCATGCGAAGACGCTGATATATCTTGACTGGCTAAGGTCAGTTCATTTGCTTTATGAAGATTACCGTTAATGCAAGTTTGAACTGCACAGTTGTGCTTGTTTACAAGGGCTATTATTGCAGATTTTATTGCGAAGGGACCGGTTGTATTAAACCAGAAATTTATTGCCAATGAATTTAAGATAATGCTATGGGGTTCGATTCCAATAGCTCTATATGGCTCCAAGTGCCCTTTCAGTGTGTTTAGCTTAAGAATGCAAACTAAAACATTTAACATATTATCCTGTTTATTCAGGAAGGTAGTACCGTAAACAGTTTCGTCTGCCGGCAATGGGACCAATGAGAATAGTTCAAATTCGATCATTTTTGAAGCTTCAGCCAAATCTTTCGCCGGCAGAGTAAGCGGTTTTAGAATACATAAACTTCTCGGAACAGCCACAGCCCACTTTTTGGCTG
>Ga0307380_10001178_pt1 | contig 39228 bp, 26 predicted proteins | sample UN3MG_FD_202239 | JGI IMG/M metagenome (GOLD analysis project Ga0307380, IMG submission 202239) | Soil microbial communities from Risofladan, Vaasa, Finland - UN-3 | ecosystem: Environmental > Terrestrial > Soil > Coastal area > Acid sulfate soil | place: Finland: Risofladan, Vaasa | collected...
CAATGGCCCGGCGGGCGGCGAGGAGGTCGGAGCCGCGGGTGGAGTACTTGGTGAGGGAGGCCACGAGCGAGGGGTCCACCGCGAGGGCGGCCTCGGCTCGCTTGAGCCAGTCGGGCGAAGCCTTTCGTTTTCCCGCCTTCACGTCGGCCACGGCGGTCTTCAGCAGCCATAGGTACTCGTAGTCCTCCAGCCCGTCGCGGATGCACTTCATCCGAATCGTGGGCACCGGGCCGTCGGGGCCGGGGTAGAAGATCAGGCCGTCGCCGTTGTACTCGGTCCAGCTCTTGCCGTCGGAGTTCGTGAGGGGGCCGCGGTTGACGGCCTCGGCGAAGGGGGCGTTCCGCTGGCGCCTCGTCTTGCCGTCGGGGCCGGTCACGTCGCGGTTCGAGAGCCACAGGTTCATCGAGTAGTGGAGAAAGCCCTGGCAGGCGAACTTGTGGGGCATGAAGCCCATGAGCAGGCGGTGCTCGGCGGCGGTGTACTCGACGAACCAGTTGGCGAACGGATGGCGCGGGCCGCAGCAGACGTACCACCAGACCTGTCGGCCCCGCTGCCGGGCCGCCGCAATGGCGGGGCCTGTCTCGCCGTACTTCTGGGTGAGCGGCACCCAGATGTCCACGAACTCGTCGAGCCCCGTGTCGCGGCCGTAGGAGTGGTCGTAGGCGGTGGTCATCAGGGGGATGGTGGGGTAGCGCTTCTTGATCTCGCCGAAGATGTCCTTGACGGCGGCGAACTGGTTGGCGCGGATCTCGTCGAAGCCGTAGATATAGGCCATGTCGAGCAGCCCCGCCTTTTCGAGCTTCGGCACGTAGGTGGCCAGGAGGTCGAGGTATTTCTTCCTGGCCTCGGCGGGGTAGGGGTCGCCGGCCTTCAGATTGCCGACGCTGGGGATGTGGACGATGTTGAACCAGCGGGCGCCGGCGTCCTTCCAGCGTTTCACGTCCTCGATCAGCGGGGGGCGGCTGCGGTAGATGCAGTCGGGGATGAGGTGGTGGGCGAGAATGAGGTCGTGGCACTTGCGACGGAGGTCCGCCAGACGTCGGGCCTCGCCCGAACCGAGCGATTCGAGCGGCGCCTCGCCGCGGCAGTAGGCGACGTATTTCTGCCATTCAGCGGGGTCTTTGCTGTAGAGCGGGCGGACGACGTTCTCGCCGTCGCTGCCGTCCCAGTAGACCACGGCGAGCGGGAAGTGGTACTCCCTGGGCACGGCGAAGGCCCAGACAACGACCTCGATGGGAACCTTCAGCGGCTCGACGCCTTCGGCGCTCACCGTCACCGTGCCGGCGTAGAGGCCAGGCGGCTGGGCGGGCGCGGCGTGGACGTCGAGCCAGACAGGCTGCCAGACATCGGCGTCGAGGTCGAAGCTCGGCAGGAAGTTCAGCAGGGGGTCGGGCCACCAGCCCACGTAGTCCACGGCATAGGGCGGTTTCTTCGTTTTCACGTAGCCGACGGGCAGCACTTCGACGTGGTCGGCGGTGATCCGCTTCCTGCCCGAACTGGGGACGCCCCCATTCGTGACCAGGTCGGAGACCGTGACTCGCACGTTCTTGAGTGGCTTGCGGGCGCGGAGGACGAGTTGCACGCCCTCGTACTCGTTGGCGGCAAGCTCGACCTTCAGCGTGCCGCCGACGGTGCCCTGGAACGGCCGGTCCTTGCGGAACACCTTGTCCACGCCGTGCGTCCAGCCGTAGCCCCAGGCACTCTTCAGGAAGGCGGCGTCGAAGCGGGCCACGGCAGGGTCAGGCGCCCCCGACGCCTCCGCGGCAGAAGCGCAGCACGCGGCCAGCGCGGAAAGGCCGAGCGCGACGCAGGAGAGGAACACTTCGCGGGCTGTGACCATTGTCGGCCTCCTCTCATGGACAAGCGAAGCCTCGACGCGGCCGGGGGCCGCGTCACGCCTCCCATAGGATAGCGCGCCGGCGTTCGGATTGGAAGCAAGGGACGCGTCGCGGGCCCGCCGAGCGGTCAGAGGACGTGTCGCTCGCAGATCCTGCGGAAGTGGTGGCCGTAGATGGCGAGGGTGACGGCGACGGGGAAGGCCCGCGGGCGGCGGAAGAAGGCCCACAGGAGGAGCTTCCAGTAGTGGTAGCGCTCGCGGCCGAGGACGCCGAGGCGGAGGATGGATCGGAGGAATGCCCTGACGTCGCGGAAGCTGAACCGCCCCTTGCTCACCGGCGGGTTGTACTCCCGCAGAAAGGTCTTGATGCGGGCGTAGTAGTGCTTCGGGGCATAGATGGTGCGGAGGATGCGTCGGTAGCCCTCGCGGAGGGCATCGAGGCTCATTCGCGGGACGATGTTGGTCGTGCCGTCCACATTGTCGCCCGTGGTCTGACCGTTGAGGCGGCCCTCGCCCTTGAGGCGCTCGAAGAGCCGGGTGCCGGGGAGGGCCTCGAGGAGGCCGACCATGGCCGTGACGATGCCGCTCTGCTGGATGAAGGCGATCTGGCGGTCGAAGATGGACGGGGTGTCGTGGTCGAAGCCGACGATGAAGCCGCCCTGGACTTCGAGGCCGGCTCGCTGGACGCGCTTGACGTCCTCGACCAGGTTCCGGTTGCGGTTCTGGATCTTGCTGCACTCGGCGAGGCTCTGCTCGTCGGGCGTCTCGATGCCGACGAAGACGGTGCGGAAGCCGGCTTGGACCATGAGGGCCATCAGCTCGGGGTCGTCGGCGAGGTTGATGGAGGCTTCGGTGTAGAAGGGCAGGCCCCGCTTTCCCCGCCGCCAGGCGATCAGGGCGGGGAGCAACTCGTCCTTGAGGTGCCGCTTGTTGCCGATGAAATTGTCGTCCACGAAGAAGATAGGGCCGTGCCATCCGGCGGCGAAGAGGCCGTCGAGCTCGGCAACGACCTGGGCAGCGGGCTTGGTGCGGGGCTTGTGGCCGAGGAGGGCGGTGACGTTGCAGAAATCGCAGTCGAAGGGGCAGCCGCGGGAGTATTGGACGCACATCGAGGCGTAGCGCTTCAACTCCGCCAGCTCCCAGAGGGGCGCGGGCGTGTGGTCCAGGTCGGGGAACTCGTCGGTGCGGTAGACGCGCTGGGCGGCGGGGGTCACATCTTCATTTCGCACATGGCGGCTATGTGACAAATGAAGATGTGACCCCGCGAAGTCGGCCAGGAACCGGGGCAGGGTGACTTCGGCTTCGTTGAGGACGAAGTGGTCCACCTCGGGGAACTGCTCGTGCTCGCTGGTGAAGAGCGGGCCGCCGGCGACCACGGTGATGCCGGCCCGCTTGCAGCGCGCGATGATCCGGCGGGCGGCCTCGCGCTGGATGCTCATGCCGCTGACGAACGCGCAGTCGGCCCACGCCAGGTCGCTCGCGCGCAGGCGCCGGACGTTGAGGTCCACCAGGCGCTTGCCCCACTCGGCAGGCAGCATGGCGGCCACGGTCAGCAGCCCCAGCGGCGGCAGCGAGGCGCGCTTGCGGATGAACTTCAGCGCGTGCTTGAAGCTCCAGAAGGTGTCGGGGAACTCCGGGTAAATCAGCAGAACGTTCATGGTGTGTCGCCTACCGATGTCCCCTTTGACGCCACGCAACTGCCACCACGCTCTCCTATCAGCCGAAGAATGTGCGGGCCGCCGGCGTCTCTGCCAGGCAGGCCCCGCGCGGCGGGGTGGCGCGATACGAGCGCTTCACCGCAGAGGCATCGTTGCGTCGCTGGCACTTCCGGCAGATGCGGTGGCAGCGGTCCGTCCACATCGCCTCGCCACAACCCAGGCACGGGAGACGCTTCCTCACCCTGTCGGGGTGATCGGCCGTCGCGACGGGAGTGGACATTTCACGCGCCTCCGAGATGCGGGTTCACCGCCTCTTCTTCCTCGAGTTCCGCGGGCACGCCGCCGCGTCGGCACCGCTCCCGCCCCAACTGCCCGCAGGCACGTTGCTGGCGAGCAGGAAGACCTGCACGACAGAGCCGGTGGAGAAGACCTGCACCACGGTGCCCGTGGTCGGCTCGACCTCCGCGGCGGCGTCGCGCACCGCCACGCCGGTGATCCTCTTGATCTCCTGGCGCAGTTCGTCGGCGGAGCTGTGGAACAACCGCTTGTGAAGCTCCTGCACCTCGGCGGCGCCCTTCGGGCTCTTGGCCAGGGCCTTCTCGGCGGGCGATAGGGCCCCGTGCAGCGTGATCACCAGCGTATTCTCACTGAGGACCACGGCCACGGACTCGGGCGCGCGGCCCGTGCGCCGCTGCTCGAACGCGCTGGCCGCCTGGGCGATCTCATGCGCCACACTCGGCTCGATCTTGTCCATCGGACGGTTCTCCGCTGGTTGCGGGAGGCCCGCGTCGCCCAAGGCCAAAAAAAAGCCGACGTGGCGGAACGCCCCGAAGCATTCGCCACGTCGGCTTACTCGTTAACAGGCCCCCCGGCCGGGCCGGGTTGCCCTTCACCTAGTCATCCGACAACTGAGCACTGCCTGTTCGGCCTTGCTTGAACCACCAGTGTAAGGGGAGCTGGAGAGGAAGTCAAGCGCATTCTTGACTTCTGTCCCGCGATTGGTATCATGCCCCTGTAACGCGAGCGGGCCGGGGGCCGACGACGCTCGGCCAGACGCCCCGAGCGGGGGGCGTCGCTCTCGCCTCGCGCAGACAATGGAGCCGCGCCGGGGGTGAGCATGAAGACGCAGGGGGAAATCGAGGCCGCCATCTGCGAAGGGATCGCGCGCTTCGAACAGGAGTACATGGGCAGGGGGCCGAAGGACATCCGCGCCCACCTTATCGGAGACCTCCTCGTCGTCCGCCTCCAGGGCGCCTTGACCGAGGCCGAGCAGCACCTGAGCAAGTCTCTCCCCGCCGAGAAGGGGAGAGACCTGCTCAAGCAGGTGCGTACCCACCTGATCGAGGCGGCGCGGCCGGCCATCGAGGCGATGGTCCAGGACACCACCGGCGTGAAGGTGTTGAGCCTGCACCACGACATCAGCACCTTGACCGGCGAAGAGGTCCTGCTCCTCACCCTTGTGGATTCACCGCTGTTCCGCGAAGCGAAGAGGAGATAGGCCGCTGCGTCAGCCCGGGAGGATCGCCTACAGCGGCTTGCCATAGACCCGGTAGACCTTGTAGAGCTCGGGCTTGAGGGCCTGCTCGATGGTGAGGATCGGGCGCAGGTTGCCCTCGGAAACCCAGGAAAGCTCGGCGTGGGTGTAGCCGCGCTGGTGGCCAATGCGGATGACCTCGACGGAGCCTGCGCTGCTCGCGTTGGTGACGGCGGGCATAGTCCGCTCCTAGAGTGAACGGCTGTAGACGCGGTAGCGCTTGTAGAGTTCGGGCTTGAGGACGTTTTCGATGGTGAGGATGGGGGGGAGATTGCCCTCGGCGACCCAGGACAGCTCGGCCGAGGCGTAGCCACGCTGCTGGGCGATGCGGATGACCTCGCCGAACAGGAGTGGGACGATGCCGATGTGGCGGTACTCCTCAAGGGCCGCGGACCCGAAGACGCGCACCTGCCGCAGCGAGCGCCGGCCCAGGAGCATCCGCAGCCACCCGAACGGCAGCAGCCGCCCGTTGCACTTCCTCAGAATGGGATTGATGTCGGGCAGGGCCAGCAGACAGCCCACGGGCCGGCCGTCGAGTTCGGCGATGAAGACCATCTGGGGGTCGAGGATGGCCTTCATCTCGCGGGCCATGTCGCGCAGCTCGGCCTCTGTGACCGGCACGAAGCCCCAGTTGCCCTTCCGCACGGTGTTGAAGAGCGTACCGATGGCCAACACGTCGGCCTCGTAGCTCACGGTATCGAGGGTGCGGATGCGCAGGCCGGGGTGGCGTCGGTGGATGAGGCCGCTGAGGCGCGCGATGCGCTCGAGTAGCGTGTTGTCGCCGCCCAGGATATGTTCGGGGAGGAGGAGGTAGGCCAGGAGGTCCTTCGCCTGCTGGAGGCCGGCCTGGAGGATGAGGTCGGGGTAGTAGGGCGGATTGTAGGGCATGAGGAAGACGGGGGGCATGCGGAAGCCTTCGACAAGGAGGCCGCACTCGTTGTTGATCGAGGGGTTCATCGGGCCCATCATCTGGGTCATGCCACGCGAGCGCAGGTCGTCGGTCGCGCCGTCGAGCAGGGCTTTGGCCGCCTCGGGGTCGTTCTCGCACTCGAAGAAGCCCCAGAAGCCCATCGTGTCGTTGTGGTACTCGTTGTAGAGGCGGTCCACCGTGGCGGCGACGCGGCCGACGGGGCGGCGGCCGCGCCAGGCCAGGTAGAGGCGACTCTCCGCGTGCTCGTAGAAGGGGTTGCGGCGGGGGTCGAGCGTGCGGGCCACGCCCGACAGCAGCGGCGGCACCCAGTTGGGGTCGCCACGGTAGATGCCCCAGGGGAGGCGGAGGAAGGCGCGGCGCTCGGACCGCGTGGTGACCTCTCGGACCTCGACGGGGCCTGTACGGCTCGCTCTCGTGATGGCGGGCATGGTCCGCTCCTAGAGTGGACGGCCGTAGATGCGGTAGCGCTTGTAGCGCTCGGCTTTGAGGAACTGCTCGATGGCCAGCGTGGAGTTGAGGTTGCCCTCAGCGACCCAGGAGAGCTCGGCGGCCTGGTAGCCGCACTGGCGGAAGCTGCGGAGGGCCTCGCTGAAGAGGACGTGAGCGATGCCGACGTGGCGGCATTCCTCGAGGATGGCGGTGCCGAAGAGCCGCACTTGGCGCAGCGAGCGGCGCCCCAGGAGCAGCCGCAGCCAGCCAAAGGGCAGCAGCCGCCCGTTGCACCGCCGCAGAATCGGGTTGACGTCCGGGAGGGCCACCAGGCAGGCCACGGGCTGGCCGTCCAGCTCCGCAATGAAGACCATCCGGCGGTCCACGATGGGCTTCATGTCGCGCGCCATGGCGCGGAGTTCCGCCTCGGTGGTTGGCACGAAGCCCCAGTTGCCGCGCCGCGCGGCGTTCAGGATGCGGCCGAGGGTGAGCACGTCGGCCGCGTAGGTCTCCCAGCACAGGTTGCGGACGCGGAGGCCGGGGTAGCGTCGCCGGATGAGCGCCACCAGGCGCTCGGCGCGCTGCGACTGCTCGCAGTCGGGCGTCAGGCGCTCCGAGGTCAGGAGGTACGCCAGGAGGTCCTTGACCCCTTCCAGGCCGGCCTGGGCGATGAGGGCGGGGTAGTAGGGCGGGTTGTAGGGCATGAGGATGGCGGGGGGCATTCCGAGGCCCTCGACGAGGATGCCGCACTCGCCGTTGGTCGAGGGGTTCATCGGGCCCATCATCTGGGTCATGCCGCGGGAACGCAGGTCGTCGGCCGCCTGGTCGAGCAGAGCCTTGGCCGCCTCGGGGTCGTTCTCGCACTCGAAGAAGCCCCAGAAGCCCATCGTGTCGTTGTGGTACTCGTTGTAGTTGCGGTCCACGGTGGCGATGACGCGGCCGACGAGGCGTCGCCCGCGCCAGGCCAGGTAGAGGCGGCTCTCGGCGTGCTGGTAGAAGGGGTTTCGCTTCGCGTCGAGCGTGCGGGCCGCGCTCGACAGCAGCGGCGGCACCCAGTTGGGGTCGCCGCGATAGAGCCGCCAGGGCAGGCGGAGGAAGGCGCGGCGCTCGGACCGCGTGATGGCCTCGCGCACCTGGACGGGGCTCGAAGGGTCTGCGTCCCCGGCGGCCTGCATGGTCCGCTCCTGACAGCCTGAGGGGCTATGGACGACATCCGCCGCGAGTGTAGCGGGAGCGCAGCCGCTTGTCAAACCTCCCCCCATGCGCCAGAATACGGGGAATGCTGGACAGGTTGGCGGCTTGGCCCACCAGGGTCACGAAGAGGGAGTGCACATGAGAGACGGATCGGGTCTTGGAGACACGGCCTTCACGCAGAACCGCACGGAGCCGCTGCACCGCTGGGTGCCCTGGATTGCGGGCTTCTCCTCCTCCTTCGTCGGCAGCGTGCTGGAGGCGGCGAGCGACAGGGATCCCGCCGACATCCTCGTCCTCGATCCCTTCGCGGGCGTGGGGACGACGCTGGTCGAGGCCGTGGAGCGGGGCCACAACTCGGTGGGCTTTGAGATCAACCCGTACGCCGCACTCGTCTGCCGCACGAAGATGAGCTGCTTGATGTACGATCTGAACCTGTTCCAGCGCGCGTTGCGAGCGTTCCGCGAGCGGATGGCGGACAGCGCCCGCCGTGCGCCGAAGGCGCAGCCGCCCCGCGAGTTCTCCAGTCGCGTCCCCTTCTTCAGCCCTGCGGTCGAGCGCAAGGTGCTGCACGTCCTCGACTTCATCGCCCGGGTGTCGCATCTTCATTTGGCGCCGGGCCGCCGGGCGCGAAATGAAGATGCGACACCCTGGCTCCGCGACGTGTTCCGCGTGGCGCTCGGGGCGGTGATGGTGGGCTTCTCCAACTACTCGTATGAGCCGAGCCTGGGGCGCCGGGCGTCGGCAGGCAAGGACGACATCCTGGATGCCGACGTGGCAGGAATCCTCGCCAGCAAGCTCGACGAGATGCTGAAGGACATGGTCCAGGCGCAGCTCCGGGCCGGTTCGCTCGGCTGGAAGCCCAAGGCAAGGGTGCTCGCGGACTCCTTCCTGACCCATTACGAACAGGCGGGCGTGGGAACGGTGGACTTCCTCATCACCTCGCCGCCGTACCTGAACAACTATCACTACATCCGCAACACGCGCCCGCACCTGTTCTGGCTGGGACTGGTGGAGAAGCGGTCGCAGTTGGCAGAGATGGAGCAGGTGAGCTTCGGCAAGTTCTGGCAGACCGTGCGGTCGGGGCCGCGGATCGAGCTGGAGGCGACGTGCGACGGCCTGGCAGAGGCGCTCGAGGACCTGCGGGGGCGGAACCCCGAGAAGGGGATCTATGGGGGCAGCGGCTGGGCGAACTACGCAGCCTCCTACTTCAACGACTGCCTGGCCTTCTGCCGCGCGGCCAAGCGGGTGATGAAGCCTGGCGGCACGATGGTGGTGGTCATCGGGAACAACATTCTTCAGGGGATCGAGCTCCAGACCGACCGCCTCCTCGCCCAGATCGCCGAGGGCTGCGGGTTCGACACCGTGGCCCTCCACCGCGTCCGCACGAAGCGGACCGGCTCGAGCATCGTTCGCTCCTCCGTGCGTGTGGGAAAGGCCGGGGACCGCGTGGAGCTCTACGAAACCGCCATCGAGCTGAAGGCGCGGCAAGCCGGAATCGCCTGAAGGCGGGACTCTCTTCCGGGACTTCTGGGCCGGGTGTTGCTACTTCGCCGCGGCGGCGGCCGCGCGGGCAGCGGCCATGGAGTTGAACTCCTCGCGGGCCGCCTCGAGCGAGGTCACGAGGTGGTCAATGTCCGAGTGCTCGTGGAGGGCGGTGGGGATGACGCGGATGATGCCGTTGCCGCGGCGGACGGCGGGGTAGACGACGGCGGAGACCCAGACGTTGTACTTGCGGCGAAGGATGTCGGCGCAGTGGACGGCACAACTGTCGCCCAGGCGGATGGGGGTGATGGGGGTCTGGGTGTCGCCGACCTCGAAGCCGCGCTGGCGCAGGAGGGTCTGGAGGTAGCGCGCGTTGTCCCACACCTTCCTGCGGCGGTCGTGGGCCTTGCGGACGAGTTCGATGGACTTCATCGTGGCGGCGACGACGCAGGCGGGCGCCGCCTTGGTGAAGAGGATGGTGGGGGCGAGGCAGCGGACGTAGAAGACGACCTCCTTGGGGCCGGCGATGAAGCCGCCGTAGGTGCCGAAGGCCTTCGAGAAGGTGCCGGCGTGGAGGTCAATGCGGTCCTCGACGCCCAGCATCTCGGCGGCGCCGCGGCCGTGGTCGCCGCACACGCCGTGCCCGTGCGCGTCGTCCATGAACACGCGCGCGCCGTAACGGTCGCGGAGGTCGCAGATCTCCCGCAGCGGCGCGATATCGCCGTTCATGCTGTACACGCCGTCCACCACGATCATCTTGGGCTTCGTAGGGTCGCAGCGCTTCAGCACGCGCTCGAGGCTCCCGGGGTCGTTGTGCTTGAAGTACTTGATGGTGGCGCCGGCGATGCGGGCGCCGCACACGAGGCTGGCGTGGGCGAGCTGGTCCATGATCAGGAGATCGTGGGGCCGGGCCAGGCAGGCGATGGCGCCGAGCATGGCGCCGGCGCCCATGGTGAAGCTGAGGGCGGCCTCGGTGCGCTTGAACTCGGCGATGCGGCGCTCGAACTCCAGGTGCAGCTCGACGGTGCCGGTGAGGGGCCGGGCGCCCATGGGCGCGCTCACGCCGTGCTTCGCGGCGGCCGCGGCCGCCGCCGCGCGCACCTCGGGGTGCACGCTCATGCCCAGGTAGTCGTTGGTGGAGAACTGGAGCATGCGCCGCCCATCGAACTCGATCCACGGCCCGGCGTTCTCGATGGGCGAGACGCCGAAGATGACGCGCTCGGCGATCGGCAGGTCCTCATGCAACACGCTCCGCTGCTCTTCGCGGAACCGCCTGCATTTGTCGAAAATGTCGGCCACCGTTACCGATTCCTCTGTATCCACAGACCCTCTGTCGCTCGCAGCCGACGCCGGGCGCGCGGGCCGTGCCCGAGGCGCCGCTCGACACGCCGCGGGCGCCTCCTGGGCGCATTCGGCCCCGCCGGCCCAGCGGCGCGCCGCCGCTGGGAGGCTGCATATCATACACACATGGCCGCCGCAACGCAAAGCCGGTTGCAAAAAAGCACGCGAGCGCTATCATTTGGCTTCCCGGTTGCCGTGTCCGGCGCCGGAAACGCCGGCAGTCGGGAAGGTGGGAACGCCGTCTTTCCCTGCCGCGGCCCGACGCGGAGCAAAGCCAATGGGCGCCGTGAGCTGGGTGTTGCGCAAGGCCCTCGAGTGGAGGTTGCGGCAGGTCGAGCGCGCGCTCGCCCACCCCGCCGCCACGCAGGAGCGCCTGCTCTTCCGCCTGCTGCGGCGGGCGGCCGACACCGAGTGGGGGCGGGCCCACGGCTACGCGGGCATCCGCAGCGTGCGCGACTACCAGCGCGCCGTGCCCATCTGCCGCTACGAGGAGATGGCGCCCATCTGGCACCGGGCCTTCGACGGAGCCCGGGACGTCACCTGGCCCGGCCACATCCGCTACTTCACCATGTCCAGCGGCACCACCACCGAGACCTGCAAGGCCCTGCCCATCTCGCGCGAGGCCATCCGGGCCAACCTCCGCTCCGGCGTCACCCTGATGGGCCGGGTGCAGCGCCAGGTGCCCGACGGCGACGTGCTGGGCGGCAAGACGCTTTACTTCGGGGGCTCGCCGACGCTCGAGCGCCGCGGCCAGAGCTTCCAGGGCGACGCCAGCGGCATCGTCACCCTGCACATGCCGCGCCTCGCCCAGCGCTATCGCCTCCCGTCGTTCGAGATCGCCAGCATCCCCGACTGGGAGGAGAAGGTGGAGGCCATTGCCCGCGCGTACCTGCGCACGCCGGTCCGCATGATCGTGGGGCTGCCGACCTGGACCTTTTTCCTGATGCGCCGCCTCGTCGAGCTGGGCCGCGAGCAGATCGGCCCGCACGTCCGCACCGTCGCCGATGTCTGGCCCAGCCTCCGAGCCTTCGTCCACTTCGGCATGTCCATGGACGCCTTCCGCGCCGAGTGCCAGGCCCTCGTCGGCCGCCCGATCGCCTTCGTGGACACCTATTCCTCCTCCGAGGCCGGCCTCACCGCCATCCAGGCCGACCAGGCCGACCCCGGCATGGTGATGGAGGTGGACATCGGGACGTTCTACGAGTTCGTGCCCCTGGCCGAGCTGGACAGCCCGCAGCCGACCCGCCTGACGCTCCGCGACGTGGAGACGGACCGCGACTACGCGGTCATCCTCACCTGCTGCTCGGGCATGTGGGCCTACGACGTGGGCGACATCGTGCGCTTCACCTCGCTGCGGCCGCCCAAGCTGCTCTTCGCCGGCCGCACCCGCCTGACGCTTCACCGCCTGGGCGAGCACGTGCTCGGGGCCGAGATCGAGATGGCCCTCGCCCGAGCCGGCGCCGCCACCGGAGCCACCGTCCGCGAATTCACCGTCCACACCCTCATCCCCACCGCCCACGAGGCGCGCGGGACCCACCAGTGGCTCGTGGAGTTCGAGGGAACGCCTCCTCCCCTCGATCGCTTCCTCGCCCAGATTGACGCGAACCTGCTCGAGAAGAACCTCGACTACAAGATTCACCGCGAGCGCGACTACCTGATGCGGCCGCCCGTGCTCGTGGCCCTGGCGCCCGGCACCTTTTACGAATGGGCGCGGCGCCACGGACGCCTCGGCGGCCAGCGCAAGACCCCTCGCGTCGCACTCTCGCAAGAGATGGTGGATGAGCTGTGCGCCCTCTCGCGCGACATTGCGCACGCCGAGCCGCCCAGCGTCGCCCTGCCTGCATGGACGGCGGGCTCGTGACCCGTGACGCATGATGCAGGGGCGGCCCTGTGTGGCTGCCCTCTTCCACTGGGCAGCCACGCAGGGCTGCCCACGACCGGGGCCAGCCACAGCCGCTGCGCTGTTCCTCGCGGAACCGCCTGCAACGCTCGAAAATATCGGCCACCTTTACCGACTCTTCTGTATCCAAGAACCCTCTGTCACTCGTAGCCGACGCCGGGCGCGCGGGCCGCGCCCGAGGCGCCGCTCGACACGCCGCGGGCGCCTCCTGGGCACATTCGGCCCCGCTGGCCCAGCGGCGCACCGCCGCTGCAGGGTTGCATAGGATACACACATGGCCGCCGCAACGCAGAGCCGGTTGCAGAAAAGCGCCCGCGCGCTATCATGTTGCCCTGCGGGGAGGCCCAGGGTCACGGCAGGAAGGACGCCATGGGCGCCATTCGCTGGCTCGCTCGCAAGCTCCTCGAGCGCCGGCTCGGCCAGGTCGAGCGGTCCCTCGCTCACCCCGCGGAGGTCCAGGAGCGCCTGCTCCTGCGCCTGGTGCGGCGGGCGGCCGACACCGAGTGGGGGCGGGCCCACGGCTACGCGGGCATCCGCAGCGTGCGCGACTACCAGCAGGCCGTGCCCGTCTGCCGCTACGAGGAGATGGCGCCCCTGTGGCACAAGGCGTTCGACGGCGCACGCAACGTGTGCTGGCCCGGCCACATTCGCTTCTTCGCCCTCTCGTCGGGCACCGCGTCCGAAACCTGCAAGGCCCTGCCCGTCTCGCGCGAGGCCATCAAGGCCAACTTCCGCTCGGGCCTCACGCTCATGGCCCTCTGCCAGCGCCAGGCGCCCGACGCCGGCATCCTGGGCGGCAAGACCCTCTACTTCGGCGGCTCGCCCACCCTCGAGCGGCGCGGCAAGTGCTTCCAAGGCGACTCCAGCGGCATCATGGCCCGCCACATCCCGCGCATCGCCCATCGCTATCGCCTGCCCGAGTTCGACGTCGCCAGCATCCCCGACTGGGAGCAGAAGGTCGAAACCCTCGCCCGCCGCTACCTCCGCAGCCCCATCCGCGTGCTCGTCGGCCTGCCGTCGTGGACCCTGCTCCTCTTCCGCCGCCTGGTGGACGTCGGCCGCGAGGAGCTCGGCCCCCACGTCCGCACGGTGAGCGACGTCTGGCCCCAGCTCCGGGTCTTCGTGCACTTCGGCATGGCCTTCGAGCCCTACCGCGCACAGTTCAAGGAGATCATCGGCCGCCCCATCGCCTACGTGGACACCTATTCCTCCTCCGAGGGCGGGATGAACGCCATCCAGGACAGCCAGGCCGACCCGAGCATGCTCCTCGAGGTGGACGCCGGCACCTTCTATGAGTTCGTGCCCGTCGAGGAGCTCGACGGCCCGCACCCCACGCGCCTCACACTCGACCAGGTGGAGACAGGCAGGGACTACGCCATGCTGCTGAGCACGTGCTCGGGCATCTGGGCCTACGACGTGGGCGACATCGTGCGGTTCACCTCGGTGCGTCCCCCGAAGCTCGTCGTCTCGGGCCGCACCCGCCTCACCCTCAACGACATGGGCGAACACGTCATCGGCGGCGAGATCGAGCAGGCGATGGCCGCGGCGTGCCGCGCCACGGGTGCCACCGTGCGCGAGTTCACCGTCGCCACCGTCCTCCCCACCGTGGCCGAGCCGCGCGGCGTCCACCAGTGGCTCGTCGAGTTCGACGGGTCCCCGCCCCCGCCTGCCGACTTCACGGCCCGTGTGGATGCCGTCCTGTGCGAGAAGAACCTCGACTACAAGACCCACCGTGAGCACGACTACGCGATGCGGCCGCCCGAACTGGTGGTCCTCGCCTCTGGCACGTTCTACGAGTGGGCTCGCCGCCACGGCCAGCTCGGCGGGCAGCACAAAATCCCCCGCGTCGCCCGCTCGGCCAAGATGGTGGAGGAACTACAGGCCATTTCCTGCAATCTGGCCAGCCCATGACCCGTGACGCGTGACAAGACGGGCCGCGGCGGCTCCCCTCTGGTCACGCGTCACGCGTCACGCGTCCTGTCGGCCTCATCCATCCACGCTCCGCGTACCAGAGCGCCGTCTCGCGCAATCCCTCGACAAGGCCCTTCCTGGCTTTGTAGCCCAGCTCCCGCTCGGCCTTGGCCCAGGTGCACGTCCAACGGCGCTGAAGCGCGTCGCGCATTTTGCGGCGGCACACGATCTGGGGCTTGCCCGTGAGCGTCCACTTCAGCTCGCCGATCTCCCCCACCAGCCGCGCGACGAGGCCAGGGAGGCGGAGGATGCGCAGCCGCAGCCCCAGGGCGGCGCCCAGGGCAGCGACGATCTCGCGCCAGGTGTGCGTGCCGCTGCCGACGAAGTAGGTCTGCCCCACCGCCGCCTCCGCCCGCGCCGCGAGCCAGATGCCCTCCACCAGGTCGGCCACGTGCACCAGGCTCAACTGCTTCGACGGGCTGCCCACCACCGGCGCCAGCCGCAGCCGCTGAGCGGTGCGGAACAGCGAGACGAAATTCGGGTCCCGCGGGCCGTAGACCGACGGCGGTCGCACGATGCACACGGGCACGCGGTCGCGGGCGGCCAGGACGGCCCGCTCGGAGGCCAGCTTGCTCGCCCCGTAGCCGGGCAGCGGATGCGGCTCCGCCGTCTCATCCAGCGGCGCCTCGGTCGGCGTCGGACCCGCCGCCGCCTGGCTGCTCACGTAGACGAAGCGCTTCAGCCCCCCTCGATTCGCCCGCGCCGCCGCCTCGACCAGCCGACGCGTCGGCTCCGTGTTCGCGGCCACGTAGGCCGCGGGCGGTCGTGCCCGCGTCACCGCCGCCACGTGGAACACCCAGTCCACCTCCCCCAGCGGCAGCGCCTCCGGCGCCTCCAGCGACCCGACCACCTTCTCGACGGGCAGCCCCTCCAGCCACTCCAGGCGGCTCGTCGGGCGCACCAGGCACACCACCTCGGCCCCCTCGCGGCACAGCCGCTCGGCCAGGTGGCTCCCCACGAACCCCGTCGCTCCCGTCACCAGTGCCTTCATCGCTCGGCGGGACCTCCAGCAGGCGCCTCGCAGAGTCTCACCGGCCCGAGCAGGGCCACGGTGGTGTAGTTGCCCACGGGGCGCTTGTCGGCGACGCGGAAGCGGAGCTTGAGCCGCTCGGCGCCCTTCGCCGCGTCGGTGATGTCGAGGGCGAGCCACTCCTTGCCCTCGCGAGACGCCGCGATGTCCTCCTCCCACACCAGCTTGTCGTTCACATAGAGCTGCATGAACCGGTAGCCGGTCCATTCCGTGGTGACCATGGTGTCGTTGACGAAGGCCTGAAGGGCGAGGCGGCGCTGGAACTTCGGGAGGGGGAGCTCGGCCTGGACCTCGGCGTAGTCGCCGACCTCGGAGCGGGTCTTCCCTGGGAAGGCGATGGCGGTGAGCTTGGTGCCCTGAACCTCCAGCGTGCCGATGCCCCACATGCCGCGCCAGGAGGGCGGGGTGGCGGACCACGTCCAGCGGTCGGCCGCAAGCTCGGCCAGCTTCGCGCCCTCGGGCGGCCGCGCGAGCGCAGCCAGGCAGCCACTGAGGTCGCGATTCGTGGTGAGCGCCTTGAAGCGCTCGGGCATCTGCTCGATGGCCTTGAGCCCGGCGGCCTCCCGCCGCGCCGCGTCGGCCTTTCGCTGAGCCACCAGCTTCTCCCAGTGCTCGATGCTGGAGATCTGCCTCTGCCAGAGCGCGACGTACTCCTTGATGCCCTTGAGGCCGCCGAGGGCCTCGGCGACGCGCTCGATGGCCGGGCTGGCCTTCTCGCGCACCTCCGCCAGCAGCTTCTCGGCCTCCTCTCTCTTGCCGCCCTCGACAAGCTCGAGCATCCGCTTCTCGACGCCGGCGGCGGCAAGCCAGTATTCCGGCAGATCGAGCTCGGCCATTGCCCTGGCGTAGCGCACGGCGGCTCGCATCGGCTCGAGGAACAGCTTCGTCAGGCGCTCGGGGGCGAGGAGCGTCTCGCGCGGGGCCGCCGCCTCGAGGGACTTCAGGTGCGCGTCCATTTCCTCGATGAGCGTAAGAGCCGCAGGGCGGCTCTTGAGGTCCTTGAGCCGGCACGGCCAGTTCGGCCCGATCCCGCGGCCGGGCAGGTGGAAGAGGGCCTTGAGCCGCGCGAGCGCGTTGTCGAACCCTCGGGCCGCCTCGGCCTGCGCGGGGCCGAAGACGCCAGAGTACACCGCGGTCCGGGTGCGCTCCCAGTCGTGCCCCTCGGGATCCCAGGCCCAGATGCCGAGGGAGCCGGTGGCGTATTCCTCGGGCCAGCCGCCCCACATCATGACGGTGTCGGTGTGGTGGCGTGCGTCGCGGAGCTTCTCGTAGGTGGGGTTGTGCCAGCCGACCTGGAGGGGCGGGAGGTCGAGGTAGGCGCAGCCGGTCTCGCGGAAGTTGCTGCCGCCGTAGTCGCCGTGGGTGAAGCCGCCGGGGGTGCGGGGCCAGTTGTGCCACCAGGCGGGGAGGCGCTGGAGGCCGATACGGCGCGCCGCCTCGACATCGCCCTTGCACGGCACGCGGGTGAAGAGCCACGTGGCCTCGGCGAAGCCGGGGACGGCGGCGGCGCTGCGGTTGAAGTCGGTCTCGATGTTCTGGTAGGATCCGGTCGGCGGCACGATGGCGATGGCCCGCCCCGTCATCCCGTGCCTCTTGCCCAGCTCGAGCACCCGCGCGATCAGCACCGACGCGCCCTTCCCCGGCCCGGGATCGTCAAATGAGAGCCAGAGGCCGTCGGCGCCCAGCTCGAGCAACTCCTCGAAGGTCTTCAGCACGGCGTCGAACTGGTCGGGCTTGACGCCACAGAACACCGTTGCGTAGACGAAGAAGCCGCGGCGATGGGCCTCGGCAACGATCTGCTTCGCCTGCGGCTTGTTGATCGGGAACCCTGGCGGGAAGCCGAACTGGCCCCGCCGCGGGGGCGGCCCGTCGCGCAGGTCCACCCAGTTCAGCCGCGAGCGAACGTAGGCGTCGAACGTCCCTGGCTCCAACTGGACCTCGGGCCGCGAGATCGGCCGGCCGCGCCACGGAATGCTCGGCCAGTCGCGCACCGAGGCGACGGGAAACACCACCTTCTCCCCCTCGCGCCGCAGGAGGTCGAAGAAGGCGTCCTGGCCGTAGACCACGCCGCGGGGGTTGCTCCCGCCGACCAGGACGACCTGGCGCCCCGCGTCGTCGAGCACGGCAACGACGAAGCCGTCGTGCCCGGGGGAGGTGTCGGTCAGGTCGAGCTTCTTCTCCCCGCAGAGGCGGTCGAGCCAGGCATTCGTCGAGCGCTGGCCGAGCAGGACGGCCTGCCGAATGGCCGCGCCCACGCTCCCCTCGGCCTGGATGGGGAGCGTGCGCTTGAAGCGCCGCTCGATGAGCGCCTGGAGCCGCTCGGCCGCGTAGCGCTCGGGCTCGGTGGCCTTCGCGCCGACCACAATCGCCGCCCCGTCGGCCAGGAGCTCCGCGGTCCGACCCGCGTCCCTGTACTCTCTCGGCGTCGGCACGATGGGACAGGCCGGCCTGCTCTCCGCTCCCAGCGCGGCCGCGGCCAACAGGAGCAGCACACACAAGAGAGCCGCGTGGCCCCCCATCTTTCTTCTCCTCTGCAAGATGGCCCTCCCTGCGGCATCATACTCCAGAGCCGTCGGCCCCGCCAGTCAACCGGCGGCTCGCCAGCTCGTGCCAGAAGGAGGCCGTGGGGCGGGCCATGTTGTCGCGCCAGCGCGGCTCGACCGCTGAGAGGAAGGTGTAGAGCGCCTCGGCGAGGGGGAGCGGGACGCCCTGCTCGGCGGCCTCGGCGAGGAAGTAGGGCAGCTCGGGGAACTTGACCCACAGGCTCTCGCCTTTGCCTTCGACGACGCGGCCGGCGATGGCGGCGAAGTGGCGACGGAAGCCGTCGTCGCCGCCCACGGCCTCGCGGATGGCCTCGGGGTCCACGCCGGCGCGGACGCCAAAGGCGAGGGCCTCCATGTACGCGGCGTCGCCGAGGCCCATGGCGAGCTGGTTCACGCCCTTGACGATCTGGCCGCAGCCGCCGGGGCCGCAGTAGACGATGTGCTTCGGGCCGCCGAGGGCCTCGAGGAGGCGGCGGCAGCGGTCGAATGCCGCGCGGTCGCCGCCCGCAAACATCCGCAGGGTCCTCGTCTCGATGCCGTGCGGCCCGCCGCTCACGGGCACGTCGAGGAGGGTGGCGCCTCTCGCGGCGAAGGCAGCGGCCAGGCGCCGGGTCTCCGGCGGCGCCGTCGTGCCCAGGTCAATGAAGGCCTGGCCCGCCCGCGCATTGGGCAGCAGCTCGCCTTGGGCGACCTCGACGAAGATGGCGGAGGAGCGGAGGCTGGTGAGCACAATGTCGCATCGGCGCGCGACCTCGGCCGCGCTCTCGGCACGCTCTGCCCCGGCCGCCACGATGGCGGCCAGCCGCTCCCCGCTGATGTCGAAGGCCGTCAGCGGGTAGCCGGCGGCGAGCAGGTTGCGCGCCATCGCGCCGCCCATCGCGCCGACGCCGATGAAGCCAAGTCGTGGAGCCGTGTCCAAGGGGCCTCTCCTCACTTCGCAGGCGCGACGACCACAATGCCCCAGGGGCCGAGGGCCGGGAGGTCGAGCAGCGTCTGGCTGGCTTTCACCGCGGTGCGGAGCGGCATCGGCTCCTGGCCGGGCCGCAGGAGCGTGGCGGCCAGCTTCCCGTCGGCGAAGAAGCGATGCGTCTGGAGGGCGAGGCGGAACGGCGAAGGCGTCTTGCCCCAATCCACCAGGTGCACGACCACGGGGGCGGCGGCCTGCCCCGGCACGGCGCGGACGACGGCGCACACGTCCCTGCTGCCGACGACCTCGATGGGCGGAAGCTTGCCGTAGCGCTCGTCCTTGACGCCGGGGAGGGCGATCGCCGCGTCCTCGCAGCCGTCGAAGAGGGCCGCATTGTCGCGGACCAGCTTGTAGAGGTCCGCGTAGTCCTCGGGCTTGCCGTAGTAGCGGGCGGCATTGGAGCCCATATACACGTCCCACGGCACGATCAGGTGTCCGCCGCAGGCGTAGGAGGTGGCGATGACCTTGCGGGTCAGGGCCTTGTCGTCGGAGACGAAGGTGAAGACCTGGGCCTTGCCGCGGGCGTGGGCATCCTGGAACTTGTGGTGCAGCGCCGCGGCCGTGGCGTTGCGCGCGGGCAACTCGGCCATGCCGAAGTCGAAGAGGTCGTACGGGAAGCTCCACCGCGCGTCGTAGTTGTTCGACGACATGGGCACGCGCCGCCCCGCGTGCTTGTCGAGCTCGGGCCGGACCCAGGCGTAGAAGGCGGCGACCGACTGGCGCTGGAACTCGGCGAAGTGTTTCTTCAGCGGGTCGTTCCAGCGGGCGAAGGCGTCGCCGACGGGGGCATTGCGTTCCTTGAGGAAGGCGCGGAAGTCGAACGCCTCGAGCTTCTCGATGCCGAGCTTCGCCAGCTCCTCCCGCGTGGCCTTCTTCCCCAGGTACTCGCGGAAGGCGGCGACGCAGTGGTCGCAGAGGCATCCGCCCCAGGCGACGGCGGCGAGGTTGCACGGCGGGTCGTCCATCTGGAGGCAGTCGGCGCCGATGTCGAGGCACTTCTTCGCGGTGGCGAGGTAGCTCGCGCGCCAGTCGGGGCTGTTGACGCAGCCCCAGTAGCCCTTCCAGCCGCGCATCCAGGGGGCGGCGATGCGGTGGCCGTCGAGGTCCAGGATGCGGCCCCGCTCGCGCGTCTGGGCCGGGAAATCGGGCACGAGCGAGTTGATGGCTGCCTGGAGGCCGTAGCCGCGTCGCTTCACCTCGGCAGCGAACTCGGCGTCCAGCGTGTACACCCACACAAGGCGCGTGGCGTGGAACGCCTCGGCGGTCCGGAAGGTGTCGTGCGGGTCCTTGTCGTCCCGCGGGTGCTTCCAGCGGCTGGAGAAACAGACGTCGCTCGGTTTGGGCGCGCCGGGCGGCAGCTTGCGTGGCGCCGCGATCTCGTGAAGGCGTTTCACATCATCGCCTCCTGACGCCGACGCGGCGACCAAGGCGCCGACAATGTGCAACAAGCTCAATGCTGCGACCAAGGTCGCGAGTGACTGGCATCGAGTGAACTCCGTTCCCACGCCGTTGCCCTTCGGCTATTACCCCTTTGGTGTCACGAGCCGACCAGCAAGTCGGCCCGCCGCTGCGCGCCTTCCGCAAGCCAGCGGAGGACGTTCTCTGGGTCCTCCGACGGGTTCACCCACGCAACAGAACTTAGTTCGGGGCACCTGGACGCAAGTCCATGGAAGGAATTCCGCGCCGTGTCGTCGCAAGAAACCACTACACGGTCAGTTGCCAGAGCGGCTTCGATCAGTGGGATATCTCTGGCGACAGCTTTCCACTGGGATTCTGTGAGGCCAAGCTGCTTGAGCTGGCTCCGAAGCGCCTCTCGCTCGGGCTCTCGGATTTCGCTCAGCTTGTCGCGGCCGGACATCCATACGCGCCACGCCCTGGAGAAACGGGAAGCGTGTCTGTCCCACTCCGCGCAGATGGGGCCGGTGCAGACCATGGTGTGGCAAATGCGCAGAACTGCCTTGAGGAAGTCACGGCAGTTCTGCGCGGTAGGATAGGTCGCCTGCTCTCCCCCGGCAGAGCGCGCGACCGAGGCATCAATCACCAGGCGAATGCGCCCAGGAGCCGCCATGCTAGACCCCCGCCCTACGACGGTCCGCCGCATCCAGGTAGCGGCTCTGAGCCTCCAGTTCCACCTCCCCGAAGTCCTCCGGCCAACCGCCGAATGCGCCTGCTTTGTCCAAGTCGCCGGGGGTCACTTCTGTTGCGCCAGTCCGATCGTCTCTCTTGAACCAGAGGAGCTTGACGAGTTCCTGCGGCAGGTCACGTCTCGCTACAAGCGTCTGTATGGCGAGGAGCAGCAACGCGCTGTGTGTTTCGGCAACAACCTTCACCCCGCGGAGCGCCGCAGCGGCCAGAAGGTCGGCCATTTGGACCTGCGCCCTCGGGTGCAAGTGGATTTCCGGCTGCTCGACGTAGACCAACTGCCCGGGCATTGCTGTGACGAGTGCCAGGACCACTGGCAACGCCTGAGATACGCCGAAGCCCACGTCAGCAATGCTGACGAGATCCTTGGCCCCGCCCTGCACGCCACGAACTAAACGGCCAACCCGCAGTTCCAGTTGGGTTTCGTCAACTGGCTTAGCCACTACCTTCCATGTGAGGCCGAGTCTCTCCAGGTCCCTGCCAATCTGGGTAAGCCTGTCATCATGGTCCAACTGCCAGTGGTATAGGATGCTGGCCACATAGTCCTGGAATAGCCCCGGGAAGGTGGGTCCGACAGCGGTTCTCTTATATGTGCGCTCCGGGTTGCCCCGTAGGCCGGGCACGTGGATGGCGCCGCGAACGGCGGCCTCATAGGGCCAACACGGCGAGAAACTCGCCCAGCGGGCAAAGCCTCGCCCCGTTTCGCTGGGTGCGCTTGCGCGGAGATGGACCTCCAGAAAACACTTCATGCGTCCGACGGCCCATTCGAGGGGTTGGCCAGCTTCCTTCGACACGGTCTCGCGCGCTGATCGCACACTAGGCGGGAGGACAGCAAGAATGTCATCCTGAGTCATGCCCGGGCGAAGCGTGACAATCTCCCCGTCGGCCGTGTCCTTCATCTCCTCAATAGCCAAGCCTTGGCCGGGTTCGCCCCCTGGTTCACTTCGGAAGACCAAGGAGAGTTCACCGATACGCCCCATGGCTATACCGACAGTGATACGATTGCCGCGGGGCTTGCCAAGAGGGGCAGAAAGGAACTGGTCGGCCGAGGTGAACCTGACGTTCGGGCCATCGATTCGCAGAGGACCCGCGTCGTAGGTTGCATCCAGTGTCTGCTTCAGGAGCAGTAGCGGCTGCAGAGCGCTCGACTTCCCCGAGCTGTTGGCCCCCGCAAGAATCGTCAACGGATGCACTTCGATCCGGCAATCGGTGTGAAGCGACTTATAGCCACAGGCCGAGATGCCGGTGATCCCCTCCGCCTCCGCCCCATTCTGGGTTTCTGGATCCGGATTCTTTGGCATGCGCATGCCTCCTACCACAGGCGAAGCAACGCAGCGCCGGTGCTTCAGGACCCCGCCAGCACCCGCAGTGACCGCGAACCTCGCTGCTACAGTACCGGCTACAGTCTAGGCAACCCGGCGGCGCATGTCAACCGCGCGTGCGGATAACAAGTCACCCCTTCACCGCGCCGAGCTGGATGCCCTTGACGATGAACTTCTGGCTGACGATGAAGAGGATGATCAGGGGAATGATGTTCATCACGCTCGCCGCCATGATCAGGTTCGTCTGCCGGCCGTACATCGTGTCGAAGTACAGCATGCCGATGGGCAGCGTGCGCAAGTGCTCGCTCTTGATGAGAATGAGCGGCCAGAAGAACGAGCCGTAGTTGCCCAGGAACGTGAAGATGCCCAGCGTGATCAGGCCCGGGCGAGCCAGCGGCAGAATGATGTTCCAGAAGACCTGCCAGTGGCTCGCGCCGTCCATCGCCGCCGCCTCGTCGAGCGACGGCGGAATGGTGAGCATGAACTGGCGGAGCAGGAACGTGCCGAAGGCGCTGAACGACGCGGGGACGATCAGCCCCGCATACGCGTCGAGCAGGCCCAGCTTCACCATCAGCGTGTAGTTGGGGATCATCGTCACCACGCCGGGGATCATCAGCGTGGCCAGGTAGAGCCGGAACACGTGGTCGCGCCCGCGCCAGCGGAGCCGTGCGAACGCATAGCCGGCCATCGAGCTGGTGAGGCACTGGAGAAAAGTGACCCACGCCGCCACGAACAGGCTGTTGAAGTAGTAGCGCCCGAACGGGATCTCCTGGAAGACCTTCGGGTAATTCTGTGGCTGCCATCGCGTGGGAAATGGCTTGAGCTGCTCGACCTCGACCAGCGGCTTGAAGCTGGCGAAGACCATCCACAGGAACGGCACGAGCATGGTCGCGGCCAGCAGGACGAGGACCCCGTGGCTCAGGCCGAAGCGGCCGCGGCGGTACCACCAGCCAGAGAAATCGCGGGGCGTGGCCACGGGTCACTGCTCCTTCGCCGCCCTGGCGGCCTGCTGCGCCGAGTGCTTCGCCCAACTCTGGTACCAGGGCAACGGGGTGTAGCGGCGGTTGAGGACGTGCCGTATGGGCCCGAGGCCGTAGAGCTGTCGGTCGAGGCGCTCCCGCTCCGCCCAGAAGGCATCCGCGGCGGCCAGCCTCGCCGGCGGCCACTCCTGCCCCGAGCCGATGGCCGCGTGGAAGCCCATGAGTCGAGTCTTGGCCTCCCACTGGGCCAGGCGCCACGACTGCCTGGGACCGGCCGCGAGCAGCTTCGCCAGGGCCTCGGCAGCGGCCTTGGGGTCAACGGCAAACGGCGTCCCCCACGCCCGGAGCCACGCGGCCCACTCCCTCGCCCTGTCGGCATCGGCGCCGAAGTAGCGCGCCGCATACGACGCCAGGACCGCGTCCGCCGTGCGGAACTGCCCCGAGCCGAGCCCGGCCAGCAGCGCCTTGTTCGCATCCTCGTAGATGCCCTCGGAGTAGGCCGTCACGCCCGTGCACTGGTGCGCCCGCAGGGCCGCCACGGTCCGCTCGATGCGCCCCGCGGCAATCACGGGTCCCAGGTGGCCGTACGTGTCGCGCGGCGCCGCCTGCTCGGCATAGCCGATGTGGACGAATGCCCTGCGCTCGCAGCCCTTGGGCAGCGGGACGTTCGAGACGTCGGTCTGGCCGTACGGGATGTGGAGCGCCATGGCCTTGACCCAGCCGGGGGCCTCGCGGTCCACCCATTCCGCGAACTGCTGGTGCTCCTCGGCGCTCCACCACCAGCCGATGAAGTGCATCTCGATGCCCGGGTGGTGCCGGAGCGCGAGCGCGTGGATCTCGCGGCAGAGCTTCGCAAACGTCAGGATCCACGGCCGACACTCCTTGCAGGCACACCCGCCGTAGTCATAGGGCCCGGCCGACAGGGCGGACAGGCGCACGCCCGAGCGCGCCAGGTCGGCGAACAGGTGCTCGTAGTTGCGCAGGATGATCTCGCGGGCCTTGGGCCTGGACGGGCAGATGAGTTGGCCGAAGATGCGGTCGCCCGTCTGGGCCCGGAGCTCGGGCAGGCACTGGTCAACGTACACGTGGTTCGGCGTGATGCCGAGGGTGCACCCGAGGCCGAGGGCCTGCGCGGTGCGGAAGTGGGCCTTCTTGCGGTCCCACAGGGCCGCCCCGAGGTCGCAGCGCGCGCTGGCGAAGGGGTCGGAGCAGTCAATCATGTCGAACCAGTCCGCGTAGCGGTTGAAGCCCCAGTGCCGGGCCTCGGCGAGCGTGTCGCGCATCTCGCGCTCGCCCATGACCTCGTAGCTGTTGCCGAAGTGGCCGGGCGCGTACAGCTCACGAACCTGGAACACGGCTCGTCCTCCAGTCCCTTCCTCGGCGCTCGCGCGGCAGGCCCACGACAGGGCCGCCGCACACAGCATCACGCACAAGCCAGACCGTCGGATCACGATGCATTGCTCCTCGCTCGCCGTCAGTAGCTCAACTCCTTGCTGCCGAACTTCCAGTTCACCAGCGTGACGACGAAGATGATGGTGAAGAGGACCCACGACACGGCCGAGGCGTAGCCGATCTGGAACTCCTCGAACGCCTTGGTGTAGATGTAGTAGACGAGCGTGGTGGTGGTGCCGGCCGGGCCGCCGTAGGTCATCACGCGGGCCTGCTCGAAGCCGCCCTGGAGCCCGCCGATGAAGCTCATCACCACGATGAAAAACGTCGTCGGCGCAAGCTGGGGCCAGGTGACGTGGCAGAAGGTGGCCCAGCGCCCCGCGCCGTCAATCGCCGCCGCCTCGTACAGCTCCTGCGGCACGTTCGACAGCGCGGCCAGGTAGAGGAGCATGTTGTTCCCGCCGATGGCGATCCAGATGCCCATGATGATAATGGCGTCGCGCGCGCCCAGGCCCCACTGCTCGCCGCTGAGACCCACCGTCTCCACCTCGAGCCCCTTGCCCCACGGCCAGAAGACGAGGAACAGCACGAAGGCCAGCGCCGCGCCCGCCAGCGGCCAGCGCGCCGGCGCCCCTGTGACCGCGCGGAGAACCCTGTAGACGCCGAGCAGCCCCAGCGCCACGGCGAGCACGATGGCGAGGCCGAAGATGTTTTTCGTCGAGAGCAGCCAGATCGGCGCCTCGACGCCCTTGACCTCCAGCCTGGCGAGCACCCAGTTGATCGCGGCGTTGATCGGCCCGAAGTCGGGGTTGTACAACGCCTTCCACAGGATCATCAGCGCCACGCCGCTTGTGAACGTGGGCAGGTAGAAGAGCGTGCGGTAGACCACGATGCCGCGCAGCTTCTGGCTCAGCAGGATCGCGAGGAAGAGCGAGCCCGCGATGGCGAAGGGCAGGCCCAGCATCAGGTAGACCGTGTTGAGGAAGTAGAGCCAGAACTGCTGGTCGCCGAACATCTCGCCGAAGTTGCGCACGCCGATCCAGTTGAACGCCCCGACGCGGGTCAGATCCCAGTCCGAGAACGCGATGGCGAGGGAGAACACGACGGGGCCCGCCGTGAACACCAGGAACCCCAGCAGGTTCGGCAGCAGGAAGCCCAGGGCGGGCCAGAAGTCGCGTTGTTGTCCGCTCGTGCCCTTCATCGTTTTCTCTCGCGGGGCAGCGACGCCCCGCCTGCAATTGGCGCGGGGCGCGGAGGCCCCGCCCACAGGGGTCACCGCTTGGTCAGCTCCTCGTAGCGCTGGCGGAGCTCCGGGTCGCGGTCGAGCATCTTCTGGATTTCCTCGTTGATCTGTCGGGCCGCGGTGCGCATCGCGTCCGCCGCGGGCTTGGCGCCGTTCTTCACCAGGTCGAGCTGCTTGCCGATGATGCGCCCCGCCACATTGCCGTTGACGAACGGGCTCACCTCGTCGGGAGTGCCATACTGCATGATGTCGCGCCACACCGCATTGGAGTCCTCGTTCGGGAACTTGGGGTCGTGGAGATAGAGGTCGGTGTAGCAGTGGCGGATGACGGGGGCGAGGGCGTCGGCCTGGTGGTTGATCAGCTCGTTGTACTCCTTGGCGGCCATGTACCGCAGGAAGGCGAGGGCCTGCTCGCGACGGGGGCTGTTCTTGTTGACGAGCGTGGCCCGCCCATAGCCGCGAAAGGTCCGCAGCGGCCCGTGGGGGCATTCGACGGCGCCCAGGCGCAGCCCCTCGTACTTGCGCAGGGTGCACAGCCACCAGCGGCCGCCGAGTGCCATGGCCGCCTTGCCGCCGCCGAAGAAGCTGATCGTGCCCGAGCCCCAGCCGCCCGCCGTGGCGATGGCCGCCTCCTCGACCGGGCTGGGCGCCACGTGGTGCTTGTAGACGAGGTCCTGCATGAGCTGAATGGCCGCAATGTTTCCCGGGCTGTCGAGCACGCAGCGCGTGCCGTCCTCGGTGTAGACCCGTCCGCCCCACTGGAGGCAGAAGTGGCGCCAGTTCCACCAGTCCATCATCAGCCCGAAGTGCTCCATGCGGCCCGAGGCCCCCTTCACCGTCAGCCGCTGGGCGAGGGGGATGAACTCGTCCCACGTCCACGGCCCCTTCGGGTACGCGATGCCGTGGCGGTCGAAGATCTCCTTGTTGATCCAGATGGCGTTCACCGAGGCGTTGGTGGGGAAGCCGTAGGTGCGCCCCTCGTAGATGCAGTTCGGGTGGGCGGCCGCCCAGCAGTCCTTCGCGACGTTGATCCCGGCCGCCGCCAGCGCGTCCGTCGCGTCCATCGCGATGCCCGACCGCACGTAGGCGGACAGTTGGAAGCCGTCGTAGCAGTCGAAGAGGTCGGGCCCCACGCCGCCGATGCACTGCACGATGACCTTCTGCATTCCCACGTTGCTGGGGTCGAGGCGCAGATGGAGCTTCCTGGCCACGAGGCCAGGGTAGCTGTGCTCCAGGAGCCGCACGTTGATGGCTCGCACCTCGAGTTCCGAGGGGTCCTCGCCTTCGTCCATGAGGGTCTTCACCTCGTCGGGCTCGAGCGTCACCCCCGGGAAATCGGGCTCCCAGTAGAAGTCGCGCCGCGCCAACACGTCGTTGAGGACCTGGAGCGCCTGCCGCTGGCGCTCGGCGTCGAGGGGCCGTCCCTGGGCGGCATCGCGGATGATCGCGCGCGCATCGGGCGGCAGAAGCCCCCAGAGCTGTCGCGACGGGCACGGCTTCGGGGCCACGGCCCCGCCGTAGAGCTTCTGGCAGAGGGCCGCCCAGTCGGGGACGTCGCACGGGCGGATGAGGAGGTTGAACAGCTCGATTTGCTCGCGGCGGGCGGGATTGTCGTCGCTCACCCACACCAGCGGCGTCTTCCCCTCCTCGGTCAGCCGCGGCTGGATAAGCCAGGCCACGCCGGAGAGGAGCACGAGAACCGCAAACGCGATGGCGAAAATGTACTTCACGTCACAGCCACCCGAATGGGGACACGAACACCGCCCCACATCACCGCGGCATTCTAGGGCGGTTGCCGCCCCAGGTCAAGCGGCGCTAGACGATCACTAGGCGCTCAAACTCCCTCTCTCTGGGTTTGATCATCTAGTGGCCCCACCCTGCGCCTGAGCAAACCCTTGCCGCGTCATGGCTTATGCCGTTGGACACCAGGCGCTCAACGGCCCACTAGGCGCTCAACCTCAAGCATCCAGTGGCTGGCCATCCGAGGTCCGCCATCCGCTTCCACATTGAGACGTTTGGGGAAGACGTGCTCGCCGGCCGCCCCCCGCGCTGAACCCTGCCACCTTGCTTGCCTCTCAATGAGCGATCCGATGCTCTGAGCCCCCGAATGGGGGCATTTCAGCCGTAGCCCAGGGCGACCGCAGGGAGCCCTGGGTGAACGTGCATGCAATAGGGAGCCCCGTCGGGGGCGATTCATGAGGCCACGAATCGCCCGCTTCACGGGCTCGGGAATGGGGGGCAGTATCCCAGGGCTCCCTGCGGTCGCCCTGGGCTACGGCTGGCTCGCCCACTTCGTGGGCTGCAAGGCCCGGCGTTGGGCTCGGCCCGAGGTGCTGCATCACCCCTGCCGGATCTACCAACGGAGTAGCAGCACCATGAGGCCGACCAGGCCGAGGCAGATGCCGAGGGTGACGAGGAAGCCGACCCAGGACTGGCGGCTGGGCTTGACGAGGAAGAGGCCGCCGGCGGTGCACAGGCGCTTCGCGGGCGGCACGGCCTGGTCGAGGGGCAGGTCGAGCTTGGCCTCCTGGCCGATGGGGACGTAGATTTTCTTGAAGAATTTCTCGGTGACCGCGGCGTCCGGGGGCCGGGTGACGAGGCTGCCGACGATGCCCGCCACGATGCCCGTGAGCAGCGGCAGGCCGATGGTCATCGCGCGGGTGCACACCACGCCCTTGGCCGTCACGGCCACGAGGCCCATGTCGGCGAGCGACCGCAGCAGGCCGCTGCTCTCCAGCGTGGCAGGGTCCCACCGCAGCAGCAGGCGGGTGATCAGCAGCGCCGCTCCAGCCGTGATGGCGCTGGCGAACACGCCGGCCGAGTTCATCCGCCGCCACAGGATGCCCATGCCGACGGCGATGCCGGCCACGGCGGTGAAGTTGAAGAAGTCGAGGATCGCCTCGACGACGCTCTTGCGCATCAGGATGGCGAAGACCATGGCCGCCGCGATGATCAGCAGACCGGTGAGCTTGGTCACGCGCACCACGCGATCGTCGTCGGCGTCGGGGCGGATGTAATGGCGGTAGATGTTCTGCGAGAACAGCGCCGCCACGGTGACCTGGATGGCCGAGCCGGTGGACATCCCGGCCGCGAGCACGCACGCGAGCATCAGCCCCTGGAGCAGCGGCGGCAGGAGCAGCCGCACGGAGTCGCCGAACGCCGCGTCGGCCACGGCCTTCGTCGGCTGCTGCCACGCCGTCGTCCTGAGCAGGTAGACGAGCCAGACCATCCCGAGCACGCACCAGCCCATGGTGCACACGCGCTTGAGCATGGCCCCGTAGGTGAAGCCCACGCGGCCCTCCCACTCGGTCTTGCCCGCGCCGCACATCGTCATGAGGTGCGGCTGAGCGAGGATGCTGAACGGCGCGTTGATGCACAGGAGCAGCACGGTCAGGAGCGAGAACTCCTTGGGGTCGAACAGGCTCAGGTAGCTGCCGCCCTTCGCCGCGAGGGTCTTCGCCGTGCCCGGCCAGCCACCCACCAGCGCCAGCCCCGCGGGAATCGCGACGAACGACAGGGCGACCATCATCAGGCCCTGAACGAAGTCCGTGCGAATCGTGGCGATGATCCCGCCCCAGTGGCTGTAGGCCATGAACACGCCCGTCGTGACGAACAGGATGCCGAAGAACCACAGGTCGTGCTCGGGGATGGCCCACGTGTCGCCCAGGAACCGCGCGCCCAGGAAGAAGTGCCCACCCACGCGGATGGGCATCGCGCCGGCGAGCCAGGGCACCTTGCCCTCCTCGGTCGCGGCGTCGAGCCGCAGCTCCGCCTCCGCGGCGACGGCGTCGGGCGGGACGACGATTCTGCCGCCGCCCATCATGCCCTGCACGGTGCGGGTGGTGGCGAGCAGGCAGCTTGCGGCGCAGATGGTCATGCCCACCGTGGCGATGATCACGTAAAGGAAGCTGGCGGCCCGCCCGAACCGCTCCTCGAAGAAGTCGGCCAGCGTCAGGCACCGCATCCGCCGCACCACGGCCCCGATGAGCCAGTAGAAGGGCGTGCCGAACATCCACATCCACGAGATCCAGATGCCCGAGGGGCCGGAGCGCACGGTGCCGCTCATCACGCCCGCCACGTCGCCGGGGTGGGTGCCGGCGCCGAAGGCGTGCATGACCATCATGGGCACGCCGAACTGGCGGCGGCCCATCATGTAGCCCTCGCGCCCCTTCGCCTCACGCTTGCTCCACCAGCCGAGGGCCAGCATGCCCACGAAGTAAAAGGCGAGGACGATCCAGATGGCGTAGTGAAGGCCGAGGAAACTCATGGGAAGCCCCAAGCTGCAAGCCACAAGCCACAAGCCTCAAGAGCCCGAAGGCTTGAAGCTTGCAGCTTGTGGCTCGCGGTTAGACGGCGAGCAGCGCGAGCATCAGGGCCACGAGGCCGAAGCAGATGGCCACGACGAGGACGAACCCCGTCCACGACTGGCGCGAGGGCTTCATGAGGAACAGGCCGCCCGCGGTCAGCAGCCGTCGGTTCGGCGGCAGCACCTCGTCGAAGGGCAGGTCGAGCTTCGCTTCCTGGCCGATGGGCGTGTAGATTTTCTTGAAGAACTTCTCGATGACCTCCTGGTTGGGCCGCCGCGTGAGCAGGCTGCCGAGGATGCCGCCGAGGATGGCCGTCACGAGCGGCGCCGCCGTCACCGCGAGGCGGCTGAACGCGAGCGTGTCCTTCGTCCAGTTCAGGAGCCCGAGGTCGGCGAGGGTGCTCAGCGCGCAGGCCTTCGTCCACGTGGGGACGCCGCCGGCCACCGACACCAGGCCGCTCGCCACCAAGTCGGCCTGGCTCCAGGTGATGAAGTAGCGGGTCAACAGGAAGGCGGCGGCGGCCAGGATGAGGCTTGTGAACACGCCGCCGGCGTTCATCCGCCGCCACACGATGCCCATGGCCGAGGCGATGCCGATGAAGGACATGATGTTGAAGTAGTCGAGGATGGTGGTGACGACGCTGTGACGCATGTAGATGGCCACGGCCGTCGCCGCCGCGATGATGGCCAGGCCCGTGAGCTTCGTCACGTGCACGTAGTGGTCGTCGTCGGCGTCGGGGCGGATGTAGTGGCGGTAGATGTTCTGCGAGAAGAGGCCGGCGACGGTGACCTGGATGGCGGAGCCGGTGGACATGCCCGCGGCCATCACGCACGCAAGCATCAAGCCCTGGAGCACGGGGCTGAGGAGCGCCCGCACCGAATCGCCGAACGCCGCGTCGGGGTGCACCCGCTCGCCCGTCTTGAAGAGGTACACGAGCCACACGAGGGCGAGGATGCACCAGCCCATCGTGCAGATGCGCTTGAGGACGTTGCCATAGGTGAAGCCCATGCGGCCCTCCCACTCGGTCTTGCCCGCGCCGCACACGGTCATCAGGTGGGGCTGGGCCAGCATCGAGATGGGGGCGTTGATGCACAGCAGCAGCACCGTCGCCAGCGAGAACGTCTTCAGGTCGAACAGGCTCAGGTAGTCGGGGCTGCGCGCCGTGAGCGTCTTGACCGTGCCCGACCAGCCGCCCACCTGCGGCAGCGCGAGGGCCGCGGGAATCGCCAGGAACGACAGCGCGATGATCATCAGCCCCTGCACGAAGTCCGTGCGGATCGCCGCGATGATCCCTCCCCAGTAGCTGTAGACGAGAAAGACGGCGGTGGTGACGAAGAGGATGCCGTAGAACCACATGTCGGCGTCGCGCTTCGGCACGCCGCGTGCGGCCCACGTGGGCGTCTTCGCTTCCGCCGCCTTCGTGGCCTCGGCGGCGGGGGTTGCCGCTTCCTTGGCGGCGGGGGCCGCCTCGGCCTGCGCGGGGGCGGCTGGCTTGATCTCGCTCACCTCGGCCTTGCCCATCATCCCCTGCACCGTGCGCGAGGTGGCCAGCAGCACGCTGGCCGTGCACACGGTCATGCCGATGGTGGCCATCAGCACGTAGAGAATCGTCGCCGCCTTGCCGAAGCGCTCCTCGAAGTAATCGGCGAGCGTCAGGCAGCGCATGCGGCGGATGATCGGCGCGATGAGCCAGTAGAACGGCGTGCCGAACATCCACATCCAGGAGACCCAGATGCCCGAGGCGCCCGACTTCACCGTGGCGCTCATCACGCCCGTGACGTCGCCGGGATGCGTGCCGGCGCCGAAGGCGTGCATCACCATCATGGGCACGCCGAACTGGCGTTTGCCCATGAGGAACCCCTCGCGCCCCTTCGCCTCGCGCTTGCTCCACCAACCGAGTGCGAGCATGCCGATGAAGTAGAAGACGAGCACGATCCAGATCGCGTAGTGAAGACCGAGGAACTCCATGAAAAGCCCCTAAGAAAGCCGCGAGCGGCGAGCCAGGCGAGCCATTGCTGATTTCAGACGCTGCATCTGCGCAATCTGTGGAATCAGTGGATGGAGATTCTCTACTTTTCCGCGGGCTTCGCCTGCCCCGCGTATTCGGCGTAGCGCTCGGCCACGCGCCCTTCCTTTTCGTCGCCGAGATGGAAGAGGACACGGTATCGAAGGGTGAGGTCCTTCCCCTCATCGAGGGTGTAGCCGCCCTTCTCGGGGTTCTTCTTGTCGAAGCTCTGGATGGCGAAGGGGTTGGTGGTCAGGAGGCCGTAGGTGCGGGAGTGCCAGTAGACGGGATGGCGAAGGTTCGCCGGATGGTCGAAGATGGCAAAGCCATAGCGCTTGCCCTCGACCTCGCCCGAGGCGTCCACCCACAGGGCCCGCTTGCCCCACGACGCGCCCGCCGTCTCGCCGTTGGAGTTCACGAGCCGCCCGCTCTTCCCGTCCTTGTCGGCGCGGAGCTCGGTGCGCATGCGCGTCGAGCAGAGGCCGCCCTCCTTCGTGTCGCCGAAGACGACCTTGCCATACTTCGCCTGGAGCGCGATCTCCAGGTCGAGGATGCGAACCGTGTCGTCCTTCGGGCGCGGGATGCGGACGGTGCGGACCTCGGCCATCACGGGCTTCTTCTCGGCATCGGTCCAGTCGAGGGTCTCGCGGAACATGCCGGCCTCGGCCCCGCTCTCGACGGCCTCGAAGGTCTTGTGGATCTGCCAGCCCGACTTGGTGGCGTTGGCCCAGTTGTCCACCCCGTTCACCGAGCCGTAGGCCACCCACAGGCTCGTGTGGTGCGGGTGGTCGGCCCGCGTCTCCTTCGGGTCGCCCTCGGCGAGGGGGTAGTTGCGGGTCATCGGCACCTGGTTGAGGCCGAGCACGGGGTAGAAGCAGGGCCGGAGCACGCGCTGGTTCATCGAGGGCTTGGGCGCGAAGAGGTACGTGGTGAACGGCTTGCCATCAATGCTGATCTCGATTGCGTCGTCGGTCTGCTTCAGTTGCACCCCCGCCGCATCGCCTGCCGAGGCGCCTCCGATGCACGTCAGAACAAGCCCCAGCGCGAGGATGCCGAGTGCCGTGCCGCCGCATGCGTTCATCCTTCCGTCTCCTCAAAGGCAGTGCCATGGGTCTGCGAACGCAGGTAGTCTGCCGAAAACCGGCGGCTCTGTCAAGCGCCCTCCCCGTTTGACTTCTCCCGGCGGCCACTGTATTGTCAAGTTCATCAACCAGGCCCTGGTGAGGCAGCCGCTATGAAAACGCTGGGGATGGTGGTCGTCGCCGCCATAGGGGCAACCGCCATGCAGGGGACAGCCATAGCCAGGTGGGCGATGCCGGAAAGAGCAAAGCAGGAAGGCGTCCGGTGGCTCAACAATCTGGCGGCCGACTTGCTTGATGTCCAGAAGCCCCCGTCGAAGCCTTACGCGGAGTGGAGTTTCACCAACCCGCGCGACGGCTGGGTCTTCCTCTCCAGCACAGCGAAAGTCAAAGGCGGCGAGAAAGTCTGGGTTGCGCTGAACGAAGGCGCGAAGGAGCAGGCGGTCGTCGTCCACCGGGAGGGGCAGCCTGCGACCGTCGAGGCGATGCGCTGTCTCCCGGCGGGTGTCCACAAGGTGAGGGTCTGGCAGGAAGGGACGCCGCTCGTTCAGCATCTCGTCGTGCGGGCCGTCCCGGAGTTGATATTCTGCAAGTTCCGGTACGACCCGCACATCGGCCCACACGGCCCGTACGACTGGGCGTTCCTCCAGAAGCACGTCCTCCCCCATGTCAACTGCATCGTCGGCAGCGGCGCGGAGGACCACCAGCCGTTCGTCGAGGAATGGAAGAAGCAAGGCAGGAGGTGGCTCGTCGAGGTCTCTGCCAGTCCGTACTTCGAGGGCAAGTCCGCCGAGGAGGCGTACCGCTACTGGGCCGACAGCGCGGGGCTGAGGAATCCCCTTCTCGACGGCATCATCGTGGACGAGTTCAGCGGCGGGGAGGACGAGCGCTATCGGGCTGTTACTGAGTCGGTCCGCCGCATCCGCCAGACGGAGCGGTTCAATGGCAAGGTCTTCTATCCCTACTGCGGCTCGATGTATGGCGCGCGGCGGAGCGAGGGATTCATCAAGGCCGTCGTGAGTGCAGGCTACCGATTCGCATGGGAACGCTACCTGCCGGAGCAACCCACCGAAGAGGCCGCCCAGAGGGATCTGGAGTCCCGCCTCGCTCGGGAGATGCGCGCCTGGCAGAAGGCGTTGCCCGGCTGTGAGGCGCATGCCATCGTCTGCCTCGGCTATATGTCCATGATAGCGGCCGAGAGCCTGAACATTCTCCCGCACGTGGACTACAAGGTGTGGATGGACATGCAGTTTCATCACCTGGCCACGGACCCGGCGTTCTTTGGCTTGTATGGGCTGATGGAATACACGTCGGGCTACGCCGACGAGGAAACCGTGCGCTGGGCCGCCAGGCTGTATCGCCACTACGGCATCGAGGGCAACACCGAGATGCTCTCCAAGCAGTTCGGCTTCAAGTACCGCCTCGAGCACATCGAGAACCCCGACTTCGATGAGGGCGCGAAGGGGTGGGCGATTCAGGCGGCGGAACCGGCGAGCGTGGACGCCAAGAGCGTGAAGGGCTGGAGCTGGCTGCAGGGGCGCTACCCGCAAACCACGCAGGGCGACACGTTTCTCTGGGCGAAGCGGAGCGCCCGGAAGCCCAACACCTTTGCGCAGGAGATCGGGAGCCTGAAACCCGGCAGGCCGTATTCCCTGAAGATGGTCACTGCCGACTACCGCGACCTGATGGAAGGCAAGGCCGTGGAGCAAACGCACGCCGTCTCCATCGTGCTGGACAACGTCGAACTGGTCCCCGCAAAGTCCTTCCAGTTCGCCATTCCCAACAACTACGCGCACCGCTGGGGTCCGTTCAACGACAAGCACAAGTTCTGGATGAACTACCACCATCGGGTCTTCCGCGCCAAGGGCACGACGGCCAGGCTGACCATCGCCGACTGGGCCAGCAAGGCCGAGCCGGGGGGCCCTGCCGCCCAGGAGTTGATGTTCAGCTTCATTGAGGTGCAGCCGTACTGGGAGGAATGAAGCCAAAGGGGTAGACCGGTGCAGAAGACCCTCACAAGCACGGGGCTGCTGACGCTTGCGTTGCTGGCCGCGTGGCTCTTGCCTTGCCGACCCGCCGCCGGGCAGGAGAAGCCGGCGGAGCTGACGCTCACGGACCGCGTGGCGCAGCACGGCGTCACCTGGACCTTCAGCGAGAGGGCCAAGGTCGGGCGGTTCGTGACCGGCGACCCCTATGTCGTCGGCCCGGTCACCATCGTCGCCATCGCGCCGAAGCCCGAGAACGAGCGGAACGGCTCCGTGCTGAACATCCCGATGGCGTCGGGAAAGAGCGGCTTCGACAGCCGCTCGCCCGGCGGCCGCTACGACCCGAAGCTCAGCGTCAAGCCGCCCATTGCGATGAAGCCGGGCGACATCCTGCTGTCGTCCATCAGCGTCGAGAAGGTGCGGGAGCTCCCCGCCCCACTGCGCCCGGCCGACAAGGCGATGAGCCCCGTGCGTAGCGTCTCGGCGCTCACCTGCGTGGCCGAGGCGCCGCCGGCCGACGCCTTCCGCCCGTCCTACGCGGACTACAAGGAGCCGAAGACCTACCTCGCCCGCAACCTGCGGCGCAACCTGCTCCCGAGCCTGCCCCGCGCCGGCATCCCGTTCGAGATCGAAACGGGGATCAAGTTCACCCTCGACGAATGGGCGAAGCGCTTCGAGCGCCCGTGGCTCGACGTCTGTTTCTTCGGCTTCGACGCGGCCATCGAGTACCAGCCCCACTACGGCCGCGAGGTCGGTCGAGCCGTCGGCATCGCCAGCCTGCTCCTCTGCCTCGACTTCACGCCCGAGGAGAAGGAGAAGCTCCTCCTCGGCTTCGTGCAGTACGGCATTGACCTCTGGGGCATCCTGCGGGCCGGCTACCCCGGCTGGCCCGCCCACGGCGGACACGGCACGGGGCGCAAGTGGCCCATCGTCTTCGCCGGCCTGCTCCTCGGCGACGAGGAGATGCAGACGCCGAAGAAGCGCTTCCCCAACGTGAAGTTCGGGGAAGACATGCAGACCATGTACGCCAAGGGCTGGACGGGGGCGAAGGCGGTCTACGCGGGCCACGTGGGCGCCCAGGGCAGCAAGAGCGACAAGGGCTGGGGCGCCTACGAGCACACCCCGCCCGCCGAGTGGGTGAGCAACCTTGGCGAAGCCTACCGCCGCACCTGCACCAGCCTCGCCTGGGTCGGACAGGCACTCGCCGCCCGAATCCTCCACGCCGAGAAGGCCTGGGACCACGACGCCTTTTTCGACTACGTGGACCGCTGGATGACCGAGGACGACACGGAGCACATCAAGATCATCAAGCAGGCGAAGGGCTGGGACTACTCGATGTCGTGGGCGCGCCAGCGACAGGCCTGGGACCCCTTCGTCGAGGCGATGTGGGCCAAGTACCGCCAGCGCCTGCCGCCGAGCCGCTGAATTGCCTTCGGACGCGAGCGCGCTGGCAGGTAAGTGTATACACGCCAATGGTTTGCGAGTCTGGAAAATCCGACGCACGTAGAGGGGCCTGGGACGCGACTTCGGGGGCACATGAGACCTACGGGTCATTGGGGCCTGCGCGGCGTGGGCCGCCTGGCCGCAAGTGTATGTGTCAACTAACCTTGCGTCGAGAGGCCGCTCGCCCCAGTTCTCCCCGCGCGATGCGTCCTGGGCCAAATTTGGCATTAACGAGTTGTAACCAACGCGCCGTTGCCCGACCACCCCGGATTCGGTATCCTGCTCGCGCGGCGCACCACTCACCGCTCGTGACGGAGAGGCCAATGCCGGACATCTTCGAGCCGCTGCCGAGGGAGGAAGTCATCAAGGCCGTCGAGCGGCGGCGACCGCGTCGCATCCCGCTCATCATGGCCAAGTGGTGGGGCGAGGGGCTGTGGGACCAGTACGGCGAGCGCCTCAAGCACTTCGACCGCTATCCCCACGACGCGGCGATGGTGATGTTCAACCCCCTCGACGTCTCGAAGATGGGCCTCTCGTGGCTCGGCGAGACTGCGGGCGTGAAGAAGGGCCACGACGCCGGCGGCCCGCTGTGGGACTGGGCTCACCTCGACGAGTTCCTCGCCAAGATGCCCGACCCCGCCGCCTCGCCCATCTTCGACGAGCTTCGCCCCCACGTCGAGAAGGCCCACGCCGAGGGCCGGTACCTGCTCTTCGGCTGGTGGGGCCTCTACTTCGAGCGCCCCTGGGGCCTGCGCGGCATGGCCAACCTGATGACCGACTACTACCTCGAGCCCGCCCGCATCCACCGCCTGCACGACGCCCTCTGCCGCCTCTATGTCGGCTACGTCGAGCGCGCGGCGAGAGAGTTCCACCCCGACGGCTTCTGGACCAGCGACGACCTGGGCAACCAGCGGCAGCTCATGATGAAGCCGGCCCACTTCCGCGAGTTCCTCAAGCCCTACTACACCCGCGTCGGCGCCGCCTGCCGCAAGGCCCGCATGCACTTCTGGCTCCACAGTTGCGGCAACAACACCGAGGCCCTCGACGACCTCATCGAGGCCGGCGCCCAGGTCTTCCACCCCGTCCAGAAGCACACGATGGACGAGCGGGCCGTTGCCGCTGAATATGGCGACCGCCTCACCTTCCTCGTCGGCTTCGACGTCCAGCACCTTCTCCGCGAGGGGACCCCCGCCCAGGTCCGCGCCGAAGTCCGCTACCTGATTGACACCTTCGACCGTCCCGACGGCGGCCTCTGCATGGCCGCCGGCAACGGCATCGTCGCCGGCACCCCGTTCGACAACATTGATGCCTTCCTCGATGAGGGGGTGAGATACGGTGAACACCACCGCGGCACAGCAGCCCCCTCGAGGTGTTCCTCAGTACCACGCTCGATGTTCCGCGTTCGGTTCAACCTTCGGCCTGGCGACTGCATCCAATCCCAGCGAGGGGAGGCCGTGCTGCTGGAACGACCTGACGGGTTCCGCCTTCGCCTCCTGTCGGGTGCGCAGGGTTCTGCTGTCAAGAGCCAGTCGACGGCAGCCCTAGTCGGCGGCCCCTACTCTACGCAGGCCGAAGCCACGCACGGAGCCGAGAATGCTCGGCGTGCGCTGTTGGTTTGGGCGGTCAGTGTAGGACAGGGAATCGACTTGGGCGACAGTCGCCTTCGGGGCGGGTTGACCAAACAAGGAAAAGACCACTTTGCTCAGGTGCTCGGCGGCCCAGTCCGAAATGACGTGCATGGTGTGGATGTGTACCAAGATGTCGCCGGCCTACGGTTCGTCGCATTCCAGGCAGACGCGCACATCGGTAGGAACGCCGACCGGTTCTGCTCATGTGTGAGCGAAACGTTCCAGCGACCGAAGCTTCTTACCGACAAACAGGCCCTCGCGGCGGAACTCTACTCATCGTCTTTGCTTGAGAGGTCATTTCGAAGCAGGTTCGTGACCCTGGTCTCTGCAATCGAGGCGCTCCTTTCCCCTGCCAAACGGTCGTCCGAAGCTCTTGCGTGTGTTGACGCGATCAAGGAACTGGTGCAGGGCGCCAAGGTCGACAAGGCAACGAAAGCCACAATGCTCGGCAGCGTGGAATGGCTGAAGCGAGAGTCGATCGGGCAGGCTGGCCGATCCCTTACTCAGACGCTGCTGGGCGAGACGCGGTACTGGGAGCAGACCCCAGCATCCTTCTTCACCCAGTGCTACGACGTGCGCAGCCAGTTGCTCCACTCGGGCAGGCCACATGACGGAAGCCTTGACTTGGCAGAGCTGTGCAACCGAGCGCAGCGTTTCGTCGGGGACTTGCTGAAGGCGATCCTCAAAGGGGGCACTGAGTAGTAGGTTCTGCTGGCCGACCGCCTGGGCTCGTGAAGACGGGGACGCAGGTGGGGCGGATGGCCTCGAGGAAGCCGCCGGGGAGGGGATCGGCGAACTCGGCCGCGGCCTCGTGCTCGTCGTCGTCCTCGTCGTCGTCGTCGAGTCGGATGGCTCTCTCCTCAATCAGGCGTTTCGACGACGAGGACG
>Ga0307380_10001179_pt1 | contig 39215 bp, 54 predicted proteins | sample UN3MG_FD_202239 | JGI IMG/M metagenome (GOLD analysis project Ga0307380, IMG submission 202239) | Soil microbial communities from Risofladan, Vaasa, Finland - UN-3 | ecosystem: Environmental > Terrestrial > Soil > Coastal area > Acid sulfate soil | place: Finland: Risofladan, Vaasa | collected...
CTCCTTGCTGTAATGGAGGCTGAAGGCGCGGACATAGCGGTCCTTTGTCACCAGGATATGTTTTTCCGGCACGATTGGATCAAGCAGGTTGAGGAACAATTGGCGAAACTACCCGATTCATGGCTTGTTGCCGGTTCAATCGGGAAGGATATGCGGGGGCGGATTTGTGGCAAATTTCATGCCATGCAGATTCCTAATCACCATGATACATCAGAGATTCATAACTTCCCGGAACCCGCATGTTGCCTTGATGAATGCGTTCTTATTGTTAATCTTAAAAAGGGTTTTAGGTTCGATGAAGGCTTGGAAGGATTTGATTTGTATGGAACATTAATTGTTTTGCAGGCTTGGCAAATGGGTTTAACGGCTTGGGTTATTGATGCTTTTTGTGAGCATTATTCTTTACGGCCACTTCCATATTTTCCAGATGAGTCATTTCGGAATGGTTTTAAATGGATTTATAACAAGTTCAATAAAAAAGTGATTAGGATTGATTCAACAGCAGCGGAATTTTCCGCAGAAAAAACAGAGCTTGAAACGCCAACGGCGGTATAGAGGAATATAGTGGGAAGTAATGTTTTTTGATGAAACGCAAGTTAATGAAGTGAACGTAATACAACAATTAGGAGGGAAGTAAAATGAAGATTTCAGGTAAAGCTGGGTATGTGATGTATGGCGGCAATACGATTGCCGAACTTACGGAATGGGCAATAACCGGAGTATCAATGGCGGTTATCAAAAAAGATCCTGCTTTTGCGGATACTGTCGTTGAAAAGATTGCTGATGGAGTTGCGGAACCCGGATCGGTTTCATTCAAAGGGAATTACGATCCGAATGATTCAACCGGTCAGACATTGTTAGCAGCAGCATGTAAGGCGGGGATTGGGATATACAATCTGTATCTCTACGCAGCCGCTGCTACCTGGTGGCATGTTGGTACTGGTGGCACAATCCTTATTAGCAAAGCAGATGCCGTCACGCTTCCAAGGAGTGGGATGGGAGTTATCGACTTTGCGGGAGAGGTTGAAGGCGCATGTATGGAGCAGGTAGGTACAGGATCATAACAATAGCAGAAAGGAAATCTTATTATGTTGATTGACCTTGATGTCTCACAGGGAGAATGGTTTCCGTTTTTCGGTTCACATATCGATCAAGCAACTGGCGATGTTGTTTATCATGACCCGGAGCCGGATGCGCGAGCACAAATCAGAAGCACAGCTCCGTTCTTTGAACTGAAATTGAAGGGCAGGGAAAGACGCAGGGAACACGTCTTCAATCCCAAATCCAGGGGTATGGATCGAATAACATATTTCAAAGACCAAACCGTTGAAGAACAGATGGTTGAACTCGATGAAATGTACGACTATGCCATTACAGAACTAGAGGGATTCAAAGACAAGCGCACGGGGAAGGTAATAGACTGCACAAGGGAAAATAAGGCGCTCTTGCGACACAATGAGGTGTTCAATCGCTACTTTAATCGCTGCCAACAAATCCTGCATGGCAGCAGCATTAAAGATAAAGAGGACGCCGAAAAAAACTCCTCGACTCCGCAGGATGGGCAATAGAGTATGCTTCGTCTTGCGGAGGATGCAGGAAGATGTATGCGAGGAGAATGCCCCCTGAAGAGCCTCCGTGTGCGGCATGCAGGATAGACCCGGTTGAAGAAAATGGAGATGCACTAAGGATATTCTTCATTGTTCAGAACCAGTTTGTGATGGGATTTAATGGACCTGTAAGTATTAATCAGCTTGCAATACATGAGGCCATTAGGCTTTACGAGGTTGCTGACCATCAGGGATGCTTCGAGGGGGTCTTGCGGCTGGGGCGATGGTGGATCGAGAAGATGAGGGAGAGATAACGATAATGTGCAAAGAGGCAACGCCATGAGAATATCCAACTGGAACCCTAACAAATTCGATGAAGAATTTGACAATGTAGCCATTGAACGCCTTGTCGAGGCTGGTGAGGTTGTGGCTGGTGCGGCTCGTCAAAAATGTCCTGTCGGGACCATTAGCAGACCTATGTATAAAACCGGACCTTATGCGGGTCAACCCTGGACAGCTAGGGATGCAGGGCAACTCAAAAAGTCTATCCGGGTTACTCGTAAGCACTCAAAGACTGGAAAACTATTAGCGAAAAAGAGGGATGTCCGTATCTATGTAGGTAATTTCCTGGCGTACTATGCTTCGATTGTTGAATACTCAAAACCGTTTATGAGGCCTGCTCTGGCTCAATCAATACCTGCAATTAAGACAATCATAGGGGTGAAGTAAAGTGGCGCAATTCTCCGAAGAACATAGAAGAAAACTATCTGAGGCAGCGAAACGACGTTGGCAAGATCCTGAGTATTGCAAGGAAATGGCATCCATCGTGATAACGGATGAAGGCAGAAAGGCGATATCCGATAGCATGAAAGCTAGATGGCAAGATTCGGAATATAAAAAGAATCATCCGAAAGTTAATCTATCTGAATCAGCAAGGCGTAGTATATCTGAGAAAGCCAAAAAAAGATGGTCCGATCCTATATTTAAATCACGAGTAACAAAGAAAATAGGCAAAACAGCCAAGGAAGTTTGGGAACGACCTGGATACAAAGAAAAAATGTCCGAATCTTTAAGGGGATGTTGTGCTGGCGAAAAGAACCATATGTGGGGGAAAAAGCTATCAATAGAAGGTCGCAAAAAGCTAAGTGAGGCACATAAGGGAATCCAAGCTGGAGAAAATCATCCAATGTTCGGCAAACATCATTCTAATGAATCAAAACAGAAAATGAGTGAATCCCATAATGATTATCAATCTGGGGAAGGGCACCCGATGTTTGGGAGGCATCATTCTGAAGACTCCAAAGCAAAGATAATCGCGGCTCATTTAGGCATCCCATTATCAGAGGAACATAAAAAGAAAATAGGAAAAGCCAGCAAGAGAGTTTGGGCAACAATAGATGAAGAAAAAAAGAAAGTATGGCGACAGAAAATAGGTGATGGCAACAAGGGAAAAATTATTTCTAAAGAATCCAGAGAAAAATTATCCAAAGCACACAAGAAACTTTGGGAAAACCCAGAACACGCAAAAAAATGCCTCGTTTTTAATTCTCCTAACAAGTGCGAAACTAAACTTATGAATCTTTTGGATAAAATATATCCTGGCGAATGGAAATTTGTAGGGGACGGACAGGTTGTTATAGACGGGAAATGCCCTGATTTTATCAATATAAATGGGAGGAAACAGATTATAGAGCTTTACGGCGAAAGATGGCACCAGGATGATGATCCGCAAGACAGGATCAATGTATTCAAACCATTTGGATATGATACCTTAATCATCTGGGTGAAAGAATTATCAAACAAAAAAAGGTTAGAGCGCACGCTTGTTACCTTTTGCCAAGGAGATCCTAACTTTTTGGTATTGGAAAAAGGAGGTTGTCGATAATGGCTGGTAAACCTATCGGCACGGTATTTCGTATCTCTTGATTTAGACAAAACAAGGTACATGAAAGGCCAGCAGACCCTTTTCAAAGAGGCCCAAGATGGCGCATCTGTCCTTGAAAAGAACTTTAAGAATCTGGGTATCAAATCCGGGGCGACTTTTGATCTCATGCGGGCGCAGGCCGAGAAGTCCTTTGAAGCCATTCAAAAGAGCGGCAAGGCTACGGCAGATGATCTTGTCCGGGCAGAAAAGGCTAAGACCGACAAAATCAAGCAACTCAATGAGGAGCAGTACGGACACCAAAAGACTCTTTTAGAAGACCTGAAAAATCATTGGAAGGCATACGCGATAGCGGTAACGGCCGCTGTATATGCGGCTCAGAAAATAGCGGTGAAATCAATCTCATTGGCTATGGAACAGGAAAAGGCTGAGGTTGCTTTAGCTGCATCCCTGAGAGCCAATAATGAATATACCAAGGAGCTTGTCAAGAGTTATGCTGATTTTGCTTCTGGTATTCAGGCAGTTACGACATACGGGGATGAAGAAGTCTTGAAGTTAATGGCGCTTCAGAAAAACCTTGGCGTGACTTCTGATAGGCTGGAAGATGCTACTAAGATGACTATCGGTCTTGCTGCTGCAACGGGGCGAGATGTGCAATCTATGGCAATGTATATTGCCCTTGCGGAGCAGGGCGAGTTTACAATGCTCCGAAGGTATATCCCTGCCCTTCGGTCTACCACTGATGCCACTGAACAATTACAAATTATAACAGAGTTCGCAGCAAGGGGCTTTGAGGTTGCGAAGGAAAATGCCAAGACCTTCTCCGGTGGCCTGGACCAGCTAAAAAATCTCTTTGGAGACTTACAGGAACGCGTAGGGAATGTGGTTGTCAAGAATGAAGTCTTATTGCATTTAATGGAAGAGGGCAAATCAACCTTACTGGAATGGATTGATAAAGTTGAACAATGGGTAAATGCCAATGATAAACTAATAGAACAAAAGACGTATGAAACTATTGATAAGATAAAGGCAAGCATCCAAGGTATCGTTGATATTTACAATGCACTTCCTGAAGGAATTGTAGGGGCTGGTGCCGTTGGCCTTGTGGGAAGGATACTCATAGGCCATCCAGCCGGATTATTGCTTGGCCTATTGCCACTTATAGCTGCCCAGATAGATAATCTTGCAAAAAAGATGAGTGGTCTTAGTGTTGCTGAACTTTATGAGGAGCATCAAAAATTAATCGATAATATGTATGCTGCCTCTAAAGCCGGGATCCCATACGAAGAATGGTCTGCAATATTCGGCGGCGGTAAGGGCGGTAAGGGTGCAGGGGGTGAATTTGGAACGGTTGTAAGTGATGAAATCAAGAAGATTGCAAAAGCCTTGGAGGAAGAGGCAGATGCTATCGAGAAGGTAAAGAAGCTCGCAAAGGATCTTTATGGTCCCACTAAGATTTCCGCTGCCGATGCTGAAAAAATTCTTAAAGATGTCACCGATGAGATGGACAAATTTAACGCTGCGAGTGAGGAGGCTTGGGCGACTTATCAGAACCTTCATGATGAACGTTTCAATCTGGGCGATGCCGCTGGTGACTTAGAAACCCTGAAAGAATTGACTTGGGGATGGGCGAATGAATTACAGGCTGTTGCGGATCTGGAAAAAGAGATCGCAGTGGGAATGGAAGCGACTGAGTGGAGCCTAGGGAAAGCTAACGAACAAACAAAAAAAGCATACGAAGAGGCAGAAAAAGCCGCCGAGAAAGCCGCAAAAGAATATGAAGCTATTTGGACTCATGCGCTTGAAGGCTTGCAGGATGCCTTCAGGGACTTTTGGTACAACGTGCTCGATGGGCAGATAGATAACTGGGAGAGTTTCCTGGATGAAATATCCAACTTGTTCAAGAAAATGCTGTCAGAGCTTATCGCGTATGCCATGACGAAGCAGATAATAATTCCTGTCGTGGGTAGCATATTCGGCACAGCAGGCACTTCACTTTTAGGTCAAGCGGGTACGAGTGCCGGTGGAAGTCTTCTTGGAAATCTAGGTATGAATTTGGCGGGTAAACTCGGTTACGAAGTAGGATATGCTGGGATTACGGGCGGCATTCCTTCGCTCGGGTCCCTTCTCAATACTCCTATCGGTGGGGGCGAGGTTTATGGTGCCATGTATGGCGGGGGTATGTCGGGCACCTCAAGCATGGGGGCGACTTTAGGCACGACCGGATTTCTTGCGGCTGCTGCAGCCATGGCTTACTATATCATATCAGAGACATTGAATAAGAATAAACGGCCTACTGCGGGTACTGAATTTACTATCGGAAGAGGTGGACCGGAGGAATCGCTATTGACAGGGGAATTGGGGTATGTCGGTTCCTCTAATCTTTCTGCCGATATGATAAATCAGGTAATTGAGCAGAATCAGGCAATCCTTGATGATGCCCTGGGGTTCTATCAAACGCTATATGACAACTTGGGGCCAGAGGCTCAGCAGAATATCCTTGCACAATTAGACGATCTTACGCCTTTTAAAATTACTGCAAACCTTGGGGGCGAAGCGTCAAATACAACGCGCCAAATGACCGAAGAAGAACGGACATATTTTCAAGGTATAGCGGCCCAAAGAGATGCACTGGTAATAAGAACCTGGGATGATTGGATGGGGGTATTTATCGAGACCATTTCTGATACTAGTCTTTATGATGAGTTGAACTTGCAATTACAACGAGTAGATCTCGCAGCTAATACTATCTTTGAATCCTTGGGTACAGCATATACGCACTATTGGGATGAAGCTATAGGCCAGTGGGTTAAATATTGGGAAGACAGCAGTGATTTCTTTACAGGTTCAGAACACCCCAGCGTATTTAAGCTAGTTGGTCATACTATCGGTGCTCCATTTGCCGAGGAATTCATATCAAGCATACGAGAGGGATTTGAAGGATCGGATGTTTTTGATATCGCATCGGAACAACTCAAGGGTCTCCTGGACACTCTTACGGTAGGTAATTTCGTTGATGACATTGAGCTATTCCTAACTCAGTTAAATCAAGTGGGAATTGCGATTAATAATGCCGAGGTGATATGGGAGAGCTTTCAGCGATTTATCGATACGAGCGCGGAGTCCACGAATGCAGTTACTGAAGCGATTGCAACTGCTAACCAGCAGTTTGATGCCTATCTGGTAGCATTGGAAGAGGTAGGCATTGACCTTTCTTTAGTGACCGACCTTGAGGGTAAACGAGCGCAGGCGATAGAGAAGACCATTGAAAAATTGGCTGAGCCTATCTGGAAACCCATCAAGGATATTATCGCAAAGAATACCCTTTCCTCTTTCAATTACGAACTACAAAACCTCAATGAATGGTATGAAACCCAGCTTGACAGCATCAAGGGCTTTGAGACGGAGGCCCCGGACATTTTTACCCAGATGCTTGCCAACCTGAACGAAGCCGCCGGATACCAGGCTCAAAATCTCATTGACAATTACATTACTCCTGTCACTGATGAATGGCAAAATTTCTTTTCCGACCTTGCCCTATCTCAATTAGCTCCTGTCCAAAGTTATGAAGCCTATCAAATGGAATACCAGCGGCTACTCGCAATGGCCGGTCAGAGTGCAGAGGATTTTCAGAAATATTCTGATTATGTCAAGAACGAATACTTGCCCTGGATGAAAGCCTATACTGGGGAAGGCCCGGATTATAAAGACATTTGGGAATCGGTATATGCCCAAGGAACGGCAATAGGTGTACCGGGTGCAACCGAGCAAGCGCCACTGAGTCTTGATTTGACTGGGCTGAGTAATGCCTTTCTTGATGCGATACAACCGATCCTGGAACGAGACCAATCAATAACGATAGTCATTGATGGCCACACAATAGCAGATATCATTGTTGAACAATACAATAACGGGCATGAAGGTTTAAGGTCAATTTGGGTATAGTTTAAAAGGAGTTAGGTATGGCACATAGCGAAAAATGTCCTGTCTGCAATGGCAAGGGTAAGGTTAAAAAGGAACAATGTCATGGGTGTCTTGGTTTAGGCTGGGTGACTGTGCAAGATCAGCTAATTATTAAAGAAACAGAATGTGCAGTTGTTGTTGATGGTCACAGTATAGCCGACGCTATCATTGAACAATATAATAATGGTCATCAAGGATTGAGATCAATCTGGCAGTAGGATTGAATTATGGCTGAAATTGAAATGTATGACTACTTAGCGACGATTGCGGCTGACAATAACCAGACGTTAACAGTTAGCCCCCGGAAGGTCATTGTTGAGACTGGCTATAAGAATCAAGTCATCCACAAGATGGATGATAATAGCGAAGAGAGGATTGATTTTGGCACTGCTAACATATCAGAGTTTGATGTGACACTTCCATTTACCTCTCTAACCGCATCAGACGCAGGAACCTTAATGTTATTCTGGCATAATAGCGGTTATGGCAATGGATGTACTAAAACCTTTAAATGGGCTCATCCTGAAGATACTCATACTTATGTAATCAGGTTTGATTGTGATTTACCACGAGCCATTAAATATTATGGAGAACATGAAATAGCCAATGTAAAAATAAAAGTCTTAGGTAGGATAGCAGACGCATAATGGCTGTAACCTTTGGTGCAAATCAAATCACTATCGCAGCTTCAAGATATAAGCTGGTGTCATGGTTATTTACTATTACCACAACAGCTACCGCCGATCCTCCAGCAGGGAACGCATACCCTTGGTCACACAAGGCAATTATTTATGATGCACAACCTTATACGGCCAAGATTGACCTTGAATCGATTGTAGTCACTCTCACTCGTGGTAAATCCGAACTCGGGCTTGTCACCCCTAATAGCCTGAAATTCCGATTTACAAATGCTGGAAACACTTACACCTCTGCTAAACTTCGGGGTGCCGCTGTGCTTGTTAAACTCGTTGTCAGTGATGGCACCCTCACTGAAATTATGAGGACATGGCGGTTTCGGGTAAAGAAGGCCGAGGGCGCATATCAGTGGATGAATGTCGAGTGTGAGGATTTTGTGCAGCAATATATCAAAGGCGATTATCCTAACACGCCACTTGTAAAAAATTTATGGTATTCCATTGATCCTGATGCCAAAGGGATCAATGATACTCTTTCCATTCCTATCCCATTCGGGACTTGTTATGTGCCGTTAAGATCGGTCTATATTAGCGCGGATACTGCGCGGTATTATGTGCTCGGCCCCAGTGCCCATACCTATACAATTACAGAAGTCCGATCTCCAAGAGCATGGGGCGCAAAACGCGTATGGGCAAGTGGTGACGGCTATGCATTTACCCAATCCACGAAAACAGGAAGTGACGGAAATACTTATGATGTATTTCAGCCAATAATCGCAGATAGCGATTCGGATACTGTTGCTGACGCGAATGGTCTATGGCGGGAAGGTGAGCGATTTTTGGATATGCCCACCAAGTTTAGTCGTGATGATACCTCTGCATTAACCGCCCCTGGCGATGTTATCGAGTTTGTTCTAGAAGACATGGGAGTGCCTTCTGCTGATATTAATACTGGCGCAGGTTCAACTTTTGCGACTGCCAATACCGTCTATTCGGGATGGTCGCTCGCTTATAATGGCGGGTATTTCTACAAGCAAGATAGAGCCGAAGTCATATCACAACTCCTCTATCAGTGCCATTCCTGCTTCCAGGTCACCGATAAACTTGAACTACATGTGCTATCAAAGGACTCACAAGCAACCCTCACGAAAGCAAATGTAATTCGGCAGGTCAAACAACCAGGGCAAAGAGAGGGTAAAGGGGAAGGCAGTTTCAAGTATTCTTTGCTTGATCCATCCCTTGAAGATGCGGGTAATGTGGCATATCAGGAAGCAGGGGAAGCACAAGATGAATTTCATAAAATCATAGTACCGACTGTTGACGGGGGTACACCTACTCAATATGCGGCAGAAACGATTATTTGCAATATGGTCTCGGATAGCCAGGATGTTCAGCGAATAGGGACGTTATACTTTCAGCGCAAACTTGAAAAGGATGGCATGGCATCGTTTAAGGCCGGGGGATTCAACCTTGACTTACAACCGAATGATGTAATTACCCTCAATCATGCTGATTATGGTGGTAACTATGCGGTGCTGATGGATACGATGACTATCCATTATGACCTATCCATTGACATGAAGTGCATTAAGTATGCTGTAGCCTTAGAGGATTGGGCAGGTGTTAACCCTGGTGCGATAACAATTGCTATTGACGCTGGCGCTACTTACTGGACGTCAGTTATAGTAGGGCCAGATGCTTCCGTATCATCTGGCACAATGCCCAATCTTCTTCCTGGCCGTCTTAAAGTGGGGGATGCCACAAACTATATCCTCTTTGATCCTTTCATTCCCATAATGAGTTTTTATCAGGGGGCACAAATAAGGGTCAAAGTTGGGGATTTAGGAACGGGCGATTATGGAGTTGAATTTCTAGATTCTTCTGGCAATTCCATTCTGAAGCTTGATGGCTCTGGTGGCAATATCCTAGCTGGGTGGACAGTGGATTCCAATAAATTCACCTGTGACAGTGGTGCGGTGGGCCTGAATAGTGAAGTAACTGGAGGAACTGACTGGCGCATCTGGGCAGGACACGCAACGCCGGGAAGCGCACCTTTCAGAGTTGATGAAAACGGCAACCTTTATGCCACATCAGCCATTATCCAGGGGATCATCACGGCAGGCGAGATCCACATCCCGGATCAGGACGTAACAGGTGAGAGTTTTCATGTCCAGCCGGACGGGGATTCCTGGTGGGGCTGCACCGAAACCGAGTTCAACGCCGATCCTGATAACGCCCTTGCCTATATTCTGAAGACCGGGATTGCAAAGTTTCAAAATGTGGCCCTGGGTGCCACGGTGGGTGGGGCGGTGGAGCTCGGTTATACCAACATGGATACCTTTATTATCAATTTCGATGAGGATGATGTAGATGTCGAACTGCGTTTCGCCAGGACTACCGGCGGTGCTGCAAGTATCACCTGGAACGGTGCCCTGGTACAGTGCAGCAAGGCTTTAAAACCGGTGGATCTCGGCATCAATAACATATCAGCCAGTGCACCTGGCACGCCGTTTGCTGGTCAAGTTTGGCTAGATGTATCATAGAAAGGAGAAAGTATGATTTCTATCCTGACACCCGTGCATAAAGCATCAGAGCAATATCTTAGTGAGGCTTATGAATCTTTGACGACGCAAACCCTTCCAGATTGGGAATGGATAATAATAACTAATGGAGGTGGTACAGTCTCTGAAGATTTAATAAGAGATAAGAAGATCAAAATCTTTCCAGTTGAGGATGATGATCCTAAAGGAGAATATAACTGCATTGGCCGTCTTAAAAAATATGCTGCTTCTCAGGCTCAGGGAGAAATCCTGGTGGAGCTGGATGCCGACGATATCCTGATGCCGGATAGCCTGGAGGAGATCCGCAGGGCCTTTGAAGACCCGGCCGTGGCCATGGTGTATTCCAACAGCGCGGAGTTCAAGCAGGAGACCTGGGAGAGTTCAGCTTATTCCAACTATTGGGGCTGGCAGTCCCGGCCGTTCTTCTATAACGGTCACAAATTGCAGGAGATGCTCGCCTGGCCTCCGGGGCCCCACATGATGCGGTTTATCTTCTGGGCCCCGAACCATGTGAGGGCCTGGCGCAAGGGCGCCTATGACGCGATCGGCGGCCATAACGAGAAGCTGAAGACCGGGGACGATCATGAACTCTGCTGCCGCTTTTATGCGGAATACGGGGCGCGAGGCATGAGGCATATTGATAAGTGCCTGTACCTCTACCGGGTCCACGACGGGAATTCCTGCCGGGTCTATAATAACGACGTGCAGGTACAGACCCTGCAAAACTATCTCAAATTCAGCCGGTCCATGGCCGTCCGCTGGGCAAGGGATGAAGGGCTGCGGCTCATTGACCTTGGCGGCCAGTTTAATCCGTGGGCCGGGTTCGAGACCGTTGATCTCGTAAATGCGGAGATCTCCGCGGATCTCAACAAAAAATGGCCTTTTAAAAACAGCAGCGTGGGGGTGATCAAGGCCTCCCATGTGTTCGAGCACCTGAAGGATCCGGTCCATACCATGAACGAGGCCTATCGCGTGCTGGCACCGGGCGGGTGGCTCTTTATCGAGGTGCCTTCCACGGATGGCCGCGGGGCCTTCCAGGATCCGGGCCATGTCTCGTTCTGGAACCAGAACTCGATCTGGTACTACACAAATCGAAATTATTCCCGTTTTATCCCGGGCTATAAGGGACGGTTTCAGAACAGCCGCACGGTCACGTATTTCCCGACCGAGTTTGAGAAGAATAACAACATCCCTGTCGTACAGGCGGACCTGATCGCCTTGAAACCGCCATACGATGAACGCCCTGTTGGAGAGGTATTGATTTAATATGAACAATTAGGGTTCTTCGGACGGTAGGCCAACCAGAAGAAGACGCAAGAAAGAATTAAGGGCGGCAGTGAGGTGCCTCGCCATCTCATTGTTGCCCTTTTTCTTTGCCCTGAAAGAACACAACAGAATGCCACAGAGACTCAGGAGTCATGAGGTCTTGATTTAATGGCCATATTGAAGATCAGAAATGCAGCGAACGACGCCTGGTATGAGCTGAGCGGCGCCCAGGGTGATATCGGCCCACAGGGGCCGCAGGGCTTTCAGGGCGTTGTCGGTGCACAGGGCGATCAGGGGGTGGTCGGCAATCAGGGCGCCCAGGGCGTGACAGGAGCGCAGGGATCGACAGGCGCCCAAGGGTCGACAGGCGCACAGGGCGACCAGGGTGTTGCCGGCGCAACAGGTGCACAGGGCGCCCAGGGGATCGCAGGAGCACAAGGATCGCAGGGACCGCAGGGTGTTGTAGGAGCGCAGGGCGATGAGGGCGCAACCGGCGCAACAGGTGCACAGGGCGCCCAGGGGATCGCAGGAGCACAAGGATCGCAGGGACCGCAGGGTGTTGTAGGAGCGCAGGGCGATGAGGGCGCAACCGGCGCAACAGGCCCGCAGGGTACGCAGGGGGCGACAGGTACCCAGGGCTCGCAGGGGCCGCAAGGAAGTGTAGGTGCTCAGGGCGATGAAGGTGCAACAGGAGCAACAGGAGCTCAAGGTAACCAAGGCATTCCTGGAGCTCAGGGTAGTGTAGGTGCACAAGGTTCAGTAGGTGCACAAGGCGATGAGGGAGCTACAGGTGCAACTGGATCTCAGGGTGCACAAGGAATTACAGGTGCGCAAGGTTCACAGGGTCCGCAAGGCGTCGTAGGGGCTCAAGGCGATGAGGGTGCAACTGGAGCGACAGGATCTCAAGGTGATCAGGGAGCAACAGGTGCTCAAGGATCTATCGGTGCACAAGGATCAGTTGGTGCTCAAGGATTCCAAGGTGTAACAGGTGCAACAGGTGCTCAGGGTAATCAAGGAGTAACTGGTGCACAAGGAAGTATTGGTGCACAGGGAAGCCAAGGACACCAAGGATTCCAAGGATCTACAGGAGCTACTGGATCACAAGGTACACAAGGTGTAGCTGGTGCACAAGGTTCAACTGGAGCTCAAGGTTCGGTAGGCGCTCAAGGATTTCAGGGAGATACTGGACCTGCGGGAGCAGAAGGTATTGTATGGCAAGGTACATGGAACAGTGAAACAACTTATGTAATTGATGACGCCGTAGCCGAGGGCGGGACATCTTATATATGTATTTTAGGACATACTAATCACCAACCTCCGAATGCAACATACTGGCATATTTTATCTTTAGAAGGTGCACAAGGATCAACTGGCCCACAAGGTTCAGTCGGAGCACAAGGAAATCAAGGTGCAACCGGCGCCCAAGGTGCTACAGGATCTCAAGGTTCTCAAGGTGCAACTGGAGCAGTTGGTGCTCAGGGATTACCTGGGGATCAAGGATTTCAAGGTGCTACAGGTGTTCAAGGAGCTCCAGGCGCTCAAGGATCACAGGGTGAAACAGGAACAACAGGTGCTCAAGGATCTGTCGGAGCTCAAGGCTTTCAAGGAGCTACTGGAGTTCAAGGTGCACCAGGTGCACAAGGAAGCCAAGGTGCGACTGGTGCCACAGGCGCTCAGGGATCAGTAGGCACTCAAGGTGATCAAGGTGATACGGGATCACAAGGTGCAACTGGATCTCAAGGAAGTCAGGGGGCTACGGGTGCAACAGGGGCACAAGGCTCGGTGGGGCCACAAGGATTTCAGGGTTTAACAGGTACACAAGGAGCTACGGGATCACAGGGCGCTCAGGGAGCAACAGGTTCTACGGGTGCACAGGGATCTGTAGGTGCACAAGGTGATCAGGGCGACGAAGGAGCTCAAGGTGCTACAGGAACTCAAGGAAGTCAAGGAGCCACTGGCGCGACAGGAGCTCAAGGATCGACAGGTGCTCAGGGATTTCAAGGAGTTACGGGTGCACAAGGAATAACTGGTGCACAGGGATCGCAAGGTGCAACTGGCGCAACGGGCGCTCAGGGTTCCACAGGACCTCAAGGATTTCAAGGTTTAACAGGAGATCAGGGAGCCACTGGTTCACAGGGTAGTCAAGGTGCAACAGGGGATATAGGTGCTCAAGGTCCAACTGGAGCACAGGGTAATCAGGGTGCTACAGGATCACAGGGAGCTACAGGTGCGCAAGGCAGTCAAGGAAATGTAGGAGCACAAGGATCTACAGGAACACAGGGTGCACAAGGGGCTACAGGATCAGAAGGTGCGCAGGGAGCTCAAGGTGCACAAGGAGCTCAAGGACTCCTTGGTGATACACTTGCACATTCAGTTACGATTAGTGATACTGGCAGTATACATTCCATGGGAAAGGATACTTATGATAGCATTGTACCTGGATTCATCCTTGGGTATGATGTAGATGCTTACAAATTAAAAGTTGGTAGTCCAACATCAAATTTAGATTGGGATGGAAACGAGCTTACAATACTCGGTGCTGTAACAGCAGATTCTTTTGAATCAACCCTTTATGGTGACCTCACCCAAGCAATGTCGTATGTAAAAACTGTCCTTGGTGCTGGAGATGAATATAATCATGATTTAACTGATACAGATTTATCAGATGGAACAGAAAGTAATATAAATGCTGATACTCATCTTGATTATGGAGTTTCGATTAGATTAGCCACGCAAAAAGAATGGGATGATGTAGGAGCTGTTTGGGATACAGGTACATGGGATGTACCAATCGATTCTTCGGGAGATTGGACATCAGCATCAATAGATTTAGGAGCTCTCCAAACCTTACAACTTGGAATGCGTTTTATTTTAGAAGAAGAAGTCCCAGCATCTACTGATGTTATCATTTTTCTACAATATTCTATAGATGGTGTCGACTGGGGAGCAAACAGTCCAGACTTTGATGATACTAACTGGGAAACCTTAGTTCAAACATTACTAACAGGAAAAGTATATAAAGCTACTGGAGCTGTTTATACTTTCAGATACTTTAAGTTAAAAATAGAGCTTGCAACAACAGTTACTACAGATGAAATAGTTTTGCATATGATGACATACTTGGGAAATGTTGTAAATCTTTTCCAAGAATTCACAGCTCAAACTATAGCAGCGGGTGGAACAGTTTTCTCATTAGGTGATTTTAATTCAGCTCCTGCTATAACAGTAACTCCAGTAGGATCAACAGTTCTAGTTCCTTTGATTACTACGCAGTCAGAATTAAGTGTAACTATAAAACTGTATAATTTAGCAGGAAATGATGTAGGCGGTATTGCTAATATAAATATTATAGGTGTGTAGGAAAGGAGTAATGAAATGGCATATGATGCAACCAAACCAGTAACAGGTGGCTCTCTTGTTGCTGCGGATATAAGAGAAAATTTTAGGGCATTAAAAGAAGATGAGATAGTGATTGCTGCGGAAATTAGTGATGCTAGTATATCTCAAGCTAAACTAAAGACATCTTCAGGAAGTGTTAGTGTTGTTTGTGGGATGGGGGCTGATGGATTGACAGGTAATCTTCCTGGTGGTGAATATGGTTTTGTGGTGCAAACAAAAGCAGACTCAATATACATAAATTTTATAGGATTAGAAGATCTAGATTTAACAGCAAGTTACGCAACCCCAGGTGTTCTTTTTCACAACATTGATGGAAAAGCCACTCATACAGGATATGCTCAGCAACGTTATGTTACAGCGTCTGGTGAGGTATATTGGATTTTTATTTTGAGAGATAATTTAACAAAGGATATTTATAAAATGTGGCAATCTAATGATCATCCTTGCTTTTTTTGTGGAGGAAAACCATTGCTTATGCCTCATCCATTTTCAGGATATGATCCAATCACTGAAGAAATTATTGTAATTAACCCTTCAGAAAATGAAGTCCTTGAAATAAGAGAAAAATGTATCATGGGAGAAGATGAACCGGATAAAGATTTTCTGGAAGTATTTGAAAAAGAATATGAGATAGATGAAAGTTCTAATCCATCATGGCCTACAAAAGGAATTACGGTAAAGTTGCCCTCTGATAAAGATTGGAGAATTATGCCACCTGGGACACTAATAAAACCTATTAAGAAAGTAATCACTAAGCCTGATTATATTATAGTCAAGAATCTTAAAAAGAAATAAATGTAGGAGGACAATAATGGCTAAAAAAGCAACGATGAATGATTTGGTTGATATAAAAAATTGTTATATGCAAAGCGGTTATGAATTCAGGCCTTCTTATCGTAATGAATTAGAAGACTATTTAACACGTCATATACGGGATGGTCATTGTTATTGGGACTATGGAGCCGCAGTTATTGCTTGGGTAATCACTAAACGTGGAGAAAACACATTTGATCCTAGTGCGAATGTTGGCGATTTGATGATAGTATCAATTGTTAATGGAACTGATGATCAGATGAATTTAGATAGACTATTAAATGAAATATATGATGAGCATCCAGGAGCCACTTGTTATGGTAGAACAAAAAAAACTAATATAAAGATGATTACTAGATTCAACCGACGTTTTAAATCAATACAAACAAAAGAGATGGGTGACTATATTTTATATTGGTGGAAGATCGAAGATGTTATTAAATAAATGCATGCATGAAATGAAATCAATACTACTAAAAATAGATTAGTGGAAAGTGCGGTTTTTTTAGTATTATATAATTAACGTTTCTCTTCAACATTGCAGAAGAAAAAGAGAAAAAGTTGATCAAAGATAAAGAAGCTGAGATCCTTGAAAGATTGGCGCGAGAGGAACTTATTGCAGAAGGAAAGTTATAAATAACAAAAAATAATTTATCAAAATAAATGCTGTGGCCGTGGACAAACCACCTAAAAAGGGCAAGGGATAAAAACTTAGAGAAGAAAGGAGTACCGGATGAAGAAGCCCGATAATGAGCAATCAATCATTGTGACGAACAGGTACATCGACGAATTGACCGCCAGAAAAGGACCGAAGGAAGCGATAGAGCATAATAAGACTTTGCCGGTAAAAGCACGCTACTGGCTCGCCAGGGCATTCGACAAGCTAGAGCAGGAGGCCAGGATCTATTTCAAGAGTAGACAACAACTCGTTAATCAGTATGCCAGCTACTATGATGCGGACCTCAAAGGCGAAGACGGAAAGGTGCTTCACAAAAAAGGAGACATCATCTCGTATCCTGATGGGTCGGTGCAATTGCAGAACCTAGCGGCGTTTCAGAAAGACCTTTTGGTACTACAGGAGATCGAGATCCGGCTTGATATCAATAAGGTAGCGCTCCGATTGGAAGATGTGGAGGACCTGGACATCGAGCAAATGCAACTCTTGTTGCCGCTTGTGGATATAACGGTGAACTAACATGCCAAACGGAAAACTGACGTGGACGGAATGGCAAAACCTGACTGACGATCAAAAGGATTTCAAGTTATATGAAGCCCATGCAATATCTGTGAATGCTTTTTCTAACCATGATATTCGGCTTGTTAAGTTAGAATCACGGAAACGATTTGATACGACTATTGCCGGATCAATGGGTTTCATTGGGGGATTCGCCGGAGGTTTTGCGGCAATGCTGGGAAGGTGGTTTATAGGAAAATGACTGACACATCAAACCACGATTTCCGCAATGGTCTCTTGATTATCCGGGGTCTTATTAAGCAGGTCGAGAAGAAACTAAAAGAGATGGAAAAGGCTTACAATGACAAACTCAAAGAGAATGATAGTCAGGATTGATGATGCCGGGTCAGGAGAGTTCGGGGCCAAGCGTGAAGGCAGGTTGCACCTTGGGGTTGATCTCAGATACGAACCCACCGAACCAGTCAGGGCTTTCTTTGATGCCCATGTCACCCGTATGGTGTACCCCTACACTGACACGCTTACTTGGCAGGGGCTAGAGTTGGTAAGCAAAGACCGGAAATGGATTATGCACATATTGTATGTTCATCCCCTTGTCGAAGTCTTACGATATGATGTTGTGGAAGGTCAAATAATAGGACACGCCCAAGATATTAGACAGCGTTATCCTCACTTGCCCAAGATGACCAACCACATCCATATAAATTTATATGCAAATTTAACCGAGTTTTTTAGGTGAAACCATGAAAAAACTATTACTGGCGATTGTCGCCACAGCCTTGATGGGATGTGTGACCACGGAACCAATTACCCCCACAATAACCGCTGAACCTGAACCTGCAATTAAACAACTTGAAAGCGTTACGACAAAGATCACAGGGGACGATATCTTTGAATTGCGTGACTGGCTGGAGAATAAGCCGTCAGACTCTTGGGATGAAGTCCTGCAAGAAGGTCAGGGCTACCGCATCATTGAACGCAAGGTAGTGCGGGAACAGAATTTGACCGGACACGATAATTTCCGATGGCGCTGGGATGAACGATATATCTCAATCGTAATGCTGGAAACGGAAGAGAAACTTCGCATTGCACCGGAGATATATTTCACAATTAAACAATATCAGGAGTTAGTTTCGGTTAATAGTAGGCAATTTGTATTGTGGAATTTAGTAGAAGCCGACACGGATGGTACGGTCGATGTATGGGAAAGAGGTTATTATTTGAACTTTAATTGCTTCGAGGATGATCCTCTATACACTTTTGTGATGCCATATTGGCCCGAAGGTTTTACTAATCCTGATTGGGGAACACCGCCACGACAGGAAGCCCAGGACTTAATTGACGAGTTGGTTACTTGGTGGTTGGAGCAATCGAAGATAATTAAGCAGGGGGTGTGATATGGACCTAGGGGGATATTATCCTGCCAATCCAGGTAGTCTTCGTCTTATGAAACTTAGACGGGTATGGCTTGCCAGAAGATTAGAATATTTAGATCAACTAATTGGAAAAAAAGAATTGAAAGAGCAGGAAGAATCAGTAAAAAGGGGAAATATAATGATTAACAAGGGGGTGTGATATGGCCCTGAAACAATACTACCCGACAGATGAGGACAAGCTCCATGCCCTAAAGACCAGAAGGAGAAGGTTGGGGGTGCTATGGATAGCAACAAATAATGAGATTAAGGAACTGGAAGCTAAGCAGATGCCGGAATTAAACAAGAAGTCTTGGTGGTCAAGGATAACTAGGAGATGGTGACATTATGACAGCATGGGGATGGATACAACTGACAGGCATCAGCCTTTACCTTATAGGGTTAGGGATTGTCCATAAGATTAAAAAGGTGTTCAAGCGTGAAGAGAAAGATTGACGGCGTAATGGTCACAATCCGAATCGAGACAGTCGTTGCGATTTGGAAATGGATAATACGTAAACTTAAACCAAGAAAAGGAGAGTAGAAAAATGAGAGCAAAAATTATTGCAAAATTGTTTGAGATTTTATTGGGGCTTTTTCCAGCAGAACTTCTCAAGGGATTCGTGGATCAATTGATTGACTTGATTGAGAATGCAGTAGCCAAGAGTGAAAATAAGCTGGACGATCAGATCGTATTGCCTTTGTGCGTTATGATTCGGTCTGCTTTTGACATTCCTGACAATGACTAACGGGGTGACAAAATGAAAAAACTATTACTTGCTCTGGCGTTGTGTGGGCTTTTGGTCTTGCCCACTTGGGCAATGGCAGGGGAAAAGACGCTGACGTTTCAATGGAATCAAACACTCTCGGATGACTTTGCCGGGTGGCGGCTCTATAAATCTGAGGTGGCGGGGGGACCATATGCTAAACATGGTAATGACATTCTTTTTGTCTCTGAACAACCAGTTTATGAGTCGGCCCAGGCCCTCACTTCTCCTGATGCTGAGACCCATATCTATTATTTCGTTCTTACTGCATTTGATACATCTGGTAATGAGAGTGGGTTTTCCAATGAGGTCAATGCTAGGATTGATTTTGAGTCACCAGGATCTCCATTTACTCTTAAAGTAACAGTAACGACACCCTAGCTTATCCGCCATGTGCGGAAAAAGTTACGAGGCCGTTATGCTATGGCGACTTCAGCTTAGCAAAAGGGGCCATCCTGCGGCCCCCTTTGCGCCCTGCTAGCCCCTTCATCACCTCCCTTCAATCCATCAAAATTATGCGCAGGGGACTGCCTGCTTTAGCTGGCAGAGGAATGCGCATCCTTTCTCTTTTTTAGGTTGACAAATATTATATAAGGCGATATTATATAATACATGAGCAAATACAGTAAAAACACCGGTGCAGTTTTCAGCCTTAAATATCACATCGTTTGGTGTCCGAAATATCGACGGAAAGTTCTTGAAAATGAAGTTGCCAAACGCCTTGAAATGTTGTTGCACCAAAAAGCCGATGAAATAAATATGGTTATTCATGGGCTTGAAATAATGCCCGATCATGTACATCTGTTTGTTGAATCCGATCCAACGTGGGCAGTTGCCGGCCTCGCACACGCTTTTAAGGGCTATACGAGCCGTATTCTTAGAAAAGAATTTGCTTTTCTTCGTTCCAGACTGCCTACTCTTTGGAGTAAAAGCTATTATGCAGGGACAGTCGGGCATGTGTCTGAAGAAACGATTAAAAAATATATCGAATCTCAAAAAGGAAAATGAATGCGGAAAGCTTTCAAATATAGGCTTTTTACAAATAAGACTCAAGAAACCAAACTGGAAAAGCTTTTCGATTCCGCCCGGTTTCTTTACAACTGCGCCCTTGAACATCGTATGGTTTACTGGAAGCAATGGCGCAAATCGGTCAATTATTACGACCAGGCAAATACGATTAAAGAAATAAGAAGCTTCGATGAAGGCATTGCACAACTTAATTATTCCGCTTCTCAGGATATTCTCAGGCGACTGGATAAATCGTTCCAGGCTTTCTTTAGGCGATTGAAATTGGGTGACAAACCCGGCTTCCCCCGATTTAAAGGCCGAGACCGCTTTGATTCGATCACCTTCCCGTCCTATGGTGATGGAATCCGCCTCAAGAACGGCAAGCTCTACATTCAAAATGTCGGCAGTGTCAGAATCAGGGTGCATCGGGATCTTGAAGGAAAGATCAAAACTCTTGCTATCAAGTGGCAGAACGGGCACTTTTACGCTTGCTTTTCCTGTGATAATGTAATTCCAAAGATTCTTGATCCCTGCACTGATGAAGTCGGCATCGATGTCGGTATCAAATCTTTTGCCGTGATGTCCAATGGTGAAGTCATAGATAACCCCAAATACCTGAAACAGTCCGAAGACAAGCTTAAGGATCTTCAGCGCAAACACTCTGAAAAGCGTACTCGCAAAACCAGAAAGAAGCTTTCCCGCCTGCACGCTAAAGTCGGCAACCAGCGCAAAGACTTTTTGCATAAGCTCAGCCGGAACATAGTCAACCGGTTCGGCTTTATCTTTGTCGAAGCCCTGAAGCCGAAACAAATGGTTAACGGCAATCACAGAATTTTGAACAAGTATATCAACGACGCGGCATGGGCGATGTTCTTTGGCTGTTTGCAATACAAGGCAGAATGGGCCGGTAGAGCATTTGTCAAAGTCAACCCAAAAGGAACAACACAATCCTGCTCCAACTGTGGTGTGATTGTTCCAAAGGATTTGAGTATTAGAGTCCACGATTGTCCTTGTGGCTTTAAAACTTCCAGGGATCATAATGCCGCCTTAAATATTCTCAGGCTGGGACACAGCCTTTGCTTTACGCAAGAAGCCGTCTGCTTCAGCTGACGGAGTTGTCACCTCCTACCCCCTTCACTGCCAGATTATAATTCATCTCCAAAATCTCTCATAACCATCTCAAATTCTCTTTGGATACACTGTGCTTTATGATTGGCTTCCATTAACTCTTTGAGCATCCATATTGGGGTGTATTTACGATTAATTCTATCTAGTATTCGTTGGATGCCATCCACTAGATGTTTTGCTTGATTACGGTTGTACTTTCTAGCTGATATTGCACTCATCTCCTACCTCCCCCACTGCCTCCGGTCTTATGTTATTTTTTTACAGTAAACCATCCAGATGTACATTCATGCACGTCTAAAATTTGAATGGTTTCTTTGTTAAACCCCCGATACTCCTTATTCCCCGAAACAGTCAAACAACAAAGATTAAATATAAACAAGTAAAACATTTCAACCCCTTACGCTTGATACCAATCTGATACCCCTATAAATTCAGCTAGTTACACGGATTTAGTATCAGCCCATTTTTAAAGTTGTGGAATATCAACTACTTGCTAATGTAGGTCTTGGGGTTCAAATCCCCGCGTCCCGACCAAGTATCAGCAACACAATCCTTGCAATTACAACTACTTATCTTGTCCGTGGTCATGGTTTTCACTCGGTTTCACCCTTCTAAAAACGGTTCAAGCGGGTTGCAACGGAGTAGCAAGGAATTTTTTTCCATTATAATCGAATATCGCCCCAATGGATCGGTTAAAATCTGAGGTTGGTTTAATGCCTCAGCATACCAAATATCAGCGTCCCTATTGCCTTTTTGATAACCATTCCCGAATCCAATTTGATATGCTATATATCCCATAAATCCAAACATTCCTAAGATTATTAAAAAGGATAATAATTTCTCCATTTCCCACCTTTGCTTTGGATTAAGGTTTCAATCACTTACCCCTGGTTTGATTGATGCAGCTTTATCCAATACTAAACGAAGTTCTTTAGGGGAAATTCCCCACATTAAATTAATAAATTCAACGGAAATACCAACGTATTTTTCATTGGATAAATCAAAGTATTTCTTGTACTTTTCCCATAATTCTGGGGGACATTTTTGTTTCTGCATAGACATTTCTCACCTCATCCATCTCTATCTGGAAGTATCTTTCAAACGCCTTATTAGTCGAGTGCATGGTAGCCCGCTTGATTTGCTCCGGTGAACAATGCTCCCTCAGGGCCCGGGCCGAGCTGTGCCGTGTTCCTCCGTAGAGGTCAACACCCTCGATACCAAGATTTTTGCAAGCTTTTTTCCAATATCTGTATAGGTGTTTTCGTCCAAAGCCCGATAATTTGCTAGGGTTGACATTAGCACTGACCGCTTTGTTGTGTCGAAAAAAATATACATGAGGCAGTGCTCTCGGAAAGGATTTGACCAATTCAATATCTTCAGCCAGTAAAGGAACAGTCTTAAGCTTATTTTCCTTATTATATTTAACATTTACCACCCCCAGGGAGAGGTCAAAGTCTCCCTCTTTAATGTTTATAAGCTCCACTGGCCTGATGCTAATGTAAGTCGCCAGCCACTTAATCCCTATCCAAATCTTCGGGTTGATGTGATATGATATGCGTTTGACTTCCTCTATGATTCGCTGCTGTGTTTCCTTGTCTACTGTGCGCCGCCAACCTAGTTGGTACTTGACTTTCGGGAACTCGGGAAGCGGAATCTTTCGGTCCCGTTTACAGACCCACGAAAAAAAGGCGTGGATCGTTTCAAGATGCCGTGCTTTCGTAGTTGCAGATAATCCCCCTGGTAGAGATATAAGGAAATCCTCAATGTCACCGAAGGAAATGCTTTTAATATTCCGCGTTCCAAAGAAATCCATAGCTCTGCCCATGTGAGTTTTAAGATGACATATATCTCTGAGCCGATCTTTACGAACATCAATCCACTTCCCCGCCAAAGCAGAGAAAGCCAAAGGCTGATCTTTTTGATAATCTCTGACATCTAGTACCCCCTTGTCATGTTCATAACGTAGCCCGGTTAAGAATCTCTCTGCCTCGTCCCAGCTCTTAAACCGCCGGAATACCCCCGGAAACTTGACGAAAAATGGAGCACCCTTGCCACTTTTGTTGACATATACCCTGCCTTTCATACAGATCCCCCCTTTCTGTTTTTGGGGGAGTGTACTATGGAAGGGGGAAGGGGTCAACATTCAGGAAACTCCCACAGGGGTAATTCTCACAAGATTCTTTTTTAGCTTAGCCTTTGTGAATATCCGTAAATCTGCTACTAATCTTTCTATCTTCTCCACACTTGGTGGCTCAGGTAAATTACTGTGCTGGCTGTCTGCTCCGATATTGACCCATGCAGGATTGCAAAGACCAATAAGGTTTAACAATTCCTCTTCATCAAAATCCATGATTGGTTCGATTGTGACCATCGTTGAGAAGGTCTTTGAAAGTAAACCGAGAAATGTTGCCCGCTGATCTACCGGAGGAGCCATACCCATTTGAGGATAATTCCTGTTGGTTTCAATGGTAGTACCAAGGATTGAATTAATGGGAATATACTCTCTTAGCTTAAACATTCTCTTGAGGTTCTTGCTCTGGAAAAGATATCGAGGAGTAGGAAACTTAGCACAATATTCAAGAGTATTTTTTATCCATTCAACAGGAATTGCGTCTGCCCACATATCACAAGAACTACCCACAAAAATGAAGTTTCCTTTCCCCAAGTCTGTCTTAAGTTCTTCCTGGTCAAATCGGAGATCACCCTGTTTGAATCTTCTCATGTAGCAGTAACTACAATCATGGGGGCATTTGCCCTTGATCGTATTCCAGGTGTGGGTGACAAAAGAATACATATTACCTTTACTTGGGTTAAGCATATTTTACTCTCCCTCCTCCTGGGCTTTCATAGGATAATTAGCTGCCATTATGGTTAGCGGGCTATCTTGCACTAAATCTGGGTGATATATCGCAGCATAACATGCCTTCAGAGCGTCCGCAGCATCCTGGGCACTAGCCTCTTTCCCTCGCAATTTGTGTAATGCTTTTGCTGCTATCCTTATTTCATGTTCCCATAGGATTACTACGGTTTGCGTTTTTATTTTTGCTGGCATCTCTCTCCTTTCAATGCCCCGTTTCGCATTCTTGCATGGTGGGGCTGACCAGTTATTTAGGAGGAGGAAACCATTCACCACCTTTCGAGTGGATTCTTACCTTGCCTGTCTTTGTTACATATACCTCTATGTCGTGTTTATCTGTTTTAATGCCTATTGTCACACAACCCTTTCTTTCATCTGAACAAATCCGGGTGACCTTGGCATTCCCCCACTCAAAGCCGTAGTGTGTCTCCTTATAGTGCATCTCCCTCCTCAATAACCGGAGCCCTGTTCTGATACTCCCACTCGCTGTACGCCTGGCACTTGGGCTTGTCGTCACAGTTTCCTTCACAGACTCGAATGAATACATACCTCTTCTTTTCGGGACACCAGATCGACGCCCCATTCCCCTTTACCTCCTTCTCCTCTTCATGGCGCTTATGGATGCCAGCCGCTACCTCTTCGGCAGGGGTAATGGGTTTAACTTCTGGCTTTGGGTCCAAAGGCCAGGGCTCGGCATACAGCTTATGCCACTTTGCTTTTGCCTCCTGTAGATCTTCAGGTGAAAGCGTCCTGAGTTCCTCAAGGTGGGTATGGATGTAGGTACTGTATCCATGGCTTTTGAGGTTAATCCATTCCTCACGGAAAGGATCTTTGGCCTCTGGCTCAGGGTCAGGGCTCTTCGTCGAGCCTGGGGCATCCTGCGAAGCTTGGGGGGGGTTCTCCGCTTCTCCTTTGACAGAGTAAAGGTCTACCCCTTCTTTCGATTCGGCGCCATTTGCTACCTTTAATGTTCTCTCAGGCGTGACATCAATAATCATGTCTTCCAGTTCATCAATAGTCTGTATCCCCATTTTTAGACCGGGCTCATACGCATTGATGAAAAAAGACGCTGATCGATAGCGATACATTTGACCGGGCATGTTTCGCCACATATTTGATTCAACTTTTTTGTCCGGCCCCGGTTTGTCATACCAACCCATCCCCTGGATTAAATCAAAATCAATCCAATCTCCGTAAAGATTTTCTCCTGTTTCTTTGTCTTTCGCATAAGCTCGACACGCAGCATCTTTTCCTTTTGGGAAATCTCCCTTCATCTCCCATCGAAGCGGAGGAACAAAAAGTTTTGTTCGTTCATTGAAAAGTGCAATGAGCAACTTCGCCTCAAATCCTGGCCTTCCGTGAACTGTATAGCTTGTTTGCATGAGACCAAAAACGTCTATGCCAAGGCGCTCGGAAAGATTCAGCATTATCATACAATTTCCTACGCCTGCTCCCCCTCTGAAATGATCAGGAACCATTGTTGAAGCGGCTAGCATTCCGGCTACTTTTTTGGCAAATTCAAATCTTTCCACATCCAGAAAGATAGATGATTCTCCACGCTTTGCCAAAGCCAACTCATGTCGTTTAATTTCTGCCAATCCTGTCTCTTCCATCCTTCTCCTCCGTTATTCAATTATAAAATTTTGACGTTTCTTCCATCCCGGCAGATCCAAGTTATTCACCTCTATTGGGTAACATGGCCAGGAGTTTTCCTTCATGCAACGCTCATAAATCCCAAGTATTTGATTGCACCTAACAAGGCCGTCTTGAATCAGGTCATTTGTGGCCTTATATACGATAACCCCGAAAGGCGGCTCCTTCTCCACTGCAACAAAATAGAAGTCCTCATGCTCGACTTGCGTTATTTGTGTGAGTCCATAGAGATACCAAGCTGCTTGAATGCCGTACCCTAAGTCATAGGCCTTCTTCCCCCACGGTCCCGGTCGTGCGTCAGTCGTAGATTTCAAATCAACAATGACTCGCTGTTCGGTATTGAGCCAATCCAAGCGGAGTTTACACAAGATATCTTTTACCATCGAATCATACCAATAACCCGAAAGCTCTTTTTTGCCATATTGCAACAACTCCTTTGCCTGGGGATGTTCAAAAATTGCATTTCGCATACCTTCAATGTTGGCCTTCTCCTGATGTGCAAGGAGATATTGATTTTTCTCTTGAGCCTCGACTGCCATTTCCTTGCCGAGTTTCATTGCTTTGGTGATTCCAGGAGGCAGGAAAACAAAATTTTGTTTGTAATAATCAGGCTCCAAAGCAGCAGCATGAAAGGCTGAACCTAAAATCATGGCCGACGTTTCTTGATATTGTTCTTTGGCTTTGTAATGGGCTGGTGAGCGTTCGAGTAGTCGAAGATCAGAACTGCTCAGACCTGGCCCATCATGATATTTCTGATTCTCTATATTATAAAAACCTGTTTCCATTTGCATATTTACCCTCCTATCACTGCGAAATAATGCCAGGCATACCCACACATTACCCCTGTCGCAAACAGGCACAGGGCACACATTAACAAGATCGCTATGGTTGTTTCGATAGACATTCCAGGGCCTCCTTTGCTATGTTTGCGATGTTAAAACAGATAGCTCGCTGATCTATCCAGGGAAGGGTATCTGATTGCTCAGGACTAGCCCAAGCGTATATCACCGTGAGCGCACTTTCCATCTCCTGATATCGGTACTCCCGGCAGTCACAACCGTAATAATGGGTCACGCACTTCTCGGCTCGCTTCTTTGATATAGTCATTTGCGAACTGGCTCTACATAACAATAACATTCCCAACAAAAAGGTTCTCCATTAAACCCAGCAGCATAAAGTCTTCCATTACAATGGGGGCACCTGAAAGACTCAGGCCATAATAATTTATTATCCGTATTCATTTATGTACCTCTACTCTAACCGCATTTAGGGCAGGGCTTCCCTTCTCGGAACCATCCCCTACCTTCATGTCCACAAGGTTCTTTAGTTGTAGGTTCGATATCAGGTTTCGCAGGGGTAGGCTTAACCATAAGTTTAGTACGGCAAAACCCACACCAACAAAACCCTATAAATCCTTCACTCGTAGGTTTATCAAATTGGTATCTCTCCAGAAAAATATGTCCACAACTGCATTGACTAGGATAAAAAATCTTCACCTACACCTCCTACACACAAACACCCCCGGCCATATATAGGCCCGATTAGTTACCGGTTTATTACACTCGATGCACACAGAAACAATCGGCAAGGGTTTAGGAACTGGTGGCATGGCGATTGCGGATGGGGCCAGGAGCAGCAGGCTAAAAATTAACGCCCTGATCATTTCCAACAATGCTTCCCACCATGCCAGTTCTGTAGCTTGCGTTTAAGAGCGGAAACTTCTTCAGAATCCAGGTAATACACTGGATCACTGGCAATTTTTGTATAGAATTTATTAAGTTCTTTATTGAATTGCCGTGTTACCAATTCAGCAGTTTCTTGGCTATCACATTCATGGCTAAACGCATAAAAAGGTTTACAGGTTTTTAATCCACTATCCATTTGTAGCCAAACAACATCATTTACACGCTCAAAAGAGGGGTTCATTTTTCACCTCCTAAAAATTAGAATCCTAATCATCGTCATCATCATCACCCCATAGCGGCTTGGCGAAGTACCGGACTATCCAAATCACCGCAGCAGCAATTACGATTACGAATATGATTTCTAACATTCCCTTTCCCTCTCAACGATAGGGTACTTGGCGGAAATCCTCTTCAGAATGCGTCCGGTTATCAAACCCGCAAAGATGCTTACAATGAACCAACCCAATATCCAGACTATCCATAATTTCAACGGTGCCATTTCAATCTCCTTCTAGCCGGAGGCCCTACCCCAAGACCCCCGGCATATACTAGGGTTAGGCTGTTAGTTGACATGCCAACAGGTAAGAGTTAGGGGGGAAAGCTCCATTTGTTCTTGGGATTTAAGGAGCGGCCCCACACCTTGTTGACCCCCCTAATTTTAGACTTGCCCTTGAACCTTGTCTTTTATTCGTAGCATGTTACTGTGTATCAAGGCCGTTCCTATAGCTACCTTGACAGTGACCAACATCGGGTGTTGCCCAAGCACCTGTTTCCAGGTCGCACACACGGTTTTTCTTTCCTTTAACAAGGGCAAGATAACCTCTACTGGCAACCAGGGATTCCCGATTCTCCACCCTGTAATTCGTACCTCCAAAAAGGACGCGTGCTAAATACGAACTAGCAATTTATTAATCGTTCTACGCACTGCCAGCGATTTTGTGCCGGTAGCCAGGATTTGAACCTGGACGTGGTTGTTGGGTCATCTCTTCTTAGTTTCCCAAGCCCCTGTCAACAAGATGCTATATTTGACACGAGATATAGTATAGCTTGCTCGTAGTTTAATGTGAATTACAACTGTCCACTTCTATTCACTTTGAATGCGTCTACCAAATCTTTCCGCCACTACCGGCTTGTCAAAGAACATTGCGGGGAGTGTCTCAACTTCCTCCCTCTTTATCAGGGCTGTCAGCCGTTACTCACTCAGCTCCCCGCATATCAAAGAACATTTTTACTAAGTGCCCGTCTGCTGCCCTCTGACGGCCTCTTGAGGTCCGTACTAGCGAGGGTCTTGTGCTTCTTAGGCTGTACCGCTCTGAGTGACGTTGCGCTCAGAACAGTTGGAATCCATCTTCTCCACCAGTTCCTTGTAAAACCTAGCCAAAGAATCCCAGCAAGGTGGTAGTGTTCTCATAAATTCAACGAGCCATTTCAATTGCTCGGCTTCTTCTTGGGTCTCAATGAATATGTAGGATGATCGAAATGTCATGGCTGGCTCCTTTTTAATCGCTCTCCTGTGGTTCATACTGAAAGCATCCCTCCTCATTGTGACATCCCACGCAGGGTTGCTCTATGCCAGCCCAAAGAATTTGCTGAAGCAGATCGGGCGTGAGCATGCAACCCACTCGGATTTTGCCTTGGGCTTGTAATATGGCTCTCGGGGTGTTCATGTGAGGCTCCTTGGTTTCAATCTGGAATATAATCAGTTACCGGAACCGAATAAACGCCCTCAGTCAACTGGGCACGGCCAGGCTCAATAATCGCGGTCACATGAGGGTGACAGTTTTTATTCAGCCATTCGATCAAGGGTCGTGCGGCTGTTTCAAAATATTTCTGCTGCTCGTCGGTTAAAATCATGATGTTCTCCTTTTCATGGATTTTAGGTTTGTGGTCATAGCGGCTCCTTATTGCCTATCGTTGTGAATAGCTAACCCTGCATTAATCGCAGTCTTAACCCCCAGAAGTGGCTTTCTGAGCCACGGAATATAATGGGAAATGATAACAGCCAAAGTCTGTGAACCAACCATACAGCCGGCGAGGTGAGCTCTTGAGTGATGCTTGCCCAAAATAAGATTCCGTGCAGATCCCCCTCTATCCATGATGCGCTCGGACGTATAATAATCAGCGGCCGCCGCCAGCGTTGAAGCCACAAGCAATGTCTTCTCTGTTGTCGTCCACGGCCTGGGGCTGTGCGCGCAGGCGGTTAAAGTGAGAATTAAGATGAAAAGGGTTAGTTTCATGGCTGGCTCCTTGATTTGGGTTTGGGGTATATTATAAATTCCTTCGTTGGAAAATGTCAAGGAAAATCTTTGGAAAAAAATATCTTGACTTTATTTCTTTCTGGGATTATCATTTTGCCATGCTGACAGAACTGAGAAATGCAGAGGTTAAAGCCTTCCGCAAAAAGATTGATGTATTTATCGCCAAAAAGCTGAAATTTATGCTCGACGTAGAGAATTGGCAGGGGGTTGAACTCCACCGAAAATATGGCTTTCCATCTAACCGCCAGTCCGAGTTAATGAATCCCGAAAAATATCTAGGTCCTATAGTCAGTGATGACTTACTGGCAATTTTATTAGGAGGTAATTTTGTGACAACGGAACAGATCAAGAAGGATGCGGGGTTAACAGAGAAGGAACTGGACTATTTCAATGAGAATTTCGGGTTTTATGGCAACAAGGAGCTGCGACAGGAGATTATCCGGCTTCTTAGGGCGGGGGAAGATCCGGAGAAGGTGTTGCGGAACTACCGCTTAGAGAAGGGCATCCCAGACTAAAAATTTTTTACCCAAATTTTTCCAGCAATGGATACAGGCTAGGAAAGACAGTATATTTTCCCTTAAGTATAATAATTATAACCTTGTGTCAATACTCGAAAAATACCGATTTTATACGGATGAGAATAGGCAATGAACATTAAACTCGATTCTGAATTTCAATCTTTAATCCCACCGATCACCCCAGAAGAAAAACTGCTATTAGAGCAAAGTATAATAGCTGAAGGATGCCGTGATGCCCTTGTAGTATGGCAAGAGAAAAATATTCTGCTAGACGGCCACAATCGCCTAGAAATTTGCAACCGCCGGGGGATTTCATTTCAAACCGCTGAAATTAGCTTGGCAGACAGGGAAGAGGCCGCCGATTGGATAGATAGAAACCAGCTAGGCCGTAGAAATCTTACGCCAGACCAGATGAGTATTCTGCGGGGGCGCAGATATAATCGGGCGAAACAGAATCTCGGCGGACAGATCCCGGGATCAAGGGTAGATCAAAATGAGCCACCCATATCCACCGCTGACCGCCTCGCAAAAGAGCATGGCGTATCACCGGCCACGATCAAACGGGATGGGAAAATTGCCATATTTCTTGAACAGTATCCAGACGAATCGCAAGCCATTATACAGGGCAAAAAAAGCCTTGCTGACGTCCGGCGTGAGATTAAGCGCAAGGAAATAATTGAAAAACTGGAAGATATAGATACAAAAAAAGTCAAAGCCATAGAAGGAATTTACGATGTTATTATTATTGATCCACCTTGGCCGACAGAAAAGATAGAACGTGATATAGCGCCAGATCAGGTTGGGTTTGATTATCCAACTATGACGACAGCTGAACTTGAGGCGTTTAATATCCCGGCAGCTGATAATTGTCATGTCTGGCTATGGACAACACATAAGTTCCTACCAATAGCATTTCGCTTATTGCAAGTATGGGGCTTGAAATATGTGTGTTGTTTCGTGTGGCATAAACCAGGCGGATTCCAACCCTTTGGATTACCACAATATAACTGTGAGTTTGCTTTATATGCCAGAAAAGGAACACCGCAATTTATTGATGCTAAAGCTTTCCCGGTATGCTTCGAAGCATCCCGCACCGGACATTCTGAAAAGCCAGAATTATTTTATGATGTAATCCGGAGAGTTACCGCTGGTCGCCGGATAGATATTTTTAATAGGCGTTTAATTGAAGGATTTGATGGTTGGGGACTAGAAGCAATATAGATGGAAAAATGGCAATACCAAAAACAATGGGCTGATGGATTTTTACCAGAAATAAAACGCATTTTAGGCGAACATCTTATTAGCGAACCGCCGATAGAAGAAGATGCTGAACATAACACAGATTTAATGGTACTTCGGCTTGATGCTGTACGGATTGCGTGTCGAATCCGAAAATATGATTATTTAAAAATTTACGGGAATGAATTTACTATTAGAGCAGGATTACCAAGTGGAGCCAAAACGGAATTAACCAAAATCATAGAAGGCTGGGGGGATTATTTTTTCTATGCCTTCTGCGATGAGCAAGAAGAACACTTAGCGAAATGGTCTTTGTGCAATCTGAATGTCTTCAGGCTATGGTTCAACCGTCAAATAATCAAAAATAAAGAACTTCCTGGAGACAAAATTCCCAATCGCGATAATTCATCCTATTTCATGGCTTTTACTTTTTCAGATTTACCAGAAGATTTTGTTATCGCAAACCTTTAGGTGGCAATTGGCCCTAACCCCCAAGTGCATAAAATGTGGAAGGAAACATGAGCCGGTAGCAAGCCGGTTTAATGATATCACCAGCACAATATGCGACGAGCCCTGCTTGACGGAGTGTATCCAGTGCATTCAAGCTCGGAATGACTTGTGGCCATGTTTCAGGACAGGCACCCGGACTTATTGTGACCAAGTAAAATGCAAGTATAGGGGGAGATGTTTAGTATGAAGCTCCCTCCACCCAGGCCCTGCATCCACTGTCATAAAATGTTTCAACCAGGCTTTAGAGGCCAAGCGCAAAAATGGTGTCTTAAAACAGCAGAATGCCGAGAAGATCACCTGGAAGTCAAAAGGGAACGCACCCGACAGATCCGGATCCTCCGGAAAGAGAATGGCCCAGTATATAAGCTCTCGGATGGTCACGGGGAGAGGACAAAACAGGGGGGGCCCAACGGTTGGAATTGCGTGGAGTGCGGCAAGCCCCTGTCTGGTCCATATCGGTACCGGCATCCTGGGGCATGTCAGCAAAAAATGTTTGCTCGGGAGCAACGGACTGAGGGAGATTGGCTTTATGCGGAGGCGGGGGAGTGAGGCCATATTACCAAACTATGAATCTATTAAACCTTAAAGAGAATTTTAAGAAATATAAAGTACCTGCCAAGTCGCTCGAAGATTTTCTAAATCGTTATTATAAACACGAGAGGTTCAGGGGTCGAGGAGATGAGTACGCAAGGAAACTAATTGAATCCCATCGATCTGATTTTGAACAAGATGGATATGACATTATCAGTCATCATGACAGCGTAACTGGTAGAATTGTAGCCTATTATGGGTCATCTATTAGACAGAAGGCATCAAAGCAAGAACAGGAGAGGTTGTTTAATTGACAGATTATTCCACATACCAGCAGGAGCAGGAAGACAGGATGAGGGCCTTGCTGGGAGATAGAGGAATATGATGAGAATATATCTCGCATCAAGTTGGAAAATGGCTGAATGGGTAAGCACCTGGAAAAGTACTCTTGAACAAGCGGGGCATGAAGTAGATGCGTTTTGTGATGATTCATCTGGGCGATTTGTATTTCATTTTTCGGAAATAGGTGATCCAGCAGAACTTGATGCTATTAACTTCTTACTAGATCCTCGAAGCCAAAAAGCGTTTCAGGAAGACAAAAAATGGCTTGATTGGGCCGATGTGTGTTTGCTTATTTTGTCTGCTGGGAAATCGGCACACCTTGAAGCCGGTTATGCAAAAGGCCAAGGAAAGCTACTTATTATCTGGCAAAACGAATATCCCAAGGGCGAATTTGATGTGATGTATGGATTTGCGGATTTAATCACAGAGAGCCATACAGCCGTAATGGAATTTTTGGCTGATAAAGAGAAAGGAATTGTTCGAGTCAATACCGTCAGCTAAAATAGACGGCTTGCAGTTCCAAGAGAAGGAGAATTTGGAGAATGAGAGCGGACTGCGATAGGCAAATTGACTATTGCCCTTGTAGCGATGTTAATTGCGCCGTTAATATCGGCATGAATTTGGAAACCACATTTTTTGCAAAGAAAAACGGCTTGTATCTTTCGGTTGGATTTTGAGACATGATTGCATTGACTACATTCTTTACTTGTATTCCGGGGATCAACCCTGAAAACAGGTATGCCCGATTTTTTTGCTTTGTAGACGATGAACTGCCCCAGTTCGTCGAAAGCCCACTTTCCAAATCTTTCCTTTTGCGCTCGATTGACCGTTACCTTAAAGCCCTTGAGATCTTCCAGCCCAATAGCTCTATTTGTGCCCGCGGCAATAGAAACGATTTGTTTGGAAATGACGTGATTGGTGTTTTTCTTGAATCTTGTTTCGTGTCCGGAAAATTTCTTCAGGTGGCGCTTGGCAGACTTGCTTCCTTTCGCCTGAAGGGTCTTTTTGATCTTGTTCATTTTTATTCTGACAGCATCACACCCTTTGCCGGAAAAAAAATCCCCATCGGACGTGGTGGCGATGTTTTCAATACCAAGATCGACACCAAGAACGCCCCGAGATTTAATCAATTCCGGTTCGTCAATGTCACACACACAGGCGAGATAAAACTTACCCCTGACCAGCAGGAGGTCCGATTCTCCCTTGCGAAAAGGGAAGAACTTCCGTTGATACTCGCCCATGACAAAGGGGATTTTAAGACGCCCCTCTGTTGTGCTGATAGAGACAATGTCGTCCTTTTTGGAAAATCTCAAAATGTGGTGATTGTAAGGGTGTGCCGAATATTTTCTGAATACCCTCTGCGTTTTTTTGTCCAGCTTATACGCATCGGACACCTTTGCAATGCAGCGTATTACCATGTCAGAGACAATGCCAAACTTGTTTTTAGTATTGCGATAGGCAAGTTTCTGAAGGTCATATTGCCGCAAGACCCCGGCATTCCAACCAACTTCCGACAGATAGTTACAGGCTGCATTGGTTCGCTCAAGTGTTTCTCTGAGGATGCTATGCTGTGGTGCATCCGGAAGAAGCTTTATGTTCACCACGATCTTCATAATTCCAAGTATAGGCATTATATTTTCGTTTGTCAACGATTAAAAGAAGAGTGGTTGGAGGAGCAAGAACGATATTATGAAAATTTTATTAGTTGATTTTTGCGATAACTGTTTTTGGGTGGCAAGTTCGGTTGGATGTTCATGGTGTGGTCACCCCGATGCACCAAAGAAAAGGACTTTAAGGAATTGGAGGAATATCCCTACATGGTGCCCCTTACCCGATGCACCAAAGGAGGAAGATGCAAAACCTGAATGAGCTGAAGAAGGCTGCCGGTGTCCTGGGGATGCCGGTTGAAGACTTCATCAAGCGCAAGATAGCCCTCAAGCATCAGGCCAAGAAACTGCTGGCCGTAGATATAGTTAGGTTGCAGGTGGAGATAGAGGAGCTGATGGGGATGCTGCCGCTAAGCCAGAACAATTGTATTTCAGCAGTGGGTAAGTAAGAAAGGGATTTGTGAAAAACTCACTTTTTCACTCTTACTATCTTTCTCTTATTTTTACTCTTAGTTTAACTCTTTCACTATTATCTTACGCGTGTCCGCACCTGCGCGCGCGCGTTACTATAAGAGAATGTTCAAAATTTGAACGCAAGTGTCGCCAACTGTCGTCAAAGTGTCGTCTCGAATCGTCATTGTCGTCATTGTCGTCATAGTATCGGTTAATAATGGTAAATATCTTAGCTACAACTAATAACTTCTTAATCAAGCATGAAAAGAGAACCAAAGTGTCGTCAAAATCGTCATTGTCGTCATTGTCGTCATAATTAAGGTTAATGAAACCATACAATCTTGAATCAGAGCAAATAATACTAGGTAGCATCTTCCATGATGCGAGCTGTTTGAAGCAGCTAAAGCTAGATTTACAGCCAGATGATTTAGGATTAGAAAAGCATCGCTACCTACTAGAGGTAATTTATGACTTAGCTGATTCAGGTATCACCCCTGAGTTATCGGTTGTCTATGAAGCCATTAAAAAGAATGGCAACCTTGTCTTACTCGACAAGGATTATTTGATGCAGCTCACTGATAGTAGCTGCGGGATAGCCGCACTTGATTTCCATGTCCAGGCAATAAAGGAACACAATAGCCTTTTTAGGTTGAGTGAACTTTCAGACCTTATTAAAAAGCGGATAAGCGCAAAAGCCAGCCCAGATGAGATCACTTCTGAAGCACAAGACGTTCTACAGTCTTTACGTTTGCCAGCTAAGAAAACAGATAACATCACAAGTGATGTCAGTTTGTTTATAGATACGACAACAGGCATTTTCTACTCTACCGATATCATAACCGCCTTAAATATTCGAGATCGAAAAGCTAAGAAAAACGCTTCGAAGGTACTTTCAAGATTGTGTGATGAAGGAATTATAGAGCGGTATGGCAGTCGAAACGGATGTTTCCGTAAGATTGAAAAGGAAAGTGAAATCATCGACTGGAAGACTTTCGAGGGCCAGGATCTCGATTTCCGGTTTCCTCTTGGCATACATCGATGGATTAAAATCTATCCCAAGAGTCTTTTTGTTTTCGCCGGTGCCCCAGATAGTGGCAAGAGCGCTTTTGCCTTCAACCTGATTTTCCTAAACCAAGGGCGATTCAAGACCCATTACTTCACGTCAGAGATGGGACCCCAGGAACTCAAGAGTCGGCTTGAGAAATTCGATGAAATAGGCATAGACGATTGGAAGTTTATAGCTAAAGAACGAGCTACTGATTTTGCCGATGTAATCCAACCTGACGATCTCAATATTATAGACTTCCTAGAAATCACAGATAACTTTTACCTGATAGCCCGTCAATTAGCTGAAATCTACGCAAAGCTCAAGACCGGCATAGCGGTTGTCTTTATTCAAAAAGCTCCAGGCGCTTCCCTTGGTCGCGGAGCATCTTTCAGCCTCGAAAAACCTCGGCTTTACTGTACTCTCGATAAGCATACCCTCAAGATTATTAAAGCTAAGAACTGGCGAGACTCGGACAAGAACCCTAATAATCAGATTGTCAAGTATAAGATCGTGGCTGGCTGTAAGATATTTCAAGATACGGACTGGAGCTTGGATATATGAAAATTAGACTTATGTACGACGAGATGAATCAGGCGCTAGCGACACCAAAGGCACTGCCTTTCGTCTTTGGCCGGAAACGGGTGTGGTTGCCAATAAGCCAAATCGAGCTTGATGAGATGTACGCCAACTCGGTGCTGGTGGAGGACTGGTTGGTTAAAAGTAAAGGACTGGAAACTTATAGGTGGGGAAAGGAGCTATGATAACAATAACCATACCAGGTAAACCAATTGCTAAAGCAAGACCGCGTTTTTACAGACGTGGGAATTTTGTTGGTACCTATAATAGCCAAGAAACGGAAGAGGGTCGCTGGCTATTGGAAGCAAAAAGCCAAATTGAGCTAAAAGAGCTATTAATAGGGGCGATTAGCTTAAAAGTTAGATTTTATATGCCAATGCCTAAATCATTTCCAAAGAAGCTGATACATTTGTTGAAAGCTGGCTTTTGGATACCACATATCAAACGCCCCGACCTGGATAACCTCATAAAATTTGTTAAAGATTGTCTTAATGGCGTTGTCTGGAAAGATGATAGCCAAATTTCAAAACTCATGGGATTTAAGATTTATGGGATCGAGCCTCGAACAGAGATAACAATAGAGGCAAACTAAAGAGGCCTTGGGGCTTGAAGTGGAACTGTGGCCGTTATTTGAGAGAGGAAAAGATCCGGAGCGCAGCGAAGCAAAGCGCAGCGAAGCAGAGCGGAGCACAGCCTAGCGCAGCAAAGCAAATAACCATGAAAGGCGTTAGATAATTGTCTCCAATGAAACCATATAGGCCTTGTCCTGGCCGGGGATCGAGACGCAATGCCTGCCCTAATCTGATACGAGGCCCTGAAGTATGCCCTCAATGTCAAGTCTATGAGAAGACAGCAGCTAAAGAATATGATCAGCAGCGAGGTAGCTCAAGAGAGCGTGGATATGATACCCAGTGGGAAAAGGTAAGGGATCTTAAAGCAAGCCGCGATCCTTTGTGTGAAGAATGTTTAAGTCAAGACCGCGATAAAGCCCTTGATGTTGTGCATCATGTCATTGCTATAAGCGAGGGCGGAGAACGATTATCAATGGAAAATCTACAAAGTTTATGTACTGAATGCCATGAAAGAAAACATAGTTCCGGGAGGTTTGGAAGGGCTAAATAAAGGCTTGACAATATGTTACCATTAAGGAGGTTTATTATGCCTTGAGGATTGGCCTGGATATAGAAGAGACTAAAAAGAAAAAGGATTGAGGCGAACAATGATTTACGAGTATAACTACATCATCACCGTGGAGATCCAGTCAGAGACAGAAGAGGAACAGAAGGAATTACGCAAGAAGCTCAAGCAAGAACTGTTCCAGGTCTACGGCGGCAACGAGATAACCAGGCTGGTTGAAATGAAGAGAGTATAGGGATGGGGGTGGGTCAAGAAAAAAGGAAGAATGCCCCGAAAACATAAGTTAATCCGCAAATGTAACTGGTGTGAAAAACAATTTGAAACAAATAGTCTTCATCAAGAGACATGCTCGCGTAGTTGCGGGATATCATTGCTTAGGCAAAGAGAATTAGAAATGAACGAAAAGGAAGGCATTATGCAAGTGTGGGCATGTGGTGGAGGCGTGCAGAGTACAGCAATTGCGGTTTTGATTTGTCAAGGTAAGTTACCTACACCTGATTTTGCATGGATCGTTGATGTTGGATATGAAAAGAGTAAGACTTTCGATTACGTGAAATCAACAATTATTCCACGGCTCAGTGAGATAGGGGTTAGATTAAAAATAATTAGGACAATAGACTATTTCGATAATAGCCTATTCGATGCAACGAACAACGTGAGATTACCCCTCTATGAAAAGGGAAATGATGGCATCGTGAGAAAATACAAAACACATTGTTCTGGGACATGGAAGCAAAGGGTGGCCCATCATTGGCTAAGGGAGCAGGGTGTTAAGCGATGTGATACTTGGATCGGTATTTCGGTTGATGAGATGCGAAGGATAAAGATCAGTTCGGTTAAGTGGAATCAAAATAAATATCCATTAGTTGATCTAGGTATAAGGCGTGAAGACTGTATTGATCTTATTGCACGCGCTGGATGGCCTAAGCCAGAGCACACTTCTTGTTATCTGTGTCCGAATCAACCTGATTTTCAATGGCAGGATTTAAAAGAGAATTACCGGGAAGACTGGGAACGAGCAGTTGGATTTGATGAATACATAAGGAGCATCAATCCCAACTTATTTCTACATACGAGCTGTAAGCCGTTGAAAGATAAGGCGTTTGATACCAAGTACACAAATAAATTTTTTGTAGGTAAAGAATGTTTTGGGGATTGTGAATCGATAGTTGAAGAGGGGGGTGGGTCAAATCTCTAGGGACCAATGCTCCCGAACCGAGTGGCTAGC
>Ga0307380_10001180_pt1 | contig 39212 bp, 31 predicted proteins | sample UN3MG_FD_202239 | JGI IMG/M metagenome (GOLD analysis project Ga0307380, IMG submission 202239) | Soil microbial communities from Risofladan, Vaasa, Finland - UN-3 | ecosystem: Environmental > Terrestrial > Soil > Coastal area > Acid sulfate soil | place: Finland: Risofladan, Vaasa | collected...
GGCGTCGCTGATGTGGGTGGCGGGCGGATCCTCGGTGTTCAGGCAAACAAACAACACGCCGCGATATACGAAATGGTAATAGGACCGGCCGAACCGTTCCCGCCACTTCGCGGCCATCACCGCGTTCGTAATGTCGTGATTGCCCGGCACATAGAAGAAAGGCATCTCGAGCCGTTCGACGATTTTCTCGAACTCATCCCACTGCGCGTCAATGGCGGCCTCATCTTTGGTGTAGCCGTCGATCAGGTCGCCGATGCTCATCACGAACTCGGGCTGAAGGAGGTTGAGCCTCTCGATGGCCTGGGCGAACACGGCGGGCCGACGGCCGCCCGTGCGGTCCGCGACGATGGCGAACTGGAAACGGTCCGGCTCGTTGTTCAGCGCGAGGTGCGTCCACGGATTGGCCTGCGCCTCGGCCTGAACGGCGAGGTCCGCGGAGGCATCGGCGGCCGGGCAGAAAGCACAGACGCCCCACACCCATGCAGCCGCAATCAGGCCCACGCATTTTGGGAAACTCATGGGCGTTCCTTCCGGTTTCTACCGGCCCGACATCTGATTTTTGACGAATGCCATCAGGCCGCCTGCTGCGATGATGGCCTGAATCTCTTCGGAGAACGGCTCAAAGGTGAACCGGCCGCCGGTCGTGAGATTCTCGAGGCGCCCCTTCGCCGGATCGATTTGGATTTCATCGCCGTCGTTGGCGTCCTGGGCGGCTTCGGGGCAGGTAACGATGGGCAGGCCGATGTTGATGGCGTTTCGGAAAAAGATGCGGGCGAAACTGGCCGCCACCACGCACGAGATGCCCGCCGCCTTGATGGCAATCGGGGCATGCTCGCGGCTGGAGCCGCAGCCGAAATTCTCACCCGCCACCACCACGTCGCCCGGCTCGACCTTTTTCACGAATTTCGGCTCGGCGCCCTCCATGCAGTGGGCCGCCAAGGCCGACGGGTCCGACGTGGTCAGATACCGCGCCGGGATGATCTCGTCCGTGTTGACGTCGCCGCCGAACAGATGCACTTTGCCGCGCACCATGGTTTTTCTCCCTTGCGTATCTCTTCTACCAAACCGGCGTGCGGACACCAACCAAAAACCGCAGCGCCCCGGCGGCGGGCTGCTCGCTCCCACCTCCGCCGAGGCTCCGGCGGGCAAGGGCGCTCGCGGGCAGTCGGACATATTGCGCATGCCCGATATGTTGGCGGGCGATTTTGGGTGGGTTTTGGGGGATTTTGGGCCGTTTTGGAGGGCGAATCGGGCCTGGTGCTAGCGCCAGGCCGCTTTGAGGCCCGAAATGTTAAGATGGGCAAGGCCGAATCGGGCGCTTTTTTCGACTTTTTTTGAGTTTTTGGTCGGAATTGGGCCCGAATTGGCCCCTTTTGACCCTCTTTTTGCCCCCTACGCATGCCGATGTAACGATGCGTTCGCGCCTCGTTTCGGCTGCCGATTATGAGCATAGGCTCACAATAGGCGCCGGGCGACGCTGGCGCTGATGGCGACCGGCGCGCTGGCCCTGCTCCGCCGCCACACGACGTAACCGCACCACGCTCAAGAGACGCTTATGCCCCCGCCTTCGGCGGGGGTTCTCTTTTGCGCGCGGGCCGCGAGGCCGGCCCTACCGGCGCGCGCTAAAAGGACCAGGGCTGCGCTACTCCCTCACTTGCCGAACAGGCCCTTCAGGCTCGGTTTCTCTTTGCCGCCCAGCACCTTCTCCAGGAGGCCCTTCTTCAGACTCTCCAGCGCGTCCTCGTCCACCTTGGCCTTCAGTTCCGCCTTCTCGGGCAGGAGCGACGGGTGGCTCGAAAGGTTCTTCCCTTCTATCGTGAGGCCGGGCAGTTCGTCGGTGACCTTGACGTTGCGAATCACGAGGTCCCGGATGACCCAGGTCGGGTGCCGGGCCAGGTAATCCTTGGCCGACAGGCGAAGGTATCCGCGCCGGCGGGCCTCCTCGGCCAAGCGCTCCTTGTCGGGCTGTTCGGCCTCGGTGTCGGGCTCGTTGCTCTTCAAGTATTCCCTTAGTTTCTGAACCTTCTCATGAAGCCGCTTGGCGTGATCCAGGTAGGCCTTGTACTGGCCGAGTTTGCCCAGGTCGACGGGCGGCGGGGGCGCTTCTTCCTCCTCGGGCTCGCGGTAGACCTTGCCGGGCGTCCGCCTCTCGACATCCATGCGCATCGAGTCGCTCTCGAGCATGTCGACGACGAAACGGCGGGCCAGGAGGTCGCCGACGGAGAGGTCCGTGACGATGCGGTCCGCCTGGACCTGGTTGTGGGTCGGCCGGGCCGGGTCGGTCACCTCGAGGCCTTCGACGACGAGGCGGCCAGCGAGAAGCGATAGGTCGACGTCGGCGACGTTGACCTCGGCGCCGCTGGCCAGGCTGATCGCGCTTTGAATGCCCTTTCGCGCCAGCACGTCCACGAACAGGACCTGGAAAATCAGGATGATGACGACGACGACGGCCCCGGCGATAAGCCGGTTCCTGGCAAAGAGAGGCGACGGCTGGGCCATGACCTCCGCCAGGGTTCCTTTGCGGCGGCCGAAGGCGAGCCACAGGAGGAACCGGACGAACTTGTTTTCGGCGACCTTGCGGAACTTCTCGCTCTGCTCGCCGGCCGAGACGATGCCGGCCTGGGCTTTCGCGATCAGCGCACCCACCGCCCAGGCCATCCCCCCGCCGACCAGCACGATAATCGGCAGGGCTCCGAGCAGCGAGTAAACGTGCAGATCCAGCAGGGCGAGAACGGGCGTGTCGGCCAGCGCCCGGACCAGACCGATCAGCCCGACCGTGTGCATGAGAAAATACCCGATCTGGAACGTCGCCGCCGCCAGCGCCAGACAACAGATCTTGCCGATGGCGAAGGCCAGCACCGCGAGCCCTCCGTTCGTGTTCAAGAGGAGTAGCAGGATGATGCAGAGAAGCAGGGTCAGGTTGACGCCGGGAATCATCCCGACGGCAAAGCCGAGGAGGACGGCGAGAAAGATCTCGCGGAACTTCGACCCGCCGCGAAGCGCCTTGCCCAATTTGCGGATGAGTTTGATGGGGTTCATCGGATCCCTCCTTGTGCAGTACCCCCCTGCCCGTGACATGTCCCAGCGGGCCAGCCCTTGGAAATGCCTATACTCTGTGGATACCCGCGTGCGGACGCCGTGTCAAGGCCGAGCGCGGCCCTGGTGTACCTGCACGGCATCCAGAGCCACAGCGGGTGGGACGAGGGGTCCAGCTGGCGGCCGGCGGAGGCCGGCGACGAGAGGTACCTGAAGCGGCCCCTTTTCCGGCTCGGCCGTAAAGACTCAGTCGAGGAAGGTTATCTTGATCACCGCACGTCGTGTCATCGTCGCCTTGACCACCACTTCGGGATCGTTCGGGTCCCCCGTTTGCTTGTGGAGGAGCGTGAGCGTCTGTTTCGTCGACTCCTCCAGACGCCCCAGGGACGTGTCAAGAGGGAACGCGCCCGAGAACCTCATCTCGAGCGTGGCCTCGTCTGCCTTGATGCCGGGAGGCTTGAAATTGTTGATGGTCATCTCGCCGCCAATTTTCAGGCACTCGGTTTCCCCGACTTTTATCACCTGTTCAAGAGTCACCGTTCCCTTGATATCCTCTTGGCGGCTCACGATGCCGTCTTTCTTCAGATCCTCGATGAGGCGCGCGGCGTTCACATTCCAGCGGTCGCCCACCTTCTTGCGTTCCTCCGTGCCGAGAACTTCGTCATCGGTCGCACCGCCGCTGCTGAGGGTGATCACCAGGGAAAGCGCCTCGTGAACTTTCTGACCGACGGGAACGCCGTCGATTTCGAAGACCTGCCCGCCATTCTCGGGGACGGACGCGACGATGACCGCTTCCTTTGGGACGAGCGACTTGGTGGCGTCGCCTTGAACCTTGTCGCATTTCGCGACGGTCAGGGAGAGTTTTGCAGGTCTTCCATTCTTGTCGGTTTCGAGCACCGTGGCGAGCGCTTCGAATTCGACCGAATATGCGTCGGTCCTATTCATAACCACCCGGCCGCCCGCCGTCCGGGTCATCTCTTGCATCGCACGGCCACTTGCCGCCATGCGGTATTTCTGGCCGACTTTGACCGGCCGGTGCAGCCGGATCTCGTAATTTTGAGCCACGGCGGCCGAAGCAAGGCAGAATCCGAGGACGATCGCGGCTGCCACCCATCTGGCCTGGCGAATCATGAGGGACTCCTTTCCGCTGGCCTGGAACGTGCCGGTCGGCGCGTGTCCGCCCGGACTTGCGGCCGCCGAACGCTCTGCGCTGGTATTCTCTAGGCCGACCCCTGCCGGTGTCAACGTTTTCCCCGCCGCCCCCGCCAGGGGGCCGTGCTGCGTTTCATGCGTGGGGACGAAAAGGTGGGCTCGGGCGTCGGGAAGGTGGCGGCTTGACATGCCGCGCGCCTTGCCGGATAATGTGCTTGCCTGGACCGCACGTCCGGGTGCGTTGGGAGCGGCCCGACGGCGCTGTTGTGGGCGCTTCGGGGCGCTTGGGATGGGTCCAAGGGGGCGGCTTCGGTCGCCCCCACAATCGGGGCGTAGCGCAGTCTGGTAGCGCGCTTGACTGGGGGTCAAGAGGTCGCTGGTTCAAATCCAGTCGCCCCGACCAGAATGACGAAGGGCGGCGCCTGAGCGTGCCGCCCTTCTTGTTTCGGTCGCTGCCCGCCGGGGGCGGGTAAACCTGCCCAACAACCGGCGGGTAAAGTTCAATTTGAGCCGCCTCCGGCGGCCCAGTCGCCCCGACCAGCCTTCGTAAGGCTTCGGCCGGCAGGCCAGCCTTGCTACATTATAGGGACGCGGACAGCCTTCGTAAGGCGGCGCTCGATGCGTCGCCTTGTTGTTTTCTCGTCCAGTCCGACCAGCCTTGTTGACATCTGAAGCGGCGGGGTTGCACGGCGGCGGCCCGAAGGGTAGGCTTGCCGCCATGCGGCGGATTCGGATGACGGTCCGGTATGACGGGACGGATTATCACGGTTGGCAGGAGCAGCCGGGCCTGGCGACCATCCAGGGGACGCTCACCGAGCGCCTTGCGACAATTCTCGGGGAGCGGCCCATCCTCGAGGGAACGAGCCGCACCGACGCGGGCGTCCATGCGCTGGGCCAGGTGGCGGCATTTCGGACGGAGCACGCGATCGAAGTCGAGCGGCTGGCGGCGGCGCTCAACAGCCGCCTGCCGCCCGACATCGCCGTCGTGGACGTGCGCGAGGCGCCGCCTGCGTTCTCCCCATCGCGGGACGCCGTCGGCAAGCATTACCGTTACCGCCTCTACCGCGGCGCGGTCAAGCCGGTCTTTGAGGCGCGGTACGTGTGGCGCTGGTATCGTCCGATGGAGGTCGAGCCGATGTGTGAGGCGGCGCGGCGTCTGGTGGGCCGCCACGATTTCCGAAGTTTCGAGGCGCGCGGCAGCGGCCGCGAGAACACGGTCCGTGAAATCACGCGCCTGGACGTGGCGGAGGCGGGGGCGGAAATCCATTTCGACGTCGAAGGCGACGGCTTTCTTTACCGGATGGTGCGAAATCTGGTGGGGACGCTGATCGAGGTCGGCCGCGGACACCGGCCGCCCGAGTGGGCCGACGAAGTGCTGGCGGCGAAGGAGCGGCAGGCGGCCGGTCCGACGGCCCCGCCGCAGGGCCTTTGTCTCGTGGCGGTTTATTTTCCCGAGCCGGGCGTGTTATAACCGTGCGCCGGGCACAGGCGCGCCGAAAACCAGCGAACTTTCCTGAAAGTCGCTGCTCGCTAGCCCATCTTTACTCGTATACACAAGGGGAGCGGCGGTGGTATAATAGGTCCCGGAGGACCACGCTGACCGAACGGGGGTATCGTGGACATGAGCAAAGCAGGTCTTGAGGCGTGCGGAGAGTGGTTCCGAGCCAGAGAAGGTTCGGTGCTTGGCAGGCGCTTCTGCCGTTCGACGGGTATTGCCTGGGGGGCGGTGGTGGCGTTGGGCGTCCTGGTTGTCGTGACAGCCAGCCAACCCGTGGCGAAAGGGGCGCTCGCAGAGAGCGGCTCTCCGCCGCCGATGCCCGCACCGCCCGCTTTCTTCACGGAATTCGTCAGCCGAATTCAGAAGGTTGAAGGGGCCGCATTCGACGTTTGCGTCGGCGGCCTTGAAGTCATCAGGGTCCGGTTGCGCGACGCCGAGTGCGAGGGCCTCGACGAAAAGACCCGCGAGAAGGCCCAGTGGCTGACGTCTGAACTTCTCGGAACCGAACCGGTCTGGATCTTTCCGGCGGGCCGACCGAAGGACGAACCCGACGGCCTGTTGCGGGTCCGGGTGTGGACGCGGAAGGGATGGCTGTCGGAAGTGCTGATTAACGCACACTTGGCGAAGCGGCGGACGGGCGGCGGCGCTTCATTGGTCGCGAGGCCGGAGGAACCGCTGATTGAGGCCGAGAAGGCCGGTCCTCCGCCGCCCCCTGCCTTTCGAGCCACCGTCGAAGACGTCTCCGACGATGGAACCCTGACCGTAGCGTCCGAGGGCGGATCTCGCAACGTCCGGTTTTCCGACGTCACGTGCGAAGCGGGCGAACGACTGAAGACAACTATTGAGCAGACGCTCGGCACCGAGCCGGTCTGGGTTTTCCCTTCGAGCCGGCGGCGGACGCCACCGGACGCCCCCCTGCCCGCCCGCATCTGGACCTCCGAAGGGAACTGGCTGTCGGATACGCTGCTCGATGTCGGCCTCGCCACGTATTGCGCCGACCCGGATGAGCAGCCGGAGGAAACCTCGGAACCGGCCAAAGTCGAACGCAGCCCGCCGAAACAACAGGAGCCCAAGAAGCAGATCGTCTGGCGCAAAGTCCCCGTCACGGTAACCCGAATGAGCAGAACGACGTCCAGGGTCGAAACCTTCACCATCAAATCGTCTGTGTGGCGCGTGTCCTGGCGCCTGGAGCCCGCGATGCTAGGGCAATCATTTCTGATGGTCTGGCGGAAGATACAAGTGGAGCCCATGAACGCGGTTCCCGTTCGCGGGGGCACGTTAAGCGGGTACGCCGGGACGAAATACTTTCGAATCAACCCTGGCACGTTCGGGATCAGCCTCGTCAATGTAAAAGAACCCAGCGTGCAAATTGAAGTCCACGAGAAGGTTTCCGACTGACTCCCCTGCCTTCGGCTTCGCGCCCGTTCTCTGTTTGGCGAAGCGGCGCACCACAATGTGATTGACAGCCGCCGCGGCGGACGCTACAACATGCCGCCTTGAAACCCCGAGCGGACGTGAAAACCGAAAGGACACTGTTCGATGAAGGTTGAGGAAATCGAAGCGAGAATCGCGGCCACGCCCGTGCCGCAGGTCAGAAAGGTGGCGCTGGCGTACTCGGGCGGGCTGGATTCGAGCCTGGCGATTGAACTCCTGCGGCGCATCTACAAGGCTGAGGAAATCGTCGCCATCACCTGCGACGTGGGGCAGGGCGAAGAAGAGATCGCCGCCGGCAAGGCCAAGGCGAAGAAACTCGGTGTCGAACCCATCCTGCTCGACCTGAAGGACGAGTTCACCGAGAACTGGCTGGTGAAGGCGATCCGCGCGAACTCCGATTACGAGGGCTACCCGGTTTCCACAGCGATGACGCGGCAACTGGTGGCCCGGGAAGTCGCTCTGAAGGCAAAGGAACTCGGCTGCGACGCCGTCATGGAAGGCTCGACGGGCAAGGGCAACGACCAGTATCGCATGCACAACGTCTTCAAGATGTTCGCGCCGGACCTGAAGATTCTCGTGCCGGTGCGGGACTTTGATTTGACGCGGAGCGAGGAGAAGGCGCTGTGCGAGGCGTGGGGCGTCCCGGTGGACGAGCAGATGGAGGGCGGCGACGATAAGACCATGTGGTGCCGCTCTCTGGCCTCGGGCGCCATCGGCCTGGACCAGGAACTGCCCGAGGATATCTGGACGTGGCTCGTCCCGCCCGAAAAGGCGCCCGACAAAGCGGAAGAAATCACCATCCAGTTTACCGACGGCGTGCCGACGCATCTGGACGGCGCGGAGACGCCGCTCGGTGAACTCGTGCCCGAACTGAACCGGCGCGCGGGGCGGAACGGCATCGGCAAGATCGACATGTTCGAAGACGGCATCATGGACCTGAAGAGCCGCGAAATCTACGAGGCCCCGGCCGCCCACGTCATCCTGAAACTTCACCGCGACCTGGAACAGTTCTGCCTGACGAAGGACGAACTGGAGTTCAAGGCCCTCGTGGACCGCAAGTGGGCGTATCTAGTGTACCACGGGATGTGGTATCACCCGCTGAAGCGGGAACTGGACGCGTTCGTGGCGGCCTCCCAGCGGTTTGTCAGCGGCACGTATCGCGTCGGGCTTTACAAGGGCAACATCGACATTCTGAGCCGCAAGAGCGCGACGAGCCTCTTTTCGCCGGAGGTCCGCTCGATTAAGACGAAAGGTTTTTCCCAGACGGTCTGTCGCGATGCGGCACTGGTGCGCGGCCTGCCGTTCGAGATCCTCGCCCGCCGCGCCCACCGGGGCCCGTCCGGAGGCGGCATCGAGGGCTGACAGCCTGCCAGGGGAGGACACTCGAGTCGAGGATGATGCACTTGTTCGTCACATTTCGTCGAGCAGTTCACCGTAACGATACTCGCCCTTCTCCAAGTCCAGCCTTTTGCCGGAGGGGGTGATCAGGATGAGGTTTTCGGCGTACCACTCGGCGGGGACCCGAATTCGCTCGACGTGGCCGTCGGCAAATCCGACGTGGGCGCCGCCCCCGTGGCGGGTGGCCAGCGTATCTCTGCCAGAGAACCCTCCCTCGCGGTGATCATCCTGGCCAATGTTGTGCAGAGGGTGTTCCTCGACCAGGAGGGGCATCGCGGTGTGAACTTCCTTCTCCTCGTCGTGCTCGTCGAGCACGGTCAGTATCGCGCCGCGATAAAGAGTGGAAACCGGCACGCCCGTGAGGGCCAGGACCGCCGAATAACTGAACCGGCCGTTGCCCGCTGCGTCGGATGGGCAGACGTAAACCTCCTCCTGCTCGCCCATATAGGACCAGAGGGTGCCGTTCTGGGGGGCGCGCCACGGGCCGTCGGGGCCCTCCGTCGTGCTGAAGCTGCCAAGCCAGTCACCGTCCATGCCCAGCCCATCAAGGTAATTGCCGGGCAACTCCCCGTCGTGATCCTTCGCATACTTCAGAAACGCCAGCGTCAGTTGGCGGATATTCGACTTGCACTGGATGGCGTGGGCGACCCTGAGTGCCTCCTGAACGGCCGGGATGAGAAGCGCCATCAGGACGCTGATGACGCCAATTACGATTAACAACTCCACCAGGCTAAAGGCACGAAGTCCGCCGCATCGCCGCTGTGCCTTACAGGTCATTGGGGTGTTCCTTTCCACTGCGTTTCGTCCGTTGGTCGGCCAACCAGCGTGCCCATCCGGCCGAGTCGTCGCCGATGTCCCGCCATCCGGTGTGCAGCGCTAGCCGTTCAACCAAGTAGGTGCGTAATCGCGGGTCGGTCTCGCGTTGAAGGACTTCGACCATCGTCTTAATTATGGCGCCCTTCGCAAACGGTGTCAAGCCCCTCCGCCGCCCTTGTGGGCGGAGGGGTGCACCGTTATAATGTCCCCTGCCGGGTGGGCGGACGCCGTTGCCGACAGACGGCCGCAGCAGAGCGGATGAGGAATCAGACCCCATGACGGCGGTTGCGGGGACTATCGAGGAGGTTCGGGCGGCGGTGCGTAAGGCCCGCGCCGCCGGCCACCGCGTCGGTCTCGTGCCCACGATGGGCACACTCCACGCCGGCCACGTCAGCCTGATCCGCGCCGCCCGGAACGAGACCGGCTTCGTCGTGGTCAGCATCTTCGTCAACCCGGCGCAGTTCGGTCCCGGCGAAGATTATGAGACGTATCCGCGGCCGCTTGAGGAGGACCTCGAGGTCTGTCGGGCGGAGGGCGTGGACCTGGCGTTCGCGCCGGACGCTTCGGAGATGTATCCGTCGGGGTTTGCCACAACGGTCCACATGACCGGCATGACCGAAAAGATGTGCGGGGCGGCGCGGCCGGGACACTTTGACGGCGTCTCGACGGTCGTCGCGAAACTTTTTGGCATCGTCGAGCCGGACGCCGCGTACTTCGGCGAGAAGGACGCCCAGCAACTGGCGGTCGTGCGGCGGATGGTACGGGACTTGAACGTCCCGGTTGAGATAAGAGGGTGTTCGCTGGTCCGGGATGCCGACGGCCTGGCCACCAGCAGCCGCAACGCCTATCTCTCGGCCGACGAGCGGCAGCGGGCGCTGGTGCTCCATCGTGCCCTGGCCGGGGCGCGGCAGCGCATCTCCGACGGCGAGCGCGACGCCAAGCGGATCGCCGATGAGGTCCGCCGCCAAATCGCGGATACAGGCGGCGTGAACCTCGAGTACGTTGCGGTCGTCGATCCGGACAGCCTCGAGGACTTGACCGAGATTGGGAACCAGGTGCTTGTGGCCGTGGCCGCGCGGGTCGGCTCGGCGCGGCTGATTGACAACGTGCTTTTGCGCGGCCTGCGGGACCGCGGCGGTAAAGGACGGAAGAAAACATGCTGATTAAGGTACTGCGTTCAAAGATTCACCTTGCCCGTGTGACCGAGTGTCGCCTCGATTACGAGGGCAGCGTCACCATCGACGAGGACCTGATGGACGCGGCGGGTCTGGTGGCCGGCGAGGCCGTCCTCGTGGCGGATTTGGAGAACGGCACGCGTCACATCACGTATGTCATTCCCGGCGCGCGCGGAAGCGGCACGGTGTGTTCTAACGGCGCGGCGGCCCGGCTCGTCAACGTCGGCGACCGCGTCATCATCATGGCGTTTGCGTATATGGACCCCGAGGAAATCGCCTCACGCTCGCCGAGGATCATAGTCCTCGACGAGAACAACTCAATCGTCCGCGGTCCGTAACCGGCCGCACGCCGGCCTGCGGTTCGCATAGGGGCCTGTGATGCGCCAGATCCTGCTGCGGCTTCCCCTGCCCGGCACAGAGCACGTGCTCACGCTGTATGGGTACGGGGCGATGATGTGCCTGGGGTTCCTGGCGGCGATTCTGGTGGCGGCGCGGCGGGCGCGGGGCCTGAAGCAGCCGCCCGAAATCATCTACAACGCGGCGCTGGCGGCCTTCTTCGGCGGCGTGTTCGGGGGTCGTCTCTTTTACGTCGTTCAGTACGGCGGCCAGGACTGGCACTGGTGGGACATCGTCAAGATATGGGAAGGCGGCCTGACCTACTACGGCGGCCTGGTGCTCGGCGCGGTCGCCGTCATCGCTTACCTGCGCTTCGCCCGGGCGCCTGTCCTGTACTGGATCGACATCCTCGCGCCAAGCCTGGCTCTGGGGCTGGCCTTCGGGCGGGTGGGCTGTTTCCTAAACGGGTGCTGCTACGGGGCGCCGAGCGACCTGCCGTGGGCTTTCGCCTGGCCGGTCGGGTCGATTCCGTGGCACCACTACGCCGACCGGTTTCTCGCGTCGCACGGTGCGGCGCTTGTCTCGTTCAGCGGGCCGCACCTGGACGCGGCGACCGGCGCGGCAGCGGCCGTCTGGCAGATGCCGCGCATTCACCCCTCGCAACTCTACAGCCTTGTCAACGCCCTGCTTCTGTTCGTTCTCCTGCACCTGTTGTTCGCCCGGAAGAGGCGGCACGGGCAGGTGTTCTTCACCTTCCTGCTGCTCTACGCGGTCGGCCGCTTCCTCTTGGAATGCACGCGGGCCGACGAGGCGTGGAGGTATCTGCTCGGCCTGCCGACCTTGCTGAGAGGGTTGGGACTGGAGGAAGCGGCGGCGAGATTACCGGGCCTCTCGATCAGCCAGAACGTGGCCATCGTGATGGCCGTCGTAAGCGGGGCGGCGCTGGTGTGGCTCTTCAGGAGCCGGCGCCGGGAATTGGCGGCCGATTATGCGCCGCCGGCACCCCGCCGAGAGGCGGACCACAACGCAAGCGCCAAACAGGGTACCCGCCACGGCGGGCAAGAAGGGAAACGGCGATGAAAACCACAGTGCTCTTGAGGGCGATGGTATGGGGAGCGGCGATGGCGGTCGGCGCCACGGCAGCCCAGGCTCAACCTTACACCCTCCGCTACAAGGACCAGCCGGGCGTCAAACGCGTGTTCGAACAAACTGTCCGGAAGGTCACAACCATCCGGCAAGGGGAGAACAGCCGGCGCACCGTGACCGAACAGTCCGTCACGTGGGAAGAACTGGTCCTTGAAAAGAAGGCGGACTCGGCGACGGCCCGCCTGGCGGTGCTGGCGACGCCGAAAACGGAACGCCTCGTCGCCCTGGAAGAGAACGGGCAGGACATTCTGTCGAGGGTCCCGGAGGACCGGCGGTCGCGGACCCCTCCTCCCACGCTCCAGATCCAAACACGCGGCCCGCGCGGTCCCGACTTGCCGGGATCGGCGGCGCCGGAATCCGTGGCCAATCCGGTCGAGGCTCTCGCGGCGCTCTTCGCCGCCTGCCACCAACTGCCCGAACAACCCATCAGTCCGGGCGATGAATTCTCGACGGAACTTGACCTCGGCATCCTTCGCGCCACCATCCGAACGACGTTCGCCACAATCGAAACCGCCAACGACAAACCGTGCGCGGTGCTTGAGCGGACCGCCACCGCCGCCTTCCAGGGTGAGTACGCCGACAGGCTTCGGGTGGACGAGTGGCGGATACGTTTGGCCGTAGCCATCGACGGCAGCGGAGCCCTGGCCAAGTCGGGCACGACGGCCCTTCGCGAGAAGACCGACGCGGCCGACCAGCAGGTCGAGGAAACCTTCGAGAGCAAGTGTGTGGGCAGCACCCGGCTCGACCAGGCCCAGTTGGCCAAGGCCCGGGCCGACCTCGAGCGCATCCAGCGCGCATTCGACCAGGTCCAGGCGGACGACCTCAATGCCGCGCTCCAAACCCTGCGCGCCTACGCTCAGGAGAATCCCGACGGCCCGTGGACGCCAGCGGTTAACACCATGCAGGCGGGCCTGGATCGGCGGCGGCTGCTGACCAAGCCGCTACCCGCTGAGGAACTCCGGATGGTGCTCCGGGACCTCCGGGCCGCACACGACCGCGCCAACGCCCAGGGCAACGCGAACCTGAGTGCGGAACTCCAGGCCCAAACGAGCCGCATCGCCGACAACAACCTCGAAACCCTGATTACCGAAGCGGCAGACGCGGACCCGATTGCGCGCGAGTTGGCGGCATTCGGGTTGACGTTCACAAGCGACGAGACGGCGAGGCCCCACCTCGTGAAGTTGGCCACGGACCGAAGCGGTTCGGTGCGCAGCGGCGCCGCCATCGGCCTGGCCATCCAGCAGAAACCCATCGAGTCGGACCTCCTGCTTCGGCTCCTGAAGGACCCCGAGGAACAGGCCCGCGGGGCCGCCGCCATCCTGGGCTACCGGACGCTCAAGCGCGAGGACGCGGGCGCGGCCAAGGTGCTGCCGATCCTCATCGAAAACCTGGCGATGAAAAACTTGTGGGCGCGGGCGCAGACCGTCGGGGCCGTCGGCGCTTTGGCGCCGAGCGGCTCGACCTCCATCGCCGCCGCTCTCATTCAGGCGTGCAAGAAAGATAGCGAGCCGCAACTTGAACCGATCTACTTGAATGCCCTCCGGAAAATCACCGGCCTCGAAGGGGAAGACGTCGGTTTCTACGAATTGTGGCTGCGAAAGCATGCACCGGAAGCGATTGAGGAGCCCCAGCCGAAAAGGAGCAAGGAGCCGGCGCCGAAAGCCCCCAAAGGATAAGGGCCGGCGGCCTCACGTCTCGGCGCGGTTGTGACGGTGGGTCGGGGCCCGCGCGCGGAACCGGCTCCGAAGGCCCGGCACGATTTCGCGCAGGCAGTCGTCCACGCAGTCCACGAACGTGAAGCGCACCGCGCTTCGGACCTCTTCGGGAATCTTCTCCAGGTCGTCCGCGTTTTCCCTTGGGAGAAAGACGTGGGTAATTCCCTCCCGATGAGCCGCGAGGACCTTCTCCCTGATTCCGCCGACCGGCAGGACGCGGCCCTGAAGGGTCACTTCGCCGGTGACGGCGACGTCGTTGCGGGCCGGATGGCCTGAAAGCGCCGAGGCCAGGGCGCAAGCGACGGGAAGCCCCGCACTCGGCCCGTCCTTGGGCGTCGCGCCTTCCGGCACGTGGACGTGGATGTCCACCGTGTGGCGCGCCGGGAGCAACCCCGGCCGCGAACACTTCGACCGGACCCACGAGAGGGCGGTCTTGACGGACTCCTGCATGATGTCGCCGAGTTGGCCGGTCAGCGTCAGGTCGCCCTTGCCGGGCATGCAGGCGACCTCGATGCTCATGCTGCGTCCGCCGAACTCGGTCCACGCCAGGCTGGTCACCGTTCCGATGCGGTCGGTGGTCCGGTCCCGCTGGTGGCGGTACGGCGCGGGTCCGAGATAGGCGCGGACGCTCTCACGGGAGAAGATCTGCGGCCCCGATGTGCATCGGGGCTCTTCCGCAATGGCCAGTTCGGTGGCCACCTTGCGGAGGATGCGGGCCAGGCACTTCCCCAGGTTCCGCACGCCGGCTTCGCGGGTGTAGGCTTCGATGATGTGCTCCAGGACGTCGCGCGGCAAGCGGACCTGGTCGTCGGAAAGGCCGTGGGCGGCCAGTTCCCGAGGAAACAGGTGCCGCTCGGCAATGTGGACCTTCTCGTCCTCGGTGTAGCCCGAGAGTTCAATCACCTCCGTGCGGTCGAGGAGCACCGCGGGAATCGCCGACGCCACGTTGGCCGCACAGATAAACAGCACCTCCGACAGGTCGAACTCGACTTCCAGGTAATGGTCGCTGAAGGCGTAGTTTTCGTCCGGGTCGAGGACTTCCAGGAGCGCCGAGGCCGGGTCGCCGTGGGCGTCCTGTCCCATCTTGTCGATTTCGTCCAGGAGGAAGACGGGGTTGCAGACGCCGGCCTTGCGGATGGATTGGAGGATGCGGCCGGGCATGGCGCCGACGTAGGTGCGCCGGTGGCCGCGAATCTCGGCCTCGTCGCGCACGCCGCCGAGGCTCTTGCGGACGAAGCGGCGGCCGAGGGCCCGGGCGACGCTCTTGGCCAGGCTGGTCTTGCCGACGCCGGGCGGGCCGACGAAACAGAGGATCGGTTCGCGCATCTTCTCTTTGAGTTTTTTAACCGCCAGAAACTCCAGGATCCGCTCCTTCGGTTCCTCGAGGCCGTAATGGTCCTCGTCGAGGACCTCCCGCACGTGACGCAAATCGAGGTTGTCGTCGGTCCGCTTGTTCCACGGCATGTGGATGAGCCAGTCGAGGTATTCGGTCACGACGGCGGTCTGGGGGGATAGGGGCATCATGCGGCTGAGGCGCTGGTGCTCGCGGAGGGCGATTTTTCGGACCTCTTCGGGCATGGCGGCGTCGGGGATCTTGTCCCTGAGTTCCGCGACGGTGGCCGACGCCGGGTCCTGCCGGCCCAGTTCTTCCTCGATGGCCCGCAACTGTTCCTTCAGGAAATACTCCTTCTGGCTCTTTTTGAGGCGCGTGCGGACGCGGTCGCCGATGCGCTGCTGAATCTCGAGGAGGGCGATCTCGTTCTCGAGAATTTCCGCCAGGGCTTCCAGCCTTTCGGCCGGGTCAATCATTTCAAGGAGGCGCTGCTTGTCGGAGAAGGGAATGGCGATGTAGGCGGCGACGATATCCGAAAGGCGCGGGCCGTCTTCGGCCTCGGCGGCGAGACGGCCGACACTTTCAGGGAGGCTCGGGTTCATCCCCAGGTAGGAGAAGAATCGTCCCCGGACGATGCGCATCAGGGCTTCGGCCTCGGCGCCTTCGAAGGGCGGCGACTCAACAGGCGTCGCGTCCGCCCAGAGGCACCCGTCGGCGGTGCCGATGTTGGCGGCCGCCGCGCGGCCGGCGGACTCGACAATCGTCTTATAGGTGCCGCCATCCTCTCGCGAACACTGAAGGATGCAGCCGACCGAACCGATGTCAAAGAGGCTGCCGCCGTCGGGTTCCATCGTGGCGGCGTCCCGCTGGGCGAGAAGCAGAATCCGCTGGTCTTTGGCCATCGCGGCATGGACGGCCGTCACGGAGGTTTCGCGGCCGACCTGGAGCGTCATCACCAGACCGGGAAACGCCACCAGACCGCGAAGCGGCAGGACCGGTATTCGAGTCGCCGGCGTCGAAGTCACACCTTGCGGGTCGTTCGTCATTCGGGCACAGGCCTACCTGCGGCGGCGATCCCGACAAGTCGGGACCGCGCCGACTCTGTGACTTTTCCCCGTTTTGCGCGGCCGCTTGACCGGCCTTTCAGCCGACCACCGCGGGTTCCGGCTCGTTGCGGGGTTCGGCCGATTCCTCGGCGACCAGGCCCTGCTCGTGCAGGTCGCTGAATCGGACGCTGACCTTGCGCGAGACGCCCGGTTCCTGCATCGTCACGCCATACAGGACGTCCGCGATGCTAATCGTGCGTTTGTTGTGCGAAATCATGACGAACTGTGACTGGTCGAGGAACTCGCGAATCAGAGCGGTGAACCGGTCAATGTTCGCCTCGTCGAGCGGCGCGTCCACCTCGTCGAGGATGCAGAAGGGGCTGGGTCGGGCGCGAAAGACGGCCAGCAGCAGCGCCACCGCCGTCAGCGCCTTCTCACCGCCCGAAAGGAGGCTGATGCGCTGGGGCTGCTTGCCGGGCGGCCGCGCGACAACCTCAATCCCGCTTTCCAGCACGTCCTGCTCGTTTTCGAGAAAGACGTCGGCCTTGCCGCCGCCGAACAGTTTTCGGAACAGTTCCTGGAAGTGGCCACGCACGTCCTCGAAGGTTTTCATGAATCGCTGGCGGCTTTCGCGATTGATCCGCTCGATAAGGTTCCGGAGGGCCTCCTGGGCGCGCGTGAGGTCGTCGCGCTGCTTGCCGAGGAACTCGGCCCGTTTCCCGAGGGCTTCCTGTTCGTCGATGGCGTTGAGATTGACGGCCCCGAGCCGCTCGACCTTGCCCTGGAGTTCCCGGATGTCGGCGGCGACGGCGTCCCAGTCCACTTCCTCTCGCTGCCAGGCGGCGTAGCGTTCGGCGAGGTCGATGCCAAACTCGTCGCGGACCCGCTGGACGAGGTCGGCGCGTTTGGTTTCGAGTTCGCGTCCTTCGAGTTCGAGATTGTGGATTTCGCTCTGCAGGCGATCGGTCTCGGCCTCCAGGGCCCGCGCCTTTTGGGCGAGTTCGGTCATCTCGGTCCGCCGGGTCGCGCCCTCCTGCGCCAGGCGTCGGCCTTCGGCCTCGGCCGCCTCCTTTTGGGCGAAAAGTTCGCTCAGTTCCGATTGAAGGGTCAGCATGGCCCGCTCGGAATCGCGGATCCGCGTCTGGCATTCCGCCAGGTCCGCCCGGGCCTGCTCGATACCCTCGGCCGTGGCCGCCAAGTCGCGCTCCGACGTCGCGACCTGATCCACCAGGGCCGCGTGTTTCTCGCGAAGGCGCGCCAGCGCCACCCGCGCTCCGGTCCGCTCCTCTTCCAAGGCGGTGCGCTGCTCGGTGAGGGTTTGCTGCTCCGACACGAGCGCATCGATGGCGGTCTGCTGGTCGGCCGCCCGGCGTTCGAGCCCGGCGACTTCCTCGCGCAGCCGAGAGCGTTCGGCCGACAGGCGGTCGCGTTCGGCGGCGAGGTTCGCAAGTTCCGTCTCAAGAAGCGGCGCCTCGGCCGTCAGTGCCTGGTGGTTCTCGGCGAGGCGCCTGAGTTGGCCTTCCACTTCGACCTTGGCCATGGAGGCTTCGTAAATCTCCTGACGCAACGTCTGCTGCCCGGCGTCGAGAGCCACAAGGTCCTCGACGGCGCTGCGGCGGCGTGCGTCGAGTTCTTCGATGCGGCCGGCGAGGGCGGCCTCCCGGTCGGCGATGTTCCGCAGTTCCGACCGCCGCGAGATGAGGCTGGTTTCCGGCCCGGGGGGACCGATGGCGACCGTCCCGTCGGCTTCCAGGACCTCGCCTGAGAGGGTGACGAACCGGTATCCGCGCATCAGCCCCCGCGCCAGCCGCACCGCTCCCTCCAGGCTCCGCACAATGACCGTGCGGCCGAGGAGGTGGGCGACGGCGGGACGCACCGCCTCGTCCGTGCGGACGTAGTCCATCGCCCAGGCGACCGCCTCCGGATAGGAGGAAAGGTCGCTGCCGTCGCCGGCCGGTTCAATCGCATCCAGAGCGAGGAAACGGACCTGGCCGGGCAGTTCACCTTCGAGTTCGCTGGCCAGGGCGATGACGTCGGCCTGATGGTCGGCGATGAGGAGTTTCTCGGCCGGGCCCAGGGCGGATTCGATGATGACGGCGTGGGCGACGTCCACTTCGATTAACTCCGCCACCATGCCGCGCCATCGTCCGGCGTGGCCGTTGGAGCGGATCGTCTCGGAGACGCGGCGAACGGCCTCAGGGATGCCTTCGCCCCGGCGTTCCAGGTCCTCGAGGAGTTCGCGTCGGCCGGCCAAGGCCGACGCCTCTTCCTTGGAGCGGGCAAGTTGCTCGCCGACGGCCTCGAGTTCTTCCTGCTTGACCTCGGCTTCCCGGCGTTTGGCTTCGAGGCGGCGTCGGCCGTCTGCCGTCTGCGCATCCAGGCGGGCGGCTTCGGCCTTGAGTTCCTCCTCGCGCCGGGCCAGTTCATCGAGGGCGCCCGTGATTTCATCGCGGCGTTTAGTGAGGCGCTCGCTCTGCGCGTCGAGGTTTTCCAGTCGCAGGTCGAGGCCGGCGAGGCGGCTGGCTTGCTGGCTTTTTTGCTGGGCCAGGTCCATCAGAGCCGCCTTCGCGTGCTCGATGCGGCCGGTCAGCGTCCGGACCTGGTCGGACACCTCCTGAAGTTTGGTCTCGATTTCGGCGACGCTTGTTTCCTGGCGTTCGGCGCGCCGGGCGACGTCGGCGGTCTCGCGGCGGCGCGATTCGAGGAGGGCCTTGACCTCGCGCGCGTGGGCCGACAGGTCGCCGATCTTTTTCCGGTCGCGCTCGACGACCTGCTCGAGTTCGCCGGCCCGGGTCCGGTGGAACCCGATTTCGTTCTCGCGAGTGGCGAGGCCCGAGCGGATTTCGCCGAGCCGCGCCTCGGTCCGACGGACCTCCTCGTCCAGGCGCATGAGATCGGCTTCGAGGTGCGCGCGTTTCTCTTCAATCCTGGCGAGAGCGGCCGCCTGTTCTCCTTTCCTATCCTGCAGGTTCCGGATGGCGCTGCGATGATTGTCGATGGCGCCGGTTTGCTCGTCGTATCGGCTGAGGGCGTAGGACACGCGCAACTCCTTGAGCCGCCCGGTGTATTCCAGGTAATTGCGTGCCTTGCCGGCCTGGTACTTGACGCTGCGGAGCCGCCGCTCGACTTCCTCAAAGATGTCGCCGAGGCGGAGGAGGTTCTGCTCGGTGCGTGCGAGTTTGCGTTCGGCCTCGCGGCGTTTGGCCTTGTACTTGGAGATGCCGGCCGCCTCTTCGAAGATGATGCGGCGCTCCTGCGGGTTGGACTGGAGGAGGACGTCAACCTTGCCCTGTTCGATGATGCTGTAGGCGTTGACGCCGATACCGGTGTCCATGAACAGTTCGCGGACGTCGCGTAGGCGGCAGGGCTTTCGGTTCAGGAGATACTCGGACTCGCCGCTGCGGTAGAGTCGGCGGCTGACCTCGACTTCGGTGGCGCCGATCGGCAGAAGGCCGCTGGAGTTGTCGAACGTGAGCGTCGCCTCCGCGAAGCCGAGGCTGCGCCGGCTTTCGGCGCCGGCGAAGATGATGTCAGCCATCTCGCGGCCGCGCAGGCTCTTGGCGCTCTGTTCGCCGAGAACCCACTTGACGGCATCCACGACGTTCGATTTGCCGCAACCGTTTGGGCCGACGATGACCGTCATCCCGGAGTCGAAATCAAACCGGGTCCGGTCCGCGAAGGATTTGAATCCGAACAGTTCGAGTTTCTTGAGTTCCACTCCGAAGCGCTCCTTCAAGATGTTTTCAGCGGCGCCCGCCCAGCGCCCGTGCCGAAAGGCTGCGGCGGGCGCGCCCGTTACGGCTCCCCGACGGAAATGGGCCTGGCCGTCGGCCGGTCGCCTATCACCCGATACTCGAGCGGCTCGAGGACCATCGGGCCCGACATCGCCCGTTTGCGCGCCAGTTCGTTCAGGAGCCCGACGACGTCACTATACGTCAGGTCCAGCCCCTGGGGCTCGTTATGTTTGTCCAGGCCGAGAGGCGACGCCGCCTTCTCGATCACCGACCGCAGATCGAGCAGCGCCTCGACCTTCAGATCCACGCCGCGCCGGCGCGCAAAAAGGATGACCCGGTCGGCGCCGGCCGAAGCCGTCGCGGTCACCCGGCGTGTTTCAGCCAGCAGCGGCGGCCGCAGGCACACGTCCCCGAACACGGCCAGATGGGGATGCAGATTCCGCGCGACATAGACGAACGGCCCGGCCCGCGTCGGGATGACGCTCAGAGCGAACTTGTCTTCAAAGACGCGGACGACGGACGTGCGGGGGTTCGCACGCCTCATGGCGCGCCAGGCCGCGATGCGGACGCGCGTGTCGTCGGCATCGAGTGCGCGGCCGATGACGCCGAGCCCCAGACCGTTTTCGAAACAACCCAGCGCCCGCACGGCGCCTTCCTGAAATTCGGACCGGCCGTCCATCGCAATCGGCTCAAGGACATGCAGCGCCTGCCCGTCCTGAAGATGGGCCATCGCGCGGCCCACGTAAAAGCGGACCGACTCGCGCGGATGATCCGCCAAGGGGCGCAATCGCGGCAACACGGCCGCACCGAACGCCTCAAGACAAATCGCCGCGCGGTCCATGTCCTCGCCGGTCTTGAGCGTCTCGACAAGCAGGTTCACGCGTGTGTCCCGCGCATCCGGCGTTTCGCGCATGTAGAGTGCACCGACGAGGTCGAGCAATCGCGGTTTATCGTCCTGAAATGCCTCAGGCACTTCGAGATCGACGCGTCCGGGGTCGCGCGTCCCTTGCGCGGCTCCCGGGAACCGCGCGTTGATGAGTCGGACCACCTGTTCGGCTGTCCGCACCGAAGGCGCCAGAAGGGCCAATCGGAAGCGGCGGGCTTCGAGCGCCCAGCCGCCGGCCAGGACGCGACCGACACGCGGGTCGATGGCCGTGCCGGGCTTGTCATCGGTGGCAAACGGCGACACGAAAATACTGCCGCGCCCCACCGCCCTCCGCTCGCTGCGCAGTTCGCCGCCGCGACCTGCCGCCACGCGCGTCAGGTCGCACGCGAGGAGGAAGCCGCCCTCCAGGCTGGTTGTCTCGGTGTTGGGCAACGCGCGGATCTCCAGGTCGAACGGCTCGCCCTTGCCGACGCCGGGCCGCAGACGGCCGCCGACCGACACCACTGCCGTATCTGGGCTGGCCAGGACCGCCTCCGGGTCATCCACATCGTAGCGAAGCATCATGGCAAGAATCGTCTGACGCACGCCGGGCGGAACCACCCGCGTGCCCGTCCCGTCGAGTCCCGTGACGAACCCATAGCCTTGGATGGGGATCGGCTCGCGTCCGGCAAACCGTGTCACTTCGCCGATCGTTTCCTTCAGATACGGGGGCAACTCGACGTCGCGGTGTTCGCGTGGCTCGGAGGGTTCGCGGCGTCCCACACAGGTCACGCCCATGGCGGCCAGGCTGAGGCCAGCCGCAGCGAACACGAGCAGCGGCAGGCGGCCATGGCCGGCCGTCGTCTTGCGGAAGCAATTGGTGCGCATACTGTCCTCGCTCTGGATGCCTTTGTATCGTCGCGGCCGGTTATCGGACTTTAGCAAAACCCGCCCTCCCAGGCGAGGAGCGCGGCCCTGCCGCCCGATTCCTCCCCGCGCCACAACCCTGCCCTAGTCTAGAGGGCCGCACAAGAAGTGTCAAGGGAACCTGCAAACCACAAAATCTGGTGGGCGCGAGGGAACGTCTCGGAAATCCGGCAATCCGGACGAAATTCCCATCTCGGAAAGGCCCCGAGGCCCGAGACGCCCGAGGGTGCGACTTTTTTCAGGCAGGCCTGCTTTGAGGTGCGGCAAGATTTGCTGGCAGGCCTGCTTTGAGCAAGACCGCATCCCTTCGGGCCTTCGGCCCACAGGCGGGTTGCGGCTAAACGTGGCGCTGCCATTGGCCGTTCCAATCTGCAATTTTACCCGTCGTAGCCCGCCACTGGCGGGTCAGCCCGCCCAACAGGCAGGGCGAAGGCGGGCTGCAATCGCAAACTTGTCCCGAGCGAAGCCGAGGGAGCGAAAATGCCCCTGTGCCCTTTAACTCGCTTGCCCCCCTTCTCTTTTTTACTTTCTTCTTGACAGACGCCCTCGGCGCGGCCATATAGGTAACAGTCGCGAGAGACGGCGCATATCTGAAGCCTTTTGCCGGGCGTCTGTGCTCGTTCGAGAGACGAGGCCGACCGGGCGTCTGCTGCTGGGGGGAATAATCCAGGCAAAAAAGAGAACCTGGCGGAAAAGAGAGGCGGCTAACCGCCGTCTTTCAAAGCGGCAGCGGCTTTCTACCCCTCGGTCGCTGCCGCGATTTTGCTACGGACCTGGCTCAGCCGGCGGACCGGCCGCCTTTTCTTCTTTCGCGGGCGCGGCGGGAGCCGCAGGCCGGATCTCCAGTTCACAGGCGAACCCCTCGGGCGGCATCGGCACGCCGGAAATGTAGAACGTCTGAACGAGACGTCCCAATTCATCCCTCACGTCGGGAACCCAATGAATCATGGCGCTGGTGTCACGCCTATCCAGGGTCACGAGGCTCCCCGAGATCGCCGTCACGAGGATTTCATCCTCGCCTTCGCGTGCCACCTGCGGCCCGGCATAGACCCACCTGCCCTCCTCCGTGGGCTTTCCCTCCGGCTTGGTTGAGAGAAAGAGATTCACAGGATAGTGGACCTCGGCGCCTTCGTAGCGTTTGACGACGACGTCCATCTCGACCGTCGGCCCCTCTGGTGGCCTGACGTGGCCGTCGGCTGGCGGCGGGCGCCCTGCCGTCCAGCCTGCTTTCGCGAAGGCCTCGGCCACCGCCTTGGCTGAATGGTCGGTCACCAGCAGCGAGATGGGGCCGTGCTCGTCACCGGCCGAGAGGAGCCGCTCGGCGACGCCGCTCGTCCGGCTGAATCGAACCGGCAGGCGGACCGTGTGCGTCGCTTCGTCCACACGGATCGGATCGGGCGTTTTGGCGGGCTTGGCCTTCTCGGCGGGCTCGCGCGGCCGCGCGTCCTCCGTCCCGACGACGATGGGGCGCAGTCCCTCGGGCGGCAGGTCGGGCTTCTCGGCCTCCTGAGCCCCTGCGGCCAAGCACGAGGAGAGCATCAGCAGCGCCGCCACCGTAGCCCGAGACATACACATCCCCCTGGTCCGGAGATCCGGGATGCATTCTAAGGCGAGGCCGGGGGGTGTCAACCACTTCGTCGCCGGCGCATGATCAGCGCTGCCCGACGTCCTTAATCAGGCCCCGCAAGGGCAAGAATAGGCTTATGGCCACACAAGCAGCCACGCCAAGTAGAAGCACGAACAACAGCAAAAGGACTCTGCGGCATCTGCTGCTATTGCCGGAGCGTGCGGCCCAGGTTATGAGCACCACGGGCACCAAAAGCGCCAATACCCAAAGCGAGCCGAGGTGGTACCGCGGATTTCGAAAGAGGTATGAGGCCTCGAACAAGACCAGAGTCGGGCGCGGGAGCCCGCCCTCGATCTCAAACCTCTCGAAGATCGCCTTGAACTCCGGCACTACGAACGTTACTGCGAAGGCGAGGCCCAACCAGATGAGGGAGCAAAGCACGGCCACGCAGACTGCCATCTGCCTAGCCCGGCGAGAAAGCCAACCGCTCAGCGCGGAAATCGGACCCGAGGCCATATCGAAACCCTCCCTGCTCGCAGTTTTCCGCGTTCAAGCCCCATTATACTACCTTCAACCCCTGTGCCATGCAAGCCGCAGGCAGGACCACCCAAGAGGGTGGATCTGCAAATCCTCATTAACTTTTTCCACTTGGCTGGCCGATAAGATTGGTGTAGGATAATAGAAGAGGCGTAATCAGTTCCCTGCGGTGTTCGTGTCCAGGAGCCATTTGGAACAACCGATGAAACTCACTTAGGGTGCCTCTTCGGGTGGTGGACGGCAGGCCCGCTTAGCCGGGAAGCCGGAAGCCTCCCAGAGGCCCCGAACTTGAAAGTGGGTTGATTCCAACGGGTCCTTACGGCACAGGCGGAGGCTGATACGACTGGGAAAGCCCGGACTCTGGAATCCGGGCTTCCTTTTTGCGGCGGTCGCCCGTCAAGGACGGGGCGCCGGTGCGCCTTCGAGGGCAAGGAGCCGCCGCTTGAGCGCTCCCCTGCCGCCGAATCCGCCCAGCCGTCCCCCCGCCGCCACCACACGATGACAGGGTATGGCAAGGGGAACGGGGTTCCGCGCCATCGCCTGCCCCACGGCCCGGGCCGCTCGCGAGTTGCCGACGCGCTCGGCCAGACGACCATACTCAACGGTCTCGCCGCACGGAATCTTCCGGGCGGCCAGTAGGGCCTTCCTTTGGAAAGGCGGCAGGGCGGCAAGGTCCACCGGCACGGTAAAAGTCCGCCGCCGACCGCACAGGTATTCGCGGATCTGGCGTTCGGCGAGGGCGGCATGGGCCTTGGCGGCATCGGAGACCACGTAGTCGCCAAGCCTCGGGAGGCGGCGAAGCGCCGGCCCGTTCCCCTTTCCCGGCAGGACAACACGCAGCAAGCCGCGGGCGCTTGCCGCGACGCCCATCCGTCCCCACGAGGTTTCAAAAATCCGCACGGCGATCATCCGGCGCCGCCTTTCGAGCCATGCTCCGAGGGGCGGAGATAGATGGGATTGGTATAGACCCATGGGCGACCGCGCCGATGCGCCTCGACGCGGTAAACGCCCGGCTCGGTGGCCCGGAACTCAAGGTCCGTGCCGTCGGCCTGGGCCGCCACGACGCCGTTGCGAAGCAGCACGAGACCGGCTTCGACGGGCGAAGCGGCGCGAAACACCACAGGCCCCCGCCACCGATGTTCCTCGCCCATGTGAAGGACGGCGTCACCTTGAACGGCTTCGAACCGAAAGCCGCGCGCATCGGCAAGCATGTCCAGGGCGATAAAAGCGCGCCCTTCACACAGCGCCTCGATGAGTCGGCCGGTGTCGGCCGCTTCGCCCTCAAGGTCTTCACAGAAGACGTGCGTCCGAAGCGTCTTGAAACCTTCCTCATACGGCAGGATGCGCGTGCCGATCACCGGGACGGCGATGGCGTGGTTGTCGAGGGAGCCGACCGCCACAAATCGGCACGTCTGGGTGATGCGGTCCCAGTGAGCCAGGACACCTGCGTCCGGTCCGCGAATCCGGCGGCGCCACGTGTAAAGAAAAGACGGGATGCGCCACGGTGTCAGGCCGCCGCAAATGTCGTGCATGAACGACCACAGTTCGACGCCGGTGAAGCCCGGAATCTCCCACTCGTGCAGTTGGCCGGCCTTCAGGGGGTAACCCAGGATGTGTGCCGGCTGGGGATGGGCGACGAAGGCCGCCGCGCCCTGACTTTTCAGGTCAAAGAGAACCCGCCGGACCGGTTTCCACATGAGGTCCGCGACATCTCTTGCGCCGAAGGCCACGACGTGGCAGGAGCGCTTACAGGAAATTTCAACAGCCACGATGACGAGCACATCGTCGTGCCATCCCTGCCAACCGTCGGCCTTGGCCCGAAGCGTATCATGGTCGGCGAGGACAAGGAAGTCGAGGCCGGCGCGTCTGGCGGCAGCGGTGATCTCGCGCACCGTCCCGCTCCCGTCGCTGTAACAGGAGTGGACGTGCAGCGCGCCGGTGTACTCACGCATCGGGCGCCTCCTCACCCTAAGTCCGACCGGTCGCCGGAGGCGTCGGGTCTCCGGCGCTCGGATTCGGCCACGAGGTCGGTTGATTGCATCTCAACGCGCATCTCTCTGGGCGAAACGGCCGTCCGCCGGGCCAGGTAAAACACGGCGCCCGGCAAACTGACGACCCCTTGCACAAGCCGCAGCGCCAGGATCATCGCCAGGGCCAGCGTGGCGGCCTCGGCGGCGGCATGCGGCCCTGCCGCGACCCCGAGCACCGACGGGCCGAACAGATGCTGGGCCAGTCCTTCGGCCACGCCGAACCCGCCCGGGACCGGAATCAGCGACCAGCCGATCCAGACGACCGGCATGTTGAGCAAGAAATGATACCAAGCGGCGCGGCTGCCCAGGCCGGTTGCCAGCCACCAAATCGCCAGGACCGAGACCGCTTGGGCGCCCCAACTGTAGAGGACAGCCGTCGCCACCGCGGCCTTGTGATGGCGGTAGATGAACAGCGCGCGGTCCGCCCTTTCCACGATGTGCCGAGGCGGAAGCCTCGAGAGCAGCCGATCCAGGCGCACCAGGCGCCGCATCCGCCGACTGTAGAAAAGCCCGGACCCCAAAATGGCCAGGACCAGGAACGAGACCACGATGGTTTGAGCCACGCGCAGGCGCTCGTCGCCTGCACTGATAAGCACGGCGATGGCCCCGAGCATGGCGAGCGAAACCAGCCCGATGACGCGGTCCAGGAAGACCACCGTGACGGCTTCCGGCTTGCGGTGGGTTTGTTTGGCAATGTAATAGGCCTTGATGAAGTCGCCGCCGGTGGCGCCCGGCATCCAGGTGTTGAAGAACCACCCGATATACGTCAGGCGGAGGCTTTCGAGGAACGTGATATGTATCCCCTGAACCCTCAACAGAAGCCGCCAGCGGACCGCACCCAAGGGCGACTGCAAAAGCATTACCCCAAAGGCCGCCAGGACGAACTCCCAATGCTCGGCAAGGCGCAGCGCGATCGTCCGGATGCCCGCCACGCGTCCCCCGTCCGTGTCGCTCCACTCGACCTGTCTGACCACGTAGGCCACCAGGCCCGCCATCACGAGGAAGCGCACCACGTGCCACAGAATCGCTTTGTGTTTCTTGTTCACGCGGTTTCCCCCGGGGAAGGCTCTTTCGTCGGACGGGCGCGCGGTTTCGCGCCGGCGGCGTCGAGCATTTCGACGAAGGCTTCGAGGCGCGTGCTGCTCTGGCCGTCGAGCGGCCCCGGCCGGTCGAACTCCAGCGTCAGAATCGGCACGCCGACCGACTCGCGAAGCAGACGGTCCTGAATGTGGCGAAAACAGAAACTCTGCACGTAATGCACGAGACCGTCGAGCCGCCGCTCCTGGACCGCGCGGCGAATGTCTTCGATTCGCCCTCGGACACCGTACGGATACGTATAGGCGAGGTACTGCTCGACGAGGCCGGTCTGCCCGTGCGGCTTTGCGGCAAGGGAGAGCGGTGGCTCCGCGACGTGGGTCGGCATGCTGAACTGCCTTTGAAACTCGTTAAAGACCACGCGTGCCCCCCGGCTTTCGAGAAAGGCGTAGAGCCCCTCACAGATCGGCGGAATACCAATGTATCCGAGACGGTGGCGTTCGGCAAGCGGCGGGCGGCGACGCGCCTCGGCCAGGAACGCCTCGGCCCCCTCGGCGTATGCGTCCGGGTCGCCGTTGAAATCGCTCGCGCCGACGAGCCATCGGTGGTTCTCTTCACCGGTCACTCGGTTTTCCTGCCACGTCAGTCGATCGATCTCTGCGAGCGCCTGCCGCACCGCTCCCAGCCGCTCGCGCCGGCGCTCCGCGGCCCGGCGCGTCGTGCCGAGGCGCTCGGCCAGGGCGTCGATCGCCGCCGACAACGCCGCCGCATCCTTCGGATAAGGATAATTGAACTCGACGACCTCTACGCCTTCCGACGCCAGGATTTCCATCAGAGCGTGTGTGTTCGAGCAATCGCCCTGCGCGACGCCGATTACGCGGCGCACGCCCAGGCGCCGAACGGTTGAATAGATGCCCTTAATCCACGCGCACGAGTTCGCGGGGAACCCGTTCCGCTCCGCCTCGGCCACCAGCGCGGTCGGATCGTCGGACGTGATGAAGACGTTGTTCAGGTCGAGCGGCACAGCGGCCGCCGCCAGCACCACTTCCACCGGGACCGTAGCGGTCAGGCCGATCGTGCGTGAATCAATTCGCCGCATACGCTTCCTTGATCTCCGCCCGGTCTTGCAACCGGAACGCCACAGTCAAAAGTCTAGCGGCGGCCCCGCCAGGTTGCAACCGGCGGCGGCTCGTGGCGCAGCGCGGCAAGCGCCAGGCCGCCGGTCGGTGGGATAAGACGCTTGAATCGCCGACCGGCCCGGCTATAATTTGCACGGCATGGGGCCGTAGCTCAGTTGGGAGAGCGGCTGGTTCGCAATCAGCAGGTCAGGGGTTCGAGTCCCCTCGGCTCCACCATCCTGCGTCGCTCGCCTTCGGCGAGCTATGCAGGACTTGTCCTGCATAGCACCGCGACGTAGGATGCCCTGCGTAGCCTTGGCGAAGCAGGGCCTCAAGACTGGTTGAGGCAACAATGCGGTACGTTTACCTGCTGGAAAGCCTTTCCCATCCTGGCAAGCGGTACGTGGGCCTAACGCAGGACTTCCGAAAACGCTTCGCAGCTCACAACGCCGGCCAATCGCCTCACACCTGCAAGCACCGCCCCTGGCGCGCCGCCGTGGTCATTCGCTTCGAAGACGATGGCAAGGCGGAGGCGTTCGAGCGCTACCTGAAAGACGGCTCGGGCCATGCCTTTGCCCGGCGGCACTTCTGGTAGTCGCAGAAATCGCCCCTGGCGGGCCGGGCCCTTGCCCCCGGCACGTACGCGGCGAACTTCGCCTTGGCAAGCCAGTTTTCTTCACTCGCCTCCGGCGCACTTCGGCCTTCGCCGTTCCTTGTTCGGCGTTCGATATTCTCCTAGCCGTCAGTCCAGCGGATTGATGACCAGGCCCGACAGGACCTTCGGGTAAAAGTAGGTGGACCTGGGCGGCATCTGGACGCTGCCGGCCAGCTGCGCCCAGCAAGACCGCTCGGCGTTTGAATTCCTCGTCGGGATCATCACAGCACATTTCCAAAACCAGCCCCAACCGTCACTGCCGACCGAAAATCTGTGAACGCTTGCCAAAGAATCAAAGATTGGTTTTATCTTCTTATTTTTGTCCATAGTAGGCATTGGGGCCATGTTTGCGGAGGAAATGTTTGTCCAGAAGTTCGCTCTGGATGGCTTCAACCTCCGGGCGTATGCTTAGAGTTCGGTGAGCGAGTTTAGCGACCTCTTCAAGTATTACAGCGCTTTCGACGGCCTTTTCCGGCGTCTTTCCCCAGGCAAATGGCCCGTGTTCTGCAACTAAAACGGCAGGAAAATGAAGTGGATTCAACCCTGCGAATCGTTCCACAATGACCTTACCCGTATTGACCTCATAGTCGCCCTGTATTTCCTTCGGCGTAAGCGGCCGTGTGCAGGGAACCGGGCCGTAAAAATAGTCCGCATGTGTGGTGCCGAGAGCCGGTATCTCACATTGAGCCTGAGCCCAGGCCGTTGCATATAGACTATGCGTATGGACAACGCCTCCGATTTCCTCAAACGCGCGATAAAGTTCCAGGTGTGTAGGCACGTCGCTACTAGGCTTCAAATCACCTTCTACGACTTTGCCTGTTTCCAGCGAAACTACGACCATGTGTTTCGGTTTCATGTTGTCATAAGACACCCCTGACGGCTTGATGACGACCAAGCCCCTTTCGCGATCGATACCACTGACATTGCCCCAGGTCTGCGTCACCAGCCCCTCGGCTACGAGCCTCAGATTTGCCAGCCAAACTCGTTTTTTGGGTTCTTTCGGCATCAATCTCGCGCCCCGTTACGCATCTCGATGAGCTCCTTCATTACGTGGTGTAGATTGCCCTTGAATTGCCGCGTGCCGAAGGCGTCGTGCAGTTCCTTGTAAAGTGCGTAAAGTTCCTCATAGACGGCGTGGGCCTTGGGATTCGGTTTATAGATTTTGGGCTTCAGGCCGGTCATGGCCTTCTGCGCGGCGGCGAAGCCTGAATATCCGCCGTTCTTTGCGCCGGCCACCACAGCACCTGCAATAGCCGCACCCAAAGCGCAGGTCTGAGCTGAGCGGGATATTTTCATAGGGCGCCCAGTTACGTCGGCGTAAATCTGCATGACAAGCGGGTTCTTCTCGGCAATGCCGCCGCAGTTGACGACCTGACGCACCTTGACGCCGTATTCCTCAAAGCGATTAATAATCGTAAGTGCGCCGAAGGCGGTCGCTTCGATAAGTGCTCGGTATATTTCCGCCGGTGTTGTATAAAGTGTCTGGCCGATGAGCAAGCCTGCAAGCCGCTGATCGACAAGAATGGTCCTGTTGCCGTTGTTCCAATCCAGGGCAAGCAGGCCGGACTCGCCGGCTTTGAGTTTGGCAGCTGCTTTGGTCAGTTCACGGTGAGAGCCATTTTTCTTGCCGCCCGGCTGGATATAATTGACGAACCAGTTGAATATGTCGCCCACAGCCGATTGACCCGCCTCTAGGCCGAAATAGCCCGGCAGTATGCTTTCAGGGACAATACCGCACAGGCCGGGAATATCCGCCAGCGGCTTGCCCATGGGAACTACCATCATGTCGCATGCGCTTGTGCCGATAATCTTCACAAGCGTGCCCGGCGATATACCCGCACCAACGCCGCCAAGGTGAGCATCGAAAGCACCTGCCGCTACGGGAATGCCGACAGGCAGGCCGGTCTTCTTGGCCCACTCATCAGTCAGGCCGCCAACGGCTTTGTTTATGGCGTAAGCCCTGTCTTGAAGCCGATCGCGAAGGTTGGCGAGCTTGGGATCGAGCTTGCGTAGGAACTTTCTATCCGGATAGCCGCCCCACGTGTCGTTATACATTGCCTTATGGCCGGCAGCGCATATACAGGCCGTCAGTTTGTCCGGAGATTCGGTTCCGGTTAGCATAGCCGGTATCCAGTCGGCTATTTCAACCCAAGTATATGCAGCGTCGAACACCTTCGGGCTTGTGCGCAGACAGTGCAGTATCTTGCTGAAAAACCACTCGCTGGAGTATGTCCCGCCGCATTTTGTCAGATACTCCGGCCGCATTTTTCCGGCCAGCGCGGTTATCTCCTCAGCCTCTGCCACAGAGGTGTGGTCCTTCCACAGCCAGGCCATGGCGGCTGGGTTGCTGGCGAAACGTTTTTGGAAAGCCAGCGGTCGGCCCGTTTCATCGACGGGAAGCGGCGTGCTGCCAGTCGTATCCACACCCATACCGATGACCTGCTCGGGCTTGAAGCCCTTTACCTTTGTCTTAGCGGCTGTGAGTGCTTTGGTGATTGTTATTTCAGCGCCTTTGACATAATCAGCCGGACGCTGACGGGCCAGATTCGGATCGCAAGAAAGTATCACGCCGTGATGGCCGTGGGCGTAATTCCACACCGCCTCGCCGACCTCCCGCCCGTTAGCTATATTGGCGACAATTACCCGAACCGAATTCGTGCCATAATCAAGGCCGATTGAGTATTTAGCCATTGGCGGTTTCTTTATGAAAGCCGTTGATAGGGATTTTCACCTTGGTAGATCATGCCGTCCGGCAGCGGGACGTTGATGTCTTCCAGTCCAAGCATCTGCACGGCGTCATAAAGCACCTTGCCGCACTGCCGGAAAGCGACGGCTCCGTGATGCGGGAAGTGCTTGCCGATCAGCACATGGCGGTAGAACCTCGCAAAGTTCGGGATAGCGAAAATACCAATGCACCCGAAACTCTGCGGGTTTATGTCGAGGATATTGCCGTCGGCGATATAGCTGACCAATGAACCGTCTGCGCCGCCCTGGACGCGGAAGAGCGTAATCGGGCCGGGCCTGAGTTGTCCTTCAAGCGTGCCGCGTGTAATGTCCGGCTCGACGGAAGGATCTTCCATAAGGCGGTTCATAATGAGTTGATATTTCATCGAGCAGTTTTTCATGTGGCAGCGTGGCGTGTTGCCGCAATGGAAGCCCATGAACAAATCGTCGGCTTTTGCGCCCTTAAGATTAATCTTTTTGGTTATCATGTCCGGCGGGATGGTGTTGTTTATATCCAGCAGCGTTGGCGGTGTTTCACCGGCCAGATAGCAAAGGTATTCGCTGAAGGCTCCGTAGATATCCACCTCACAGGCGACCGGCACGCCGCGAGTCGAAAGCCTGCTGTTGACGTAGCATGGCACAAAGCCGAACGCCTTTGCAAACGCCGGCCAGCATTTGTTGGCGAATATTCCAAACCGACGCGGGCCGAGATTGTCTTCGGCACAGCGTTTGAGCGCGATTTCAAAACGAGCCAGCTTAGGCAGCAGGTGAGGATATGTATTACCTTCACCGAGTTCTTTTATCATCTCGCGGACGATTCGCTTGACGGCAGGGTCTTTCTCATCAACAGCCTGATAAAGCTGAAGCATGTCCAGCTCGGAGTTCTCCATTACCTCAACACCCAGGTCATAGAGCTGGGCGATGGGGGCATTGCAGGCATAAAAATCCTGAGGGCGCGGACCGAACGAGAATATTTTTAACCCAGCTACGCCAAGCATGATGCGAGCAATCTTCTGGAAATACTCGATCTTATCGGCCAGTTGCTCAGGCAGACCGACCGGGATTTGTGGGATATAAACATTTAGCTGGCGGAGGTTGAAGTTATACGAGGCATTCAGCATGCCGCAGAAGGCATCGCCCCGGCCGTTGATGAGGTCTGTTATGCTTTCCTCCGCTGCAGCACAGGCCATCACCGGCCCCGGGAACTGCTCGGCGAAAATAGATAACGGACCTTCCGGGCCAAAGTTGCCAAGATAAATAACGGCTGCGTTGGCACCGGCGTCGGTGGCTTCGGCTACTGCCGCAAATGCGTCTGTTTCGTTTTCGATAATGGTCTTACAAGTGGTTATCTTAAGTCCCTGCTCTCGACAGGCTTTGCTGAGAGCCTTAAGACGATTGCGGGTAAGTTCAATGGGGAAACAGTCTCGGCTGACGCCGACAACGGCGAGTTTTACCTGAGGTGCGTTTGCCATGCGTGTCATAAGAAGTTCTCCAGAAAGTGGTTCGGATTGCCCAGCATCTAAGAGTCTTTAAAAGGTTTCCTTGCCGCCGCAACCGCGATTCTCGCCGCGAAACCGGAATTTTCGTGCGGCAAGTCCTGGTTTCATTCTAGGGGCGCTAAAAGCGATTGTCAACCGATCCCCAAAGTCTGGACAGAAATCGGGTTCGATCTGGGCTGGGCTTTCGGGGTCGGCAAAGTCGCGGCGGACGCATGCCCAGAGGGCCTTGCCAGGGCTCGCGTCGGGCTGGTCCAGGACCGAGAAAAAGGCTCGGGTCTGCAGCCGCATCTCCTATCTGTCTGCGGTTGCAAGAAAGGTCCCTGCATCCCAGCGCAGCAATCGACCGCATGAGGGACGTGGCGCCGGGCGGACTCAGGAAACTTTTCAGTGCCGATGCTCTGAAATAGGCCGGCCGTCGGCGGTCACCGCCAGGAGCGGGAAGATGATGTCGCTGATGCAACAGGGAATCATAACCGCCAGAACGACGAAAATGAAAACCAGCCCGGCCTGGTGGACCCAATCCGTGAGACCGAAACTCACGAGGTAAAGAAGCGACGCCGTGCTCGAAACCAGGACGTGCGCGGCATGCGAGAAGAAGGTGGCCCGGACGATGTGGTCGGCCGCCAGGAATCCCGTGGCAATCCCGACCAGGGTGAACGGAAGGACCAGTTGCGGGTGCTCGATGACACAGATGTGTATCTCCATCTTCGCCCCCAAAAGGAGGCCGCTCACATAGGGCATCAGAATGTCGCTGATCCCGCAGACGACGACGGCGCCCAGAAAGCCGACGATGCACGCCTTGACCAGCCGCCGCTCGTACCGCCAGAACATGGCCGTCGTCGCCGTGGCCGAGAACAGCATGTGCACCGGGTGGAAGATGTGAAACAGTTCCCGAAACGCGCCGGAAAGGCCCGCCTCGCGTCCCCCGTAGAACGGTTCCCCGACGAACGCCAGGACGGCCACCAGGATCATCCCGCCGACCGCGGAGAAGATCGAGAACGGGAGGTGAGAGAAGAGTTCCTCACGCAGATGCTTGAGTCCCCTTCGCATCGCGTTTCTCCTTCTCCGCTTGGGCGCTGCGGCCGCGCTCGTGACAAGAAGATAACCTTACCACCGCCGGCAGGTCAAGAGCCCTCGTGCCGCCGGGCCCCGGCCATACGCAGCGCTGCGTTTTTGGCGTTGGACCTGCGCCTCGCAAGAACCTATAATTGCTGAGCCGACCGGGCGTCTCCCGGACGGAAACATAGCGGTAGTCGGAGACGAAAAATGACATCGCTGGAGCGGTCGCCAGAGGCCGAACTTGCCGAGAGAATCGCGCGGCTGAAGCGCGACCGCTGCGCCGTCATCCTGGCCCACAATTACCAGATCCCCGAGGTCCAGGACGTCGCCGACATTGTGGGCGACAGCCTTGCGATGGCCCGCGAGGCGACGAAGGTCGAAGCGGACGTGATTGTGCTTTGTGGCGTGCGGTTCATGGCCGAGACGGCCAAGATCGCCAATCCAGGCCGGACGGTCCTGATGCCGGACGAGAACGCCGGTTGTCCGATGGCCGACATGATCGCTCCCCGGGAACTCGCCGAGGCCAAACGCCGCCGCCCCGACGCCGCCGTCGTCTGCTACGTCAACTCCTCGGCCGCCGTCAAGGCGATGAGCGACGTCTGCTGCACCAGCGCCAACGCCGTCCGCGTCGTGGAATCGATCCCGGCGGATCGGCCAATCCTGTTCGTCCCCGACGAGAGTCTGGGCGACTACGTGGCGCGCCAAACGGGGCGCGACAACATCACCCTCTGGCCGGGCTTTTGCCCGACGCATCACCGCATCCTGGCCGAGCACGTCGCGGCGCGCAAGAAAGAATTCCCCGAGGCCGAGGTGTGCGTCCACCCGGAATGCACGCGCGACGTGGTGGACCTGGCGGATCTCGTGGGCTCGACGAGCCAGATCATCAAGCACGTTGCCGACTCGCCCGCAAAAGCGTTCATCATTTGCACCGAACTGGGCGTCTGCCACACGATGCGCAAGGCCAACCCCGACAAGAAAATCATCGAGATTTCGAGCCTTGCCGACTGCCCCAACATGAAATTGAACACACTGGAGAAGGTGGCGTGGTCCCTGGAGGACATGCAATACGAGGTTACCGTCCCGGACGATGTGGCCACGCAAGCGCGCCGGGCCATCGAGCGGATGCTCGCCGTCTCCTGAGCCATCCGGGGATGCGAACACCAGGAAGCCGTCTTCGAGCAAAGTTATGAGCGAGCAGAACGCCCAGAGCGAAGCGGCCGGCCCGCCCGTTGGGAGCGGCGGACCCGGCCCCAGCGCGCGCGCCGCCGGCCGCCAATTCCGCCTCGTGGACTTGGTCGATCCGGAAATCCTTCAGTCGCTTCAGGACGGGTTTGCGGAACTGACGCGGACGGCCGCCAGCATCCGCGACGACCAGGGCCGCCTGGTGACCCGCCCCAGCCGCTCGAACCGTTTTTGCGAACTTCTGGGCGGCCCGCTGCACCAGAGCGAGGCGTGCGACCTGTCGAACTACGCCGCCGCGACCGCCGCCGCAAAGGGCGCCGACGTCCCCATCAAGTACGTCTGCCACGCCGGCCTCATCCAGTTCGCCGCCACGATTCGGCTCGACGGCCAACTCCTGGGCACAATCGTGCTGGGTGACCTGCCCGAAAAGCCCCTGACGCGCAGCCAGGTGGCCGACCTGGCCCACGAACATGGGGTGGATGAGAAGGCGCTTTGGGAAGCGGCCCGGGAACTGCAACCCTGCTGCGACGAAGACATGCGCGCCGACATCTCGTTTCTGCAACTCCTGGCCAACACGCTGACGCGACTTTGCTACCAGCAGGCCGTCCTCAAGGAGCGCGTCGAGGAACTGACGCTGCTGTCGGAAACCAGCCGCCTTCTCTCCTCGACGCTCGATCCCGACCGCGTCCTGGACAACATCGTCCGGACCATGGCCGAGGTGATGGACGTCAAGGCGTGCAGCCTGCGCCTGCTGAACGAGGAGGGCGACGAACTGGTCATCAAGGCGACCCACGGGCTGTCGCCCGATTATCTGAAGAAAGGCCCCGTCCTGGTGGCCGAAAATCCGAACGACCAGAACGCCCTCGCGGGCCGGGTCATTACCATCCCCGACATGCGAACGGACCCGCGCGTCCGCTACCCCCAAGAAGCACGCCGCGAGGGCCTCGTCTCGAGCCTCGCCGTCGGGCTGATTGCCAAGGGAAAACCGCTCGGGACGCTCCACATCTACACCGGCGAGCCGCACACCTTCACGCCGGACGAAATTCGCATGTTCCGAAGCGTCGCCGACCAGGCGGCCCTGACCGTCTGGAACTCTCAACTGGTCGAGGAAATCGCGCGGGCGCGCGGCCAGCAGATGGAACTGGCCCTGGCATCCCGGGTGCAGCGCCGGCTGCTGCCGGCCGGTCCGCCGACGATTCCGGGCTACGACTGCTTTGCCGTCACCTACCCCTCGCAACAAGTGGGCGGCGACCTGCACGACTGGGTCAAACTGCCCGAGGGGAATTGGGGCCTGGCGGTCGGCGACGTCGTCGGGAAAGGGGTGCCCGCGGCGATTCTCATGGCCGGCGTCCTGGCGGCCCTCCGCGCCCAAGCCGAGCACATTTACGCACTCGACCACATCATGGGCCGCGTCAACCGCAGCCTGGCCGAGACGACCGAGATCACCGAGTTTGCGACCCTCTTTTACGGGGTGCTGGACTCCGATGCGCGGCGGCTGACGTACTCAACCGCCGGCCACGAGCCGGCCATCCTCCTGCGCGATGGCCGGGTCCGGCGGCTTTCGGTCGGCGGGCCTCTGCTGGGCGTCGATTCGGAGGCCGACTTCAAGTACGATGTTGTGGACTTGGCGCCCGGTGACGCGCTTGTTGTCTTTTCCGACGGCGCCTGTGACGCGATGAACTACGAAAGCGAACGGTTCGGCCGGGAGCGGTTCCTCGAGTCCGTCCGGCGAAACGCCGACTACGGCGCCGAGCGAATGCTCCGAGAGATTCTGTGGGACATCCGAAGGTTCGCCGGCCTGGCGCCGCGCCTGGACGACATCACGCTGCTGGTCGTCAAGGTCCTCTAGAAAACCTGCCGCGATTCTCACTGCCTACGGCTGCTCTTCCTCGGCGACCGACCGGCCGTCGGTTTGGAAACGGATCAGTTCCCAGGGAGGAATGATTCCGGCGGCTTCCTCGGATTGGAGCCACTTTTGCCAGGCGCTCTGGTCGTAGCCGAAGTTCTTCTCCGTCAGACGCTTCAGCGCCGCCAGGATCTGTGGGTGCTTCACCTGGACTCGCTCGTACCGGGGCCCGAAGTGGCGCTCCGTCATGGCGAGGGTGGTGGCGAAATCGACGATCTCGACGACAGGCAGATCCACGGTAATGGTCGCGAGGCCCCCGCCGGCGGCGGCTGCTGTAATCTGGCGTTTCCGGAACGTCGGGGTCCCGACCCACTGGCCGCGAATGTCTAACATCATGTTGTATTCCACCACCTCGCCGCCGACCAGCCGCATCTCTTCCGTCACGAGGCGCTCGACAAGGAGCCACACGGCCCGCTTTTCTCCCAGACGCGCCAGCGCCTCGGCCGCGTGGTTCCGCAGGGCCGACACCTCGTCCAGCGCCAGATGGGCCAACAGGCGATCCGTCGCCACCTTGCCCTCGTAGGATGGGGACGCCTGGATGGCCTCGACCGCACGGCGGCGATGGCCGGCGCTGGTGTCACCGACGGCAATCTCCTGGAGGTACGCCGTCGCGGCTGCCGACCCGCGCTGGGCGTGTTTCTCGATCGCCTCAATCAACAGGCCCCGATAGCGCCGGTTCGTCCCGTACAAGACGTCGACGAGCGGCCCGACCGCGGCCTCGTCTTCAATTGCGAGGACCTTCTCGCGCCCTTTGCGAAAATCCTTCTCGTCACCCGTCCGCAAGTGGCGGATCTCGATTAGGCGAACATGCTTCAGATACTTGTGATAGGCGGCTTCGCGTTCGGCGTCGGCCGGTGCCCGAGTGGTTTCGGCGGGCGCCTCCTCCGCCCGGACGGGAATCGTCGCCAGCATCACAAGCGCCAGCGCCCACATCAGCCGCCTCAGACCGCCCACGGCGCACCTCCTATCCCTCCGCTTATTATACGAGACGGCGGGGAAAACACCGGCGCATTTATCCGGGTGGCTCACGTCGGGGCGGCCGCTTTCCGCTCGGCCTCGGCTGCGCCTACCTCGAGCGCCTGGCGGTTGAGGGCCAGGATCTCGCGCTTGCCCGCTTCGGTCCCGAGTTTCTTCTCCAGCAGCCGCACCATCGCCTTGTGCGACGCCAGGTGCTTCAAAGCGTTCAGCGCGCCCAGCATAATCATGTTGGCCACGCGGACGTTGCCCATCTCGTTGGCCAGACCCGACGCGTCGATTGCCACGAGCCGCGCCGACCCGTGCGCGCCGGCCGGCTCGACCATCCCGGCGTTCGACAAGACCAGGCCGTCCGGCCGTACGACCGGGGCGAAACGGTCGTACGACATCTGGTTCATGAGGACCAGACAGGTCGCTTCCTCGACGATGGGGCTCGCGATGGCCGAATCGCTGGCGCAGACGTGGCAGTAGGCCGTCCCGCCCCGCACCTCGGTCCCGTAGGACGGGAAGAACGTCACCTCGTGCTTGTGCATCAGGAGTTCGGCCACGAACTTGCCGAGCGTCATCAGACCCTGGCCGCCGAATCCCGAAAAGATCATCCGCTCGTCCATCTCTTCTCCGCTCCCAACCGGCGCCACCCCGCCGCGACCGCATCCCGGCGCAGCCGCCTGCATACGATAAAGGTATCTTGGGGCGGACAGGTGGGCAAGGGCAATTCGGGAAAGTGACCGGAACTGCCACGCCGACTGTTGTGGACGGGGATGAAAATCGTCGATTGGAAATTGGCGGGCAAGCGAGCTGCGGCTGCGGTATAATGGCGGGCAACAGCAGGCGGTTGTCACCGCCGACGGCGAAAGGAATCTAAATGCCTACGTGGCTCGACGGGCTCTTGAAGTTTCTGCTGATCTTCAGCATTGTCGTGTTCGGCCACTTCATCTTTGTGGCCGTTTCGCGCCTCCGGTCAAAGCGCAAGATTCGGTCCGAGAAGCCATCGGAATAATGTAACGGCTCCGGCAAAAACTATCTCAAAAGGATGCCACGGGTCCCGGCGCGCCGGGACCCGCCAGTGCACGAGCAGACACGCTGCCCGTGGCACACGAAACGGGTGATTTGGGATAGTTTCTTAGACGAGGGCATTCGCTTCGGTCGCGCGTCAGCGCGTGTCGGCGAAACCGCTCGTCGTCGCCAGCGCAAGCGCGAGGGCCTCGGCGATTACGGGACGCACCAAGTACACGTGGGCGCCGGCCAATCGGGCGCGGACCTCCAGGTGCCTGTCGCCTGTCGGCCCCGTCGCCACGATGCGCTCCAGCGTCG
>Ga0307380_10001184_pt1 | contig 39142 bp, 29 predicted proteins | sample UN3MG_FD_202239 | JGI IMG/M metagenome (GOLD analysis project Ga0307380, IMG submission 202239) | Soil microbial communities from Risofladan, Vaasa, Finland - UN-3 | ecosystem: Environmental > Terrestrial > Soil > Coastal area > Acid sulfate soil | place: Finland: Risofladan, Vaasa | collected...
CGCTGTTTTTTATCTTAAAGACCTGCGCGGCCGGGTTGCCGCCGGACTCGTAGGCGGAGAAAGAAAGCTCGAATGTGTTCAACCAGATGACCGAGCGCATCAGTTCATCGGTAGACGGCGTTATCGGGTTCTTCTTGCAGGAGAGAGGGCACAGCAAGACCAGAGAAAAAAGGGCTGTTTGGCAGAGCCGTCTGAACAGCAGTATGTTTATTTTCAATTCCGATCCATCCGGATTCCTAATTTAGTCGGGAAAGATCCAGTCAATATGGACGCAAATCTATACTATTTCGACCGTCTTTTCAACCCAATGAACTAATACAAACGTATTGAATATATTTACATTGTCATCGCAATGACACGGGAATTATTACGTTTGTATTAGTTCACCCAATTCGGGGGAAGCCGGGAAGGAAGAAAGGCAAGAAAGAGAAATTGTCTAAAAGAGCAGAATGGGCGAACTAATGATTACCTAATTTTTTTTTGCCGAAACCGGCTCCTGCTGGTCTTTGATCTTCATGATCCCGTAGGTGACGGCTTCGTTCCCGCCGATGACCGCGGCTATGCCCAGAGGAGCAAGGAAGAGGGGAAATATTTTTTTGGCGGGAACCACATAAACGAGGTCGCCGGATTGGGCGTTTTGCTCCAACTTCAGCGTCCCGGTTTGGCCTTTCAAAACCCGTCTGGCCTTGTTGCTGCCGATCATGAGGACGTCGACGTCCTGGTAGAAATTGGTGGATTTTCCCCTCGCATGGATCTTGTCGTTCACCTGCAGCACGCCCTTGACGATCTGGACCTGAGCCAGCCTCGTATTGGGATTGAAGTCGGCGATCGTCCCGATGAGCGCTTCGCCATTCTTCTCCTGCTCCTTGTAAATCTCGCTGATTGCTTCCGCCGCGTCCTTATCATAAGGATCGAGGGCAATGGAGAGCTTGGCAGTTTCGTTCCCTCCGACCTTCAGCCCGACGAAGCTATCGGCGTTAAAATCGCCCTGTTCGGTCACAACCCCATAGGTATACATTCCGCTCTCGATTCCCTCGAGCTTGAAGATCCCATAGCCGTCCGTCTTCGAGCTGATGAACATAGAGCCGCTGGTCAGGTTCTTGAACTTCACAACGGCTCCCTCGAGAGGTGTCGTACCGTCTTTGGCATAGAGAAAGCCGATGACATTGCCCTTGGGAAGGTTGTCTTGGGCCGTCAAGAACTGGGGAGATGAGAAGAGAAACAAGGCAAAAGCGAGACCCGAAAAAAGCACAAACCTTCGATAACCGCCTTTATTCATAGAATCCTCCTTTATAGAGAATTATAAACCCTCAAAACATGTTTGTCAATAAAAATTTTAGTTCCCCGTGGCCCCTTGGTAGAGCTGAAAAATAGAGGCGTTCCTTCCTTACTTCGATGAACCGCGCCGCATGGAAAAAAAGGACCGCCTTGACTTCCTCGGATCAACAGGCGAAGGGAGATACGGAATCTCCCTGTCCTCCAGCACGGCCCGAGCATTATCACTGACCAGAGCCCGGGCGTTTTTACTGCCGATCAGCGGTCCAATACGCTCTACGGCATCCGAAAGAATAGGGGGGAGAAAATCCGTATTGTGGCTGTCGCTGGCGATGAAATGCACAAGATTACACTCCAATAAGCGGCCGGCTGCAGCCGCCGCCGTCCTCCCGTAGACACCCAGAAAACTCCCCCGGTTAGCTTGAGCAAGCGCGCCCATCCGCACGAGATCGTAGAGAAGTTCCGGCTTCTGGGCGAAAACGTCATTTCGTTCCGGATGGGCGATGATCGGGACGATCCCGGCGCTCAACAACTCGAAGAACAGGTTTTGGACGCCCGAATAAACATGATCACGAGGGAATTCGACAAACATGTAAGCGCTTTCATTGATCACCAGATCATTTCGATTGGCGCTGATTTTATCGATCAAATTATGGACAATATGGACCTCGGCTCCGGGCCTTATTTCGACCGCCACCCCATTTTGTTCCAGGACTTGGTTGAAAAATTTTCTTTTTTCTTTTATGAAAGCCATGTCAATTTCTGCGCCCACCCCTCGGAAGAGATGAGGCGTAGCAACGATGGTTTTAATCCCGTCGTTCTTGGCGATCCTGGCCATCTCAAGCGCCTCTTCGAGCGTCTCGGCCCCGTCGTCCACACCGGGAAGGATATGACAGTGGAGGTCGATCATCCGGCAACCCGTTTAGAAAAGCGTCTCCGGGACGATCACGACATCATTCTCCTGGAGCTGAATATCCAGATCTTTTCCCTTGATGATGTTATTGACGTTGACCTTGATTCGGATTTCTTTTCCGGATTCATCAAAGCGTTTGACAATGACATCTCCTTTGTTCGCTCTCTCCGAGAAGCCGCCTGCCTGGGCGATAGCCCGCAGCACGGTGGGAATATTGGATTTTCGCACGGACAGCGCTCCGCCGTTCTTGACCTGTCCGGTAACGTAGATCTGGACCAGCCTGTCCAAGGGAACGCTGATGATATCGTCCGCTTGAAGGGGGACGTCCAAGCTGGCATCGCCTTTGAGGAGCAACTCTTCGACCGGGATTTTCAAAGATGTTTTCGTCCCCTCGGGGAGCTGCCGCATGACAACGATTTCATGCCCGGCATCGGCAGTCAAACCGCCGGCCTGGGAGATGAGCTTGAGCAGCGTCAGCCGGCCCATCAGCTCGTAGGGGCCCGGATTGGGGACGGCCCCGATCAGGAAAACCCGGCGGCTCTGGTATTCGACGATGACCACGGATACCTGAGGATTCTCGAGATACTTCTCGCCCAGTAACTGGATTAGTCTTTTTTCCAGGTCGGATTTCGTCATCCCCTCCACCTGGAGTTCGCCCAGATAGGGCAGGCTGATCTTGCCATCCTCCGAGACTCGGTACTGCCTGTTCAGGTCTTGAAACCCGATGACCGTGAGCTCCAACAGGTCCTTGGGGCCGATCCGGTAATCGACGACCATCTGTTCTTGAGCTTGCAACGATCCAAACGAGACCGCGAGAATGGCGATCGAAACAAAAAACCGATTGAATCTTGTCTTTGTCATTCTGGTCTCCTCGATGATATCACGATCGTATTCTCTGGATTCAGCCGGTAGTTCATCCGGACGAGACAAACGTCTCTATTTATTGGCTTGATATGGAGCACGTTCTTTCCCGGCTTGGCCGCCAGGCTTAATGAGACCGTGTTCTCCACCAGATAGTCTTCATGGACAACCCGGCCATTGAAAAGAATCGTAATCAGGGGGGAAATGGTCGTATCGACCGCTTCAAAATAAAGTTCCAGGGTGATGCCTTTTCCTTCCAGGACCAGGTAATGCTCCAAAGGCTCACCTTTCTTCAATCGCAGGTCCGCGAAATCCGTCTGCGCCGGGGTCAGGATCTTGGCTAATGATTTATTGATCTCTTCGACCTTTCGAACCTCATTCAGCCGATCAGAGTTGCGCCGGATCCTCAAGAGCGTTTCCAGGCTCTCAGGATCGACCTGCAACGCTCTCCGGAAAACGTCGCCAGCATCATAAAGAAAATCCATCTTATCAAAGGAATCCCCGAGTATCTGCAGGAGACGCACATAACCGGCCTTTTTCGCTTCGGGGACGACCAGGAAGCTCCGCTCCAGACGACGTCCGAAGCTGACGATCTCCCGGTAGCGGGCCTGCCTATATTGCAGCAAGAGTTCGAAAGCCAGAAGGTCGAGATCTTCCAGGGATTGGCCGAATTCGATCTCGATGACTCCTCTCTTCCGAAGATAGTCCTCAAGCTCGGCGATGCGGGTGGGTTGATTTTCCAAGGTCAGATAATCCCGCAGCTCGGCCTCGATATCAGCGGGCTTGGCGCCAAGCCCGATGCGGGCTCTGACCACGCCCCATAGCGTGGATTTGAGGAGCCCGGAATATTCGGCCGGACTGACCAGGGTTTCTCCCTGCAAGGATTGGTAAAACCTGATCCCTCTGAGCAACCTGAGGGCCTTGGTCAGGTGATCCAGGGCTGCCCGGGCCTGGTCGCGGGAAAGCATCCCCTCTCCTTTCCGGAATTCGTCTTGAGCCTGTTCAAATTCCAAAGACTCCGCCCGGGAAAGATAGCGGATGCGTTCCTCAAGGGATAGCGACTTCTCTCCCAGAAATTTCGCGTAGTAGCGATAAACCTGCGCGTCTTGAGGTAGAACCCTATCCATCAGCTCATAGTCTTTGACATTCAATTCCCAAATGTGGAATATGGCTCCTGTCTTCTCCCGGTCCTTTTTGTTCATGATCTTTTGCAGCGCACTCAATGCGAACTCGCGCTTCTCCGGCGACAACTTCGGCCAGCGGGAGAGATAAACTTTTCCGACCTCACCATGGATTTGGCTATCATCTCCGGCTAGGGCGGCGGCCTTCTCAAACTCGGCCAGGTAGGCCTCGTCTTCAACCCCGGAGAAAAAGCAGCCATGAAGGAGAGACTGGCCCAGATAATAATGGCTGTAAGGAGATGCCGGATTGATGGTTAGGGAGCGCCTCAGGCTTTGAACGGCGCACTGGAAATGGGATGCTGCGGCGGCCGGGTCTTGGAGATTCTGCACGCCCAGGTCGAACTGAGCTTTGCCGAGTTCGTAGCTCACCAGGTCATTATAGGGATAGAACATATCAGCCCTTTGAAGAAGGATGATCCTGTGCGGCAGAGCGGTTTCTCGCAAGGCTCTGTAATAGAAATGGTAACTTCCATAGAGAGTGATATCGATAACCGCCACAACGCCGAGCCCGAGGACAAGCCCGACCCTCTTCAAAGCATTCATCGTCTCCCCCCGGGCGCAGTCTCTTTCCGATAGAATGCCGTAACCATCGTCAATGGCAGGATCACGGAAAACAGGACCATGTTGGCCGGGATATGCAAGTTGAAATCCGTGAGGCTATGGACCAGGATGGCAACAAGAGAGATGAGCCCGCCGAGGGCTAAACCTTTGACTTCGGGATGACGCCTCGACCGCCAGGCCCGCCAGGAGATAACGATCAGGGATAGGATACCGCCGCAAAGAAGCGCCGACCCAAGGACGCCGAGCTCGGAAAGATATTCAAGATAATCATTGTGGGCATGCTCGATGGAAATGGGGCCTGACCGGCCCTCCAGACGAGGAGCGAGAGCCCCGAACGTCCCCAATCCCGTTCCGAGAAGAGGGTAATCGGAGAACGTGTGGAGCGCATAAGCCCAATACATGGGACGACGTTCATGGAGGAGGTCATCCAGGGCGAATCGTTTCAGAGTCGCGTCGATGCCGAGTCCGAATGAGAGGAGAAGGATGACGATGAATAGCGTCCGCAAGAAAACCCTGATTCCCTTGCGCTGTGGGCCGGACATCTCGAAAAAGAGACTGACCATCCCGAAAAAGAGAAGAAAAACCAAGGCGAGAACGAACACACCGGAACGCGACTTGGAAAAGACGATGGCGATGGCCATGACGACGATTCCCAACCCCAACAGCAGGTTCACGGAAAAGCCCTTCTCCGAAAACCGGAGAGTTTTCTCCCTCCAGGACAGCCTGGAAAATGAGGAGAGGTCGATCCGGGCGATGATCAGGCCGATAGCCAAGGGGATGATCATTTCCAGGTAACCGGAGAGGTGATTTCGGTTGACGAATGTGCCGGTGACCGAATCGAGATTATGGACCTTCCGATAGAACAAGAGCCGCGGACTCTCATTGGAAAGCTCGAACAGACCATATAAGGCCTGGAATACCCCCATTCCCACGAGGATGGTCACCAGCCGGAAGATCTGGCGACGCCGTGTGACCGTACGGAAGACGAGCCAGCCGATGAGAAAAAAGGCCAGGAGCTCTAATCCTCTCTGGAAAGAGTAAGACGGAATGATGGAAAAGCTGGCGAATTTTAGCCCCGCGGGACCGCCGTATGACCACCTATAACCATAGGCGTTCGGGGAGAAGACCTTGACCAGGAAGGCGGGGAGAGGAACGATCTGGATGAGAAGGACAAGGAAAAACCCGCCGAAAAAGATCACCGCCCATCTGGAAGACCGGGACAAAGATTCGTTGATTCGGGGCTTATCTTTCATAAGCAGGTAGGCGCCGGCCATGAGGAGGGCGGCGAGCTCGATCACCAGGACCGACCATTCATTGACCGATGCGGCCGGCAAAGGGCTGAAAATAAGGATCGCCGGAATCCCATAGTCGATGAATCCGGAGCAGATCTTGTCCTTTAAAGAGCGCCCGGGCGCGGGAATCACCTGGGCATTGTTCAGAGGCCGCTTGGGCATAGAATCCACCACGTGTTTAAAGGGAGAACCACTCCGGAAAGATGGTGAACTCTCCCTCACGACCTCTCCGGCGAGACCTCGAACTCTTCCTTCCCATAGGTGGAATAGCCGTAGTATTTCGAATAAAAACTCCCTTCTTTGCTCAGGTCTGCTCCGTTGAAGACAACACCGATGATATTGGCCCGAGCCCGATTCAATTCCTGGATAGCGCTCAGGAACGGCTTGCGCCGGGTTTGCCCGGACCGGACGACGAGGACCGTGCTCTCGGAGACCGAGGAGATGAGGACCGTGTCGCTGACGGCCAGGACGGGCGGGGAATCCAGAAGGACGATATCGAACACCTGCCCGACCTCTTCGATCAGGTCCTTCATCTTGCGGGAGTTCAGCAGCTCAGCGGGATTGGGGGGGATCGGGCCGCTGGGGATCAGCCAGATATTATCGACACAGGTTTTTTCGACGACCTCTTTGAGGGACGCCTTGCCCGTCAGGAAACCGGTCAATCCGTTGACATTCCTGACCTTGAAAATCCGATGCAGGCGCGGCTTCCTCAAATCAGTGTCCACCACCAACACTTTCTCTTCGAGCTGGCCAAATGATACGGCCATGTTAGCGACCGTCGCCGACTTGCCTTCCTGAGTGAGCGGACTGGAGAAAACGATCGTCTTGGGAGGCTTTCCGGCATGAGAAAGGAGGATGGACGTTCGGATCGTCCGGTAGTGCTCGGCAAACGGCAGCTCCGGATGGAAATGATTGACCAACTCGATCTCTTTGATCTCGGGAAGCGTATGCTCTTTCTCGATCCCGTCCGAAGTTCGGGCGTAACGATGCCTCAGGTAAGAACGATAACCCTTTCTCCTCGATAGCCCATCCTGCGGAAGATACGGGACGATTCCGAGGGACGGAAGCTGGGCCAGCCGTTCTACATCCGCCGGTCCTTTGATGGTGTCGTCGAGGTACTCCAGGAGAAAACACAGCCCGACGCCGCCGAACAGCCCGATGAGAAGGCTCATCAGCAGGTTTTTCGTCCTGTCGGGAGAGACCGGCTTGCGGGGGACCTCGGCCTTGTCGATGATGCTGATGTTGGCCGCGCTGAGGCCCTTGAGTTGGGCGGATAGCTGGGTTTCGCTCTGCCTCTCCAGCAGCGAATTGAGGAGCCGCCGCTTGCTCTCAACCTCGCTCCGGATGCTGTTGTAGAGGATGGCGTTGTTCTCCATCTTGGTGACGTCGGCCCGCTGTCTTTCCAGGGTGGACCGGATCGAATATTCCTTCTGGAGGGCGGTCCGATAACGCGCCTCTGCCGCGTCGGCGGCCTTATTGATCTCGTCCTTCAAGCTGTCCAACCTCGCCTTGATCCCAAGCATCTCCGGATGGTCGGCCTTGAGCAGCCGGCTCCTTTCGTCGAATTCGGCGCTGAGGCGCGTGTACTCGGTCTTCAGTCCCGTGATGCCCGGGTCGCTGATGAGCTGGGGAATGGACCCGGCTTCGAGGTTCTTGAGTTCACGCCATTCCGCTTCCGCGTTGATCCGGTCGAGCACCGCCCGGTTGTAACCCTCATTCAGGTCGGAGAAGGATTTGACGGCCATACTTTCCGTCTCGCTCAGGAAGACGATGTCCTTCTCCTGGCTGTATCTCAGGAGCTCTCTTTCTTTGGCCGTCAGATCGCTCCTGAGGTTGTTGATCTGCTCGCTCATCCAGTCGGAGGCCTGCTGGGTCGTCGAGACCCGCTTTTCGCTGGAAAAACTGATGAACTCCTCGGCCAGCGTGTTGACGACCTCGGTGGCCAGGGTCGGTGAGTCAAAGGTGAAACTCAATCCCACCATTTTGGTTTCCTTGATCGGGATGATCTCGAGGCTCGCCAGAATGCCGTTGGCGATTGGAGAATAGGGATTCGCCTGGAACAACGGATTCTCTCCCTCCGGCTTCCTCTTAGCAAAGAGCCATTTCAGCGTGACGGCGTGCTTTAGGCCGGCAAAGAATCCCCGTTTTGACGACGGCTCGCCGCCGAATTCCGGCCGGCTCAGGAGGTTCAATTTTCTGGCCACCCGTTCCGCCAAAGCCCGGCTTTGGAGGAGCTGCATCTGAGTGTTGTACCCCCTGAGATCACGGAAGACCTGGGCCTGGTCCCCAAAGGCCTCGTTGATGCTCAGGATCCGGGAGCTCTCCTCCTCGATGAGCAGCGTTGCTGTGGCTTTGTATTTTGGCGAAACCAGGAAAGAAAAGATCGCGGTGAACACGATCAACGCCCCGGTGAAAGCGGCCAGAAGCCACTTTCTTCGGACGATGACCTGCCAGTAGTCCATAAGGTCGATGTCTTTTAGCCTTTCTCTCTGATCCATTCTGTCACCTCGAAAACGCCATGGTTTTGGCCGCGTTCGGAATAAGCGTTCATAAGCCAGGGACTAAAATTCGTAGGTCAGGAAAGCCCCGACAAAAAATCGATCCCTGGCGACTTGGTAGTAGTTGGATTTCCTCTGCCAAAAGTTGCCGGTCAGACCGACTCCGACATCTCTGATGATCCTGCATACCAGGCTGACGGTATGATAACGGTTCTGATCTCTCCGTTCAAGCTTCTCCACAGCGCCGTCCGCGATTGTGATCGAGAGCAATCCCGGATAATCGCTGCGGCCGGAACGATGATCATAGTCCAGCCTCAAAAAAGAAGCCGGATAAAAAGAGACCCCGGCACCCCACAGGCCCTCGACAAAAAACAGGTTGTCCTGCCAGAACGAGAAATAGCAATCACGCCTGTAGAGAACACGGAACACAAAACGCGAGAGCCGGAGATTGAAGGAGGTGTCCCCGACCAGGCCTGAGAATCCACCCATTCTTTTTTCCCTGGGAACCAATGATTTGTAACCTAAAGTCAAGGCCCCGCGAATCCTCCCTAGCAAGGGAAAACGGAGACCCGAATAGAGCTGAAAAGAATACGAATTTCGGAAATAGGAGAAGGGATGTTGAAAATCATATTCCGCATACCCCCCGTTGAGAAAAAACACGGTATCCGAGTACATCAGATAATAGAATTCCAGGCTGCCCCTGCGCTCCTGGCGGTTCAGACTCCTAGAGAGATAGCTCTCTTCATCAGGGGCATAGATGTCTTCGTACCTAAAATCCCTAACCGAGGCGGAGAAGCCGATGGCCGTCAGCCGGGCCGTCTCGAGAAAAAGACTCCCTTGGTAGCCATTGGATTTTTCGAGCGCCCGCACATCGAATTCACTCGTAGGCCGCCGCCTAGATTTATCGTATTCATAACTTCCACCTAAGATGAGCCGATGAAAAAGACGAACTCTCAGCTCAGGCAGAAGGCTATAATTGAAAGCCCGCTCCTTCTTTTGTGAAGCATAAAACGCGAGCTCGGGGGTCGCAGCTAACGAAAAAACGAGCTTATCCCGGTAATTAAGGTAGACTTTTGTCGGCAGGGAGAAAATCGCGGTGTAATCGGATACCGGGTCCATATCCTGGGACATCTGGTAAATATTGCTGTCGTAACCGATGTCCCTGATTTGAAAAAAGGAGGATATCCGGAAAGGCCCGAACTGCCACCTGGCGTCCCGGTCAATCTCGTCTAAGAGAAAGCTGAAGTGTTGGTAATTTTGCCCCCGCGCCGTCCCTAAAGAGAAAAGTGCGAGGAGACAGAACACTAGGGCCCCCGGAATTCGGTCTGCAGAAAGAGGGGGATAGCGCTCACTCACTCCTTGCCCCCTTCAGCAGGATGTTGTTCAGAGTCCGGGCGAGATAACCCCATTGGGTCCTCCAGGGATGGCGGCGATAGGATTCTATATAGCGTTTTTCGGAGGCCACGATATCCTCAAATTCCTTCGGCATATCGGCATAGTAAGGGGGGATGAGCCCGGGCTTGATCCATTTCCTGATATTTTGGACGGAAGCATCATAGAGGCTGAGATAGTGCTGGCTCAGCGGCCGGACTCCAAACAGTTTGATATCACCCCGAAGCCAGTTATAGATCATCGGCAGCTCGTCCAGCCAGTACTTGCGGAACAAACGGCCCCATTCTGTGACCCGAAAATCGTCCTTGATCTTTCCTCCTTCTTTGAGCTGGTTCTGCTCATAAATATATTCCTGAAGGTATTCAGAGTAGGGATGCATCGTCCGAAACTTGAATATCTGGATGACCTGACCGTTCCAGCCCACCCGCCTCAACCTGATGATCGGGCTGTAAGTAGGGCTCTTATCCAGGGAGGGAGTCTTGGACTTCTGGGCAATAAAGAAAAGGCTGCCGTTGATCTCCCGTTCGGCCAACACCTTGAACCCGCAGAAATACAGCCTGCCCAGAGCTTCCGCCCTGGATATGGACCGGCTCCTCCCCTTGGTGAAGGCAAAATAGACCTTTCTCGTCTGGGGAAGTTTGGGCATCACGCGGTGGACCAGGAAGTAAACGATATAGAACAGCTCCCGGTAATACTCTGGATAGGCCTGGAAGAATCTCTTTTTATGCTGATCCAAGGTTTCCAGCTTACCGACGAAATACCCCCCGTTCAGAAGCTTCCGGTGAATTCCCAGGAAATAGCGGTTGAGCCAGCGGATGCCGTTAGTCTTCTGGAAGTTGATGACCAACTGGAAAGAACGCTCCTGGAGGACGTCGAAGCAAGTCTGTTCCCGGCAGTTCAGCAGGGCGATCTCCGCGCTGTCCAGATTCGAAATGTCTACAGTCTCACGGATGAATTCGAAAAGACCAGGGAAATTGTCGATACAGGTGTCCATCAGGATCTTCATGTGAGAGGGCAAGGGGGACGGGGACCCATTGGGAGTCGTTTTTTTAAGGGGAAGGGCTTCCTGTCCAAAAAAACGGCGCAGGTCTTCAACGGATTCGATATCTTCACTGTGGTTCTTATCGAACTTCAAAAGGAAGTAAAGAGAATACAGCCCGATCTCTAAGACGAGCAGCAGCGACAGCGTGCTGAAGATCTGGAACCGTGAAAAATAAAAAAGCCGGAAGGCAAATATGGCCACCGACACGACCGCGCCCATCAACAGTGCAGTCTTGATGCAGCCCGCTAGGGCAAAGTAAAAACTCCGGAAATTCGTCCGGTCGTATTTCCGGGTGAAAAAAGACAGGGCTATCCAAAAACCAAAAGAAAGAATCAGCAGCTCCGGATAGTAAGGAATCAGCCTGAAGCTGCCTCTCTTCAGCAGGTTCACCAAAAAGAAGGAAACAACGAAGAGCAACAGGTCGCTGAGGAGAAAGAACGGTGAGATGGGGCGCTTCCAGGACATCCGCTGCATTCTCGGAATCGGACGAAAACCCCAGCGCTTCCCGAAGGAGATATGAAAAAGCGTCAACGCCAGCAGCTCAAACACCAACCAGGCCAGGCACGTCCCGAAAACCTGGAATCTTGAAGCCGCTCCCAGGCTGAAGAAGATGATGACGAAACTCAGCCCGTAGGCGAGAAACAGGGCCGATTTGATATAAATAAGGACCGCCCTCTGATAACGGCGGTAGATTTCCAGGCGGTGTTTCTTGGCCAGGAAAAAGATCGGCACCCAAAGGACAAAGATGGCGATCATAATATTTCCATGGGGGCCGGAAACTCGGAACGTCCTTTGTCCCAGATAGTGGACCATGAAGAAGGCCGTGTTGAGCAAAAGAAAATCGATGAGAAACAGCGTTATCGAAAAACCGCGACTATTCTTCATGGTCGTTTCAAATCTCCGGCGCTTGCCTGTCGCCCCCGACAGCGCGCGATCTTTATTATAGCATCTTCGAATTTTTTTAAAATGACCGTCCAGGAATATTTTTCCATCTCCTGTCGGCAGGCGCGGCTCATCGCCTCTCCGAGAGAATGATCCGTCAGCAGGATCTTCATGTGCTTCTTGAGCTGTTCCGGATCCCGGGGTTCCACCAGAAATCCCGTACGCCCATGAGCAATCAGGCTAGGCACTCCCCCGACACGGGTCGCGATGACCGGAAGTCCCGCGGACATCGCCTCCAGGATGACGTTGGGTAGGGACTCGCTCAGCGAAGGAAGGACCAGCAATCTGGCCCTGCCCATATACGCGAACAACTCCTTTTGAGGGAGTTCTCCCAGGAATTCCACCCTGATATTCTCGAATATCCGGAAAAGTCGCTCCTCTTCGGGCCCCCTGCCGATGATCCACAGCTTCTCGTCCAGACCCTCCATGGCCTGGACCAGATACGGAAGGCCTTTCACTTTGTGGAGTCGCCCGACATATAGGACGCCGGCTCTCTCGCTATAGGGGATAGCGGGAGTTTCGATCGGATCGACCCCGTTGGGAATAACCAGGATTTCGGCCAGCCGCCGACGCCCTAGAATGCGTCGGTAAAAAGCCGAACGGATGATCTGATTCTTAATCTCCTGGGACTGGACGATAAAAAGATCGGAACACCTGAGGAGCAGCGGTGTGAAGAAATATCTTCCCAGCAAGAACTTGTATTCCGACTCAGCACGGAGCCAGGTGACCAGGGGGATCTTATAAAGGAATTTAGAGAAGAGTCCCACGACACCCGCAAAGGTCGCTTGATAGCAGACAAGGACATCAAGACGAGGAGCGAATTCTCTGACCCGGGGTAGGAAAGCGATCAGTGGGGTCAGGAAGATCCGCAGCAGTTCAATGTCTCCATACTTTATTTTGATGACTCTGAGATATGAATTCTCGTCCCTTCGGCTGTTTATGCGGGAGCCCGAGAAAACGGTCACTTTATAGCCCTCGCGAGACAATTTTAAGGCGAGTTTCTTGGCCTGGTGTTCGGCCCCTCCCACTTTTTCCGGAGGGTAGCCGCGGATGATCATCCCGATATGCAATTTCAGAGGTTACCCTTCAGCGATGGATTGAATGGCCCGGGAGAACGCCTGGTTGATCCTCTCGATTTGTTCCGGCCCGGAAAGTCTGGCCTGGCTTCTCTTCAGCTTCCGGAGGGCCTTCGGAAAATCGGTAGGATCCGCGAAAACGACGTCTTGATCTCGATCGCCGAAAAGCGACCGGAGTCCGCCGAAGTCCGATGTCAGCACGGGCAGCCCGCACGCCCTGGCCTCGAGGACCGAAAGCGGCAGGGAGACGCACCCGATGTCCTGAACAACGGGGAACACATAAAGATCGGACAACTGATAGACCTCTTCGATCCTCTCCAGGAAATTCTCGATGATGATAATCCCCGCGTCGAGGAGGGTCCGTTTGAGAGTCTCGTCCCGATGAGCAACGGTGGAGGTTGATGAGCTTCCGACGACGATAACCTGGCAATCCCGGGCCTGGAGGGGGATGAGGGCCTCGAGGTTCCTTCCCCAGTTGATATGACCGACGTGAAGAGCGAGGAACTTGTCCTGAGGAAGCCGGTATTTTCGACGAAGTTCATCGCGGCTCCTCGAACTCGGTAAGGGAGCGAATTTCTTCCGGTCCGTGAATAATGGAAAAAACTCAGCGGGGATCCCCGCTTCCTGCATCTCTTTCCGGACGCGGGGAGACGGCGTCATGACCTGATCGGGCTTGAAATATCGAAGCAGCTTCTTCTGCAGCCGGTTCATGTCTTTCGGCTGGAGGATGATCATGACAGCTTTCGCCCCCGGACAATGCCGCTTCAACATCCACATCCGAAGGAAACCGGCGAATGTCCCCGCCCATCTCGGGATATAGAGAGTGATGTCGGGGGCAAAATCTCTCATCATCCGCCGGAGCCTGGGGCTGAGCAGCAGTCTGTTGAGTCTTCTGAATTCAACTATCTTCTCGAGCGACGGGTCGGCCGAACGGCAGGCGCACATGACGGCTGCATTTTCCCCCAGTGCTTTGATGACCTGGACCGCGGCGCTCTTGATTCCCTCATCAAAAGGGCCGGCCAAGTCCTCTGAGAAGAAAAAGACCTTCGGGATCTTCATCAATACCATAAAGACACAAGACGATAGCGGTCATACTTTTCTGGATATTTCTGGAAAAATGCCGTGAGGGAGCGGTGAATGACCTCCCCTCCGGCCTGCTCAAACGGCTTCGAATTATCAATCACGATGAAGCCTGACTCCTGCACTGCCTTTTCGTACAAGGAGTAACTCTTCTGCAGATCCACGGGATTCTCGTCGCACCCTCGCAGTTGAATGGCGTCCGGATGAACATCCAAATAGAATACAAGATCGGGACTCGGGACGAGGAGTTTCAACAGCCTGTAATAAGGCCGGTTGAAATTCGATGTCCCATGAGTGGCTTCCAAGTCGACCAAAAAATCCACGATGAAGCGGTCGGCGATAACCACGACGCCGAAGATAAGTGGAAGCGTAATCCTGAAAAAGGTAAGCAGGACAAGATCCAAGCCGTTGGTCAACATCCACAGGGTCATCTTCATCCGGCTCTTCAGCCGCCGTTTGTCCTCGACATCCACGCGCCGATGAGCCTGCGGCTGGACGAATCCGGCCTTCCTCATGATCCGGAGCAACCGTTGAGTCAGAGGCAAAGACCCGGCCCTGCTCCAAACGGTCCGAGCCTTGATCCCGGAGGTGCGAAATGCCTTCCGCAGCGCCTCGCTGTGGCGGGTCTTCCCGGACCCGTCCGCTCCGCAAAAGGCGATGAACATCCTGGGGTGGGGATTGAAGCCCCATTTCTGATGGATCAAACCGTCCAGCAGATACCAGACCACCAGGGAGCTTCTTTCCCATCGCGAGCCGAAGGAACGATCGGTGATGACCCTCAAAGACGTGTGGTACCTTGTCCACAGATGGGGAATGGCAAAGGGCATCTTCACTGAACCGAAAGAGAACATTCGCCGCAAAACGGACCTGATCCAGCGCTTTTCTCTGACAAACGCTTCCGCCCGTTCTACGATCGTTGCAGGAAACAGAGGCCCGCCGAAAAGTCGAAGGTGAAGATTCTCGTAGATCAAAAATCCCGTCCACAGGGCATGAGCCCAATGCATCTCCTCCGCCGTGCGAACCACATAGGGCCAATCGATTTCGTTTTGTAGACAATTTTTCAGAGACCACACCTCGGTCATTCTGATCAAATGGTCTTCCAAAAAACTATGAGCGATCTGGATGAGGATGACATCTTCAGGGCAGGGATAGCGGACGTGCTCGTCCTCAGCGGAGACGCGGGAGTGGGTCCATAAATGCTCATTATCCTCGAAGGGAACACCCCAACAGACTCTTTCATGCAGATGGATCGGCGCCCATTCGGCCTCCCCTTCGAATTTACGAAAAAGCTTTTTATGGGCTTCCTGGACGTTCCGGAGTTCGTTATACCCCAATTCAACCAGGATCTCTCCGGCCCGGGAAAAATCTGTCTCCCGGACCAGGACATCAAGATTATCACTCATGTAGGGAAACCCTCCAACCGACTTATGAAGAAGGCATTCGATACCAAACCGTTGCCACTCGTTCTTGATTTTGATGAAGGAGTCCCGCCATTTTTGATGCTTGGAGGACTCGGTGACGACCGCTCTTTCTATGGCCTCCCTTGACGGATTGTTGTCGAAATATCGACCGCAACTCCGCCTGGAAAGTTCCAGGATCGAAATCTTATTGCGGCGACAGAAATCGATGGCCTTCTCGGCCTCCCTCGGACTGAGAGAAAAGGACTCGGACAGATGGCCCCTCAAGAGGCTGATGCAGACCTCTTGAGGGCGCTCAGGGTGGGCTATTTTCTGGCCTTTCTCAAAAGACATTGATAAACCCGCAGTGTTTCTTCCCCTATGCGGTCCTGGCCGTAGTTGAGGACCTTTTCTCTCGCCTCGAGAGTCTTCTGCCCTCGCCAAACGGCCAAGATCTTATCGGCAAGATCAGCGGCCGTTCCGTCCGCGATGAAACAGCCTTCGATCCCTTCGATGATCTGCTTGACGTCACCGACGTCAACGGCCACTACCGGTCGGTTGCAGGCCAACGCCTCTTTGATGACCGACGGACTTCCTTCGTACAAGGAGCAGAGGACCAGGACATCCGCGCAGTTCATTAATTCCGGGATCCTCTCATTATCTATCTCGCCGAGGAGAAGGACCTTCTCCAATTTCAGCTCACTGATTCGGCGCTTCAGGGCCGCTTCTTCTCTCCCTTTTCCAACCAGCACCAGCTTGACGTCCGTCGATTCCTCCCTGAGGATGGCGAAAGCCTCCAGCAACAGGAGCAGGTTTTTCTCCTTCTCCAGCCTTCCCACGAACAGGACAATCTTATCCTGCCGGCCGAAATCATATTTCTCCCTGAGCTCCTCCCTGTCCATCGGCTTGAATTTATCCAGACCGATCCCGGTGGGAATGACGGACATTTTCTCCCCCACCCCTGGATACTTTCGCAAATAATGATTCCTTGTGTTCTTGTCCACGGCAATCAGCCAGTGCGCATGGCGAAAAGCCAGCCGCTGCAAACGTCCATAAATCCAACCGAGAAAAACGCCCTTCTTGTCAAGGACGGCCAGGTCGTGGGCGCCGTGAAGGGTACAGACCAAAAGGAAATCCTTTTTCCGGAGGATGAACGGGACCAGCATATCGGGCCTCTGGGCGTGGACGATAGACGGCTGGGCCGCCTTGAGCCGGAAGACCACTTTCCACAAGGCCCGAAGATATCTCGCATTGGAAACGGCCTCCTTGCCCACGACCGGGATAAAATCGGAAAAGGGACGTCTCCCCTCCGGAAGGGGTTCTCCCGTCCCCAGCAGAACCGTGCGGAATCCCTTTTTCTGGAGATGTTGAGACAGCATCATCAGATAGGACATGATCCCCCCCGAAGAATTGCGGCGGGGATTTTCGTTTTCCACAAAATAGACGGTCACCGTCTCGACTCCCGGAAATCATTGACATGGCGGATGATCACTTGGGTGACGTCCTCCCAGTCGTGTTCGATTTTAGCCCCCATCATCCGCCCAATCCGGTCTCTCCGGCGGCGGTCGGAGAGTTGGGAAATCCTTTTCGTGACATCATCTTCAGTGTCTTCCTTGAAAAGGCAACCGATCTCCATGAGTTCTCTATTTACCTGCATTTCTCTTCCCCCGGTATAAATCGTGGGCGTTCCCAGGAGACATGCTTCTCGGGCCATCGAGTCCCCGGAGGAGATGCAAAATAAAGCGAATTTCATCAACGAAAAGATATCCTCAACAGGCTCTTCCAGAATGATACAATCGTCCTGGAATTGCCCCCGTTCAGTCTTGTCTTCAAGCGAGAGCAATATTTTTAATCCCAGAGCCCTGATCTTTTTAATCACAGATATGCTCAGGCTTTCCCCTTTCTTGTAGTTCAGACTCACCCGGGCGATTTTGCGTATGAAAACATATTCATCCGGCCTGAGACCATAGCTGTCCAGTTTCTCGGCCCGAGGCGAAAAGTGGCGGGGGTGTAGATAGGAGAGCTCTTTCAACCCTCTATAGTGATAGATGTTCTTTCTTTTGACCTTTATACAGGAAGGCATGATATGCCGAGTCGCGAATAGATTGGCGTGCCAGAAAGTGAGTTTGTATTCAGGGTCATCCTCAAACGCCAGGTGGGGGATGCCCATGATCCAGGCGGAAATCGCGTTGGTCGACGATCCTATAGAGAGATCGATTTTGTTCCTCCGGAAGAAAGATAAAAAAAGCCAATCCCGATAGAGTTGCCCGAAGAGTTTCTTGAAAAAAGAAGAAGGATGATACTTTCCGATCCTTATAGGAGAGAAATCTCCCAGCTCAGTCTCGACCACTTTCTCCAGGATTCCTCTCGGCCTGTAGGTGACGAAAATATGATGCCCGTCTTCGGCCAGCTGGATGGCCGCTTTCTTGAGGACGTTGACGTCCACAGGATGATTTACATCAAAAAGAATGTTCAAAAGGTACCCCGCGGGCCTAACGACGCAAGCGCGAAAGGAGGCTCTTGCCCAGGTTTTTTAGGTTTTGCCAGAATAATTCTTTTACCCAGGGAACCGGCCGGTCATCCCAACGGTGAGGATGGGTATTGATCATCAAACGAGGGGGAAGCATCTCCCCGCTTAGGGCACGGATGAGATCTGCGGTCGTTTTTGAGCTTGATTGAATTCCCGTCTTGACCCTATCTCGGATATTGGCTCGGTGGCCGTCCCACCGCCGGCCCGTATCAGTGAGATAAAAAACTTCTTCGAAATTCAGGTCGAAGTAGGGCTCGAACTTGATGCCTAGATCGCGGTAATCATAGGACTCCCACAGCGTCTTGTTGTCCCATCGTGAAAGGGGCGCGCCGTGCATACAGGCGGTCTTCACTGGAGCGAGCCGGCGCAGCGCCGACAGCTCCTTTTGGAACAAGCCAATCGCCCGCGTCCGGTCGCCGGCTGCCTTGGACAGGGTCTCGTAATGGTAGCCGACCTCGTGATTCAAAAGAAGAATCCGGGAAATGACGTCCTCTTCAAAACGGCCATTCCAGGCACGAAAATAATAGATGGACTTCAACCCAAGGCGGTTCTCCAGTTCCGCGAACCTCAAGGTGACCGGACTCGGCTTATCAACGTCGTGGCGGAGAATGACAGCCCGGAGGCCCTTCGGCGAAAGATCGGATCCCGACGGCTCATAGGGGATCCAGCTCCGGTAGCCGTTTTGGATTAGGGCGGTCAGCAATCCTTCATATTCGCTCAGTGTAAAATCTCTAAGGAACATCGGGAACCCTGAAAGGAGCGATCCGCCGGAGCTTTGACTTTATTTTCTTCATTATGTTATAAATTCTGACCGGTCAACACGATCCGATTAAGAGGTCCCTAAAGGAAAATTGCACTTGGACACAGAGCGAGACCTGCAACAATCCATCAAGACCATCGCCAGGGGCGCGGGCATCACCTTCACCGGCATCGTTTTGGGGAATGTCCTGGGCACTCTCAACCAGGTGCTCCTGGGACGATTCCTCGGAGTCAGCGATTACGGGCATTTCAACCTCGCCCTGTCCATCATCAACGTCGCCCAGGTCCTCTCCATTCTGGGCATCTCGGGAGGAGTCTCGCGGTTCATTCCGTTTCACATGAAAAAAGGCGAACAGGACATGGTCAAAAGCACCATCCGGTTCAGCCTGAGGTTCGTCTTTATCAGCAGTGTGACAATCGGAATTCTCCTCTACCTTCTCGCCGGTCCGATTTCCGTCAAGATCTTCCATGACCAGAGTTTTTATCCAGTCCTCCGGGTTTTTATGCTGGGGCTCCCCATTGTCGTCCTGGCCAGTGTTCTCATCGCCGTCATTCGGGCCTTTAAAGCCATGGCGCATCGCCTGATGATCTATGATATCGGGATGAAGGTCGTCCGCGCGGCGATCTTTGTCCCCGCGATCTTCCTCGGCTATGTTTTCGGGGGGGCGATCGTCGCCTATTTCGGAGCCATGTTGTTTACCCTGGCGGCCTCCTGGTTCGTTATCCGAAAAAAGCTCTTTCCCAAATATTCAGAATATCCGAACGTCCCTGTGGCCAAAAAGCTGCTCTCTTTTTCCTGGCCGCTCGGCTTGACGGGAGCGACGAGCCTGGCCGCAACACGCTCGGACATCATCTTGTTGGGATATTTCCTGACCTCCAAGGATATCGGCATCTTCACACCGGCCGTGGTCATCGCCCAGATGCTCTCCTATATCAGCCGGTCCTTTGAGCTCATTTTCCTCCCCGTCGTTTCGGAGTTCTTCGCCCGAGAGAACAAGGCCCAGCTTTCGCTCATTTTCAAATCCGTGTCCAAATGGTTGTTTATCATCCTGCTCTTAGCCCTACTTTTCATCGTGGTCTTTCCAAAAGAAACGATTTTGCTTCTCTATGGAAAAGAATATGCGGACGGATGGCGGGCGCTTCTGGTCCTGGCCCTCGGCTTTTCCATCGGGACCGCCGTCAGTCTCTCCGGGAACATCCTGGTCGCCGCGGGACATACCAAGCTGAGTCTCGCCTCGGAGATCGTCGGAGCGGTCGGCAGCCTGAGCCTCAACTTCATTCTGATCCCCATCTATGGAATCGTCGGAGCAGCCGTGGCGGCGGGCGCTTCGTTTGCCCTCCGCGGCCTCGCCGCCCTGATTTTCACATACCGGACTGAAAAAATTCATCCTTTTAGCAGAGATTTTCTCAAAGCGCTCCTAGCCGGACTGATCAGTCTGGGGATCATCTTCGGGTTGAAAACATACTTGACCGGCTCGGTCCCCATGCTGGCCCTGATGGTCGGATTGGGTCTCTTACTGTTTCTCATCTACGGAGGATTGTTGTTGCTCAGTCGCGTCTTTGACGAAACAGACAGATTCGTCCTTGACGCCGTCGAGAAGAAGACCGGTATCAAACTCCGTTTCTTGCGACGATTCATTTAGGGCGCCGTTCGGTCAAAAGGAATCCCTGATCATGGAGGCCCGTTTGCTGGCGCCGAGGACGACCCGGCTGAAAAAGGCTCTGGGCTGTTTTCCCTGGAACAAGTAAAGGCTCAAGATGAACAGCGGGCCGCTGAGGTATACGGCTCGGCGCTTCCGGCCCGTCCCTGGACTCCCATATAAAGACGCTCCGATCCTCTCCAGACGGATATGGCCTCCGGCGGGTTTTCCGGGAAGGGGCCGAATCCTCGCCTCCCGGCTCGTATAGGTCGAGCCCTCATATCCTTCTTCGTTGGCGATCCGAAGTGCGGCTGGACTGATCCCCCCTCCCGGCCAACACAGGAACTTGACCGGTTTGTTCACCCTTTGTTCGATGAGTTCCTTCGATCTTCTCAACTCGAACCGGATCCTGGCTTCGTGCTCCTCGTGCGTTTCATAGCGTTCCTGGAGCGCATGTTGCGCCTTGTACTCATCGACTCTCGCGAATAGCGCGTCCCTCCAGGCCCCCTTGAAAAAGGCCTCTCCTCCTCGGCTCTTGACCTCATCGACCAGGAATCGGCCCAGGCCGGGGTCTGGAAAAAACTTCCTGGTCTCCAGCGCTTTTCCATGTTCATACACGGGGGCGCCCCAGTCGACCAACACGTTCCTGTCTTTCTGGAGAAAAGGCTTTTCCTCAGGATGGCTGTTCCAGGTCATCCAGAAGTAATTGTCTCCGGGATGCCGGAAGTCGATAATCCGGCCCGTCCGGGGATACCATGTATGGGTCAGGGCATGGGATTGGATATTCGCACTTCCGTCCGCCGCCATGGCCGTCAATTCCTTCCAGGACATGTAGCCCTGCGTCGGAAGCTCGGTCAGGCTGATTCGCCCGTTCCAAACATCTTCGAGTGTCGGCCGGATAACCTCCCTCGAGTCGACGAATTCGGGGCAGACGAAAAGGGTGGCATTGAATCCAAATTTCCTAAGCAGAGGATAGACAAAAGTCCAGTTGTCGAGGTAGCCGTCATCAAAAGTCAAGGCGACCTCCTGCCCGTTCATCATCAGGCCATGGCTTGCCTTTTCTCGCAACTGAGTCAGGGTCAGAGTCCGGAAGGACTTCTTTTTGAGCCATTTCAACTGGCTCTCGAAGATCTCGAAAGGACAGGTCAACTGATTCCACGCCCAGTCTTTGTCCACAACTCCAACGCTATGGTACATAATGATGGGCAGCGGTTTGTTGGACAATTCAGTGAGTCCGTGCGATCTTCTCATAAAGCCGGAGGTGAGCGTCGACCACGTCTTTAAAGCAGAGGGCTGAATCATGGGTGAGCCTGGCAGAGCGCCCCAGCTTCTCCCCGAGACCTTGGTTGCTCAAAAGGGCCCTCAGTTTTTCTTCAAGCCCTCGGATCTCCCCCTTTTTAAAAAGCAGGCCGTTTTGCCCGTCTTGGATGAAAAGGCGGATGCTCTCGATATCCGACCCGACGATGGACAGCCCATTGAACATGGCCTCCATTAGAGAAAGGGGGGCCCCCTCCATAAGAGAAGGGATAACATATATGTCCGCCAGCCGGTACATCTCCGGAACTTGGTCGTGAGGAACATTCCCGAGGAATCTCACCCACCGGTCAAAACGTCTTTGCTTGACATCAACTTCGAGCGCTTCACGCATCGGGCCGTTCCCGACGACCAAGAGCCGCGCGCGGCGTTTCTCGATCAGTTCCGGGCCCAGCCCGAAAAACGCCTGGAGGAGAAGATCGCTCCCTTTGATTTTTTTGATCGATCCCAAGGTCATAATCACTTGATCTTCTTCGCGATAACCATAAGCCTTCCTGAGGTCGGATTTGGAGCGGCGGGCGGCTTCAAACGGGAGGCGAGGCGGTATGACCCGGATCTTGCGGCCGCTTCTTTTCTCGTATTCCTCCTGGATGGGCCGGGATATGGCAATGATCTCCTCGGCCTCGCGGAAAAGCAGCCAATGAGGCAGTCGCGGCCTCCAGGGGATCATTCCGCCTCCATGCAAGACCAGAACATAGGGAATGCCGAAGAGACGCCGGAATACAGGCAGATAAATACCGTGCAGCCAACTTCGGCTCGTATAGGGAACATGGATGAGATTGATTTCTTTCCTCAACGAAAAGATATTTCGGACGTGTTCAAAAAACAGAGACGGCTTCTGGAAAACACAGATTTGCGGGTTGACCTTGATCAACTTGACATGGGGATTCTTGAAATCCGCCTCGCAGGCGGTCAGCACCGAAACCTGGTGGTCCTGGCCCAGGGCCTGGATGAGATGGAAGTTGAACAGCTCAACGCCACCGATTGCGCAGGGATAGAGATGAGTGGAAATGAAAAGAATTCGCATCGGTCAGTCCAGGGATCGGACGATCCGCTTGACCCGATTATCTCGATTAAAGAAAGGGAGACACTTTAGAGATGACGTAGTGGTATTTTCCGGATTCCGTTTGTGGAATATCGTCCACCAGTAGAAGCCTGATATCCATTCTCTCCCCGCAGCTAGAACGGGCATTTTTTAACAGCTTCTGCTTCTCCGCTTCCGAGAAAGAAGGCTCCCGGACCACCTTGATGACAAGCTCCCCAGCCTCTTCCTGGAGAATCTGGAACTGTTTGATCCCTCTTACCCCGGAGACTAACCAGAACGTCCCTATCAGGCGATTCCCGTTGGCCCCAATGATAACATCCCACACTCGGCCTTCGACATGAGCAAGCAAGGGGAGACCTCTTCCACAGCTGCAAACTCTGTCCGTAGCCGCAGCCAGATCGCCGATATCGTAGCGGAGAAACGGGAAGGCGAAGTTGTCAAGGTCCGTGACCACGATCTTCCCGATTTTGCCTGGGGGGCAGGGACGATCGTTCTCGTCGAGGACTTCGACGAGGACATGCTCGGCGAAGATATGGAGTCCGTCCTGTTTCTCGCATTCCTGGGCAATACCGCTCACCTCTCGAGAACCGTAGCGGTTGAAGACCTGGCAATGAAAGACGGATTCGATCAGCTTTTTCTGATGGGGAGAAAGCGTTTCGGCCGTCGAAATCACCCCCCGAGGCTGATGAATTCTCAGTTGGTAGTCCTTGACGAATTTCGCGAATAAGGAAAGGGCCGAAGCATACCCTTCGATAAGCCACGGCTTGAACCGATTGATCCTATACCGGTAGTCAATCATATTCTCTTTGCTCATACCATAGGAGGACAAGAACAGCTTCCGGTGCAGGATCTTGTACTTGATTTTCCCGTAGAAGCGCGCCGTCCGATCGTCATGGGAAGCCCCCCACAGCGTCACCTGCCGCTGCCCTATCTCCCAGCCCGTCCACCGATTGGCCCTGAGACCGAGGGCGTTGGTTAAATCGGCTGCTTTCCTATCGCTAAAGAAATCGAGAGTGACTCCGGTTGAGCCGCTCGTGGAATTCTCCAGGGCATCTCTCCGGCCCACGTTCCTGGCCAGGATTTTGGATGCGTTCTCTCTGATCTTGGTCTTGTTCAATAGTGGAAGCCGTGCATAGTCGGCAAAGCTGCGGATTTCCTCGGGGACAAGGCCCATCTCTTTGAAGATGCTCTTGTAGTACGGGCAATGGCGATAAGCATGGGCAAGGAGCGTCTGAAGCTTTTCGAGCTGGATCTCACCTATCTGTTCAAGGGAAAGCCACTGGGTTTTCTCCAGGTGCCGGAGGGCGGCCATTCTCTTCGGCCGAACGACCTCAAGGGTCATTTTCGAAAAAGACGGCATGACTGCGGACCTCCGCTATCCCGCCCTTTCTTCAGGGGTGGACAATTCCGCCCGGCAAAGATTTCTCAGGGTCACGATCAAGCCGAGGATGACGATAAAAAGGAAGAGGTGGTGGATACTGATCGTCAGCCCGCCGATGAGGAAGGCGATGAGGCTGATCAGTAGCATTCGGGGGAGACGGGACATCTCCGGAGCATTTTCGCTCAAGAAGCGCTGCGCCCTTTTCAATTCCATGAAGGCATAATAAAGGATGCCCAAGAACACGAAGAGCGCCGGCAGGCCCGCCTCCACGGCGACCTGAAGCGCTGTATTGTGGACGCTGTATCCCAGTCTCCCCAGCCCAAGGCCGAGAATCGGATGACTGACAATGACCGCTACACCCCGGGCGACATGAGACAGTTTTAGCCTCAGACCGGATTGCGCTTCCAAGGATGTGATCGTCGTTATCCGGGTCCAATAGGAACCCGGGACTATCAGGATGATCAGGATGATAATCAAGAGCAAAGCCAGGATCTGGGGTGATCTTTTCCGTTCGTAGAACAGTAAAACCAGGACCACAGACAGACCGACAAATCCGTTCCGCGAGAACGTCAGGATGACTGTGAACACCGATAATAAAAGCCCTGCCGCTGCCAGGAAGCGCCATAAGCCGGACTGCGGCAAGAACAGCAAAAAATAAATGAGGGGCATGATCATTAGCACAGAAACGGCCAAAGCATTGACATCGATGAGTCTTTCCAAATAGCCCTGTTCGATCGATGTCCGCAGGTAAAGGGCTTCGGCCCCGAATCTTAAGACGTGGAAGGCGGCGGCTCCAAACCAAAACAGGCTCAAGAGAAGAAGCGACCTGAGCATGGGCAAGAGCTTTTCCCAGGAATCGACAAAAACAATAAAGCATACGAACAGAAAGAGGAGCAGGATGAACTGTTTGAGTGGCCCCCCCTCCTCCCCCGGAGAGGGGCTGCTTCTCCAGATGGCAACGGCGATATAGATTCCAAGATACAAAGAGACGAGGGTCGGCAAAGCTCCTTTGAAGCCAGGCCAACTTCTCGTCAGAAAGAACCGAGAAGCCAAGGCGATGAAAAGACACATCTCGGCCAGTATCGACAAGCTCAAGAACTCTCCGTAGGAAGGCGCCAAGCTCTTTAGTTGGGTAAGGTGGTAGAGGGTGAATACCGCCAGGCCAGCGACAGGAGACCTCAGAGTGAGCAAAAGAAACGGGATGATCAACAATAAGACGGAGGGAAAACGGATAAGCGATCCCAAACCGCCCGAGAAGATGAGCGCGGACAACACCATGAAGTAGAGGGAATAAGCCACTGGGATCCAGGCCTTATTTCGAGGCATTCCGTGGAGAATCGCCGTGTTCTCGCCCAGCACAGGCTCCCTCATTCCCGGAAATCAGAAAGGTAACGATATCGACGCCAATGGAGAAAGCGCCTGAAATGGAGACGGTCGACTGGCCGGTATCCCAGTTTGTCCACCACTTTAAGAGAGGAGGCATTGTTCATTTCGACGATCGCCAGAACCCGCCGGAAAGACCTGGCCTGGAGCCACTTCAACAGATGGAGATGGAGGGCCGTCTGGACTCCCAGGCCTCGATGTCGCGGCCAGGTGAAATTGTCGTCGACATAGGCGTCACCGGGTTCCAGTCGGATTTCCAGGTTGTCTATTTCGAACCTCACCTGATCGGTCGCCCAGGCGTAGGCGGCCACTTCGTCACCGATCCAGGCTACCATACAAGTGCGCCCCAGGGCCAGCCGCCGCGCGAAATAATCCGCCTCGGACGGCGGGACGAAGCTCCTCAGGCGATCGATCGTCTCCGGGCCGGCTACGGAGAACTTCACCGGGACGCGGGCTTCGCGCTCGGGCAGAGGGCCTTCCAGCGAGCGCGCCAGGACCAGGTATTCGATCCGCCAGCAGACCAGCGCGGGAAGTGCCCGGCCCAACCAGGCCGCAGCGGAACTCCAACCCCGCTTTTCGACGTGAAACCGGAAATCCCCGGCCAGCCCCCTCAGCTTGGTCAGCACGCTACTCATGTTTTTCCCGTCCGGAACCGCGCATCCGCCGATAGAAGCGATAGGCCGTGTCGGCCAGCCTCAGCCGTCCCGGCTGATGGACGCAGACGTGCCGGCCGAAAGAAACCAGGCCCCCGCCGAATTTGGCCTTGAAATCACGGACTCCGTATTTTTCCTGAGGCCGGCCGGCTCCGCCGAAATCGTAGAGCTGGTAGCCGTTCCGCGATCCCCATTCCAGAATATGCCAGGTCAATAGTTCATTACTCAAGTAGGAGCGATAGGCTCGATCCATCATCCCATACCAACCACACATCGAGTGTTTATACAACAACTCAATCGAAACGGCCACCGGATCTTCATGGACAAAGGCCAGGAAGAACTTCACCATTCCCGCCGGGAAGAGGACATCGAAGGCGGCTTCAAAAAGGCTCCGGTCTGCCAGCGGCACCTGAGCAACCCTGTAGGTCTTCCTCAAAATCTTATACCCTTTAACAAGTTCGGTTTTGTCCTTGATCTCTCGAATCCGCACCGCGCCTTTGTTCAGAGCCCGGCGGATGTTCTTGCGCGTCCTCGGTCCAATGCTTTTGAAGATCTCCTCCGCAGGGCGCTGGAAACCGATCTGATAGTTCAAATGCTCCTCATAAACAAATCCTTGCTCAGAAAGCAAAGAAGAAATTGTTCCCGTGCTGGAATGGTTTCTCAACTCCGTGAACAAGTTTTTTTCCTTGATTCATCCCGATATTCTCCCATTAGAATTTCCAGGCCGCTTATTCCTTCAGCCGAAGGCTCCCAGAGAACGCTCCCGAAGGAAACGTCGCGGGCCATCCATTTTCCCATGATCCCGTCCATGGTTCTGATCCGGACGGGCAAAAAAAGAGCCAACACACGCTCCTCCGTGACCGCTGCCCAAATAGCGGGCTGATATCCGCGGACGCGCGAATATGCCTGGAACATCTCGGGAGAATGAAAGACATTGGCCTGAGGATGAGCATTGACGAACTCTCGCCAGCAGGAGAATATGAGGTCTCGAACAACCCGGAAAGACATGTTCAAAAGGCGGATCTGGAACTGGCGCGACTATCCTCGTTGTCTTTTGCCTATGGAGGAAAACCAAGATATTGCCGGCTCCATTTCTCGAATGTGCGATTGAATCGATAGCCCGTGTTCAGATTAAACACAAAGTTATCGAATCGGGAGGGGATGCCGACACGGGGAAGGATGAAAGGGTTCAATTTCTCATTGATTTCTCCGCCAACACTTGTGAATCCCATCTCGTAGCGGCTGTTCGCCACGGATAGGATGGCATTGCCATCCAGATTGCTGCTCCCTCCCTCGGGATAGGCAAAATACGGACACTGTCCGAGTTTTTCTTCAATCATTTGTTTGCTGGTCGAAATCTGATAATCCATCTCTGACAGGGCCTGTTTTGAGTGCAGGATAAAATGATCATGACAATGGGATCCGATCGCTACGCCATTTTCTGCCAGTTGCCGGACATCCTCCCAGCTCAAAGGTTCGTCGGAATGGAACCGGCCATTAATCTCCGCCCATCTCTCGGCACGGATAGACGCTCTCACGTCACTGATGATCCGGTTCACAACGGCTTGTGATGACTGCTTGAGCAATCTTTCCAGATAGACTTTGGCTGCGATTTTTTTCTCCTGAGTGCTGATGTCAAAACTCAAATTCATGCTCTTGATATGGATGTCTCTGTGCTCGCTGCAAAAGAGAGCCGCCCTCAGAAAATATGTTGGGAAGCGGAGTCCTTCGTCGATATGACGCGTGCTTATAAATATCGAGAACGGAATCTCTAAAGAGCTTAAGAAAGGCCAGACAATACTGCGATTGTTCTTGTATCCATCGTCAAATGTGATCAGGACGCTCAAGGGGTCAAGCCGATAGCCATTTTTAAGGCAATCCAGGAGATAAGGAAGGGAAATGATATCGAAATTCTTACGCAGATAGTCAATGTGCCTCTCGAAGAGCTCTAACGGAAGATGAATCTCCTGGACCTGAGAATCAGTGATCTCAGGCTCTACGCCATGGTAATAGAGAACCACGGCCCCGGTCCTGAATTTCCTGGCCAGGCGATTGAAGCCCGTCCATCGAAAGGATTGAGCAACGCGCTCCCGGGACCATTTTTTGACAGAATAGGTTGGGCGCTTGGATAAGGAAACCGTCATTTTTTCGGCAATAAAACTTCCGCTGTTTTCAGGCGAAAAATGGGCCAAATTAGGACCATTTCATTTCATTTCGGCAACTTTAAGGGCCTCTTTCCGGTATCTCCTCCCGCAGTGGCCGCATTCGGCCGTTTCCCTGGAATCCTGGGAGGCCGACAGGTTCAACCGGACGCCGCAATAACACATCCAGCCGTGGATGCGGGCGGGGACTCCATAGACCAGGGCATAGTCAGGGATATCCTTGTTGACGAGCGCCCCGGCCCCTACGAAGGCATACCGGCCGATCGTGTGTCCGCAGAGGATGGTCGAGTTGGCCCCCATCGTGGCTCCTTTCTTGACAAGAGTCCTTCGGTATTCGTCCTTACGGGACCAATGGCTGCGGGGATTCGTGACGTTGGTGAAGACCATCGAGGGACCGCAGAAGACGTCGTCTTCGAGCGTCACGCCTTCATAGATGGAGACGTTATTTTGGATCTTAACATTATCCCCGATCATAACCTTGGGGCCAACCATGACGTTCTGGCCGAGGCTGCAGTTCTTGCCGACCGTCGTGTTTCTGAGGACGTGCGAAAAATGCCAGATTTTCGTCCCCTCCCCGATCTCCACCTGGTCATCGATGACGGCCGTATCATGGACGAAATAATACCTTTTTTTCTCCACCAATGACTTGATCCTGCCGTTCTGCTTCAGGGATTCTTGGCAGGCTTCAAGGATCTGGAGGACGCGGAGGCCGTTGTATCCATCCGTTTTGGGCGTTTTGCGGTTGACGACGCAGTCGATAAAGTGTTCGCACTCCAGCCGGAGAGGCTCCTGCCCTTCGACGTCCAAGAGCTGGGCATCCTCCGGCCGGGGCACCGGAATCCGGTCGATCCAGTCGATCTTGTGGCTGTAAATATACAGTTTCCCCTTGGTGTTGATGTTGTCGAACATGACCATTTTCCGGCCGCCGATGACGACCAGCTTCTGCTCTTTATAAGGATGGAGCCAAGAGACAAATATATGGGCTTTAACTCCGCTGGGAAAGGCCATCGTCGTCACCGTGACATCGGCGATGTTCGGCTCAAGGTAGTTCGCCCCGTGGGCCGATATCTCCACCGGCATCTCGCCCAGCAGGTTCAAGACGACGGAGATGTCATGAGGGGCGAAGCTCCAGAGGATATTCTCTTCCGTCCGGAATTTTCCCAGGTTGAGTCGGTTCGAGTAGATGTACTTGATGTTTCCGAGCTCGCCCTTATCAACGATCTCCTTGAGTTTGATGATTGCCGGATGATACTCGAGGATGTGACCGATCATCAGGATCCTATTTCTTTCTTCGGCCAGGGAAACGAGCCTGCTCCCTTCTCTGTAGGTCAGGGCCAACGGTTTCTCGACGAAGACATCCTTGCCAGCAAGAAGGGATTCCTGGGCGATCTGGTAATGGGTCACGGCCGGGGTCGCGATGGCCACGGCGCTGATCTCGGGGTTTTTCAGCTCTTGCCGATAATCATAGCAAATCGCCGCCTCCGGATATTTATGCTTCAAAGATGCAAGCTGTTCTTCGTCGACGTCGCACATAGAATGAAGCGCCCCGAGTTCGTAGAAATTACGGACCAGGTTCTTGCCCCAGTAGCCGCAGCCAATGACCGCAATTTTTCGTTCCATTGTTTCCTCACTCCCAAGGAATCATTCTATCCACTGGGGCCTCGTTTGGATAGGCTACCGCCGATGCCGGTTCTCCCGGACATTTCCTCTGTCGCCTCCCATTCGAACATCAAGATCCCGTTCTGTCAGCTAGGCGGGTTGCGTCAGCTGTTTGAGGAGCTCGATGAGCCGCTCGAACTCTGTGGCCTTGTAGAAGAAGAAATCCGCTCCGACATCCAAACACCTCTTCCGGTACTGTAAATAGGGATAGTTGGTGAAGATGATAACGAGGGGCGGCTTTTTGCCCTTCTTCAGGCTGCCGAGCACTTCTATGACATCTCCACCGGGCATCCGGATGTCCAGGATGACCACATCCGGCCGGAGATTCTCGATCGCTCCGACCGCCGCCGGGACGCTTTCCGCCTCACCCACGATGTTGACTCCCTCGATCTCAGAGATCATCTCGAAAAGGCGCGAGCGGAGGATTTGAGAGTCATCCGCGATGAATAAACGCATAAGTTATCACCGCCTCAGCATGGATAGGGGGGGAGCCCCGATTCCTTGGCAAAATCCATGCTACCTGTTTTGAGGCCGCCAAATAAATCGGAAAATGGATGATTTTCTTGTCAGATTTTATCCTATAAGTAAATCATCCCCTCTGGCTCTCCGATTTCGGCAAAAAAATCGAAGAAAAGTCTTGATTTTCCTTTCGGTATCACTATTATATAAGAGCGCGAACCGGGCCTTGGAGTGAGCAGGTAATTTTCTAATCTTGAAGGATTCATGAAAAAAAACATCTCTGTCCTCTGTGTCTTAATCATTGGTTTCATCCCTGCTCTTTCCAATGCCGATGAGCATTATGCCTCGAGTCTCAGTCCCACCGATATCCAAATGGCCGTCATTGCGGCTATCCCGGGGGACACAGTGGTCCTTCCCTCCGGCGATTATAGTGGTTTCAACAAGACAATATTCGTCCCAAACGGAATATCACTTCGGGGACAAGGAAAGGACCGGACGATCCTCCGCAATACTAGCAGTTCAATATACCTATTTGTCTGGAACTCGACCGATACGACATCTTCCTACAAGGTCCGAATTTCGGGCTTGAAACTCATCGGTCACGGGCCAGACAGCGGATCTGGGATCCGGCTAGAAAACGTTCTTGAGTTCGCGATCTATGATCTTCAGGTCCGGGACTTCGGAGGAGTGGGAGTGGCCACCTACGGCAGTTCCCGAGGTTTGATCTACAGTTCCGATTTCATCAATATTTTTCCATATGATCTATCGGGGAGTGGGTATGGAGTCGGTGTTTACGGAGATGGGATATGGGACGATCCAAAACCTCCACTCGGGACCAAGAGCGCGGTCTTTGTGGAAGATTGCTATTTCAACGGCTGCAAACATGCCATCGCTTCCAATGCTGATTCCCATTATGTTTTTCGGTATAACAAAGTCGCGGGATTGATAAACAACCGTCAAGCAGTCGACGCCCACGGCAAGCAATCCCAATATCAGTGCGGCAGCAACACTTACGAAATATATAAGAACATGGTCACCGGGTCCGGTCTGACCACTCAAACAGACTGGGGAATTGTCGTTCGCGGCGGTTCAGGTGTCATCTACGATAACACGATCTTAAAGTGCGATCCCGGGCTGGACACTCCGCCCAAGGCCATCGGCGTAGGTATCGACGACCATCAAAGCTACCCCGATCCTTACCAGGTCAGGGATTTATATGTCTGGGGGAATACTCATGACGGCCAGGCCATCGTCGATGTCTTCGTCACCGATGAAACCGCCTATTATGTGAAGAAGGACAGGGAATACTTTCTGTACAAAAAACCAGGCTATGTTTCTTATGCGTATCCGCATCCCCTCCGGGCCACCGCTTCTCCCCTTACCGTCTCGATATCCGCCTCTCCTGTATCCGGACAAGCCCCCTTGACAGTGAGTTTTAAGGGAACAGCGACGGGAGGGATTTCCCCCTACACGTACACCTGGAACTTCGGAGATGGGAAAGCCTCGACAACCCAGAATCCCGCTCATACCTACCAGTCGGTAGCGAAATTCACCGCTACGTTAACAGTTCGAGACAGCCAGGGAGCCAGCGATACAGATTCCATTGTCATTATCGTCACCTCAGTGCCTGCCCAGCTTGAGGCCTATGCTTCAGCCTCTCCCCTGTCGGGTCAAGTCCCGCTCTACGTCAAATTTTCGGGCCAAGCGAGCGGAGGAGTCGCTCCTTATACGTATCGATGGAATTTCGGCGACCAGACGAATTGGACGACTCAGAATCCTTCTCATACCTATGAATCAGCAGGAGTTTTCGTCGCCACTCTCTACTTAACGGATAGTCTCGGCGCGACAGATACGACTACAGTCACGATTACGGTCACAGCCCCACCGCCTCGGCTTACAGCCTCTGCTTCAGCCTCTCCTCAATCCGGGCTTCCTCCCCTCAGCGTCAATTTCAGCGGAAGCGCTCAAGGAGGGACGCCCCCCTATTCCTATAAATGGAATTTTGGAGACGGAGATGTTTCGGCGGTTCAAAATCCCGTCCATACCTATTCAAACGAGGGAAATTTCGCGGCGGTTCTCACCGTCACCGATGCCGCTTCAACCTCTGCCACCAGCCCGATCGCCATCACGGTGATGACAGCGTCCACCTACAATCTGATCCTATCAGCGAGGACAGGCGCCCCGGCTCCCGGGCAGGGAGGAACGACCGACCCTGGGCCCGGCACGCATTCGTTCTCGGTCGGCGCTAACGTTCAGCTCAAGTCGATCGCGAACGTGGATTATCGTTTCAGCCGCTGGGGCGGAGACGTCCCCGAGTTCGGCCTGTTCAACACGCGGGTGGATGTCGCCATGAATAACGACAAGACCATATCCGCCACTTTCTGTACGAAGTGCGCCGACGTCAATGGGGACCTGCTGATTACCCCGGCGGACGCCCAAGCGGCTTTCGATATCTTTCTCGTCAAGATCGCTGATCCTACGCTTTGCGAAATGGAAAACGCAGATGTCAATGGGAGCGGAGCTCCCTATGAGCCGGATGTCACTCCAGCTGATGCCCAGGCTATCTTCAACGAATTCTTGAGAAAGGGCCAGCTGCCCAGCGATTGTTCAGGAGCCTCAAGGATTTCCACGATGCCCCTGCCATCGGAAATCGGATCCGCTGGTGAGTTCCGCCTGGCCATTGACAACCGGATGCCAGAGCCGGGCGAAAACTTGATCGTTCCCGTATTTATTGACACCGCCTTTCCGCTTGGTGCATTTGGTTTTGACCTGTCATTTTCTTCTCGGGATCTTGCTTTCATGGGAGTCGAATGGACGGACCTCACGGCAGGGTTCACTCAGCTGGGAGCGAATGAAGTTGACGAAGGGATTGTACGTGTGGGAGGCTATTCCAGCCAACCGGTCCTGCCTGAATCAGCTGGGGTTCTGGTCAGCCTCGTTTTCCGCGTCCTTCAAAGGAGTGCCGAACCCACAGCTTTCTCCATCATCAATACCTACGACGATCTGCTCCGGCTCCAGGTTTACGAAGGGACCCGCCATCGAACCAAGATCGACAGGAGAAAGCCGAGAAGCAGTGAGGAGAGATCCAAGCTCTATAGATAGGCAGTCCCGTTCGCCCTTCGCCATTTTCTAAACGTGAAATAGGTCCGCGCAGGTGAGGACGGGTTTCCTCCGGCCTCATAGGCCGTGAAGGATAGTTCAAAATTGTTCAGCCAGATGACGGGACGAGTGAAGTTCTCGGGATCCGGAATGACAGGGCTTTTCCTGCAGCCACCGAGAAGGAGAAAGCAAGAAAAGGCGCAAAATGCTATCGCCGGAAGCCGGAACGCGGTTAGAAATCCAACCTCTTCGAAGCAGTCTCTCTCTCGAATCCTTTAGGCTCTCGTTCACCTTTTCTATTCTGTCGCGGTCTGACAGCCCCGTTCGCGAGGGAAGCATGCTGGAGATCATCGAAGACCGCAGTTATTCCGAACGGCATCTCCTCTTCGACCTCGCCGGTCACCCGGAAAATCAGCGTTACCAAAACCCCGGAAACGGGCTGCATCGTCGAATCGAGCTTATAGCCGCCCACTCGAAGTACAGCATAACTTAGCACATCTTGATCGGTCTGGTCAAAGTCTGAGTCCGCGTCTTCGGCCAAAAGGGCTTCGGCGTCGGGTATCTTCCCGACGAGGACATTAGCCTCCAGGTGGGAAAACCCGGAGGTGATCTCCGTCCGCTCCAACCCGATGAATTCCAGTGACTCTGGAGGGAAGGACAGGTCAAACCCAAAGGCGGTGATATCGGAAGACCCCTCCACGATGACGGGGACGGCGATCTCCTGCCCTCGCTCAAAGGCGATCTGATTGAGCGTCAGGCGCGGCCCGGAAAAAGCCGAGGTCTCGACAGCCGCGGTGCTACCCCGGGAATACCCCGAACAATCGGTGCTGACCACGTCCTTCTTGAGGTATTTCTTGAAGATGAGCTGGGCGTCGGCCGGGGTGACCTTGGGGTCGAGCTTGGTTCCGCTCAGGTTCACATCGGCGTTCTCCTTCTCGCACCATGTCGGGTCGGGAATCTTACCGAGGAAGATATTAAAGGCCGCCTGGGCGTCCGCCGGGGTGATCAGCAGGTCCCCGTTGACGTCGGCGCACTTCGTACAGAAAGTGGCGGATATCGTCTTGTCGTTATTCATGGCGACCTCGGCCTGCGTGTTGAACAGGCTGAGATCGGGGACATCCCCGCCCCAGCGGCTGAAACGATAATCCACGTTCGCGATCGACTTGAGCTGAACGTTGGCGCCGACCGAGAACGAATGCGTGCCGGGCCCAGGGTCGGTCGTTCCTCCCTGCCCGGGAGCCGGGGCCCCGGTCTGAGAAGACAGGGAAAGGCTGAAGGCCGAGACTGTCCCCACGGCGACAGTGACGGATGATGTCCCGGACGCCGAAGCGCCGTCGGTCACGGTCAGAATTACAGTGTAGTTGCCGGTGACATAATAGGTATGGGAACAGGCTTGATCGAGTGACGAGTGGCCATCGCCGAAGTTCCAGCTGTATGTATAGGGCGGTGTTCCCCCGCTCGCGCTACCTGTGAAGGCCACCGTCAGTGGTGCTTGTCCGGTCGACGGCGAAGCTGATGCCGAAGCGGCGAGCGGATCAGGCGTGGCCGTCACATTGAGCGTGATGGTATCACTGGACTGAGCGCCCGGGCTGTCTTTCACAGTCAGGGAAGCGACATAATTTCCAGAAAGCAGGTAAGTATGGGAGGGATTTTGGGAGGTCGAGGATTGCCCATCGCCGAAGTTCCAGCTGTAGCTATATGGAGAGGTTCCGCCGGTTGCTTGAGCGGTGAAATTCACCGCCAAGGGTGCCTGCCCGGTGACGGGAAATGCACCGGCAGACGCGTTCAGCGGCTGATCCGTCTGCCTGAGAGGATGGGGATAAGGGAAGGGGACATAACCCGGGAGCTGGATATTTTTGTAATCGTAGACGCCTGCCGACAACCGGTTTTCCTCAAACCAGGATGAAGACTCAGACGCTTTTACAAGAGCACCGTCATAGGTGTTGCCCCAAATCCAAATATTCCTCGGCTGCCAGTAGACCGGATAATCACCGGGATACGAGTAAATGGCAGCGTCAGAGATATCCATGTCATGGATCCCCAGAGCATCAGCCGCTGAGCTCCCTCCGCCGGAGTGAAACTTATTATTGAATATAACCGCCTGACCTCCCCGGATGCTCGATCCTCCGGCGACGCCCTGCGGCTCATAGATCCCCTCGGAAGCCAACCAGATTTCGTTGTTGTAGAACTCGGTGGTCAAGGAGCTTTCATTTCCGCTGCGCTGACCATGAGCATCGAGATTACCGTGCGATCGCCAACCCTTTTCAATCCTGCAGGATCGCGTCGCCATCCTTCCCGTCGCCCCATTCGACGTCGCGTGCTTGACTCCGCTGAAATAACAATCCTCTACATAGATTTGGCCCGCAGACCCGAATGCCGGATAATCCGCCGGCCACGGATTACTCGTATAGCAGCAAACCCCATACCCTCCTGTGCCATGAGCCGCGCTGTTATAGTTGTTGATGATCCAATAGAAACCGCACTCATAGATGACCCCTTTTTTCACATCGCGCGTAACGATCCCGTAGTTTTTGTTGTGAATTTCCAGGTCATGTATCTTGATCTGGGGATACTTCTTGATCTCGATTGCATAGCCGGTGCCGGATGAGGTCGGCCAGACGGGCGCGCCCTCGCGCCCGCTCGGACCGACGATTTTAAACCCATATACCTCCAGATCATAGTTATGGTTAAGAGAAGAATTGTTGAAACTAAAAAACCTTGCGGAGGAACCCGTGGGTTGGCGCAGGATCGTTTTGTTGACTCCCGCACCCCTGAGGTTTATTCCCGGCGGTACGTAAACTGTCGTTGTCCAGTTGCTGTTGTCACCCACCGGCAGAACGACCCAGTCCCCTGCCCTGGCCGCATTAACAGCGGCCTGGACATCAGCAGGATTGAGGCTAGCCGCGAGGCGTTCATCGGCCGAAGCAAGGGCCGGGAAGAGAGCCATGACTATCCAGATGATTGCCCCGCGCTTAAGGCGTTCCATTTTCCCTCACGCTTCCTTGGCGAATTAGGAATAAACGAATGACTTCCTCATATGATCCAATTAATTATGTCGCCGGAAAGGAGGAGTTCAATATCGCTGTCCGGGGTGATGTTGGGGGTGATTTTTGGGGCATCCCCTCACCCCCCTTTTGGCACGCTTATTGGAGAGACCTGCTATTGTCGTTTGATTTCTGTCAGCAGAGCCGGCCTAGCCGAGACTATAACTCAGGCTAAACTGGATTATAATGGAAATTTCTACTGGATAAAGATTAAAAAAACGCCACTCCTTGAAAAGTGGCTCTTCCTACCCTAAGTACCATAAGATTATCCAGCCGAGGAAGGGACCGAAGAAAAGGGTTTTCTTTTTGAGTTTGGCTTCCGGGGAGTGCGTCTTCCCGGCTGCCCTGAGGATCTCTATCTGGTGGTGGTGAAGGGGTTCGGAGAAAAGCCTTTGATGCTGCTGACGAACGTGAAAATAACGGGAAGCTGAAGAGACCTCTGGCGGATGGTGGAGAGCTATCTGGTGCGCTGGCGGATCGAGGAAAGCATTCGGTTCATTAAGCAGAGTTACCAACTGGAAGACATCCGGCTGCTGACTTATGTTCGGGTGCAGAATATGATGGCGCTGGTGACGGCGGTGGCTTACTTTACGATGGCCTATCTGGGGTTGAAGACAAAACTACGCGTCTTGATGAGACATCTGCTGAAAGCGGCCAAACGGGTGTTCGGCATCCCGGAGTTTCGCTTCTATGCCCTGGCCGATGGCATTCGGGAACATCTCTTCGCCCGAAAATGGGGCTTCCAGGGCCCAAATGCCTACCCTCAACCCGAATCGGCACAAAGATGGCTCTTTAATCCCTAAAATTTTGGGGGAACTTCAGTTTTCATTACCCCTTGACAGGCTCCCATTTTGGGAACCAGAGCTGACGTTATCCATCAGGGCCTAGACTACCTTAAGCCGGATGAGTATTATCACCAATAGAAACAAAATCAGAAAGCCCAACTATCAGTTATTGCTAAACCCCATTCGTCAAGTTGACATCCCTACACATCAGGTTTTATAATCCCTAACGATGGAACGATAGAAAATTGGTAGATAGACGCTCATCCAGCCGCCCTAACGGAAAACAAAATGCTGATCTTTTGATTGAACAAAAAAGTAAGAAGTGGAACGAATTTATTAGTAACCATGATAAGGCAGATATCTTTCATACGCATGAGATAATGGATGTTTACAATTTAACAAAATATTTTGAACCTTGTGTTACTATTATTGAACGGGAAAACAAGATACTTGGATTAGCCCTAGGTGAAATTTCCTGTGAATCAGTAAGATTTCTGGGGTTGAGCAGGAGAACCATCTTCTATGCGGAGCCAATTTATAATGGAGAGCTTCATAATTTAGATATATTATTAAAAGATGTTAAGCAACTCTCCAAAGGACTGTTCGTACAAATCAGACTAAACAACTACTTATCTAAAGAAGAGGAACTAATTTACACTAATAACGGTTTTAAAAGGGAAGATCATCTAAGCGCAATAATTGAGTTAACAGATAAAGACACCGTCTGGAATAATTTTTATAAAGATAAAAAAAAGGGGATCAGAAAGGCTGTAAATAATCTTAAAATTGAAATTAGGGAACGTTCAAATGGGGAAGGGATAGAATTATTTTATGATTTATTGGCTCAGTTATACAAAAGAAAAAGACATTCATTAAAATCCAAAGAATATTTCCAAAATATAATTAAATATGGTAAAGGCAAGATTAGGATCTTATTTGCTTACTACCAAGGAGAACCAATAGCCACACAGTTATTTTCATTATTCAAGGATAGAATGAAAGCAATTTATACAGCCACGTTGAGAGGACATTTAGATAAGCATGCAGGAGATTTGTTAATCTGGAAACTCATTGAAATCGGCTTCGAAAATAAAATAAAAGTTTTTGATTTTGGTGGAGGAGGAAATCCGAACATAAAATATGGTCCACGGGAATATAAGGAGCGCTTTGGAGCTCAATTTATAAATACCGGACGTTGGATTTATAAAAAATCAATTTTGTACTCTATAGTCATGGGGGGCTATAAGGCGATTCTGAGGAATTAAGAACATATGTTTCTAGCGGTACTCTGTCGCAATTCAGATTTTATCGTTATGAAGCGATTATTTTATTAGCGAATTGAAAAGATTATTAAAAATCGTACGTATCCTCATCCTTTTAGTATTAACCTATGGACTAATTAATAATTCTTTTAATTTTATTAAGGGAAGAATACTCCTATCCAAATTTATAGAGAAGGTCGATCTGCAGCTAAAGGATGATGCTTTAGGACCTAGAAGTTATGAAGGGGTGATACAAATCCGAGATATTGTAAGAAATCAAATAAAAGAGTCTCCACCATTTTCCAGGTTTAACTTAGATCGTAGACCACTCTTGGGATATACTCTAAAAGACATCTTAGAAAGCAAAGAGGGACAATGTGGAGAGGCTACTAGATTGCCTGACTTTACCCTAAAAAATGTACACTATAAATCGAATAACCGAAAACCATAGGAAAAT
>Ga0307380_10001187_pt1 | contig 39126 bp, 38 predicted proteins | sample UN3MG_FD_202239 | JGI IMG/M metagenome (GOLD analysis project Ga0307380, IMG submission 202239) | Soil microbial communities from Risofladan, Vaasa, Finland - UN-3 | ecosystem: Environmental > Terrestrial > Soil > Coastal area > Acid sulfate soil | place: Finland: Risofladan, Vaasa | collected...
ATTCCGCCCAATCCTTTCCGAATCTGAGTATCACCGAAAGAGTAAAAGCAACATTGATTGACAATAAATCCAAACCAATCCAAAAATATTTTTCAAATTGTTTTTGCAATTTTTTTACCTCATTTATTAAAATATTTATAATATTTGGCAAATTAAGAAAATAATACAATTGATTTTTTTAATTTTTCCACCACATATTCTATTTCCTCTTCCTGTAAATTATTAAAAAAGGGCAAAGCAATCGTCCTTCCTGATACGTCTTCAGTGATTGGAAAATCACCTACTTTAAAACCAAACATTTTCTTATAAAAAGGTTGCAAATGAATGGGAGTAAAATAGGGTTTACATTCAACGCCATTATCTCTTAAAAACCTTATCACCTTATTTCTGTTGATTCCCCTCTGTAACCTGATAACATAAACAAACCAGCTCATCTTATTGATGTAAGAAGCGATGTAAGGCACCTGTATTTCATCCACATCTTCCAATTTCTCATAATACATTTTGGCAACTCTTTCCCTCTTATCTAAAATCTCTTCAATCCTCTCCATTTGAGCACATCCCAAAGCTGCACTCAACTCATCCATCCGAAAATTATAGCCCAATCTTTCGTGGTCTAACCATTCTCCACTCTCTCCTCTACCCTGATTTCGCATGCTCCTCGCCAGCCCCGCCAACTCTTCATTACCAGTCACCAGAATTCCACCCTCACCGGTTGTGATTTGTTTATTGGGGTAAAAGGCAAAAACACCGGCTTCTCCCAAGCTACCGGCTTTTTTTCCCTTATATTCTGCACCCAAGCTTTCAGCAGAATCTTCAATTAATCTTAAATTATACTGTTCTCCAAGCTCGCTAAAACCATCCCAATCAGCTGGTTGTCCAAAAGAATCCACAACCAGCATGGCTTTAATTTTTTTTAATTCTTCAGAAGATAGATTTTTCAGTTTTTCTCTGGTCTTCTCTACATCCATGTTTAAAGTCTTATCATCTATGTCAACAAATAACGGTTCTGCTTTTTCAAATAAAATACAATTACTGGAAGAGATAAAGGAAAAAGGGGTAGTAAGCACTTTATCGCCCTCTTTGATATCCATTCCTCGAATAATTAAATGAAGGGCACTTGTCCCGCTATTGACAGCTACTGCAAATTTTACCCCCGCATATTCGCTCATCTTCTTCTCGAATTCCACCACTTTGGGCCCAATACTCAAAAATCTGGTCTTCATACCCCCCACAACAGCTTCAATATCTTTTTCCACAATATCCGGACTGGATAAAGGCACCTTCATAATATTATTCCCCTTTTAACTTTTTTATTATTTTTACCGGAGTACCGACAGCTATAACATTGTCCGGAATATCTTTATTCACAAAGCTAAAAGCCCCGATAATTGCATTTTCGCCAATGGTTACTCCGGGCATTATGACACTGTGAGTGCCAATCTTGCAATTTTTTTTCAATGTAATTTTTCCTTCTTTATCATCTATTGAAGAAAATGAGTAAAGCGAACAATGGGAACCAATCTGAACAAAATCTTCTATAACTACGCCGTTTTTTGCGTTAATATAGGTAAAAGCACCGATATCAGTTTTATTTCCTAATTTAAAACCTTCCTTGTTTTGAACCATCCAATTATATTTGGTAAGTTTTCCTTCCTCAATTTTAGGATATTGCCACTCTTTAAATCTATTTTCCATAATCCTTGTTAACTCCCCCTTCCCCATATATTCCTTCACGGGTAAAAACAACTATCCAGAAAGTCTTGAATAATATTTTTAAATCCAACCACAATGACCAATGGTCAATATACCAGATATCCAATTTTATCCGTTCCGACCAGGATAATGCGTTCCTTCCATTGATTAAAGCCCAACCGGTAATGCCTGGTTTAACTTCTAATCGACGTTTATCTCTTTTTGGATATTTTTCTATCTGGTGAGGTAATGCCGGACGTGGGCCCACCAAACTCATCTCACCTTTAAACACATTGATTAACTGCGGTAATTCATCGATGCCCCATCTTAAATATTTACCTACACGGGTAATTCGAGCATCATTTCTTTCTATTTCATAACCTAATCCTACTTTATCAGCGTTAATAATCATCGTTCTTAACTTATACGCTTCGAATACTTTCCCATCTCTGCCTGCCCTTTTCTGCTTAAAAAAAATGGGACCTTTGGAATCAAACTTAATAAAGATTCCGATTAAGGCAAAGATGGGCAACAATACAATTAAAGCTATCCCACTTACCAACATATCGAATATACGCTTCAAAAAAAGTAATAATTTATTTCTGTTTATTTTTAGATACTCCTTTAACCTTTTATTGCCCTCTCAAATATCATTTCAAGTTTGCCTGCCATTACATTGCTGTCAAATTTTTCAACCGCCAATTTACGTGCATTCTGTCCCATTTCCTCAAGTTGTTTTTTATCCATATTAATTAACTTATTAACTGCAATAACGATAGCCTGAGCATTATCGTTTTCCAGGGAAAAACCAATTTTATTGCTTTCAACCATCTCTCCAATCCATCCCCCCATATTGGTAATAATTGGTTTTCCCGTAGATATTGCATCAAAAAATTTATTGGGAGAATTTGTACTTAGAACAGGTAAATTCTTGAAAAGAATAATACAAGCAATCGCTCTTCTATACAAATCAACTACCTCATACTTACTTATTTTTCCTAAAAAATTGATATTCTTAAGTTTTTTTGTTTCCACAAGTTTTTCTAATCTTGGTTTTTCTTTTCCATCCCCGGCAATCACAAAAACAACCGGACTTCCAACTTTTTGTAGTTTTTCCGCGGCATCGATGATTAATTCAAGATTGTTGGCATCACTTATGGTTCCGGAATAGGCAATAATATGATTATTATATACTAATTTTCCCAGGTTGTTAATTTTTGGCTTTCCCGGTTTAAAAAAGCCAAGATTGCAATAATTTGGAATCATGGTCACTTTATCTTTTGGAATTCCCGCAGTCAAAATACCTTCTGCCATTCCCGGAGAAAGTGCTATAATATGTTTTGCCCGCCGATAGGTAAACTTCTCAAAAAAACGTAAGAATTTAATGATGATAAGATTTTTAATAACACCCATTTGAATAGGAACCTCCGGCCACAAATCACGAACTTCAAAGACCATCGGCACCCGTCGAAAAAAAGATAAAATAATTCCCGGTATGGCAATGGTTAAAGGTGTAGAAGTAGCAAATATCAAATCATATTTTTTAATTTTGATTCCTGATAAAGTAGAACGCCAGCTAAAATCTATAAAACTATATAAGCGTTTTTTAAAGGACATATAATTTGAGTAAGGTGTTTTGAGATATATTACATGAATTCCTTCAATATATTTATCTTTCTTCTGCTTTGTACCGGCTAAAGGAGTATTCGATTCTGTACCTGTTAATATGGTTACCTTATGTCCTTGTTTTACCAGATAACGAGCAAATTCGTACGAACGAGTTCCTCCTCCTTCTTCCGGAGTAGTAAAATATTGATGGATATATAAAATATGCATGCAATGAATCTCCCTCGGTTAAATTACTGCAATTATTGATTTATAATGATTTTTCAAATAATAAAGTAAAGCTTTTATAATTAAAGCTTCTCTACATTCTCTTTTTTAACCTTTATTACATTGTTGATATCGAACACAACTCTGGCATTTTTTACTACTAAATCATAATTCACATTATCATGAGCGGTAGTAATGACAACTATATCTTTATTTCTAATTTCATCTTCTGTCATTTTTTCTAAAGATTTATATTCTTTTCCATTATGTATAAATTCTGGAATATAAGGGTCATAATAAGATAGGATTGCTTTTTCCTCTTCTAATTTTCTTATTATTTCTAATACTGGTGATTCTCTTAAATCAGAGATATTCTTTTTATAAGCTACTCCTAAAAGAAGAATCTTAGCGCCATTCAGAGATTTTTTAAATCTTAAAGAAATCATTTTAGCCACTCTTTCTATTATATATTCAGGCATATATCTATTTATTTCGCCAGCTAATTCAATGAATCGTGTATGATAATTATATTCTCGTGCCTTCCAGGTGAGATAAAAAGGATCAAGGGGTATACAATGTCCCCCAACTCCGGGACCAGGGTAAAAAGGCATAAAACCGTATGGTTTAGTTTTAGCTGCTTCAATTATTTCCCATATATCGATATCCATTTTATGGCACAGTATTGCCATTTCATTGACCAAAGCAATATTCACATTTCTAAATATATTTTCGAAGATTTTTTCCATTTCGGCAACGCGAGGAGAGGAGACGCTATGAATTTTACTTTTCAAAATATGCTGATAGAAAAAAACGGCTATTTCCATGGAAGCTAAGTCTATTCCTCCAACTATTTTTGGTATATTGCTTAATTTGTATTTTAAATTTCCCGGATCAATCCTTTCGGGAGAAAAAGCCAGAAAAAAATCTTTCCCGCATTTAAGATTAGATTGTTTTTCTAAAATAGGTTTTACCAATTCCTCGGTTGTTCCGGGATAAGTGGTTGATTCTAAAATCACCAACATTCCCTTATGAAGATACTTGGCAATATTTTCCATAGAATTTTTTATAAAAGAAAGATCGGGCTGCTGATATATATCTAAGGGAGTAGGGACACAGACACAAACGATATCGATATCTTTCAAAAAAGAATAATCGTTGGTTGCTTTTAATAATCCTTCATTGGTCACCTTTTTAAAATCAGATTCTTCAATATTATTAATATAATTATAACCTTCATTAATAAGGTGAACTTTTTCTCGAACATCAAAACCGAACGTCTTGTAACCGGCTTTTGCAATTTCAATTGCGAGAGGAAGACCAACATAACCCAACCCAATTACCCCTATTAAGACATGATTATTTTTAATTTTGTTTAACAATTGTTGCTTTAATGAATATTCTATTTTCACCATACTTAATCCCCTCCTTTATTATCCGATACATTTTTCTAATTCCTTACCATATTAAATCTGAATAATATTTTTACTTTCAATATAACAATATTAATATTTTTTAAAACCTTACTCAAAATAAATTTACTGTGCTATTTCTAACTATTTTAAAATAAATAATTATTCCGAACTCGAATAAACATGATTATATGTTTGCGCAACTCTTTCCCATGAAAATTTTTCAACCAAATCATTACAATTTTTCGAAATATTATTATAATTATCAAGTATTAACTCAATTTTTTCTATAATATCATTTATATCCTTAAAATTAACTGAATATCCTACCTTTCCTTCCTTGAAGTATCCATCAATTCCTTCTCCTTTTGAATAAATTAACGGTAATCCTTGACTCATGGCTTCAATATAAACCAATCCAAAAGTTTCGTGCAAAGATGGCATGATAAAAATATTAGATTTCCGGTATCTATTCAACAATTTTGTTCTGTCTTGTATGCGGTCATAAATTTCGATAATATCGCTATTTAATTTTGCTAACTTTTTTACTTTATTCTCATTATTTCCTCCGCCACCAACAGAAGACCAACATAACCCAACCCAATTACCCCTATTAAGACATGATTATTTTTAATTTTGTTTAACAATTGTTGCTTTAATGAATATTCTATTTTCACCATACTTAATCCCCTCCTTTATTATCCGATACATTTTTCTAATTCCTTACCATATTAAATCTGAATAATATTTTTACTTTCAATATAACAATATTAATATTTTTTAAAACCTTACTCAAAATAAATTTACTGTGCTATTTCTAACTATTTTAAAATAAATAATTATTCCGAACTCGAATAAACATGATTATATGTTTGCGCAACTCTTTCCCATGAAAATTTTTCAACCAAATCATTACAATTTTTCGAAATATTATTATAATTATCAAGTATTAACTCAATTTTTTCTATAATATCATTTATATCCTTAAAATTAACTGAATATCCTACCTTTCCTTCCTTGAAGTATCCATCAATTCCTTCTCCTTTTGAATAAATTACCGGTAATCCCTGCGTCATGGCTTCAACATATACCAATCCAAAAGTTTCGTGCAAAGATGGCATGATAAAAATATTAGATTTTCGATACATATTCAATAATTTTTCTCTCTCTTCTATACGCTCATGAATTTCGATAATATCCTCATTTGCTTTTGCTAACCTTTTTACCTTACTCTCATTATTTCCCCCGCTACCAACAATGGTAAAGTTTACCTTATACCCCAGATCTTTTAATTTTCTTGCTACTTTGATAGAAATTTCAATATTCTTATTTAGCGTAAAGTCACCAATATATAGTAAATTTATCTTTTTTTTATTTTTAGATTCAGACCTGTCATATTTAGTTTGCAGCCAGAAAGAATTAATTCCATTAGGAATAACGATAGATTTTTTCATAATAGATTCCCGTAAATTACCTGGTAGTATTTTTTCTAAAATATAATCTCTATATGCTGGAGAAAGAAATATGATTTTTTTTGATTCTTTCATTATTTGAATTCCCATCTCTTTCAAATAAAATATATATTTAAAGAATAAATTAACATCAGTATTTCTAACTGCAACTATATACTCAATATTTTTTTCCCTTTTTAATTTTAAAGCTATCCCTCCCATCGAAAAAAGGGTGTGTGCATGTATAATATTAATTAAATCAAAATCCATTTTAGTTTTAATATCCGCTGATAACTTATTAATTTTTCTAAAATATAAAAATCTGTCCAGTTCATTAAAGATTTTTGAATAAATAAAAGTAACATTTTTTGTATTCTTTAAAATATTTTTGTTGTCATCTTCCTTTCTTTTGATGGGAATATAAACAACCTGACTAATACCTGTTTCATCCAAAGCTTCTGTTAATTCCCTATATAAATTACTTTGAATATAAGCAGAACATAAATGTAATACTTTGATTTTAAATCCCACCCTTTTAAGTTATCTTAATCTTATTATTTTTTAAAAAATTATCTTTTAAAAATATTTTATTCTTGGGTAAAAAAATGATGTTTTAAACGCCGATATTTAATTATGTATTTTTTCTTAAAACTTCTTTATAAATTTTAATCGTCTTCTCAGCATTTTTCTCCCAGGTATAATTTTCTAATACTAATTTTTTTGCTCTTTGTCCTATTACTTTACTTTTCTTGGGATTAGAGAATAAATAATCAATTGCCTCAACTATACTATCAATATCTTTTGGTTTAACCAAAATCCCCGTTTCTTTATCTTTTATAATTCCATCTATACCTTCACCTTTACAAGCAATAACGGGTTTTCCATTAGCCATTGCTTCAAGATAAACAACGCCAAAACCTTCATTATAGCTCGGCAAAGAAAATATATCACAAATCGACATGTATTCCATTACTTTTTTATGGGGTATTTCACCAACAAATTCTACATTATTTTGAATACATAATTGCTTGGAAAATTTTTCTAATTCCCCTTGTTCCTTTCCACTACCAACTATAATATAAAATAGGTTATTATACTTTTTGATATTTTTACTTATTGCCTTTAAATTTAATTGAATGCCTTTACTTTTTTTTAGATGAGAAACACTTAAAATAATTTTTTTCTTTTCATATTTCCTTAAAAGAATGCTCTTTTCCTTAACATTATCTTCCGGGTTAATTCCGTTGGGAATAACGGTTACTTTTTTTTTATTAATATTAAGTAAATTTTCTCCAATCTTTTTTAGTTTATCACTTACCATGATAACCTTTTCCGATGAATTAATTGTTTTCTCTATATTTACTTCACATTTTTTATTTTTAAAAATAGTATCCTGAAAATCCTGGCCATGGATTGTTACAATTAATGGTTTTTTATATTCTTTTGCAACTAACATCCCGCAGTATCCGTCAGGAAGAGCGACATGAGAATGTATTATGTCAAACTTAAAATCTTTATAAATCCCATCTACAGTATCATTGATTCCTGTATACATTCTGTTGCCAGATGATTCAAAGAATAAAGCCTTAGGAAATGATAAAAAACGGGGATAATAAACTTCAATTCCCTCCCAAATCATTTTTTTAGGAATTTCTGAATATTTTTTCCATTTGTTAAAAAAATATTTGACAGGAAATGGTGTCCAGGGTACTGGTGATATAACTTTAACTTCGCATCCCTGCCCTCTTAACTCTTCAACTTGTTGGTGAACAAATATTCCGTTTACTTCATTAAAAGTTGATGGATACATATGAGATATTTCGAGTACTTTCATAAATAAGAACTCCCTTTTGTTTTTATCTGCGAATAAGTTAAGCCAAGAAAACTATGGTTCAACAAAATATTACATATTATATTACCAAAATATTACACATTATTACTCCTACAGAATATTTTGTTAACACTGGATTTTATACTCTGCAATATAAGTCGAGATAGCCAAATCGGACCTTTTGTAACAACTCTTCCTATAAATTTCTGCATAAACTTTGGTTCTTTTTGTTTTGCCTTTTGCAATATCTTTATTGCCTCTGCAAAAGAACCATATTCCATATAATATTTAAAAAGATTGATCATGCTGTTTAGGTAAAGTTGTTGGCAATATTTATGTAATTGATCAGGAATATTAGGCATCGAAAGATATTTAATAGCAATATTCGCAAGCTCCCGAGAACTTGTTATTTGATTTTGCTTTCTTGGTTTTCCCCATGTAAGCGAACCCTTATGCTGGCGATAATGATAAATGACCCTTCCGGTAGATATACATACAGGTTGATAAATTGATACACGAATTAAGAAATCATGATCAGCAGTTAAGCAATATTTGGTATTAAATAATCCAATTTTTTCAAAAACTCGACGGTTAAAGAAACAACCATTCAAGCTTACAACTCCATTTAATCTGCCTTCAACTAATTCCTTACAACTATAGAATTTATTTGTACGAACAATATATCTTCCATTTGATAAATCTTCGAATAGATCGCTATCACCTGTGATTATCTCAACAGAGGGAAAATTTATCACTTTGTATGCAATTTCCTGAAATATATTATCATCATAAAGGTCATCACTATTAATCCATCCAATAATATCCCCTTTTGCTATTTGAATGCCCTTATTAAGAGCTTCATATAATCCCCGGTCGGGCTCACTGATAATTCTCAAATGAGGATAATGAGCTAATACTTCTAATGTGCCATCAGTGGATCCACCATCCACGATGATATGCTCAAAATTTAAATAATTCTGCTTTAGGACACTTTCAATGGCCTCTTTAATATATTCTACTCTATTTAAGCATGGAGTTATAATTGAAATAAATGGTAAACTATGTCTATTTATTTTTATCATATATTATTATCCCTCAAGGACTACCATATTTTATGATATATGCTTTAGTCTTTATAGACCTTAATAATAGGGTTTTTAAACAAATTTATTTTAATCTCATATTAATTTAATTTTCCATCTCTTATCTGCACTTATTATCTTGTTATTCATTTACTAAAAATTCCCATTACACAGTTATAGATTTCTACTTATCTCATTCACCTAAATAAATTTTTTTACGCTTTCCTAACAGTATTATGCAATAAGAATTTACCATATTCTCCTCATTTTTATTATTAAAATTTTTTTATCTTAAATACTAAAACTCATATATTAAAAATCTTTTTAATAGTAGTATTTTTCTGATGTTCTACTACCTACCCTACCAAAAATAAAGTTGGTAAATCTTTATTTGTCATACAACGGTAAACTTTTTATACCAATCAATGGTCTTCTTCAGCCCGTCTTTAAAATCCATCTTAGCCTTAAAGTTAAATTCCCGCTCTGCCCTACTCGTCTGCAATTTCCTCCTGGGTTGTCCGTCTGGTTTTGTGATATCCCAAATAATTTTACCTTTAAATCCTATAAGTTTAGCAATTAATTCAGATAAATCCTTAATAGATATCTCTAAATCAGAGCCCAGATTTACCGGTTCGCTCTTATTATACTTTTCTGCAGCCAATAATATTCCCTCTGCTGCATCCTCAACATATAAAAATCCTCGAGTAGGTTTTCCTGTCCCCCAGCAAACCACTTCATCTTTACCCTTTCCTACTGCTTCTACAAACTTTTTAATTAAAGCAGAAACAACATGGGAACTTCTAGGATTAAAGTTATCTTTCGGTCCATACAGATTTAAAGGTAAGAGAAAGATGGAATCAAACCCATACTGGGTTCGATAGGCCTGAGACTGCACCAACATCATCTTTTTAGCCAATCCATAGGGGGCATTAGTCTCCTCCGGGTAGCCATTCCACAAATCTTCTTCCTTAAAAGGAATGGGGGTAAACTTGGGATATGCACAGATAGTACCGATTGCCACAAATTTATCTACTTTAAACTGTCGGGCATACTCCATTAACATAGCTCCCATTATCAGATTATCATAATAAAACTTACCGGGATTTTCTCGATTAGCACCAATACCGCCTAGCACTGCGGCTAAATGAATAACTATATCAGTCGGGTAATTCTGATATAATCTAACAACATTTTTTTCTTTAGTTAGATCATAATCTCTACTGCGGGGGATAAATATATTCCTACATCCTCGTTCCTTCAACTTTTCTACCACATAAGAGCCTAAAAATCCTGCTCCGCCAGTAACAATAACTCTCTTATCTTTCCAAAAACTCATGATTAACTCCTTCCAGCACCTTTTGTCGTTTCTGTAGATGCTTATGTCATTTCCGTGAAAAGAGAAACCTATTATTACCCTTTTCTTATAATAGAGTAGTAGGTAGATAATTAATTCATCTACCACCCGCCAAGTAGAACAAAAATGCACAGATCTTAGGACAAGGTTTCTATCTATTCTATAGCTATATCTCCTTCATCTCTTCTAAAATTCCGCACGCAGGCATTTCTAAATAATTTTCTACTGCTATTTTTATAACTTACATTTGCAATAATATAAACTTAATAAATTATTCTTATAACAGCCGGAATAAACAGCAATAGTAAGCACAAGCTTTTCTCTGTTCTAGTTCGTGTTATTTTTAGCTTTCCTTTTTGTAAGTATTATCATGGGGTATTGAAAATACTTAACAAAGAAATTAGGAAACCTTTCTTCCGTACTGAAAAGAATATTAAACATTTTTTTACCGAATTTGTTGTTTGGTATTAGCCGCTTTTGGAAAGTCGAATCAAATGAACGCCAAGGTAGAATCTGTATATCTGCTAAATTACGGAATCTATCCCACCACCTAATCGGGTGAGCAAAGAAATACAAACAAGTTTCTTTTTTCTTCTCCTTCTTTATTTTCCCAAATAATTTTTTTATCTTTCTTAAAAAGTGCAACGGTAACAAAAAATATCTTATAATTGCATGGGGATTACTATATACAATTATTACTGGATTGCCGGGTTTAGTGACTCTAATCAGTTTTCTTACAGCATCTTCTTGTTTGTCTTTGTCAATATGGTAGATGGTATGAAGACTAATTGCACAATCAAAGAAATCTTCTTCCAAAAAAATATCAAAAAAAGATCCACATAAAAAAACGCCATGATTCCCAATTTTCTTCTTTGCATCATCTAAAGCCTTTTTAGATAAGTCAATGCAATATCTTTTCTTAAAATTCCTTGAGTACTCTAAATACTCTTTATATTGTATCGGCCCCGATGCCATATCGAGTATATTTTTGCCATTATTTGGTATGTACCTTAATACTCGTAATCTGCACTTACTCACATATTGCTTGGCGTTCTCTCTTAAATCTTCAAATCTTTTTGCATCTTCAGTAATTTCCTCTTCTGTTTGCCAACCAATTGTACTATAGAATTTTTTTACTTTTTCTTCAGCGGCGTTCGTCATTATGCCGATCTCCTTTATTTTTGAAGTATAAACTCTAGTATTATGATCATTTTTTATTCCTATTATTCCCATTTAGGATAATATTTTCTTATTTCTTGAAGTTTTATTTTTTAGATATTTTTATCCCACCATCAAGTGATTCTCCGTCCAATCAATCCCCTTTTTTTTTAGAATCTTCTTCCCCTCACCAGGTGAATCTAACCCTGCCAATTTCATATCACTATCCACCATTATCTTAACCAATGCTTTAAAGGTAATCCTGGGACTCCAGCCCAGCTCTCTCCTTGCCTTAGAGGCATCAGCCAGCAATAACTCTACCTCGGTAGGCCTAAAGTATCTTGAGTCTATCTCCACATATTCCTTCCAGTCTAATCCCGAATAATTAAAGACCTCTTCTAAAAATTCCTTAACCGAATGGGTCTCTCCTGTCCCGATAACATAATCACAAGGTTTATCCTGTTGTAACATCATCCACATTGCCTCTACATAATCAGGGGCATAACCCCAATCTCTTTTGGCTTCGAGATTACCCAGATATATTTTCTTCTCCTTACCAGCAATAATTCTTGCTAATCCCCGGGTAATTTTACGAGTTACGAAGGTCTCCCCCCTCCTCGGGCTCTCGTGATTAAAGAGTATCCCATTACAAGCAAATATATTATAACCTTCCTGATAATTACGAACCATCCAGTAGGCATAGATTTTAGCGGCAGCATAAGGGCTTCTCGCTCTAAAGGGGGTATCTTCATTCTGGGGTGCCGGGGCATCACCGTACATCTCGCTACTTGATGCTTGATAGAACTTACACTTTATCCCGCTTCTTCTTACCGCCTCCAATATCCTCGTTGTCCCCAAAGCAGTAATATCCCCGGTATATTCCGGGATATCAAAACTAACCCTAACGTGACTTTGGGCGCCCAAATGATAAATCTCATCAGGTTTAATATTATAGATAAGGTTGGTAAGCTGTCCGGAATCACTAAGGTCTCCATAATGAAGATGTAATCTTACTCCCCTTATATGAGGGTCTTTATAGATATGGTCTATCCTGCTGGTATTAAAAGTGCTGGCTCGTCTTATCATGCCATGAACTTCATACCCTTTAGAAAGCAGAAACTCTGCCAGATAGGAACCATCTTGACCGGTAATACCGGTGATGAGTGCTTTTTTCATTGATTTAATCTCCCTTAAATTTTTTCATCTTGCTTTATCTCAATGTAAATAATGGATAAACAAATTTTAAAAAATTTTTAAATTTAAATTCTTTTCTTTATTAACTTTTATTTTTTCTTGTTCATTACTTCTTGCAAAACTTTATAAACTTGTTTAGCATAAACCTCTATCGTAAATTCCTTCTTAGCTTTTTCACATCCATTAATCCCCAATTGATTCGCCCATACTGAATTCTCTATAAATCTTGCCATGCAGTTTGCAATACCTTTATATCCTCCATTATATAATATAATCCAGCTACTTCATCTTTAATAATCTCATGAGTTCCTCCATTATTATACCCAATTACCGGCTTCGCCAATGTTATAGCTCTGCAGTTACCCTACTATAGCTTTAAATTTAGAATACATAAAAATATCACCTGTTTTTAGATAAACAGCAAATAGACTATATTCAATTTATTATATTACCACAACAAATAGCTATTGGGATTTTTGAATCTATAGTAAGAAGCAAATATTTCACAACCTATATAACCAAATACTTTTATAATATTTAATATAATAAATAATTTTAGTCTTTTAATTTTATTTTTACTGCATTTATACGATTTCTGAAAATAATTTATAGCCTCACTACTATTATTTTTCAACAAACACATAATTCCTATAGTGCTGCAAATTCTACTTAATGTTAATGAGTCAGATGAAAATAATTGTTTATGTTTTTCGAGCAAGATAATTGTTCCTATTAATTTATCCTGTAATCCTGCTGATATTTGATCTTTGCGCATTATATATTTATTAACTGTATTAATTGGAATTTGAATTCCTCTCCCAATTGCGGTTATGCGAATCCAAAGGTCCCAATCCTGTCGAGCAGGTAATTTTTCATCAAATCCACCAATATTTACTATTGCTTTTTTAATAACAGTAAAATCATTTGTGGTTAAACATTCACCTCTTAAAGCAGTTTTCTGAGAAACTAATTGTTTTTTAAAACTAGTTTTGCTTATTATCTTCATATTTTTCTCATTAATAAAAGTGTGTCCGGTTGAGCATATTATGCAATTTTTATTATTATTTAAAATTTTAACTTCGAATTCTAATTTATTCGGTAACCACTGATCATCACTATCAAGAAACGATAAAAAATAGCCTGAAGAATTCTTAATTCCGGTATTTCTGGCAGCTGAGCCGCCTTTATTTTTATCATGCTTTATATATTTAATTCTCTTGTCTTTTTCTTGAAATTGTCTAATTATATCTTCCGTATTATCAGTAGATCCGTCATCCACGACGATAATCTCAAAGTCCTTATATGTCTGGTTTAATACACTTTCTATTGCCCTACCCACCAGATGCGCTCGATTATAAGTTGGAATAATTACACTAACAGTTGGATTTTTCATTTCAATATCTATTCCTTTTTTATTTTAAACAATTCCTAAAACAATTATTATTTCTTGCCAATATACAAAATTTCTTCTTTGTTTAATCCAAACTTTTCTATATTTCGAATATTTAAATCTTTCTTAATATCGTATAAATTTACTTCAAATCCTGTATTTTCCAATCTTTTCTGGAAATCTTTACCATATATCCTGACATGATCTTTTTGTCCAAAACTCTCTTCCTTTTCCTCTGGTGTGGTTATGGAAAAATCTTCAAATATAGGCATATTATGTTTCGAGATTGGCACTTGTAAAACCGCCACTCCGCCTTGTTTTGAAACTCTAAATAACTCATTCATAGCTTTTTTATCATCTTTTACATGCTCCAACAGATGATTACAGATTATAAAATCAAAATAATTATCTTCAAAATTTATATTTGTAATATCCATTTAATTTTCAGTTTTTAAAGGATTTAAATCACCATCAATATATTGAATTTTATTTGAATTTTTAAACAATTTCATCAAATTTTTTTTAGGAGTAATATGCAATAACTTTTTTTTGAGAACGTAAAATATTTTTTATTAACTATTTGGCAATTAACCAATTTTCCCACTAATATCCATCATTAAAAATATGGGATCGATTCTTATATTTTATCCCTGAGATTAAATTTTTAAATATGCCAATCACCCACTTTGGCATATTAAACCCATAGACAAATATCACTTTTTACTAGCTAATATTAATATGTTGGCTCCTCTTCTTGAAAATATAACATCTAAATGCCCAAAAATTTTTAGCAAAGGCATTAAGAGTATTTTCACGATTCTAAATCTATCAGTGATTCGATCAATTTCCCAGGCAAAACTTCCAAAAAAACCAAATGTTCCTTGTGTTTTGATTATTTCAAATCCTATGGAACTCATAATCACCTTCAATTCTTCGATGGTATACATCACTCCAATATGCTCTTCTTTTGCCCAATTATCAAATTCAGCAAAGAATCTCTTTGGAAAAAATCTCCGTTCATCTTTGCTCGGTGTGTGAAGGTAAAAATAACCTCCAGCTTTTAAAGCCTTATAAATATTCTCTAAAACTTTGTAATTTTCAGGAATATGCTCCAAAACGTCGATGCTTAAACAAAAGTGATAGTAGTTCTCTTCTTCTAATTTGAGTAAATCTTTTTGCTTAAAATTAACATTTCCTGGTTTATCTTTCCAAGATTCATATTTTTTAATATCATAACCGGCAATCTTTAAATGAGGATATTTCATTGCCATTTTTTTTGTGTACCCACCCCTACCACAACCAGCATCAAGTACATAGATAAAATTCTTTACTTTTAATTTTTTAATGTATTTCCAAAAATATAGATTTCTTATATAATTACCTATATGAATTGGGTAAAATGCTGTATGTCTCAGTAAAGATTTAGCAATAAGTTTTATTTTCATTTATTGATGCCTTTTAAGTTCTTCTAATATATTCATGTCGTCAGTAAGCGAAGCATTAAATATTTTTACTAATTGTAAGTTTAATTTTTCAATATTATATCTTTCTTCAACAAATTTTCGCCCATAATGCCCCATTTTCGACCATAATTCTGGATGTTCAATAAGGTATTCCAGCTTTTTAACTAAAGCTTCTACATCCTTTTCAGGAACGAGAAAACCAGATTTACCTTCAAGTATTACCTCGGGAATACCAGTATGATAAGTTGAGATAATGGGTAAACCCGTTGCCTGTGCTTCCATTAAAACAACCGGAATTCCCTCTTGGTCACCATTGCTTGCGGTTATACTGGGAAGAATAAAAATATGTGCTAGCTGATAAAGTTTTACTACTTCATTTTGCTCTACTTCTCCAATAAATTTTATATAACTTCCCATTCCTAATTCTAAAACAAGGTTTTCTAATTTACTTCTAAGCGGTCCATCACCTGCTATAATATATTCAATATTTTTATATTTTTTAATTAACTTTGATACTGCGCGAATTGCATATTCATGACCTTTTTTTTCGGTTAATCTTCCTATTGTTAATAATTTTATAGCTTCTCTAGGTTCTTTTCTTCTCTCGAAAAATGTGAACTTTCCTAAATTAATTCCCATACGATGTACTATAATCTTTTTCTCATTACAATCCATTCTGATCAATTTTTTCTTCCAATAATCACTTACTGGTAAAAATAAATCTCCATTAAGAAATAAATTTTTGTAAGCATTTTTACTATTATTTGAAATAAACGCTGACATATCATAACCATGAAATGCGGTAACAAGCTTACCATTTACACCAATTTCTTTAAGATATGCGCCAAGAATTCCATTAGAGCCGAAATGACAGAGGATTACGTCAAATCTTTGATCTAAAAAAGGAATAAATATATATAATAATTTTAAAGACAGAGCTTTTTTACCATATTTTAAGATACTTAGTGATTTCAGTATCTTGAGCGGTTTTTTATGGAAGTTCGTAATTACTAGAAATGCCGCTTTTAATATGCGCTTATTTTTGTCATTAGGTATATCAAAATAACGAACTCTTTCCATGAGTCTATATTTTTCAACATCAGAATGTACCTTTTCTTCTTTTGGATTGAATTGGGCAAAAATTTTAACATCATATTCCATATCTAAAAGACCTGTAATTTGATTTAAAATAAATGTTTGGGAGATGCATGGAAATCTATCCACGATAAACGCTATTTTCATGGGCTTATTTTTCTCCCAACTATTATATATTCTTCAGACCCATATTTGATATAAGGTTCTAATCTTATTATTGCTCGATATAATAAAGCCACTCCCTCTAGAGGTATCCTTGAAAGAATTCCAAATCGATAAGCTAATCTCGAAAAATAATTAAAATACTTATCTTCTTTATCTATAACAAGATGATTTAGCTTAAATAATTCTCTGAGTTGTTCTAAGCTATATCCCTTTCTCACGTGACCCCAATTTTTATTTATAATTTCATTTTTCTTTTTATTTAACATTGGGAAAGAAACCCCATCTTTCATCGGAGTAGTCAAGATAATTTTCCCATTGTCTTTTAGCACTCTTGATAATTCTTTAAGTAATTTCATATCTTCTTTAATATGCTCTATTAAATCAAAACAAAAAACAACATCAAATTCCTTGTCTTTTATTGGTAATTCAAGCGCTGAAGCACAAATTACGTTTAGCCCTCTATTTTTTGCTAATCCCAAACCTAATTCATCTGTATCTACAACTGTAATGGCAAGGTTAGGAATTATTTTTTTTAAACGGTACGAGGTATACCCATCATATCCACCAATATCAAGAATGGTCGAACCATCCTTAATTTCATCTTTCAGAATGTTTTTCAAACTATGCCATCTCAATAATGTCCCCGGTCTCATATCTTTTGTTTAATTCCTTTTGATAATATTTTCCGCCATCTTCTTAAATATGCATTAAAAAAATATCTTCTTAATTTGTATTTCTCAAAATCTAAGGGAATCGGCTCTGCAACAAAATTAATTTTTTCGTTTTTTAAAATATTTAATATATTTTTTAATTCTGTCTTTTCTATTCCCTGTGCAATATTTAATCCGTATATATAAGTTAAATTTGCACACATCATTTGATGACCTGTATAACCATATTTTTCGATAAAGAAATTCTCTCCCAATTCTCTATTTATTTTTTTGTAATATTTAACAGTATTTTCTATTATATGTAATCTATCTATATTCATATTAAACTGGTGTATTCTGCGAAAACCACCTATAAAGGGAAAATAGTTAAATTTCTCTCCTGCCGCTGCAATTCTGCTTAGAAAATGTCTATCTTCACAAGCTTTCAATTCCTCATCAAATAAGCCAAATTTTTTAAATATTTCCCTTTTTAGCAATAATGAATGAACAGGAAGAGGATAAGGTAGCCAAAAATTATATAAGCAAGAAAACATATCTTTAACTTCTCCAATATATCTTAGATATGAATGTTTAGAATCATTATCATATTGTGCTATTTCACAATAACAAACCGTAGCATTTTGCATTTCTGCCAAGTCTAATTGCAATTTAATTTTATCTTTATTTAAAAAATCATCGGCATCTAAAAACTGAATATATTCTCCAGAAGAATATTTTATTCCTGTATTTCTTGCCCCGGCTAAACCCATATTTTTTTGATTGATTAAAACAATTTTATCTTTGTACTCTTCCAAAATTGGCAATGGATTATCCGTAGAACCATCATTTACCACAATAATTTCAATAATGGGGTAAGTTTGATTTAAAAGACTATTTATTGCATCTCCAATAAATTGCTTCTGATTATACAAGGGAATAATTACACTTACTTTGGGTAGATTTTTATTACTTCCACTTTTCATGTTAGGTTCTTCCTAATAATATATTTTTGAATTAATACACTTAAATTATATTTGCATAGTGTAACCAATCTCTGGTTAATTTCATCCCTTGTTTTAAATCATATTTTGGTTGATATCCTAGTAAATTTTTTGCTTTATCAATTTTCACATGTGTTTTTGCCAAATAAAAATTTATTTCCTTTTGCGTCATTGGAAAAATAAGTTTTTCTATTTTATTTTGTATGTCAATTTCATTTTTTCCGATAAAATTTTCTTTAACTCTATTTATTATTGATTTTGGGACTATTGCCTTCGATATTTTATAAAATTGATTTACTGCGGGCAAATGGAAAATTCCTCTCAAGATGTAGGGATGTTTTTTGCATGCTTTTTTTATTTGGTTAATCGTTTTACGTTCTTCCCGATATATTTTATTAAATTGTCTTATCTCCTCTAAGTTCATCGAAATAGTTGATTCATCACCAATCATTTTCTCATATGCTTTATAAAAATCCCACCATGTTACTGGTTTTTCAGCTGAAATTAAAAATGCCTCACCAATTGCTCTTTCTTTTACTGTTGCAAGTATAAGTGCCTGAATAACGTCTTCAATAAAAACAGCATTACACAATCCTTTTCCATTTTCTACTAAAATCATTCGACCTTTTTTCAATCTATTCATAGGACCAATTGTCCAACTAGGTGCAAATGGACCGTACACTATGGTTGGCTGAATAATAGATACGGGTAAGCCAAGTTTTTTAAAATAATATAAGGCGATTTTTTCAGCTTCAAGTTTTGAATCTCCATATACTTCTTTTGAATATTTTCGTGGAGATAACTCATTGAGGTCACCGTCTTTTGTTTCTCCATATATTGAAATCGTACTCATATGTACAACGCGTTTTACATTTTGTCTTAAGGATTCTTCTAAAACGTTTTCCGTTCCTTTTATATTTACTTCTTTTTGTTGAACTGGATTACCTGTGTTACCATATGCACAATGAAATACATACTCGCAGCCTTTCATAGCATTTGCTATGGCAGTTTTATCTAAAATATTTCCTTTAAACATTTTCACAGGAAATCTACTTATTTGAGATGCTCTGGTAAAGTTTCTTACTAAAACGTGGACATCAGCACTATATTTTTTTATTAAATGCTCAACTAAATGGCTACCTATAAAACCAGTCCCACCCGTAACGAATATTTTCTTACCTTTTAATTTTATTCCTTCATTTTCTTTTCGTAGACTTACCCCACCCCAAGATGTTATCAATGGTCTGCGATTTTTATGACAAGCTTCAATAAATTCAATAGATTTTATTGCTTCTTTACCTGAAATATAAGGCTCTTCTTTATTTTTAATTGCTGAAATCCAATTCTCGAATTGTTCTTTCATAATATTTTGTGTAGGTTGAATTTTTTCAAGTTTCATAGATTTACTAACAGCGTTTCCGATCATCTTAATATTTTCTTCATTTGGAGAAATGGTAACCTGGGAACCTAATATTTGTGCTTCTAATTTAGCTTTTTCACCATAAATAATTGCGCTATTCCTTAAATTTCGTGTACGACTTAACTCAATAGTACCCTTAGCTCCGTTTTTCATAACAAGATAAATTTTACAGTTTGCATCTACACCTCCCTGGCTATCATCATAATATTCAAATGAATCATAATCACCCAACCACCAAAGTATAGAATCTAATGTATGCGCGCCAGTATCATTTAGCACACCACCACCAGTCTCTTTTTTGAAAAAAAAATCGGAAGCTACAGACCAATTATAGATAGAACCCTCAGATACATCAAAAGATTCAATTTTTCCTAAAAAATTAGCTGAAATTATTTTTTTAACAAATTGATGGGAATAAAGAAATCTACGTACTAATCCCACTGCAAGGATTACCCCACCTTGTTCTGCCGCTGAAATCATAGAATTACACTCAGCCAAAGTCAACGCCATAGGTTTTTCCACTAACACATGAATCCCATTGTTTAATAGGTCAATTGCTATGGGAGCATGTAAATGATGAGGAACTGCCAAAATCGCTGCATCTACCTTTCCGATAACTTGTCTATAATCATCTGATATATTATTAATACCAAACTTATTTGCAAACTCTTTAATTCGTTGGATATTTTTATCTACCAGTATACTTATTTCAACTTCTTCTGATACTAAAGATATAGGTATATGAGAAAGTTCCGATACTGCTCCACAACCAATAATGGCTAACTTTATCATTCAATTTTTTACCTTTCGTATATGTAATTTATTGTATTGTATATCTCACAAAGCAGAATGCTGTGGTCATGTTTTCGAATATCTAATATATTATAATTTTAAATTTATTAATTATCATTTTTTAAAATTTCTCTCGGGAGCACGATATCTTTACCTTTTAAAATACCATCAACCACTAAATCCAAGTAAGGATTATTCCCTGGTTTTAAATCCGCAAGAGTTTTTAAGGTATAATGTTTAATATAATAATCTTTAGATGTTTTAAAAAACTGTAAAGGAATAACAGTCCTAAACCAAAACATATATGCATAACGCCTTGCTAATGCTATTTCTTCTTTTGTGGGCAAAGAAAGTCCATCTAATTCGCTAAGTAATTTAAAATATTCTTCACGTGATTGGGGAAAATAACCAAAACCTTTGTTAGTATAATGAGCCCTCCCACATATAATTACTGAATGTTTTCCCAATATTGATGACTCTAATCCCAAGGTTCCCGTATAAACTAATACACTTTTTGCAAGACCAAGCAATGTATAGGAACTTAATTGGCTATCAGGAGGAATTACTCTCACATTATCAGGCAAGTTACCAAATTTATCTTGTAAATAATCAATTACATGTTCCCTGGAATGATTTCCTTCAAATATAAGCATTTCTGCAGGATGTACACGTATAACCAAATTGAAAGAATCATTTCGATTTGCAAATTTTATAGTTTCGTTTATCCATTCCAAAACACCTTTGAAAATAGTTCGCCTACCTGAAACTGCTGCATCCCAGGTAAGGTTTGGAAACATAGCCACAATGGGTTTATTATTGTTAATGAAATTTAGATTTTTAAGTAAAATATCTTGATTTTCGATAGGGTTAGGATAAATAATTGGATTAAAGTGATGTTTCACCAATTCTTGATCAATTTGATTATTTTCATATTTATTAAGAGGGGTGTTTCGCCAATTTTCCCAATAACTTCCTAAATCCATTTCAGAAACCGGAATTTCTTCACGAAAAGTCCATTGACTTCCCCTTTTTGAAAAATTAAATGCATTTTCATAACTTACAACTCTTATTTTTTGTTTTTGAGCTATCCAATGAACTATGCTATACCAAAAGAAACGACCACTGCATAAAAAAATAATTTCAGGTTTTAATTTTCTAAAAGCTTTTTTATATACATCTACAAGAACTATGGCTGCACATATATAGGCACGCCAAGCTTTCAATCCTTCATCTGAATTATCTGTAAAAGCATCACGACAAAGATAACGGCTTATTGATACTTCACATAGTTTACCAACAGGTACATTTTTATATATATAATTAATACAATCTTTAATAGAAAGAGAATTTATTACTTCATAAACTTCATGATAACTTTCTATATTGACAAAATCAGTAAGACTATACATTGGCAATCTCATTAGTTTGGAATAATATTTATTTGTTTTAAGACAATTTTTGCAGATATTTAGATTAATGGGTAAATCTATGGATCTATTATTACATTGTGGTAAATTTTCACAAGCCATAAAAATAGGTTTGGCTCCTTCAAATTGCAATCTTTTTGCTAAAAAAGTTTCAAAATTCAATAGATAATTACCTCCTCTCATATGAGGAAATAATATCACAGGACCATCTTTAGGAATTTTCTCTACTTCTTTTAAAAATGACTTACTATTCTGCACAATTTGATATAATAAAAATCGTGTATCCTTCTCTCCTAAATTCGGAAAAAATTCCCATCCCCAGTTATTTCTTAAAAGTGAAACATTATAATACATTGGATATCTTAATCTAAATAAATCTAAACTTTTACCAATTACTCTCTTTATTTTCATAATATAAATAAAAACCCCTTCTTTTAAATATTTTGTCTACTTTTCAATCAGTTTAAATTTGTAAGGAGAAAATGTAATGGGGTTACCAAACAAGGAAGTTGGATTTTCTTTTGTTTTCTCTGTATGTTTTATAATAAATTGTTCTCCGGCATCATCCCAAACGTCAATAGGAACTATATCGTCTTTTTCTCCAATTCCACCATACAAATAATATCTCCGTGGACCTAAATTTGGCTTTTCATAAAGAATTTCAAATTCACCATCCCTTTCAAGTTTATCAAGATGAAATAAATTATATGTATTAGCATATAGCACTATCTGCCTTGAAATAGCATCGCAAATGCAAAATCCAAAATTAGGATTTTTTATAGGTTTATTTACTTTAAACGAACATCGGATTCTAATTGGATCACCTGCCGAAAGCTCTGTAATTTCATTTCCTTTTTCATCAATAATATAAGCTTTGACAATTCTTACTTCACCACTTCCTCTTCTCGTGGCAGTATTTATATGTCCATAGCTCGCAACTCTATTTGTGTCATCAATATATTTACTTATAGTATCTTTAGTAGAACCATAATATTTTATTTTACCTTTATTTAACAAAATCGTTTCTTTTGCAATACCAATAAGTCCCTGCATTGAATGTGTAACCAATACCACACTCATACCCATATCAATTTTTGATTTCATTTTTTCAAAACATTTTCTTCTAAAATTCATATCTCCCACTGCTAAAATTTCATCTACAAGCAAAATATCTGGATCGGCAAATATTGCCACAGCAAAACCAAGCCTTACAAACATCCCGCTTGAATAATATTTAACCGGAGTATCCAAAAAATCACCAATATCTGCAAAATCCACAATTTTCTTAAATTTATGATCAATTTCCTGTTTGCTCATACCTAAAATCGCACCATTAACATAAATATTTTCTCTGCCAGTTAACAAAGGATGAAATCCCGCTCCTACTTGAATAAGCGCGCTAACCTTTCCATTAATCGTGATTTTGCCTTTGTCAGGCCAAAAAATTCCATTAAGCATTTTTAATAAGGTAGTCTTGCCTGATCCATTTGGACCAATTATTCCTATTGATTCTCCCTTTTTTAATTCAAAAGAAATATTCTTATTTGCCCAAAATTCACCACTTCTTAATTTCTCCGAATGAGAGCTTAACCCGAACATATTTCTTCCAATATCTTTAATGCCATAAAGCATAGACTTCTTCAAATATTTACAATATTTCTTATAAACATTTTCTACTTTTATTGCTATTTCACTATTCATTTTTTATATCCTCTCTGTTATCCTTGTCTCAGTCAAATGAAATATAACTAAACATAATATAAATATAATAATTGAAATAATACTTGAAATCAGATAACCCTTCCATTCAGAAATATTTCCGGTTAATAGGAATTCTCTCGGTGTTGATATTAAATAATATAATGGATTATAATTTGTAATTTTAGTCAGGAGTCCTGTTGAAGGTTTAGCATATAAAACCGGCGTTAAAAATAATAAAAAAACTATAATAGAAGAAATCACATTCCCTATATCTCTCATAATTCCATTTAATAATGACAGAATAAAACCCAAGCCCAAAGTAAATAATATTATCGGAATTAGCAAAATAGGAATTAATAAAATTGCAATATTTGGCATTATCCCGTAAATAATAAATAATATTACCGCTAAAACTAATTGAACCAAAAACGAAATAACTGATTTACCAAATGAAGCTATTACAATAGACTTTCTAGAAAAATTTATTTTTACTATCATTGATCCCGCACTAACTAAAGAATTCGTACAAGCAATTAATCCAGTTGAAAATAATTGCCAAAAAGACATACCTAAAATTGCATATAAAGGATAAGGAATATCAATATCTCCAATAGAAAACACCCCTGCTTTATTTAATATTATAAAAGTTGCGACACTAATAAGAGGTACAATTATCGCCCATAAAATACCGACAAATGACTGTTTATATAAAGCAAAAAAATCTCTTTTAAACAATTGATATGTTAGCCATTTATTTTTCTTTAATTCGTTAAATATTTCTTTAAAAATATGTAAAAACCCTTTTTTTATAGAATTATCAGGTTCATAAGTAGTTGTTGTTTCAGCCATTTATATTCCTCTTTCATACAAAATTACTAATTTTTTAATCTTATTCAATTTATATTAATATTAAGTATCACATTGACTATTCATTAAATACATTAATGTTTTATTCCATTATTTGTATTTTTAATATATTTGTCGCTTTCCTATATTCTTCCCATTGTCCTATATCTATCCAAGATTTTTCCGAAATAGGATAAACTCCAATTTTTTTCTTCTTTTCTTTTAAGCATTTTATGAAATTAGTCATATCGAATGATTCATCCTTAGGGATAAATTGTAAAATATCAGGATTTAATATGTGCATTCCTGTATTAACAATGAAATCATATCCAAATTTTTATTTTATATTTTTTAAACTACCATCAATTTCCCGTTTGCACACACCATTCAAATGCTTATTTATTAATTTATTAATTCCCACTTTAGGGGTGTACCTTTTTTGATATCTTGCGTAGTTTGTTTGCCCAATATTTCTTTCAAGTATTTCGGAGACAAGCCATATCCCGGTCTTATGGAGCGAACATTTTCTTCGGTTAAAACTTCTCCGTCCTTTATATCTTTTACTACAAATAGTGAACGGGAAAATTCTCTGCTTTTTTTCATCTTTTCAGTTAAATCATAAGAAATTTCCCCCAAGGCTTTTTCTACTTCTCTCACTGATTTGACCATTGCTTTGAATTCAGCAGGTTCTAACGAAAAGGCAGCGTCTGGTCCGCCTAATTTTCTATCTAAGGTTAAATGTTTTTCTATTATACAAGCACCCAGGGCAACAGAAGCGATGGGAACAGATATGCCCAAAGTATGATCAGATAAACCCACCACAGTTTTAAAAGTATCTGCTAAATTAGGAATAGTCTTTAAGTTTATTTCTTCTAAAGGGGTAGGGTAGACACTGGTACATTTAAGCAAAGCTATCTGGTTATTTCCCATCCTTTTACAGGCATTTACAGCTTCTTCTACATCTGAAACGGTAGCAATCCCTGTGGAAATAATTACAGGTTTTTCTTTTGAGGCCACATATTCAATTAATGGAATATCTGTTATTTCAAATGATGCTATTTTGTAAGCTGAAACGTTTATTTTTTCTAAAAAATCTACCGCTGTTTTATCAAAAACAGAAGAAAAAAATATTAAACCTTCACTTTCTGCAATTTCTTTTAACGTTGGTTGCCATTCCCAGGGAGTATAGGCTTTTTTATAAAGCTCATAAAGTGTCTGACCATCCCATAAAGTTCCCTGTTTTATCTGAAAGTATTTATTATTGCAATCAATGGTTATAGTATCAGGTGAATATGTTTGAAGTTTAATTGCATCTGCACCTGCTTCTTTCGCTGTCCTAATAATCTTTACAGCATTATCGAATTTTTGTAAATGATTTGCTGACATTTCAGCAATTATAAAAATTGGATAGTCTCTCCCTATTCTTTTATTCTCTATCATTATGAAAGCATTCATTTTTTAACATCTCCTTCCATTTTGACCAATCTTTTTGAGTAAACTTAAGAAGTACAACTTTATATTGGTTATCAAAAAAATCATTAATCATTTTGAATCTAAACTTTTTATATATATTTAATGCCGCAATGTTGTTAGATACAACTTTAGTAAATAATATTTGAAAATTCATCTCGTCAAAAAATATCTTTAGAAATTTGAAAAGAATGCATTTGCCTAATCCTTTACCTAAATAATCATCTTCTCCAATATAAAAGCCCCATTCTGAAGTTAATTTTTTGTAATCTATTTTTTGAAGATAGACTGAACCTATGGGTATCTCATTAACAAATACAACCCAAAATTTCCAATCGTTCCTATTTTTTAAATCCCCTATCCAATTTAAGTGCTCTTCTTTAGTTATAATGTGGTGATTAAGCATAAACTTTCTTATTTCCTCTTTGTTTCGCCATCGTCTAACTTTTTCTTTTATTTCATCATTTGCTTTTAAAATATTTTCAAACTTTATTCCTTTCATTTTAAAATCCTTACTACTTTATAGGCTTCAGCATATTCTAAGCCAACTTTCATTCCCCAATTCTTTGCAATAAGCTTAACTCCTTCTAACGATCTGGGGTGTGGATATTCCATTAGCTCAGTCTTATATTCTTCAAGAGCCCTAAGCTTAACATCTATAGTTTCTGAAATATCATAAAATACATTGGGGGAAAAACTTAAGGGATAACTCCATTCAGTAGAAGATGGTATTTCAAAAGAATATATTTCTTTAACATTTTCTCCCTTTATTGGTCTTGTTGCTGTTATTACTGCTTTGTATGTAATTTGGTGGTCAATATTTAAATCCTTTTCATAATGGGTAAAAATTATTTCTGGTTTAACATTATTTTTTATTTTCTCAATAACTTTTATTAAGTCTAAAAAAGGGGCTGTATCAAATTTATTATCAGGGAAATCATGATGAAAAACTTGTTTAACTCCTAAAATTTTATTGGCTTCTTCGGCTTGTCTTTTTAAATCTAATATCTCGCTCTCCCTTTTTTGTATATCTCTAATATTATCTCTTGAAGTAATTCCCTCTCCTAAAATTAACACATACATTTCGTATCCTTTTTTAGATAATCTTGCAATAGTACCTCCACATCCCAAGACTTCATCGTCAGGATGGGCTGCAATAACCAAAATTTTTCGCATTTATTCCTCCTCAGTTATTTCAAATCTACCAGCTAACTTGTTTAATTTCAATTGTGCTTTAGAAAATTCTATTTTAAATTTATTAAATTTAAGAAATGCTTTTGGATAACCCTCACCATCTAACATTCTTATAAAATTATAAAAATCTTCTAACGACTCTATATTTGCTAATTTAAGTTCGCTCTCTTCAAGTTTTCTTCTTCTAAAAGTTATAATCTCACCCCTTTGTTCTACTGGTAAGGGATTTTTATCGATAATAAAGGGAATCATTTTAAAAAATATTATTTTGGACGCCTTATTAAAAATTTCCCCCGCACTACCATTTTTAATAGATAAATTTTCTTTTAAATAAACCGAGCCAGCATCAATTTCTTTTACAACTTTAATAGCAGATATCTTTGTATTATAAATCTTTCTAAATATTAGATTTTGCAGAGGACTCCCACCTCTACCAAAAGGAAGATCGGTAATATGGAAAAGGGCGCAATTATATTTGTTGTAAATTTCCGGAGGAATTAACCAAGACCAATGGGGATAAAATATCCATTCCGGATTGAACATAGCAATAGTAACTTCAGTAAATTTTTCTTTGTTTGTTAAAATTATAACTTCATACTTATCTTTATATAACTCTTTAAATTTGTACGCATTTTTAATATTCCAAGATTTAATTGTAGCAATAGCAATTCTTTTTTTCATAAAAGTACCTTTATCTATTCATTATTCTATTAATTATTTTCAAACTACCTTTTCCATCAACAAATTTTTTTCCTATTTTAGATTTAGTTTCTCTTAATTTTATATTTTCAAAATGTTTTAATAATCTATCTACTCTTGCTATTATATTATCTTCGTTATACCATCCGGCATTTCCCAAAAAACCTATTTTCTCCCATTCCCTAATATTTCCAAGTTGATTTTCTGCTATACAAATTCCTATGGACGGTACTCCTGTTCTGGCAAGCTCGTATAATGTTTGTCCTCCTGCGGATATAGCTATATCAGATTCCAACATACTCTCTTTTATTTTTTTGGCATTAGGATGATATATTAATTTTGTATTATAATCTGCTTCTCTTTTGATTTCATTTGTATCATTAAAAGATTTTCCAATAATTACATTTCTTTTAATTTTTGGATACTCCTTTTTTAAAAATCTCAAAATCTTAGGAGTCATATTTCTTGCATCATCACCACCAAAGGTAACCATTATATTTTCTATTTTTTCTTTTATCTTTTTTTCTGGCACTTCCCAAAATTCTTTTCTCAAGGGCGTATATTTAGTGCCTAATAAATATGTCATTCCATCTTTTTTCGGATAATTTAATGTTTCGGCATGAATATTACCATTTACAACAATCCCCTTTGGATAATCTAATCTTTTATTATCATCTATATATACAGGGATTTTTACTAAATTAGATATTTGAATATAAAAAGAACTATTGGCTAAATAAGAATCTATAATAGCAATATCGGCACCTTTTATCAATTCAAATAACTTATCTCGTTTTTCAATCCAGTTTAATTTTTGATAATTTATTCCTTTTAATAAATATTCAATATTGTCATCACTATTTAATACAAACTCTGGAATTATTTCTTTCTCCTCAAAAGCCTGATAAAGAGAAAGGCATCTGGTTATGTGACCAAAACCGATATTTTTACCACCTTCGGTTATTATAAAAACTTTCATCTTGATAAATGTTCCCTTATAAAATCTCTTGCTTTATTTAAATCCTGCAAATCTAATATTTTTACCGCTTCTTCAAGTTCTTCTTCTAAAGTATTAAATATCTTTTTTTGCATTATTTTTTTGTTTATTAATTTTAACCAGGGCTTTTCTTTAAAAAGATTCACTATGTCATAAGTATTAAAATATTTATTTTTGGGATAAAGATAATCAAATACTGCACAAAGTAAAGCATAATCTTCTTCTGTATCAAGAGTTACCCTTATATCAGGTGCGGAAAGTTCTTTGGGTGCTTTTATTTCATTTATTTTAAATATTTGAGGATTTCTATTGATATAAGGTGTAACATGTTCCTTTTCATAATCTTTAGTGGCATTTTTATAGGCTTTTTCTAAGGCATCAAAATTGAAAACTTCTACATCAAGACCTATAGGATATCCTTTTGTTAATGTATAATCAGATTTTTTTTCAATATGGTTTTTTAAAATTATATCTACTACTTGGGAATCAACACAAGGATTATCACCGGTTAATCTTATAATCACATCAACCTTATTTGCTTGTGCGGCAAAATAAAACCTTTCTAAGACATTAAAATCACTTCCTTTAAATATTTTAATGCCTGTATTTTTTGCAATATTTTCGAATACACTATCGCTTTTCTTACAAGTAGTTGCAATAATTACATCATCTATGTCCATTATTTTTTTACTTCTTATTATTACTTGTTCTGTTGCTGTGAGATCAAAATTAAATGGTAACTTTAAAAAAGCTTTATTGGGTAATCTTGTTGAATCTGTTCGTACTTGAATAATAACTCCCCTTCTTACCATATAGTCCATCCCCCATCAACTACTAAATTATGGCCAGTTATATAAGAAGAGGCATCAGATGCTAAAAAAATTAAAGCACCTTTCAATTCTTCCGGTTGTCCAATTCTCCCAAGTGGAACTTTATTAGAAAGTTGGGTAATAAATTTTTTATTTTTTTGAACATTATCAGAAGGAAATGGACCGGGCGAAATGCAATTAACCCTTATTCTATATTTTGCCAAACTAACCGCAGAATATTTCGTTAATTGGAGTACACCTGATTTAGCTGCTCCATAGTTTGGCGGATTTAATTGGGATAAATTATCTTTGTATATTCTTAGATCAGGAGAAACCATTCCATACATAGATGATATATTTATTATACTTCCGGATATATTTTTCTTCATATATGGAATTATTTCTCTAATACACCTAAAGACGCTACTAAGAGTCCCATCTATTCCACAATTCCACTCTTCATCAGTCATATTTTCTAAATTATTAGATGCTCCATAAACAGCACTGTTTATTAATATATCTATCTTTTTATATTTAGTATAAATTTTGCAATAACAATCCTTAACAGAGTTAGAATCTGATATATCCATTTTTATAAAATCAACGTGACTCCCTGGAATTTTCTGCATTATTTCCTCTTTTAAAATATTGCATTTGTTAAGATTTCTACCTCCAATTATTGTTATTGTGCCTGCTTCAGCGAGGGCTTCCACAAAATATTTTCCTAAATAACCATACCCTCCAGTTACGATAGCAACTTTATTGTCTAATTTAAATTTATCAATTATCGTCATTTTTATGCCCACCTTCTAGGATCGATTATATTTATGTTTTTTATTGAAAGATTTTTAAAACTTATTATTGATTTTAATTTATAAAAACATTTTAATTTGTTAAGAGTTTCGATATTCTTTTTTAATTGTTCAATAGTCTCCACACCAATAATTATTTTATCTATCTCTTTAATTGAATTTACAAAGAGTAATGCAATTTCTTCTTTCGAAAGCTTATTTTTTAAAGAAACACCATTTAGTTTTTTAAAATGTTTTTTTACGGAAGTAAATTTTAAGGGCAGATTATTTTCATTAAAAAAAACTAATCCTTGTAAAAAAACAGACCTTGCATAAATATCTTTTTTTCTTTTTTTTAATTCAGACAAAACGTTATTTTCTAATAATCTTTGATCAAAAACACTAACGGGCAGTTGAATTAAATCAAAATTAAAATTTTTTAATAAGTAATCTATTTGATTTTTATCATATACAGAGACTCCAATTTTTTTTATATAGCCTTCTTCCTTAAGTTTTAAAAAAATATCATTAATTAAGTCACAATTATTTTTTATATCATTATAATCATGTATCATATAGCAATATATCGATTTTTGCCCCAATCTATTTAAAGATTCAAAAAAACGATAATTTATTTCATTTTCATCCGATTTCTCTTTATTCAGAGGAACCATTTTGGTTATTATATTAATTTTATTCTTATAAGATTTATAAGTATTTAGAAATTTACAAATAATAATTTCGCTATTCCCATAACTATATGCTGTATCAAAATAATTTATCCCATTTTCTACTGCGTATTTTATAATTTCTATAGCCTGTTTTTTCGTAGGTTTTCCTACTGTATTAGCAATACCATAATCTAATCCTAATTGAGCTGTCCCTAGAACTAATTTATTTTCTTTCATTAAATCACCAAAATAAAAACTAAATAAAATGATATTTAAAATTATTTTTAAAATTATTTTTTATAATAACTTATTACTTTATTCACTGCTGCGAAGACATCATCAATATCTTTATCAGACATTTTTGGGAACATAGGTAAAGTTACCGCCCGAGAATAATAGTTTTCTGCTTTTGGAAAATCTCCAAGGCTATAACCAAATTTTTTTTGATAGTAAGGTTGAAGATGAACTGGTATATAATGAACATTTACTCCGATATTTTCTGCTTTTAACGCTTCAAAAATTTCTCTTCTGCCAACTTTTAATTTTTCTAAATTGAGTTGAATCATATAAATATGCCAAGCTGGATTAGAGTTGACCGGATTAATCTGAGGAATTTTTATCTCTGGCAAATCTTTGAATTCATTGTTATATTTTTGAACAATTTCTCTTCTACGCCGGATAATTCTATCTATCTTTTTTAATTGACTTAATCCTAGGGCACATTGAAAATCTGTCAATCTATAATTGTATCCTAATTCTTGCATCTCATAATACCAGGGACCATCATAATTTAATAACTTATCTTTGTCTTTAGTAATCCCGTGCGTTCTAAATAATTTTAATCTTTCGCAATATTCTTTATTATTGGTAGTTATCATTCCGCCTTCTCCGGTAGTAATATGTTTTACCGGATGAAAACTAAAAATAGTCATATCACTGATACTTCCGATTTTACGATTTCTATAAGTTGCTCCTAAAGCATGAGATGCATCTTCGATAACTATTAAATTATTTTTTCTTGCAATTTGCAATATCTTTTCTAAATCTGCCGGTAGTCCGGTAAAATCTACTGGAATTAATATTTTAGTTTTTTTTGTTATTTTCTTTTTGATCTCTACAGAATCTATATTTAAAGTATCTGCATCTATATCGGCAAATATTGGAGTTCCCCCCTGATAGAGCACGCAATTTGCAGAAGCCGCAAAAGTTATAGGAGAGGTTATTGCTTCATCCCCTTTTTCTATTTGTGCGGCAAAGCAAGCGTCATGAAGTGCAGCAGTGCCAGAGCTTACTGCTACTGCATATTTATTATCCACATATTTGGCAAATTCTTTTTCAAATTCTGCTACTTTAGGACCTTGAGTTATCCAATCAGAGTGTAATACTCCAGAGACAGCTTCAATATCTTCTTCGTCTATCCATTGATGCCCATAAGGTAATATTTTATCCCTGACTGGTTTTCCTCCGTTAATCGCTAATTCTAGGGTCATTATAATCCCTCCAGCATTTTATTAAGTTCGGCTTTAGTAAGCCAATGATCATTATTGCCACTTGAATATATAAAATCGAAAGGAAGTGATTTTCCCCCTTTATTATTTCCCTTTCCCCAGAAATGATGTTCTGGTTCTACTACAAAATAATTATCAAATTCTTTGGTATGATGTACTTCCTCTTCTGTTAAAAGAACTTCATTTATTTTTTCACCTGCCCTAATGCCAATCACTACTTTCTTGCATTCAGGGGCAATAACTTCAGCTAAATCAATTATTTTCATACTGGGAATCTTAGGTACAAAAATTTCTCCACCTTTCATTTTATCAATACAATCTATAATAAAACGAACTGCTTGTTCTTGAGTAATCCAAAAACGGGTCATATTTTCATCAGTTATAGTAATTTTACCCTTCTTCTTTTGCCTTTGAAATACCGGAATTACACTTCCTCTACTACCTACTACATTACCATAGCGAACGCAGCTAAATATAGTTTTGCGGCCTCCGGAATAGCTATTTCCTTGCACAAAAAGTTTTTCTGCTACCAATTTAGTTGCCCCATACAGATTCACTGGATGAACAGCTTTATCAGTACTTAGTGCCATTACTTTTTCCACATTATTATCAATTGCGGCATCAATTACATTTGCCGCACCATCAATATTAGTCTTTACCGCTTCGATAGGGTTATATTCACAGGTCGGAACCTGTTTCAGGGCAGCAGCATGTACGACTATATCTACGCCATTCATTGCGCGGTATAATCTGTTTTTATCACGTACATCACCAATGAAAAAACGAAGCTTATCATCACTATAAAATTCTATAAACTGCTCTCTCATCTGTTGCTGTTTCAATTCACCTCGAGAAAAAATACGAATTACTTTGGGATTATGTTCTTTTAATACAAGCTGAGTAAATTTTTTACCAAAAGACCCGGTCCCACCAGTAACTAAAATTACTTTGTTTGTAAATGGCATAATATTAGTACCTCCGTTTTAAACTTTTAAATAGCATTTAATAAAATTAATTAATTCCTTTCAATACCTATCAATCAATTTTTCAATAAACCAATCAAATTCAATCAAACAATTGTCCTATCTACCGATCAACCGATCAAGATAATCTATTAATCTACCTATCAGCCGATTAAAACTAAAAAAACGATCTACCAATCAGATTTTATCTACCAATCCACCAAGCAAAACAATCTAATAAACAAAAGTGAAATGTAATAAGTGACAATTCTTATACCCTCTAATCGAATAATTGTTCATTTTTTAATTACTGAACTACCGAACCGTCGTAAAACCCTTTTAATATAAGCCTTTTGAGCTTTATTTGACAATAGATAGGGTTTTACCTTAAGAGCATCAAAAAAATACGTTATATGCAATTTTTATCTGCAAGCCTTATATGTCAACCCTTTCAAGAGCACTAAAATAGCTCTTTTAGCACTTTTTTACTTATTTTTGTGATAATTTGTGTGATGAATATTTTTAACTTTTTGAGAAATCTTTGAAACCCTTATATTATCTATGTTTTTGTGATATGCGAATTTTGAGAATAAAAATAAAAAGTTACTACTTTTTGTTATAGAGCACAAACTATCAATCTTTAATTTTAACTTATGAATTAATATTTTTATTTTACAAACTATATAATTATACGTAAAAACAACTACTTTGTTCAATATATGAACATATATAAACTATATCATAGAAACAATACAACGTCAATCTACCAATCTACCAATCTGCCTATCGGCCAATCATTCAGTTAAAACAAATAAATAATCTGCCGATCTACCAACCTGCCTATCAAGTTAAATCTTCCAATCAACCTATCAGTCCACCAATCATAAACAATCTCCTGGTCTGTCAACCCAAATCAGTACTTCTTTCTACTGATTAACTTTTTTGTAATATTTCTATTTAAAATTAACTTTATTTCCTCCCCACACCTTCATAGGTAAAACCTAAAGCTTTCACCTGGGATGGTTCATACAAATTTCTAAGGTCAATGAAAATAGGAGTTTTTAAAAGGTTTTTTATTTTGTTTAAATCCAGATTGCGAAATTGATTCCATTCGGTAGCTATGACTAAAGCATCACTTCCAAGTGCGGCATCATATTCATTCTCACAATAAATGATATCGGGAAGGATTTTTTTGGCATTTTTCATAGCCAGGGGGTCAAAGCATTTTACTTTAGCCCCTTCCTTGAGCAATATTTTTATGATATCAATGGATGAAGATTCACGAATATCATCCGTATTCTGCTTAAAGGCAAGTCCTAAGATACTAATCTGCTTTCCCTTTAAACCACCCACCAAACGTTTTATTTTCTCCACCATGAGTATTCTTTGTCTTTTATTTGCTGACACTACCGCCTTTAAGCTTTTAAATTCATAACCGAAGCTTTCGGCAATACTGCAAAGCGCTCTTGTATCTTTGGGAAAACAGGAGCCACCATAACCGGGACCGGGATGGAGAAATTTTGGACTGATGCGGCCATCCAAACCCATCGCCCTTGCTATTTGGTGTACATCTGCTCCTACTTTATCACAGAGATTTGCAATTTCATTGATAAAGGTAATTTTAGTTGCCAGAAAGGCATTGCAGGCATATTTGATTAACTCAGCGGTTTCGGGATTGGTAATAACAAAGGGAGTATCAATTAAGTAGAGAGGACGATAGATTTCCTCCATTATCTTTAGGGCACGGTCACTATCAGTTCCGATAACTATTTTATCCGGATGGGTAAAGTCATAGACGGCTGAACCCTCCCGGAGGAATTCCGGATTGGAGACGACGTCGAAGGGATGTTTCACCCCCACCTTAATCCTCCCCCCTCGAAGGGGGAGGAAATTTTGTGTGTGCTCTCCCCTCAAGGGAGAGGGAGAAGAGGGATGGATTCCCGCTTTCGCGGGAATGACAGAAGAGGAGTCGGAAATGGCAGAGGATGGATGGGATTGCTTCCCCTGCTTTCGCTGGGGCAGGCTTACTTCGCTCCTCGCAATGACATTAGGATTTTTACTGATTATTTCTTTAATTTTGGTAGCGGTGCCGATGGGGACTGTACTTTTGTTTACAATTACTTTATATTCATTCATATAGGCGGCAATTTGCCGGGCAACCTTTTCAATCTCTTGGAGATTAGCTGAGCCATCATCGTTGGAAGGAGTACCTACGGCGATAAAGATTACTTTGGATTCTTTTACCGCTTTTTCCAGGTCAGTGGTAAAGGTAAGGCGACCAGCTAAAACGTTTTTTTGAATTAAATCTTCTAAATTCGGTTCATAGATAGGGACGCCACCAGAATTCAAAAGATTTATTTTTTGTTCATCCTGGTCAACACAGGTTACAGAGAGACCAAAGTCAGCAAGGCAGGTACCGGTGACCAGGCCGACGTAGCCGGTGCCGATGATTGCAATGCGCATGTTTTAATACCACCTTTCGTTAGAATTTAACAGGTGTGAAAATGAAATAAACAATGATTCAATTGACCAATTTACCAATTAAAAACACAAAAATGCGAGATGAAAAGATAAGTTTCGAGTTTCAGGTTTCAAGATGAGATTGCCGCACTCTGATAAATCAGGGTTCACAATGACATTTAAAGATAAGGCGGGTTCGATGAATCAAACCCCTACCTCACCCTCACCCTATACTCTCTTCTCAAGATAGATTATATGTTCAAGATATGAACTTAGAAATATTATATTATATTCGAGTAAGAAATGCAAGGTTACTAACTACAAGTCTCACCCCCACCTTAATCCTCCCCCCTCGAAGGGGGAGGAATTTTTGTGTATACTCTTCCCTCAAGGGGGAGGAAATTAAGTAAAATTTTTAAGGATGGATTCTATATTAATTATCTTAATATTTTTTTGGATATTTTTATATTTTTTTATTTCTTGCTGGAGTTTATCCGGACTGACAGTAGATATAATTACCAATTCTTTCTGAGATTTTTCAGAAAGCTGTTGGGAATATTTTTCGATAAAATCAGATAGAGTTAGAACCTCGTGGCCCAAGAATTTCTTTTTGGATGAGTCATCAGTTAAGATAGAGTGCAATTTAAAAGGACTATCCAGGAGGGAAAGATAAGTTATCTCGGCCAGCTGGCCGGTCCCGTAGATTACTGCACCTCTTTTACCCTTGGTATATAGGTCAGCAAGATAGGAAGTGAGCAGTTCTTTGGTGTATTGGTAGTAGTTTTGGGTTTCCCGAAAACGGTCATAGACCAAGTTGGCAGCCCTAGCTATTCCCTGGGGAGTGATGAGATAAAGAATTTTACGGCCGGTCATCTTTTGGGCTTTTACCCATCCCCGATGAATGAGGTTTTGCAGGATAGCGTTGGTTAGGCCCAGCGAGATGTTTAGCTTGTGGGCTAAGGACCGCTGGCTTAGAGATGGGTTATCTTTTATTTCTAAGAGTGTATCAAGATGTTTTTTAGTTGGCATTTTAAGATTCCCTTCGGTCGTCTTGTTGCAAGGTGCAAGTAGAGATTGCTTTGTCGATTCATCCCTCACAATAACGGAAAACAATGTTCAGGATGTGAACTTAGACAAATTATAGTATATCTTGGTGGGCAAAGTCAAGAGAAAAAGAAGTGTATAAAAATTATAAAAATAGGGTTGAAATTTTAATAAACATAATGTAAGATATTATTAAACATTCGTTTATGGTGGTAAAGTTATCCATAAAATATAATTATAGAAAGGAAAAAGATATGGAAAAAGAAATTGAATATGATGAGGGAGAAGATTCAAAAACCGGTTTTGTAATGATTAATAATAACTTTTTATATTCTTGGTCGGGAATTATAGGTCCGGGACCATCTGTCCTCTATATGGATTTATTAAGTTATTGTTATGGTAAAAAAACACATGCTTGGCCATCAGTGAGAACATTGGCCGAAGATCTCGGAATTACTAAAAATAGTGTTAGAAAATATCGTGAAGTGTTAATTAAATTTGGGTTGATTAAGAAAATGTATAAGAGAAGATTGCCAGATGGAAATTATCAGACCAATGTTTACGAGATAGTTAGATCTGAAGATTTACCATGTCCGGAACAAAATTGTGTAGAAAAAGCAAGATAAAATAATTGACCGATTCACCAATTGACCAATTAACCGATTAAAGATGAGAAATGCAAGATGCAAATACAGTAATGAGTAATAAGTGATGAGTAATAAAGAAAAAGAAAAGACAAGTTACAGGTTACTGGTTTCGGGTTAAGAAACACAATATACAATATAGAGAAAGATGGATTCCCGCGTGCGCGGGAATGACAGAGAAGAAAATACAGAGAAATTTGCACCAGGGGTAGTGCAAATTTGTCATAGTTATTCGCGTTTTGGTGTCATTTTTGCACTAGGGGTGGTGCAATATTTTTACGAAGGTGGTTCAAATCTTGACCCCTAATAATAACAATTACAATAAAAACAACAACAACAATGTTAGGGTATCAAAATTGGACTTGGGTAGTCCAATTTTGATACCCGAGCAATAACAAAAAAGAGGATGCTGTTGTTGTTTTTTTAAAATTTAAGAGAAGAAAGAAGATGTTAGATGCAAGATGTGATTGCCGCGTCCCGATAAATCAGGGTTCGCAATGACAGAAAAAGATAGATTCCCATTTTCATGGGAATGACAGAGGTAAGAATAAACTAATCGAATTATTCTAAATCAAGCTCAATTTTAAGTGCTGTATTAATATCAGTCATAATATCTGGAGAAAGTTGAGTAATTTTTTCGCCGAGTTCTTCTTTACCTATAGTAAAAATAGAGTCTGCTTGAAATTTTGTAGGTTTAGAAAATCCTTCTGTGACCAGAATTTCTATGGGATAAATTATATCTTTTTTTTGTGTAGTACCTGAGATAACTACAACATCATTGCTGTAACGGTTTCCTTGATCATTTGATACAACAAGTAGAGGGCGGATTTTCTTTTTACCGGGACCCCAGAAGACTTCACCGCGTCGAGGGAAATTCATAATTGTTCTTCCTCTTCTTGTTTTCTTATAACTTTTACCTG
>Ga0307380_10001190_pt1 | contig 39073 bp, 40 predicted proteins | sample UN3MG_FD_202239 | JGI IMG/M metagenome (GOLD analysis project Ga0307380, IMG submission 202239) | Soil microbial communities from Risofladan, Vaasa, Finland - UN-3 | ecosystem: Environmental > Terrestrial > Soil > Coastal area > Acid sulfate soil | place: Finland: Risofladan, Vaasa | collected...
CGCAGAGAAATATACGGCATTAAAGGTCCCCGCCAATCAGGTAAGACCACACTTCTAAAGATGCTTCAACAATATCTGATAAATGAAAAGGAAATTAATCCGGAAAATATTATATTTTTAACCTTTGAAGACAGAGAGATTTTAGAAAAATTTTCTTTAGATCCAAAAGATTTTATCAAGAGTTTCATCGGAAAAAGACAAAACGAGCGCTTTTATTTTTTTCTAGACGAATTTCATTATCTTGCTGACGGAGGACAAAAACTAAAGCTTCTTTATGACCTTTTTGAAAATATCAAGTTCGTAATTACCGGATCTTCTTCCTTGGAACTCACAGGAAAGACTGCTAAATTTTTGGTAGGTCGAATGTTCTCATTTTATCTCTTTGAACTGAGTTTTGCTGAATTCATCGGAGTAAAATCCTCACAGCTCAACAATGTATACCTGGAAAGATCAAAAATGCTCAAAGAATTTATAAGCACAGGCAGAAATTTCAGGTTGGAAAAGGATATTTTTCGCTCTGACTTTGAAAAACATTTTTAAGAATATGCAGTCTTCGGCGGCTACCCGGAGGTCATTAAAACGGATGATTCCCACACAAAAAGAACAATCTTAAAAAACATCTATGAGACTTATGTCACGCGGGATATTATAGAACTCTTAAGGCTTAACAATATCACCAAATTTAGAACTACAGTCAGGCTCTTAGCTGCACACATCAGCAGCCTGGTTAATTATAACAGCCTTTGTTCTGATTCCCAGACTTACTTCAAGGAACTGAAACATTATCTTTCTGTTCTGGAAGAGACCTACATAATATCTCTTTTAGGACCTTTTTACACCAACAGAGCGACTGAACTGAAGAAAAATCCCAAACTTTATTTCATCGATACGGGTTTGCGAAATTACGCTCTTGATAACTTCAATAAGATTGAATTCAGGACTGATGCGGGAAATCTCATGGAGAATACAGCCTATATCCAATTAAAGATAAACTGCCCTGAGTTTTCTATAAAATACTGGCGAACTTTGGCCAAGGCAGAGGTCGATTTTATTCTGGAAAAGGAAGGAAAAGTCATCCCCATTGAGGTTAAATATTCCAATATATCGGGGCCAAAAATATCCCGGGGATTTAGAAATTTTATTCTCCACTATAAACCGGAGAAAGCTTTAGTCCTCACTAAAGGCTTCTGCGCTGATTTAAAGATAAACTCATCTTTAATCAAATTTATCCCCGCGTGGTACATATAAAAGATGAACCGCAATCAACTCCCGGTATTACGATTTCCAGTGTCATCGCGAGGAGCCAAGCGACGTGGCGATCTCAACCGAAGGCTTGACCCAAAGCATGGAAAGGAAAGCACCTTATCGATTCTGTAGACATTGATACCATGAGGGCAGCGCTCCATCGTGGTGCACAAAGGGCTCGGGGCCAAGTTCGCTGAAGACGATGCATAAGAAACATGTAGCTTAATATAGGCTTGTCCCATTTTTTTATTTATGCTAATATAATTCCGTAAAGATACTTTTTTGTTGCTTTATAGAAATTAATGCAATTAATCGAGTTTCAAAAAAAGCTCTCAATGTACCCGATATTTTCGCTTCGGGATGTCCAGAAGATAGCACCAAATTTTTATCGTATTCAGCTAGACCGCTGGCAAAAGAAGGGGTATATCAAGAGGATTAAAAAAGAGTATTATTATTTTACAGACAAGGAAATAGACCAAAATTTTCTCTTTTATTTGTCAAACAAAATTTATAGTCCTTCATATATATCCTTGGAAAAAGCATTTCAATATTATGACTTCATTCCGGAAGAGATTTTTCAGATTACTTCCGTTAGCTCTAAAAAAACAACCAAATTTACAACATCACTTGGCAACTTTAGCTATCGGCATATTAAGCCAAGTATATTTTTCGGATACCGAATGATTGATTATGGTAAGCAAAAGATTTTGCTGGCTGAATCGGAAAAGGCAGTTTTAGATTATTTATATTTAAATCCTCGCCTTAAAGCTGCTGATGATTTCCGTGAAATGCGCATAAATAAGCAAGAATTTTTGGAAAATATTGATTTTACGAAGCTTCAAAGATACCTGAAAGCTTTTGAGAATAAGTCTTTATCAAGTCGAGTAAAAACATTTTTAAATACTGTTAAAAATGATTAATTTAAGCCAAATTTTAGAGCAATATCCGAGGCACATTCGTGCATATAAAGAAAGCATCCTAAAAGAATATCTGCAATATAAAATTTTAAATAGCATTTTTAATAGTAAATATGCAAATAAATTAGCTCTTCTTGGTGGAACAGCGCTTAGGATTATTTATGGTAGTACACGTTTTTCCGAAGATTTGGATTTTGACAATTTTGATTTAAACGAAAAAGAGTTTGAGGATTTAGGAAAGATAATAAAGAAAGATTTGAGGCGTGAGGGGCTGGAAGTTGAAATAATCACCGTAACCAAAAAAGCCTATAGAATAAAAATTCGCATTCCGAAATTACTTTTTGATGTGGAGTTATCGCCGTTTGTTGAACAAAAAATTCTGATTCAAGTCGATACTGTTCCCCAGAATTTTAAATATGAGCCTGAGAAGCCATTTTTAAACAAATTCGAAGTTTTTACTCAAATTAATGCTGTACCAAAAGATATTTTGCTCGCTCAAAAGATCTATGCTTCTGTAAATCGCAAAAGAACAATGGGCAGAGATTTTTTTGATATTGTTTTTTTGTATGGCATTGGTGCAAAGCCGGATATTGTATATTTAAAAATGAATCTAAATATCAAGAATATCACTGAGCTTAAAGGATATTTATTGAAAAAAACGGAGAAGTTTGATTTTGATAGGCTAGCAAAAGATATTGAGCCATTGCTTTTTAATCCAGAAGATAAAAAAAGAGTAATCTTGTTTCGGGATTTTATAGAAAAAGGCTTTTGAGTTTTTATAAAGAAGTTGCAAAAGGCAAGGACATTTACCATAGTTCCGGTAAGTAGTTCTGCTCATTTCTCGTTTTCTTGACAATCAAATTAACGTCACCCCTTATTGATTTGAGTTTTTCTCTTGACAGACAAGACACCTCTGAATAGAATTATTATTCCCCAAGGATGATGATGGACATTGAGGGATGGCCAAAACAAGAGATGTTTCACTTCAGATGTCGGGTTAGCATTCCAATAGCAAAAGATCCCCGTATATCCTGATAGACAGACGAGCTGAAAATTTACAAGATTGTGCCTTGGATGTAAAAATGTGCTTCATCCATAGATATACAGACCTCAACAACCAGCAGATAAGCCTTCTGTTCAAGCCGCTCAATAAATCCAGCATCAGCCAGATGCGCCGCCGATTCCGCATACGCTTGGAGAGCGAACCGGACACAAAAAGAATATTCGCGGATTTGGATCACAAAATAAATCAGATCATTTCAGACGAGAGATCAGGAGTAGAGAAGTATTTGAGTTAATAAGCCGTTGAAATAGCAGCAAAGAACATAGATTAGCGTAGAACGAGCAGTAAGAATGAGAATTTTGACGAAAAACCCACGGGCGGTAGCCTGTCTTGAGGAAATCAGGGATATGGGCAATCCGAGAAATTCCGTCATTCCTGCGGAAGCAGGAATCCAGTATCACGAAAAACAGGAAACAGACCACGTCACCATTTTTCTAAAATATGATATAATGTTTCCAATGGTGGTGAATATACAATGAATATATCCGTAAAAATGTATTTGCTTTTAAGTTTTTCTTGTCGGAAGAATTCCGACAAAGATATTATGTATCCGCGTAGATCCGTGTCAAAATTTTTTTTGCCTTTATCCGTGTAAATCCGTGTCAAATGCTTTCGTGCTTTTATCCGCGTCAAATGTTTTTATCCGCACAAATTAGCAGCGCTAAATTTGACTTTAAAAGATTCCAAATTTATACTTAGCTCATGAAAGCCAGGAAAATCAGAAACATAGCCAAGAAATACGGCATTGCTCTTATCTACCTTTTCGGCTCACAGGCAGAAAATGGGGCGAGATACCTCGCAGGAGACAATATAAGTGTTGAGGACCTTTCCGATCTTGATGTGGCTGTAGCCTTTGAGAATATTCCCTCCGAAGCGATTAAGATTTATGGAGCTCTTTATAAGGAGTTCTCAGAGATATTTGCTCCTTTTTATATAGATCTTGTGTTCATGCATGATATGGAGACACTCTTTCAGTATGAGATTATAAAAGGTGAGAGAATCTTTAATAAAGATGAATTTTCGACTGATGAATTTGAAGAAAAGATAATGAAGATGGCTGAAGATCTCGCTTTTAAGCAAAGGATTATGAACAGGGAAATCTTGGGGGCCATAGAGGATGGTTATTTCGAATTTGAATACAACCCGTATTCTCAAGCTTATTAGATTCATTGAATCATGCTACCAGGAATTGAAGCCATTTTCTGCAATGAGTGAGCAGGAATTCTTTTCAGATAAAAAAAATCCTCCTTTTGTAGAAAGCTATCTAAGGAGAAGCTTGGAGGCAGTTTTTGATATTGGCAGACATATCCTGTCCAAGACCTCGGGATTTAAAGAAATAGAGTATAAGACAATAGCCAAGGAACTTGGCTCAAATGGAGTGGTGACAAAAGAGCTTTCCGATGTGCTTATTACTATGGCCGGTTATAGAAATAGAATGGTTCATTTTTATAGAGAGGTCACGCCTCAGGAGCTCTATCAAATAGCGAAAGATAATCTCAAGGATATTGAGCGTTTTACAAGAGAAATTGCCTTATTTATAAAAAATTATCAAAAAAAGAAGAAATAAAGACTACACCAAAGAATTATATGAAATTTAGTTACGTGTCCCTGTTTTTTTCTATTTAAAATAGCAATAAGGACCTAGAAAGCCACGAAGAAGTTTATTGAAGGTTGTTTTTCTTTTTGGGCTCTGCCCAAAAAAATCTGTAATCTCCGCGTTAATCCGCGTCTAATATTGTTTTGTTTGTATTATCCGCGTTAATCCGCGTCAAATATTTTCTTTAATATTTTGTTATTTATTTTTCCGTGTAAATCCGTGTCAAATGCTTTCTCCTAAAATGAGAAATCTAATAAGTGCGAACGTCTATCTGAATAGACATGAAACACAGGGAGCTCACAGAAAAAATTATCCGCTCATCATATATTGTTTATAAATTAGGAATCGGTTTTTTAGAGAAGGTTTATGAAAACGCTTTAGCATTAGAGCTAAAGAATATAATATGATTAAAATAAACCTTCTTCAAAATTCTTTCCTCGCCGCCTTCCCGTATATCCTTTTTTCTTTAAATTTATTGAACAGGTTTTGGTTTTAAAGTATTCTTAAAATATGAATGGTCAGCAGAAAAAAATAGAGCAGCTTAAGGAGTATTTTAAAGAGAAAGATTCTGTGATTTTAGCCTTTGTTTTTGGTTCAATATCTAAAGGAAACCAAAGGTTATTTTCAGATTGGGATATTGCCGGCTATTTCAAACCCTATCAGTATTGTGAATTAGAAACAGACAGGGAATACCCGGAAGAACACGAAATATGGGGAGATTTAGAGAACATCCTGGAATCAAATAAGGTTGACTTTTTGGTATTAAATCGTGCCAGTCCATCTTTGCTCTTTTCAGTTCTTAATTCAGGTATTAATATATGCATGAAAGACAGAAAACTGTATATTAACCTTTTAATTAAAACCCATTATGAAGCTGTAGACTGGTGGAACTATACAAAGGAATTCTATGAAATTGCCGAAAGAACTAAATCTATTTCTGAAGAGGATAAATCTGTTTTAAAAATTCAAAAATAGTCCTTGCTTCTGGTAAAAAAGAAATTCCTCAAACCTACAGGGAAACTTTACTTCGTTTTGCAATAGGATTCATGGAAGAAGATACTGCAAAAAGTTTTTCCCGGTTTGCTGAGTTGAGAAATATTTTATCTCATGAGTACCTGGATATCAAATGGGATAAAATAACTAAATTTATTGAAGATGCTTTCAAGCTTTATCCTCCTTTTATTGAAAAAACAAAAGAATTTATAAAATTAGCAGATAAATAATTTTCTCACCGGATACCTGTATTGTCCTTCTCCATTACCCATAATTTGTCCTTGATATAAGGATAAAAAATCAGCATAACATCCTTTTTATAAGGATAAAAACATGATAAGAAAGATATTTTATTTCTCTTTGATGAAATACAGAATGTAGATGGGTGGGAAAAATTTGTGAGAAGAATTATAGAAAGAGACAGAGTTAATGTTTATATCGCTGGTTCTTCATCAAGAATAATACCAAGCAAAATTCATACTTCCTTGAGAGGAAGAGCCTGGGGAATAGAGATTTATCCTTAAAAGAAAATCTCTTCTCTTCTTTTTCAACAAAATTTTCTCTCAATTCATTCTATAAAAAGTACAAAGGAAAATTTCCTTTTTCAAAGGACAGTCTATTTTCTTACTATAGATATTTTCTTGAAAGTATGATCATTTTTGAAACAAGGCAAAATTATTACCTACGACCAGGAAGAAATTTATAATGAGGGCGATATCGCAGTGCAAATCATTCCTTTCTGGAAATGGATTTTATTATAGATTCCATTTATTTCTCCTTGAAAAAGGATGATTTTTGATAATAAATAGAGGGAAACATTTAAACCTGGATTATTCACGAGTTGAGATTGCTGCAGCGGCGAGGAAGTGGCCCATGAAGCTGTAGTGAACTACCGCGAGCCGTCCCAACCCAACCCTGTTTCCCCGACGATCCTGAGCCCTGTAAAGCCATATTTGAGCGTATCCATGGCGTTTCCGCAACAAACCTCACCTCATTCTTGTTGACAAGTTGTTAATCTACACGGTATATTAACAGTTATGTATGAAAGAACCCTGAAAAACCGATTGCCTGAAACCAGTTTTTTTCTTTTTGGGCCGAGGCAGGTGGGTAAAAGCACCCTGCTTCACGCTGAAAAACCTCATTTGATTATTGACCTTCTCGATCCAGAACTTCAGTTGTCTTACAATAAAACCCCAAATCTTCTGAGGCGGCAAATAGACGATCTTGAGCCCGGCAGCGGGGATAGAATACTTATTGATGAGGTCCAGCGCGTCCCAAAACTTCTGGATATCGTACACTCCCTCATGGTACAGAAACCGTATCTTCAATTTATCCTGTGCGGTTCTTCAGCCCGTAAACTACGCCACGGCGCTTCCAATCTGCTCGGAGGAAGGGCTTTATATCGTACAATGCACCCCTTAACCCTTGACGAATTGTCCGGCGATTTTAACCTTGAATCGGTTCTCTCTTACGGTTCTCTCCCAAAAATTTACAGCACCCTCAAGCAGAAGAAACCAAAGGAAGCCCAGGATCTCCTGAGAGCCTATGTCATTACCTATCTCAGAGAAGAAATCAAGGCGGAAGCCCTGGTACGCAATCTTCAAGGCTTTCAAAATTTTTTGGATATTGCCGTGGCCCAGTATTCTGAACAAATTAATTTTTCGTCTGTATCCCGTGATTGTCAAGTGGCGCTATCGACCGTGAGGGAATATTATTCCATCCTGGAAGATACACTCATCGGTTTTTTTCTTTATCCATATTTGAAAAGTGAGAGAAAACGCATGAGTCACCAACCAAAATTCTATTTTTTCGACAATGGCGTAACGCGGGCTCTCTTAGGAAGTCTTCAAGACCCCCCCACTCCTTTGGAGCAGGGGCGCCTTTTCGAACAATGGGTACTCCAGGAGATTGTTCGTCTCAATGAATACGATCAAAAAGACTGGAAACTATCTTTCTGGCGGACAAGTCATGGGGCCGAAGTCGATCTTCTCATCAGCCGCGGCACAAAAATTTTGTATGCTATCGAATGTAAATTTAAGCGCCAACCCTCATCAAGCGATTTATCCGGGTTACGATCTTTTTATTACAATCATCCTGAAGTTCCCTGCTTTGTTGTTTCCCCTGTTAAGCAGTCCTATCGGTTATCTTTTGCTCGTGTTCTTCCTCCAAGTAGATTGTTCCAAGAACTGAAGTGAGGAACAGGGCAGGAAGATTGGGTAAACTACGAACCCATATTAGACCAATTCCAGCGTCAGCCAGATGCGCCACCGATTCCGCATACACTTGGAGAGCGAACAGAAATAATATCATCCATATTACAGACTTCTGTTTCTCTATTAATAAAAAAAGGCATTCTGGCAAAAAACAACGACACCTATGAAATTACAATCAGTGTCTTTCCGTGGCAAAGATAAATAATGATAATATGCAATATTATTTCAATGAGTGATAAGAATATTCCTCTTGCTCGCGACTTATCAGTGCAAAGTATAGATGATTATCTTAAGTGGATGAGAAAGATACACGGCGCAGGCAACCATATATCCTTACAGACAGACGAGTCGACAATTTGCTAGATTACGCATTGGGTACAAAAAACAAGAATCGCTTCGCCCACCCACCGGCGGTAGCTTGCCAAAAAGCCGCTTCCCCTCCCAATATATTCGGAGTTTACAGCCAAATAACAAGACTACATAATCCAGAAAATCACTGTCTTTTATAAGTAATGTCTTTTATCTATTTTCTGCTTTTTCTCCGCGTTAATCCGTATCTAAAATATCAGCAATAGGATTACTAAAATGAAAAAAGCCCTTATAACCGGAATAACCGGCCAGGATGGTTCCTATCTTGCTGAATTCCTACTCCATAAAAATTACGAAGTTCACGGAATTGTCCGCCGTTTCAGTAGTTTTAACCGTAATCGCATCGATCACATCTATCAAGATCCACGTAATCATAAAGCCCGCTTTTTTCTTCATTATGGGGATTTAGCTGATTCAGATGGGAATTTTATCGCTTTCAAAGAAAAATAAAGCGCGGTCAATACAGGATCAGTGTGGAATTCATCAATGATTATCCCACAGAAAGTCCGAGTGAAGAGAGGAAACTATTTGTCGGAGATTTAGAAATACTCCAGTAGCGCTTGGGATATGAAGGAGTGATCTTTCTACTGTTTATCCTTAGCCGCAGGGATCGTGATGTCGATGACATTCACCTCTCCCAGACTTGAGAGAGGTTTGTCAAAGGCCTCCTTGTTTCCGACAACCAGGATCTGGACCTTGTCCGGTTTGAGGTATTTTTTGGCGACCCGGAGGACATCCGCCTTAGTCACCTTTTCCACGCCTGTCTTTATCGTCTCCATAAAATCCATAGGATAGTCATTATAGGCGTATGTCATCAACCGATTGACGATCTTGGCCTTGCTGTCAAAATTGAAGACATACGTGTTCAGGTCCCGATCTTTGGCTTTGGCCAATTCATCATCACTCACCTCTTCTCTGGTTATCCGCCTCACTTCCTCGAGCATGAGTTCGATGGCATAGACAGTAGACTCAGACTTGGTCTGGGCCGCACAGCTGAAGATACCCGGATGACGGTAACTCGCGCCATAGGTTCCCCAAACATTGTACGCCAAACCCTCATCTGTTCGTATTTTTTTAAACATGCGCTCCCAGGAAAGGATGTTGTTCATGACACTCAATGCCGGATAATCTGGATTGTTCATCAACCCTCCGATATGTCCGAGGCTGATGTGGGACTGGTTGACATCCGGTTTGTTAACGAGATTCACCGTGTATTTGTATTCATACTTCACCGTGGGCGGCGAGGGAATGTCGGAAGTCCCTTTGGGCCAGGTCCCGAGCGTAATCTTAAGCCTCTGCACCATCTCGTCCATCGCAAAATCTCCCCACACTGTCATGATGGTGTTGTTCGGGTAGAATCCTCTCTTATAAAAACGCACGACGTCATCTCTTGTCACGGCATCGATAGTGACGTACTCCGGATGCCGGGCATAGGGGCTTGTTGCACTATACATCAGCTTCCAGAATTCCCTGCGAGCTATTCCTCCGACCTCGTCGTTCCGGCGTGAGATCCCCGATCTCTGCTGGATCTTGGCCAGATCGATCTTGTCTTCACTGAAAACCGGATTCACCAGGATGTCTGTCAAAATGGCCAAAACGAGGTCCACATCCTCCTTGAGCATCGAAGAGACAAATCCACCCGAACTCTGCCCGACGTAAGTCTCGACGGTAGCAGCGAGAGACTCAAGCTCTCTATCGATGTCATCCCCTGTTTTTGAGGCCGTTCCTCCCGACCGCAGAACAGTTCCTGTCATCTCTGCGAGCCCGACTTTCTCAGCAGGCTCATAAACCGATCCGATGCGAACCACCGCCCGGATGTCGATGGTGGGGAAGTCGTGGTCCTCAACGAGGAACACTTTAAGCCCATTTGCCAACTCCAGCGTTTCTATCTTGGGCATCTTGATGGGATTGAGAGGGAGGAACTCAAATTTTTCCTTGGGGCTCTTCTGGGCAAATCCCGATAGGACACTCAGGGCCAAGATAAGGACAAATGCACCCAAAACTTTTAAGGGTTGTATGTTTTTTTTCATTGTTTTTTCCTCTGTATAACATCCAGCCTGTTTCATCTGTTGGCCCTCATTTTCCTTCAGGTACGATCTCTCCAATCGTCCTGTGCTCATCCACGAGATACATTTTGGCCACACGTTTAACATCCTCAACACTGACGCTTTGAAGTTGCTCGACTTGACCGAACAACCTCTGCCAGTCGCCTAGGACAACGTCAGCATAGGTCAGCAATTCCGCCATGCTCCCGTTTGATTTCATTCGAGAGAGCATGGCTTTGACAGTACTGCGTTTATACTTGGTCAGCTCGTCTGCCGTAACGGACTCTTCTTTAATCTTTGCGATCTCATCATCGATAAGCTCAAGGCACTCTTCGGATGTGTGCCCCTGGGAAGGGACTGCGATAAACGCGACAAGGTTCGGATATTTCTCCCCCGGGAATCCGTTGAACACTCCGCTCTGAATGCAGACCTTTTTGTCCTTGACTAGGGACTCGTGCAGTCTAGATGAGCGTCCCTGTCCCAAGATATTAGCGAGTGCATCCAGGGCAAAGCTATCGGCGTGACGCACATCGGGCCTGTGGTAACCCATAATGAGGATGGGCTGTGACTTGGCCACAACCTGAGCCTGTCGTTCTCCCCACTGTTCGGGTTCTTTGGTCCGCAAAGCTTCTGGTTTGGGCTCACTGGGGATTGTCCCGAAATACAGTTCCGCCATCTCAAAAACCTCGGCCGATCCTACATCACCCACGATGCTCACCGTCAGGTTGCTGGGGCCGTAGTACTTGCGGAAATAGTCCTCCACATCTCTGCGGGTGATGGATTCCAGGTCCGACATGTGTCCCACGACCGAGTGTTTATAGGGATGCGCCTTAAAAGCCGTAGAAAGAAAATCCTCCACCAGCCGGCCGATGGGCCGGGTCTCCAAGGAGAGGCGCCTTTCCTCGATGACCACGTCTCTTTCCTTATAGAACTCCCGGAAGACAGGATTTTGAAACCTGTCCGCAGTCATGGCCATCCAGAACTCCAGCTTGTTCGAGGGGAGGCTGTTCACATACTGTGTGGCATCAGCGCTGGTGAAGGCATTAAGACTCCGGTCTCCTTCTCGCATGAACATGTCGTCAAACTCTCCGTTCACCACAAACTCCTTTGCCTTTAGCCTCAGAGCCTCAAACTTTTCCTTCATCTCCCGCAAAGTTTGTTCATCCAGGTTCACTTTGGCCTGTTCGGCCTTGATCTTCTCGTACAAGGCATCCAATCCCTCTAAGACCTTGACCTCTTCCTCATAGTTCGTGGTCCCTACAAGCTTGCTACCCTTAAAGGCCATGTGCTCCAACAAGTGAGAGATCCCTGTGATCCCATAGGATTCATTGGCGCTCCCCACATCGGCATAGACATGGAAGGAAACGACCGGGGCCTCATGGCGCTCCAGCACAATAAACTTCATTCCGTTTTCCAGGACGTGCACCTTCACTTGGCTCTTGATGGCATCAAAAGTCTGCGCTGCAATGCTCACACCAAGAACTAAGAAGAGGGCACAAACAACACACGCCCTATTCATTAATACAAGCTTTTCCCTCATGTCTTCACCTCCTCATCCACATAATATCTTAAGATCCAGCTTTTGTTTTTTTGATGCCCAGGTTTTCGAGCTGCTTGTCATCGACTTCGGAGGGAGAATTGGTCAGCAAACACAGAGAGCTCGTCGTCTTGGGGAATGGGATGACATCACGGATCGTGTCTTCACCGGCTAGGAGCATAACGATGCGGTCGAAGCCAAGGGCGATCCCCCCGTGCGGTGGGGCGCCGTAACGAAGAGCCTCCAAAAAAAATCCAAATTTTTCTTCTGCTTCTTCCGTACCAAGTCCCAAAGTTTTAAAAATCACCTTCTGCAAATCGAGATCGTTGATACGGACCGAGCCCCCTCCTATCTCCACGCCGTTAAGGACGAGGTCGTAGGCCTTAGCCCTCACGCGCTGCGGCTCTTTCTCCAGAAGAGCGATATCCTCTTCGACAGGAGATGTGAAAGGATGATGCATGGACACAAGACGCCCCTCCTCCTCGCTCCACTCAAAGAGCGGAAAATCCGTCACCCAGGCGAATTTGTACGCCTCTGTCCCAAGGACCTGTTGAGCGACAAACTCCTGCCGGATCGCACCGAGAACACGGAGTGCCATATCCTTTGCATCGGCCACTAAAAGTACGAGGTCTTCGTTATCCGCTCCGCAACGCTCCCATATCTTCTCAAGCTCACCTGCGGAGATCTTTAAGGAGGATTTGAACTCATCAAGCTTTTTTATCCATATGATCCCTTTAGCTCCTAGGTCTCTTGCTTTCTCGTTAAGCTTGTCCAGCTGGTTTCGGGATAAATCGCCCCTCTTCCCCAAAACCAGCGCCCTCAGCTCACCTCCCGCAGAAAGAGCGCCCTTTATAATCTCTGAATCGATGTGAGAGCCCACATCTGTTAGGTCCACAATTTCCAGATCCATCCGGAGGTCGGGTTTGTCCGTACCGTACTTGTTCATACTCTCCTCATAGGTCAAATGAGGGAAGGGATGCTTGACATCGACGCCGATGAGGCCAAAAACAGAGGCCATCAATCCTTCTATCACGTGGAAAACCTCCTCGCTTCCGACAAAACTCATTTCCACGTCGATCTGTGTGAATTCGGGTTGGCGGTCTGCTCTGAGGTCCTCATCTCGAAAACAGCGGACGATCTGGAAGTAGCGGTCAAACCCCGCGATCATCAAAAGCTGCTTGAAGATCTGGGGGGATTGCGGCAGAGCAAAAAACCGACCCTTGTAAATGCGGCTGGGCACAAGGTAATCTCTCGCTCCTTCTGGAGTGGATTTGGTGAGGAAGGGCGTTTCGATCTCGTAAAATCCCTCGTCATTCATATAATTCCGAGTTGTGAGCGCAGCTTGGTGCCTGAGCTTGAAGTTGCGCTGCATAGAGGGCCTGCGGAGGTCGATGTACCTGTATTTGAATCGAAGCTCCTCTTGAGCTTGCGGAGGGTCAGCAACGACAAAAGGAGGAACTTCCGATGGCCTCAAAACCTCAAATTCTTTGGCCTCAATTTCGATCTTTCCCGTGGGAAGCTGGGGATTTTTCATTTTTTCGGCTCTTTCTCTTACGATTCCCCGGATCCCGACAACATCTTCCATCCTCACCTTCTTGGCTTCCTCTAGAAGGTTTTTAGTCTCAGAAGAGATAACAATTTGAACGATCCCCTCTCTATCCCTGAGGTCGATAAAGACCAGGTTTCCGATGTCTCTCTGTCTGTTGACCCAACCTAGCAGAACCACTTCATGACCGACATGCTCTTCGCGAAGCTCTCCGCAATAATTGGTTCTTCTCCACCGTTTTTGTTCTGTGGATTTCATGTTGACCCCTTTTTCGGGTAATGTAAAATCACGAAGCCTTTTGGACTTTGGTGAGGATATCGTCTGAGCTAACTTCCTGCTGGTCTCCTGTTTCCATATTTTTTAGCTGATACCTGTTTGCCTTCACTTCATCTTCACCTATAATAAGCACCCAGGCCGCCCCCAGTTTATTGGCACGGCTCATCTGATTTTTCAAGTTTCGATCCCTGTATTCGATAAGGCATTCAATCCCGTCTTTTCTCAGTTGCCTTGCCAGGTTCATTCCTGCGTTTTTCGCTGCATCACCTAAAAATGCGATGTAGAGGAAGGATTCCTTCTTTTCCTTGAATGGGACGATAGAAAGAAACCGCTCTAAACCCATGGCAAAGCCAATCCCGCAGATATCCGGGCCTCCGAACTCTTTCATCATGTCATCATAACGCCCGCCGCCAAGAATGGCATCTTGGGCCCCTAGCTTGGATGAGATGATCTCGAACGTGGTTTTGGTGTAATAGTCAAGGCCGCGGACCAAACGGGGCTCCAACCGGTAGGAGATCCCGTACGATCCCAAGTAAACTTTGAACAGATTGAAATGTTCCTCACACTCCGGACAGAGAAAATCCGTGATCTTCGGAAAACCCTGAGACAGCTTCCGGCACGTTTCCTCTTTACAGTCGAATATCCGTAAAGGATTGAGATCTATCTTCCTCTGGCAATCGGCGCAAAGGGTTTCTCTCACTGCTTCCGCTGCCTGCTTCAGCTCACTGTGATAGGGGGGACGACAGGCTTGACACCCCACCGAATTGACCAAGATCTCAGTGTTCATGACATTCAATCTTTTCAGGAGAAAATCCGCCATCTCAACGATCTCCGCATCGATGGCCGGGTCTTTTTCACCAAAAACTTCTATGTCGATCTGATGGAACTGGCGATAGCGGCCTTTCTGCGGTTTGTCATAACGGAACATGGGCCCGAAAAAGTAATACCTCATGGGCTGGGACTGAAGATGGAGACTGTGGTCTATGATCGCACGCACGATAGAGGGAGTGTACTCGGGCCTCAGCGTGAGAGACCGGCCCCCCTTATCCAGAAAAGTGTACATCTCTTTGGTGACCACATCAGATGTCTCCCCCGTCCCTTTTTCAAAAAGCTCTGTGGGCTCGAACACAGGAGTACGGATCTCTCTGTACCCATAAAGCTCGAAGATCTCTCTTGCTACGGATTCGACCTTCTGCCATTTTCTCGCTTCGGATGGCAGAATATCCTTGGTGCCCTTAATGGCAGTGATCTTTTTTTTCGGATCTGCGTTCATTTCTCAGTAAAAACCCCTATCTTCCTGAATTTCCGGTATCTGTGTTCTCGCCTCTCCTCTTCATCCATCATCTCCAATCTTTTTAACGTTGCGTTCAAGTGTTTATCCACATTTTTAAATGTTGTATCAAAATCGATATGTGCCCCTCCTGGGGGTTCTGGGATGATCTTTTCGATGATACCGAGCTCAAGAAGGTCCTGAGCCAAAAACTTGAGGTTCTCTGCAGCCTGGGGGACAGCCCCCTGGTCCTTCCAGAGTATCGCTGCGCATCCCTCGGGCGAGATGACCGAGTAGAAGGAGTTTTCCAGCATCAGGATGGCATCACCCACTCCGATAGCCAAGGCTCCGCCGCTGCCGCCCTCACCGATCACGATGTTGACGACAGGAACCTTCAGTTTCGAGATCTCCCTCAGGTTGTAGGCGATAGCCTCCGCCTGTCCATGTTCCTCTGCCTGGATCCCAGGATAGGCACCGGGTGTATCGATGAGAGTGACGATCGGAAGGCCGAATTTCTCGGCCATTTTCATCACACGGAGCGCCTTGCGATACCCCTCTGGATTGGGCTGGCCGAAGTTGCGGGCAATCCTTTGCCGGGTAGTTCGCCCTTTCTGGTGCCCGATGAACGCAACAGAGCGGCCCCTATAAAAGCCCAGTCCCGCAACAATGGCTGGGTCGTCTTCAGAACGGCGATCGCCGTGTATCTCCATAAAGTCCTCGGTGAGGGCTCCCAGATAATCCAGGGTATACGGCCGCTGCGGATGCCGGGCGATCTGAACAGTCTGGAGGGGAGTCAGGGTGGGGGCGAGCTTCGCCCATTCCAAAGCGATCTTTTTCCTGTTCTCGGCGATCTTTTCTTCTGCACCATCCGCCTCGCTGGACATAAAGGCATCTATTTTTTCCTTGAGACGTATGATGTTTTTCTCGCGTTGATAGAAATCTTTTTGTTGAGCCATTTGTCTGCTATAAGAACAACCTTAAATTTCCTCGCCTATTCTATCGGAGTGCCCCGCGTAATGCAAGATGGACAAGCGGCTGAGAGACTATCGGTCTGAAACACGGACAACTCTGAGATTCTTCAGTGGGATCTCGAGTGAATTTAAATTCCCGTCTTCATCTGTTCCCACATGGATCTCAGAGCCTGACATCTCTAGAATGAAATGGCAGGGATTGAATTCCGAGGGGACCATGGTAACAGGTGTCTCTACCTGGGGAATGGAATACACAGACAATTCTGTCTTTTCTTGGAGAGTGCATGGAAATCGTTTTGTCAAGACAATGTAGGGAGAGTAAACGGCGTTCGGCAAAAGGAGAGCATCTCTTCTGATCTCGACTTCCCTCTTCTGTTCCTGCCCTGCAACCAGGATAATATTCTCGACAGTTCCTTCGTTGATGACACTCAGGATTTCCTGTTCGACGCCGCTCACCGAACCTTTGAAATAATACTGGCTGGCAATAAAGCTCTTATCCAGGCGAATGGTGAGTTTTTCGATCACCATGGGGATCGGCTTGGTCATCCGCCCTCTGACTGTGAGAAGATACTCCTGTTCCTTGGATTCCCAAATGTATTCCTCGTAACCGACTTTTTCCCCCATAAAAAAGACATCAAAAACCCCTTCCTCAGATTCCTCTTGCCCTCCTAAAGCAGGAACAGAGATAGACAGGCCAAATAGAAGAATGGGGATAAAGATAAAGGCCCTCGAAGAGAACACACGCATACTTTTCTTAAAGTGTGATCTACTCTATGATAACGGCCGTGCCGTATGCCAAAATTTCCGAAGCCATCTGCATGATCATCGAGGTTGTGATGCGTATCCCGATGATGGCATTCGCTCCTAACCCTTCGGCCTCTTCGACCATGCGGTCAAGGGCCTGCTCCCGAGATTCGGCCATCATCTTTGTGTAGTCCGTGATCTCTCCTCCCACAATATTCTTCAACATTGCGAAAATGTCTCGACCGATATGCCGGGCGCGGATGGTGTTTCCTCGGACAAGGCCGAGAGTTTTTATTACGGTTTTACCCGGGATTTCATCCGTGGTCACGAGCATCATTTGACAACCTCCTTGTACCGTTCCTTCTTTCTCACAAAAATCCTTTCTCTTCCGATGGATACGAGCAGGATCACCAAGCCACCCAGAACGGTCAGGATTCCGATCTTCAGGATCAATGGGGTGGTCGTGTCCTGAATGATCCCTTCGATGGCTTTGTATCCACCAAAAAAGAGCATTATGATAGCACCGATCGACAACAATATCCATCCAATTCTTCTCTCCAATCGGTTATAAACGGAGGTCCAGTAGACCTGCCACATCTCTTTCGGGGGTTGTTTCAGTTCCATTTTTTGCATGACCTCCTCGAATTTCACCATTTCTTCCAACTCTCTGCGGCACTCCTTACATTGCTGGACATGTTCCTCGATCATTTTTTTCTGATCCTCGCTCAAATGTCTATTATGGTAAGAAGAAATAAGTTCTTTTATCTTTTGATGGTCCATATCAAACTCCAAAAAACACCTCTCTATTCAAAACCCAAGTATTTTCCGACAATCCCTTTCAGCCTTTTTTTAGCATAATACAGGGATGACATCACCGTCCCGATGGGCTTATCCAAGATCTCTGCGATCTCCTGGTAGGAAAGCTGCTGGAAATAACGGAGGACGATGATCTCCTTCTGTTCATCGGGAAGTTCGTCTATCCCTTTCCAAAGCGCTTTTTTCATCTCCCTGTCTTCGTGTTCGACCGCCAAAACCCGGACGTTTTCAAGGGGCACTTCATTGAGTCGACGCCGGTGTTTGTAGTGATCGATACAGAGATTCTTCAAGATCCGGTAGAACCATGGGAAAAAAGGTCTCTTGGTGTCGAATTTTTTTATTTTCTGAAGGCCCTGATGAACGCTTCCTGAGAGATGTCGAGAGCATCCTGATGATTATGCACAAAAGCCAGGGCTACATAATACGCCGGCTGCATGTGCCGGACCACGATCTCTTGATAGGCTTCTCTATCTCCTTTTTGAACGAGCTTGAGAATTTCCGATTCAGAAAGGGCTGTTTTATGATCCATCCTATCCTTCGTTGTCAAAAAAGCCATTTCTCTCTGGAGCACAGTTTCTTCTTGCATGGTTTTGACCTTCATTCTGTTTTACTGTGTCCCTATTTATTTTATTCATTTCTTTTGATATTTTTTTCTCTGGCGGACGACCTCATACATAAATATGGCTCCCGCTGAAGCTACGTTGAGGGAGGCCACCTCTCCCAAAAGAGGGATTGAAAGGATCTTGTCGCATTTTTTCTTCACAAGCGGACGAAGGCCTTTCCCCTCAGATCCCAACACCAAGCCCAATGGAACAGTGTAATCAAAGTCGAACCAATAGTGGCCACTCCCCTCTTCAGCGCCCACAAACCAGAGGCCTTTTTCCTTGAGGCTGTCCATCAATCGAGCGAGGTTCTTTACTCGGGCGATCTTGATGTGCTCAAGGGCACCTGCGGATACAGAAGACACAACATCCGACAATCCGGCGGATCGCCTTTCGGGCAGGATGAGTCCGTCCACGCCCGCACCCTCAGCTGTTCGGATGATCGCACCCAAATTCTGAGGATCCTCGACTCCATCGAGTAAAAGGAGGAATGGAGTTTCAGAACCGGAAAGGATCGATTCCACAGACGTGAAGGCCTTGGGCGAGGACAGGGCAACCACTCCCTGGTGGTGTTTGTCCATCTGATCTAGCCGCCCTTTCGGCACCCAAACAACCGGAACACTCCTTGATCTGGCCAGTTTGATGACTTCTGCAACTCTATTCCTTTCCGTATCCTTCTGGATAAAGATCTTTGTCACACGGAGGGGCGAAGATTTTAACGCCTCAAGCAGGGGATTGATCCGGCCGATCATATCCATTTTTTTTTACGGTTGTTGCATCTTTTTCTTTAAAAATAGTCTCCAGATCACAAGCCAAGCCACGATCGCCACAATGGCTATCCCCAAAACGAGCCATCCTCCTTTCTGAGCGATTAAAATTACAGCGATGGAAGTCCAAAGGCCGCCGCCCATGAAGGGTTCGTGAAGGAGCTGTTTGTATCCAAAGGCTGATGCCGCCTCCGTTTCCTGCTCAGGATCTACGATTCGCAAGAGGAGAAGACCAGTGGCAGTAACGCCCATGGATTTGCCCATCTCAGCGATGGCCCTTTCAAACCAGAAGTTGGGGAGCATTCGTCTAGCTAAGACTCTGACGCAGAAAATGTTCCAGACAATTCCCCCGATGATGATGATTGAGAAGGGGACAATGCCTTTGGCAATCACTTCTATACTGATTGTGCTGATGGCGGCAACGACCAGAAAGTCGAGGGCTGTTCCCCCCAGTCGCTGCATGAGTTTATGATCCACGGGGGAAATTCTGGCGTGGCGCGATATGACTAACTGCACAATGAGTCCCCCGATCATACAAAGAGGGAAGAGAGGAAATCCCGCGAAAAGCTTGACTTCAGCATTGCCAAAAAATTGGTTTTCGATGGCCATCAATATGACCTTGATACTGTATCCGATAAATATGGCGATTCCGATGATGGCCAGATGGAGGGCCACACTATCGATAGAGTCGGCCGAGACAGTCTGCTGCCCAGCACTGGGTCTCTTCTCGATGGGATATAATCCTGCAAGTTCTTCGGCGGTCATGTCATCTAGCTGCTTTAAGTTGCTCACATATCCTTTTTTGGCCGCCCAGTTAATGAGAACAACCCCCACAATGATTGCTGATATGATCCCTGCTGTGGCAGAGGCGAGTGAGAAATCCGACCCTTCGTTCCAGCCGAGCTGAATGAAGGCATCTCGCAGGCCACCTGCCGTGCCATGCCCACCCTCGAATCCTATGGGGAGTACGGCGCCGAATAAATCGGGGACCTTGAAGAGAGGACCGAGTAAAATCATGACAAAACCGAGTCCGACGACCCATTGCCCCCAAGCGACGATCTGCCCATAGGCAAGCTGAGGGGCTGCCCGATCCCATATAACCGACAGAGATGGGATTTCTGCTCCCAGGAACAAGGATGCAAAGACGATATTGATGAGAAATCCGGGAAGGCTTGTCCAGCCGACTGTCCAGTTGTCTAATCTGCTTCCTGAGATTTGAACGAGGATCAACCCTATAATTCCACCAATCACTGCTGAGGGAAGATAGAGTCTCTGAATGAATTTGACTTTAACCCGGAGGAACTTTCCTATGACCAAAAGTAAACATAGGCCGCAGAATGAAGTAACGATAGTCATCCTGGCCTCCTTAACTTGATATTCCGGGGCATTCCATTCTCCTTCCTAAACGGTGTTGACCACAACAGCTAACGCTGGTTATATTCTTCCTCATCTCCCTCTTGCACGGCTGAATCTCTCTCAAACCAGATTTTCAGTTTAAGGATTAATACTCGTCCAGGTGGTGGAATTCCGCATCCTCAAGCCAGGTCTGCGGACGCCTGACCATCTCGATAATATGTCCTAAAACGACGGCTTGCTTTTTCTCTTCCTCTGCCATCTTCTTCACGAGAGTCTTGTTCTCTTCCGTCTCCATTTTCTCGACGATGTCCAAATAGAGCTGGAGTTTCTTCAGGACAAGGTCACGGGCATCTTCATATAACTTGACCTGGTCGATCTCACAGCTGAAAGGAGCTTTGTCTTTCTGCATGTTCGAGAACAATTCGCGGGCTTCACGGAATGTTTCGGTCTCCTCCATCTCCACGGCTGCATTGTTCTGCATCTCCTTGAGTGTTTTTGCGTGTTTCTCGTGATCCTCGGCCAGCATTAAAAGGATATTTTTCACACCCTCATTGCTCTGGCATTTCTCTGCCAATGTCCGATAACTCTCTATGGTTTTTTTCTCCATCTCAAGGGGAAATTCAAAAAAGTCCATGTCTTCCTCCGTTTATAAATCGAGATAAGCCCGGGTTTCAGAGGCCCGCTGCGCACAGCTCTTGATGGGTTTGGGGAACGCAAGCTTCGCCCCCTCCTCAACAACAGGAATGAACTTGTTCAGCTCAAGGCCCGAAGTCTTTGCCGTGAGCGCCACCCTCAGGGGATGGTAAAGGTCCTTCCCCTTACACCCTGTGTCCTCTTTGATCTCTTTGGCCATCAGGCCGAATGCCTCGTAATCAAAGTTTTCGATGCGTTCGATCTTATCAGAAAAACTCCTGATCACAGCCAGGGAGCAGTGCTCCTTCAAGATCTCTTTGGCATCATCGTCCATGGTAGAGAGAGAGAACTCAAACAGGGGGGAAAAAAAAGAAGGAAGCTGTGAAAAGAGATCGATCCTGTCTGCAAAGGCCTCCACAGCATGTTCCAACCAAACCCAGTGACCAGGAGACATCTTTTCGGGCAGTAATCCCGCGTCGTTCAGGTGCGGGAAGGCATACTCTGCTTTTGTGTGTGAGGGGAGAGTTTTGATGTGCTGACGGTTGATCCAGGCCAGTTTATCATAATCGAAAATCGCCGAAGACCGGCTGACCTTTTCCAGCCGGAACAGGTCGACCAGCTCCTCTTTTGTCAAAACCTCATGGCCATCTGGGGGTGCCCAGCCCAATAATGCCAGATAATTGAACAGGGCTGAAGGGAGGATCCCTTCTTTGTCAAATTGATCGACGGCGGTAGCGCCATGGCGCTTGCTCAGCCGTGTGTTGTCTTTTCCCATAACCATAGACAGGTGAGCAAACACAGGAGGGTCAAAATCCAAAGCCCGGCAAGTCAGGATCTGCCTGGGCGTGTTCTGGATATGATCCTCGCCGCGGATGACATGTGTGATGGCCATCAAAAAGTCATCCACAACTACGGCATAATTATAGGCAGGAATACCGTTGGAGCGTACGAGGATAGGATCTCCGATCAGGCTCAGATCGAATTGGAGAGTTCCTCTCACGAGATCGTGAAAGCTGATAATCCCCTCATCGGGAGTACGAAGCCTGATCGCGGCATTCTCACCGGAAGCGATCCGTTGGGTGGATTCCTCCTTAGGAATCCCACAGCACTTTCCGTTGTATACCGGAGTCAAACCCGCATCGAGTGCTTTTTTTCTTTCTTTCTCAAGCTCGTTGTGGGAACAAAAGCAATGGTAAGCCTTCTCTTCTTTCAGTAATTTCTCTGCATGTTTTTTGTAGAAGTCCAAACGCTGGGATTGACGGTAGGGGCCGTATTCTCCGCCTACATCAGGGCCCTCATCCCAATCCAATCCCAGCCAGCGTAAATCTTCCATCAATTTCCGGTCGTATTCGGCAGTTGACCTCTCCACATCCGTGTCTTCAACCCTGAGGATGAAAACGCCATCCTGCTGGCGGGCAAAAAGCCAGTTGAACAGAGCTGTCCTGGCATTTCCCACATGGAGATACCCCGTTGGGCTGGGTGCAAAGCGCATTCTCTTTGTTTTCATCACGACTCATAGTAATATTGAACTCCCTCTGAGTCAAGTCTCATAAAGCGCCTCCACATCTCGAGTGGAAACTGAGAGTCAATCATGATATTCTGTTAAAGGACAGCTGGGCGAAAAGAGAAATTGATAAAAAAAGCACTCACAGCAGCAATCATTATCGCTTCGCTCCTCTTTCTCTGGCTCTACGGTTACCAGGAGCAAGAACAAGAGATCCCTCTCCCCGAGAAACATGAAGTCGCTGTCCGGCTGGTTCTTTTGGACGTGATCGTGACCAAAGGCGGGGAATTCGTCAAGGACCTGACAAAAGATGACTTCGAACTCTTCGAAGACGGGAAAAAAGTGGCCATAAACTCGTTCGAGCTCATCAGTTTTGAGGAAAGGACGCTAAATGTTTTAAAAGAAGAAGAGGAGGAGCAGGAAAGAGTCCCGTCCCGCCCAAAAAAGAAACTGGTCGTTATCTTTGACGGCATCAATTCCTGGCAAAAAGAGATCCAAGACCAACAGGTCGATATCGTTGGCGAGCTGAACTCACTGATACAGCTGGGACACGAAGTCATGGTCTGTCAATTGAGCCCTATAAAAGGGTTTGAGATCCTCCAACCCTTCACGACAGATGATGAGCTCATCACGGCTTCTGTGGAATTGGCCTCCGGAAAAATATGGAACCTGGGAACCGATATGGAGGACATCCCCCAACACGACGCGACCTACTCAGGCGCTGATTCACGCCTCTACGAAACGATGATGCGGATGGACTATCTGTACAAGGAATTAAACAAATTCGAAAAGACGATCGGGGGGATCCTTGCCGCCGTGAACATGATCATGGACCTTCCGGGACGAAAAAATCTGCTCCTCATAAGCGGGGGAATTCCAGACATTGCTCCACAGGATACTCTCCCAAATTTTGGGGATACATCAGATATATCAAGAAGAGACAGGTTTCTTGGCGTGCAGCGGAATTACTCCGGCCGTAATTTCAATCTTCCCGTTAATGAGAACGTCAAAGTGTTCGACCCCTTCAACATCTTGGGTGACAAAGTCTTCAAGAATTCTGAAGAAGTCATCCGGGAATTGATCCGCTTCGCCAATGCCCATAACATTTCCATCTATTCACTGAGCTCTGACTTCTTTGTGAAACACCTATACTCTGGGGCGTCTGCGGAACATTACCAACAATACCAGCAGGCTAACCTGGAAAAAACAAGCCGGGACAGGGTCAACAGAACCCAAAATTTGCGCTGGATCTCAGAGGATACCGGGGCTGACTCACTGAGAGGAGCGGCAAAATTCGACACCTTCCGCCAGGTCATGCGTACAGACCTCAACTATTACTACCAGATAAGTTTCTATCCTCAGAGAAGCGAACCGGACGACAATCACCACAAGCTAAAGATCAACATGAAACGCGAGAGTGTGGATGTGCGTTACAGGAAGGGGTACACCGACTATTCGCAGGAAGAAAAGAATAAGATGCAGTTGGTTACCGCTTTTTACATGCCCTCCCTGTTCAAAGAACTCCCTGTTTATGCAGAATTTATTCCCTTCGTATCCACTTCGGGAAAATATGAACCCTGGATGAGTGTCGCACTCCCCTCAAAGGAACTTTTTTTCGACAGATACACGGAGCTCGGACCAAAAAAATTTAACCTGCATGTATGGATATATGATCAAGTCAGCGGAGAGAAAGGGTTTGGGGGACAGGTCGACCTGCCGCTGAATATCGATACCAATTTTTTGAAATACGTGAAAACAACCGACGCTTTGAGATTCAACTTCAAGGGGCCGGAAACTTCATTCAAGCCCAAAGAGTATAGATCTGTGTTTGCCCTCGTCGATCCTCTCACCAATGAAATCGGGACGAGCGAATCGTCCTTTTTGCTTCCTGATTTTGAAAACAAAGACGAAGGAGCTATTATAAACTGTGTATTGGGGGACATAACCGGATCTCTCCAGAAAGGCCCGACATCTTTCAAGCTCTCTAGAAAAGATGGCAGCCTCGAATTCGGGCAAGCGAAGTTTTTCCCAAAGATCACGAATTCTTTTAAGCAATGGGGAGGGATTCACTTGTTTTTACAGGCCTTTTTCCCCGACGGGAAAAAAGACTTCCCGGGAGATTTTTTCTTGATAGGGGAGGACCAAAAAGTAAATCCTCTCTCTGGCGAGTTGATCGTCACATCCTGGAACGATAAAACAAGGATCTGGAGCGGGATCTTTTTTATCGATATCAGCGCTGGGTCGACCGGTCGGAACAACTTGTATGTGGAGATCCCGGGAAGAGAGGAAGGGGCCTTCAAGAGTATAGGTGTGAGCCTTACCATTCTTCGCTAACATCACGGCCAGGGATATTCTATCCCAGAAGCTCGAGCAGCTCAGCCAGAACCATGGCTGTGGCGCCCCAGATCTTGTTCCCCTTAAAAAGATAAAAAGGGACTGCTACGGGGATTCCCTTGATCGTCCAGATCTCTTCGTGGACATTTATCGGGTCCCGAAGATGCGCCAGAGGCACTTCGATCACCTCATCCACCTCCTTCGGCGAATGGACAAATTCGGGCCGCTGGAGGAGAGTGGCAACGACCGGATGGATGCAGGTGTTACTCGGAGGGATGTACAGGGGAGTCAGCGTCCCTAGCAGCCTGGGAGAGTCAGCCTGGATTCCCAGTTCCTCTTTGGTCTCTCTCAAAGCCGTTTGGATGAGGTCTTCCCCGGATTCTTGTCTCCCCCCCGGAAAGGAAATCTGGGCTTGATGGTGGCGCATCTGTTCCGTCCGTCTTGTGAGGACGAGATGTAAATTGTCGTTCCACGGATAAAGGAGAACGAGGACTCCGGCTCTTGTGCACGAAACATCCACTTCGTCGTACCTTAAATGTCCAGGCCTTGGACGAGGGGTCATTTTTAGCTGGGCATTCAAACCCGGTTTATCCCCCCCAAGCCTTTTCTCTAGCACTTGGAAGAGAGGATCGCTCCCAATCTCACTCAACCAATGTCTCCTCTGAATCTATCTCTAAAGGTCCTCATAATCGTGACGAGCCAGCACAAATATCCCACTCCCAACGCATAAGGCCAATATCAGCCTGGATTATTCACGGACCGAGGTCTCAGCATCGGCGAGGAAGTGGCCCACGAAGCTGTAGTGAACTACTGCTAGAGGGCTACAACGAGGCCGATGCTGTGAGATCGGTTCGCCCGAAGGGAAAAAAATGTCAACATAAAAATATTCGCACAGAAAATATTGCGCCTAAATGAATATGCCGAAAACCAATATAATATCCTTATATTGCGTCAGCTATAATAAGTAGCGACATTTTTTATGAATAATTCAGGCTAGGGGATCTCAAGAAGGACAGTGGCCCAAGCGGCGATCGCTTCCCCGTGACCGACCGCATCGATCCCTTCATTGGTCTTTGCCTTGATTCCCAGGTCCTCTGGTCCGATCCGCAGGATGGCACACAAGACTTCCTTCATCTGGGGGATATACACAGCCAGGCGAGGTTCTTCTGCGATGACCAGAGAATCGATGTGAGCAATTTTGACATTGTCCAGTTCCAGCTTCCGGACAAGCTCTGTGAGCAACTTGGTGCTTCGGATATCCTTGTACTGGCTGTCTGTTTCGGGGAAATGGTGCCCGATATCTTTTTCACCCAGAGCGCCTAAAAGCGCATCGATGATAGCGTGGATCAAACAGTCTCCATCTGAGTGCCCCAATAACCCCTTGGCAAATGGCAGCTCTACCCCTCCAAGAAAGAGTTTTCTCCCCTCCACCAAACGATGGACATCGTAGCCGAGCCCGGACTTAATCTTCAAGGTACATCTCCGCAATACGGATGTCATCGGGAGTAGTGATCTTGATATTCCTAGGGTCTCCCTCCACAATAACGATCTCCTGCCCAATCCGCTCAATAAGAACGGCTTCATCCGTACTATAGTAGTTATCCTCTCTGGCTTGATCTAAAGCAGCTTTGAGGATGGAGTAGGAAAACCCTTGAGGGGTTTGTACTCGACGAAGCTGTTCTCTGTCCACGGTCCGAAGGACCTTATCCCCTTCGACAGCCTTCACCGTATCCTCGATGGCAATGACAGGGACCGCGGCTCCATTCTCCTTGGTTGCCGCGATGACTCGACTGAGGAGGGCATGGTCGACCAGGGGGCGGACGCCATCATGGATGAGAACAAAACCAGTTTTTTGAGGGTCGATCTGGTTAAACCCGGCTATCACGGAATCCTGTCTGTGCTCTCCACCGGTGACCACAGCAGAAATTTTGGGGAATCGCCTGATGTACTCTTCTTTTTCTATATCGCTCATCAAAACGAGAACGATCTCCGCCACCTGAACATGAGTATCAAAACTCCTCAAGCACCACTCCAACACAGGCTTCTTCCTGAGTGGAGCGAACTGCTTGGGTGCGCCAAACCGTTGTCCTTCACCGGCGGCGACGACTATCGCTGTGACCTTATTCATGAGACTCTTCGTTATAACGGCCAAATATCATCTTGCCTACAGTCGTCTGGAGCACAGAAGTGACCGTGATACTCACCGTTTGTCCGATCATCTTCCGTGAATTATCCACAACAACCATGGTTCCGTCATCAAGATAGGCGACACCCTGATCCTTTTCTTTTCCCTCCTTCAGGATGAAGACGCGGATCAATTCTCCAGGAAGGACGACAGGTTTCATGGCATTGGCCAGTTCATTGATGTTTAAGATCTGGATCCCCTGGAGTTTGGCGACCTTACTCAGGTTGAAGTCATTGGTGATGATCTTGGCGTCTTGATGCTTGGCCAGTTCGATAAGCTTGGAATCCACATCCTGGACCTCCGGAAAATCCACCTCCGAGATCACAACCGAGACTTGGGAAGATTTTTGGAGGTGATCCAAGACCTCGAGTCCCCTCCGTCCTCGCTGTCGCTTGATCCCGTCAGAAGAATCGGCGATCAACTGGAGCTCTTTCAGGATAAACTGAGGGAGAATCAACGTTCCTTCAATAAAGGCCGTGTCACAGATATCGACGATCCTCCCGTCTATGATCACACTAGTGTCCAAGATCTTAAAGGTCCGTCCCACACTTTTCTCATTGAAAAAACGGAGAAAATGAGCAGGGTCGAGCCATTCAAACCTCTGTGTTCCGACCAGGAATCCGATGTAGGGGAGGATCAGAAGAAAAAAGATCCGGAGAAAGATCGTTGTCGAGCTGTCGGGTGCAATGGTCTGGTAGATGGAGCCCAGGAGCCATCCAAGCAGGACACCCGCAAAAGTTCCTAGGGTTGACCCCCAGATGATCTTGAACTGGCTTTTTCTTATCCTTGTCTCAAGATAAACGATGATTACGCCCAGTACAAATCCAGTAAGAGCCCCGAATTGTGGGGCCATCTGAAAAGGAGGGAAAAAATACCCAGCTGCCGCGATCAAGGCGACAACCAGAATGCGAAGAATAAAAATGCCCATTATGATAGCCTCATCAATATTATTAAAAAAATATATAAAAATTAAAAAATAGTATCGATCACATCTTTGACGTTCTGGACGCCTATCAAGTTTATACCGGATATATCTTCTTTTTCAAGATGAGAAATATTCCCCTTGGGCAGGATGACTGTCTGGAAGCCCAAAGAGGAGGCTTCCTTCACCCGCATCACTGGATGGCCGACCGAGCGGATCTCGCCACTCAATCCCACCTCCCCGAACACGGCCAGGTCAGAGGAGACGGCTTTATTTTTCAAGCTGGAAACGACCGCGACCAGAATGCCCATATCTGTAGCCGGCTCATCGATGGAGAGCCCCCCGGCAACATTCAGATAGACGTCTTCTCCTGCAAAGCTGAAGCCGAGTTTTTTCTCAACGATCGCCATCAGCATCGAGGCGCGAAAATGATCGCACCCGATCGTCATCCTCCGTGGATTCCCGGCAAACAGAGTGGAGGAGACAAGCGCCTGTACTTCTGCAAGCAGTGGCCGGGAGCCCTTGATCGTGCATACGACAGCACTACCGGCCTCGTTCGTAGGCCTCTCTTTCAAGAAAAACGCAGACGGATTGGACACGCCTTGAAGTCCCTGTCCGGTCATCTCAAAAATGGCCAGTTCTGATACAGGACCGAAACGGTTCTTAAGCGCTCGCACCACACGATGGCTGTGATCACGCTCTCCTTCAAAATAGAGCACACAGTCTACCATGTGCTCCAGTGATTTTGGCCCGGCCAGAGAACCGTCCTTTGTGATGTGACCGATAAGAAATGCAGAGATCATATTTCCCTTGGCAAACCGAAAGATCTGGTTGGTGACTTCCCTCACCTGACTGATCGTTCCAGGGCTCGAAGACAGCTTGGAGGAAAAAACTGTCTGGACAGAGTCCAGGATAAAGACCTGAGGAGATAGCTTTTCGGCGTGAGCGATGATCCGCTCCAGATTGGTCTCTGCTAAGAGGTACAAATTCCCCTTCTGGATGCCCAACCGTTCCCCTCGAAGCTTTAGCTGCTCCAAAGACTCTTCGCCGGAGACATAGAGGACCTTCTCGCCCTGTGTGGAAAAATCCCGGCTGACCTGGAGAAGCAAGGTGGATTTACCTATGCCGGGCTCTCCTCCGATCAAAACAACAGACCCCAAAACCACCCCCCCTCCGAGAACCCTGTTCAACTCCTCGATCCCCGTGTGGATCCTCTTTTTTTCAGCCTGTTTGATCTTCTCATAGAGGACCGGTTCTGAGGGAGGAAAAGCAAACTCTGTACCGGCGTCCTCTTCAATCTCTTCGATCAGAGTTTCCCACTCTCCACAGCTGGGACACCGCCCCATCCATTTGGGAGAATGAGCGCCACAGTTTTGGCAGACAAATGCCGTCTTCTCTTTCATCAGATGCCGACGCCCAACCCAAAAAACAGCTCTCTATTGTCAGAGACTGAAAAATCGTCCAGCCCGAAAAGGATGTAGAAAAATTTGGTGGCATAAAAACTGGTTGAAAATCGAAAACGTGGGCGTGAATCTCGGTTAAAATCGTAGGTGTCGAGACTAAACCTTAACCGGTCCTGCCAAGCATACAAATCAAGCCCGATGCCGAGTTCAGATTCCAGGATCCCCGCCCGAGGAGAAAAAGCGCCCAGCCTTATGCCGCCAAGAAGGGAGTAGGTGAATCTCTCCTCCCAGGGGTTCCGAACGATCTGTCCCAATAGATAGGTATCGGATGTTGGCCATAAGGCAAAGGAAAGGGCTCCTTTAAACAGCTCGCTTTTTTCATAATAATCAAAGTGTAATCCGGCCTGGGCGCGCACAGTAGATGCCCGTTGTGTGGCCTTCTCAACTTCGCCCAGAGTTTTTTCTGCCCTGTCATAGAGCTCGGGATCCTGTATCAATTTGCCAAGGGTCCCTTCACCCCGGTTGACCTTTCCTAACGCTCCATTCAACTGCTTCAGAGCGGCCTCTGCCTCCTCGATTAACACCTTGAGTTTTTCTGTGCTATCGGCGATATTCCCCCTGTTTTCTTCCAGCATGCTCTTCATCACAATGATCAATTCGTCCAGGTTATTAGCGATGTCTTCCACGCTCCGGTCAAATTTCTGAATAGCCTGGGTGGATGACTGAATCCCGGCACTCAACGTGCCTTTGTTTTCCTGTGTCAACTCTTTTAAATCCTTTGTCAGAACAGAAAGATTTTGAAGGATCTGCTGAAAATTCATCTTGGGTTCCTCTCCGCCGAGCATTTCCTTCAGTGCTTTTCCCACTTCTGAGATGTCCTTGCCAACAGACATCAACAGGCTTCCCATCTGTTCAATACTCACCGGTGTGAAACTCTTGATGGTATCGCCGGGCTGACAGATCTCCGGTCCTTCCCCGGGGATGATCTCGATGTACTTTTCCCCTAAAAGGCCCAAGGAAGCCAGCATGGCTGTGGAGTCTTTGTAGATTCCGACCCCCTTATCGATGTCGAACAGCGCTTCCGCACGGAATCCTTTTAAGCGGATCTCTTTGACAAGGCCCACCTTAACTCCAGCCATCTTGACCAATGTCTTCTTTTCCAGCCCTGCAGCTGTTTCAAAATCGGCATACAGAGGATACCCCTCACCCCTGAACAAAGTGGAGAAATCCCCGACGATGAAGATAATAGTTGCTAGAATAAACAAAGCTATTGCAAAGAAAAAACCCACTTTTATCTCACGCTTCATAGCCGTTTCCTCGATTTATCTGAGTCGTTTTCACACAGGATTTTCTGTGGATAACATCTATATTTATACATGCCTCACCATTCCTTAATGGGCCCCTTGGCCCGGCCATGGATGAACTGCTGAACGACTTCATTCTCTGTCTTTTCGATCTCTTCCGGTGTTCCCTCTTCGATGATTCTTCCTTCATACAGCATGGCGATCCTGTCTGCGATCTTATAGGCACTCACCATGTCGTGCGTGATCACCACCGAAGTCACCCCCATCTCCTTTTTCATCTGGATGATCAGGTCATTGATGGCATCGGCTCTGATCGGATCGATCCCGGTGGAAGGCTCATCATAGAGGATGATCTCTGGCCCATAGGCGATGGCTCTCGCCAGCCCCACCCGTTTTTTCATCCCCCCACTCAACTCATAAGGCATGAGATCCTCTATCCCTCTTAATCCGACTATAGCGAGGCTATCTCTAACGGTCTTCTCTTTTTTTTCATCGGATAAATCCCCGTACCGCTCGAGGCCAAAGGCAACGTTTTGCCCCACTGTCAAGGAATCGAAGAGTGCGGCTCCCTGAAACAGCATCCCAAATCTCTTTCGAAGATTATAAGACTCATCCTCGGACAAACAGCAGATCTCCGTACCATCTATGAATATTTCGCCCTTATCCGGCTTGATGATTCCTATTATATGTTTGATCAGGACGCTTTTGCCGGAGCCACTTTGTCCTATGACAACAACTGTTTCTCCCCTTTTGATGTCCAGGTTCAGTCCGTCAAGGACCTTTTTACCCCCAAAAGACTTGTGTAGATCTACGATTTGAATCATTAGCCGATAGTTGCAGGTAACATCCTGCTCAGGAAAAAATTGAGAATCAAAATACTGATGCTTGCGATGACCACGGTCCGAGTTGTGGCTCTCCCCACACCTTCAGCACCCCCTTCAGCGTTTAATCCCTGCCAGCATCCGATGATGGCGATCACCAATCCGAAGACTAGCGCCTTGATGAGGCCGCTGAGGATATCCCACAACTCGAGATAGAGCAGGGTATTCCGCCAGTAAAGAGTGCGGTTGACACCCATGATGGCGTTGTACAAATAGCCCCCGGCAATACCGATGATATCACCGTACAGAGTCAAACAGGGAAGCATGATGATACTTGCCAGCGTTCGAGGGACGACAAGATACCGGTTGGGGTCTGCCCCAAGACTGAAAAGAGCATCCACCTGTTCGGTGATCCTCATGGTCCCAATCTCTGCAGCCATAGCAGACCCCACACGACCCGTGACCATGAGCCCGGTCAAGATGGGGATCAATTCTTTGGTTAAGCCGAGAGAGATTATCGGCCCTCCGTAGGCTTCTGAGCCCGGCCCGATATAACGGTGAAATCCCATATACGTCTGAAGCCCGAAGACGAGCCCGCCAAAAGCAGCCGTCAGCGAGACGACAGGCAATGACCGGACGCCAATTTCTTCCAGCTGCTGGAAAAAAATCTTCCCTTCCCAGGGTTTTCTGAAAAAATTCCTGATTGTCCTGGCAAGAAGTATGCCGATCTCACCCATCTGCTCGAAGAATATAAGATAGGAGGGGATCTTCGTTTTGTTGGACATGGTCACTCTTCAAAAACACGAAATTCTTGGTCGTTGAACCGGGCGAATTTATTTAAGAAGGCCAGCGACAATTCCCCCGTTGGCCCGTTTCTCTGTTTGGCGATATGGATCTCCGCTATGCCCCGTTTGGTTTCGTCATCCGGATGGTAAAACTCATCACGATATATAAAAATGACTACATCGGCATCCTGCTCGATAGCTCCCGATTCTCTTAGGTCAGACAGTTGGGGTTTTGGTTTGGCGCGGCGCTCTTTCTCTGGAGAACGGCTTAACTGCGAGAGGCCTACAACGGGGATCTGAAGTTCTTTGGCGAGCTCTTTGAGAGACCTCGAGATGTAAGACATCTCCTGCGTTCTGTTCTCAAACCGGGTTCCGGCGCGCATGAGTTGCATATAATCTATAAACACCATGTCGAGGTGATGTTCCATCTTCAATCGCCGCGTCTTCGCCTTCATCTCCATGACGGAGAGCGCGGCTGACTCGTCTACATATATCCTTGCCTGCGAGAGAACCTCTGCGGCTAGTTTCAACCGCTCGAATTCCCTGTCCGTGACAAATCCAGTCCTGACCTTCTGAAGGTCGATGTGTGATTCGGAACAGAGGAGGCGCATGATCACCTGTTCCTTTGCCATCTCAAGAGAAAAAAAACCTACAGAATAGGACGTCTTGAGGCCCACGTGTTGGGCGATGTTCAGGCATAACGCTGTCTTCCCCATGGATGGTCTCCCGGCAACGACGATGAACTCGGAATTGTGGAAGCCTGCGGTTAACGCATCCAGGTCCCGGAATCCTGAGGGAATTCCCGTCACCGCTTCATTTCTGTGGCGCAGTGTGTCGATGGTTTCCAGTGCTGGAGGAGCCAGTGCGCTGACAGGTATAAACCCTGGCTTGATCCTCTGCTCTGCCACCTCGATGATCGCAGATTGTGCCTCGTCTAGGAGAAGGTCCGCATCCTCTTTCTGTTCGTAGCTGGATGAGATGATCTTCGCCGAGGAGAGGATGAGCCGTCTCAAAAGGGCTTTTTCCTTGATGATCCGCGCATGGTATTCGACATTCAAGCTCTTCGGGACACCGTCCATCAATGAGGAGACATAAGATGCCCCCCCCACTTCATCCAATTCTCCTGCCTTTTGGAGTTCTTCTGTAATCGTCAGCAGGTCCACGGGTAGACTCTTGTCAACCAAAACAATTATCTTATCCAGTATTTTTCGGTTGGTATCTTTGTAGAAATCCTCGGGCGAGATAACGGAAAGCACGACATTGAGGTTTTTGTTGTTGACGAGAATCCCCCCCAGAACGGTTTTCTCGGCCTCCTGACTGTGTGGAGGAACCTTCTTCAACAGCGTGAGATCGAGTTCCATTTTACACCCTTTTGGCCTGATGAGTCCGCCTAGGCTGCTGACCACTCATGCCTGAAATGTCCGATCTGCCTTTTGGGCTCAGGACATAACGAGCTCAACAGATCTATTTATTGTCTTTACTTTCCGCTTCTTGACTGTCGTTTTTTTCAGTCTTTCCCTCTGGCTCTTTAGAAACCACACCTGCGTCTTCAGGGCTTTCCTCCGACTCTTCGGAGATCGCGCCTGCTTCTTCTGGGATCACCAGTCCCCTCGGGACTTTCTCCTGATTCTGCCTCTTGCGTACCCAGAGGAGCTTCCTTTGTTTCATCTAAAGATGATTCTTCTGTGGTCTCTTTCTGGTTTTTGGTGACTTGTGCTTCAACTATTGACTCTGGTTCCTTCGCCTCTTTGGAGACCACACCTGCGTTTTCTGGGCTTTCCTTTATTTCTTCGGGAATTTCCGTTACTTCTTCTGGGATTCCCTCAGACTCTTCGGAGATCGAGCTTGCTTTTTCTGGGATCACTGCAGGCCCTGGCTTCGGTTCTTCCTTTACCTCTACGGACGCATCTTGGGCTTCCTCTTCGACTGGGGCGGCCACCTCCTCTTTTTTCTCCTCCACTACGGGAAATTCTTTCTTCTCTTCGACAGGTTCGGTTGCTGCTGCTCCCTCTTCAACAAGATCAGGCCCTAGTTCTTTCTCTACCTTAACGCCGGGCTCGCCCTCTTTGACAACTTCCAGTTTGACCTCCGCTCTCTCTTCATGAAAGGTTTTTATGAGGACGGTGTAGTTCCCCAGCCTTTTTATGGGCTCGTCCAGAAGGATCTTCTTTTTCTCCACTTCAAAACCCTGGGCCGCCAGCGCATCCCTGATATCCGTCGAGCTGACAGACCCGAAGATGACATCCTTTTCACTGGTTTTGCGCTTGAAGGACAGAGTGACAGCATTCAGTCGATCGGTGAGCTCTTGATAAGAGGCCAGCTCTTTCTCAAAGCCTTTCTGCAGGGCTTTTTGCTCGATCTCGATCATCTTCATATTGCATGATGTCACCTCGATGGCTATTTTTTTGGGGATCAGATAGTTCCTTCCATAACCCGAAGCGACATTCACAATATCTCCTTTTCTCCCTAGGTTTTCTATGTTTTCACGAAGAATGACTCTCATTTTTCCTCCATGGTCGTTTAGGCCCTCAATCGCTGATGTATGGGAGGAGAGCCAGTAATCTTGCTCTTTTGATCGCTGTAGTGAGTTTCCGCTGATGGTAGGCACATGTACCGGTGACACGTCTCGGAGAGATTTTTCCTCTTTCAGGAACATATTTTCTCAGGATATCCACCTTTTTATAGTCGATCTCCCTCACTCTGTTCTCACAAAACCGGCAGACTTTTCTCTTCGGCGGAAAATATTTCTTTCCCATCCCTCGTTCGCGCCTGTATTCTCTTGCCATCCTCATTTCTCCTTTTTCTCTTTGTCCTCAGGGGGGAGCTTCTCCTGGGGTTTCTCTTCTGCTTTGTCTTTGGACTCTGCTTTGGGCTCCTCTTTTAGGTCTTCTTTGGACTTTTCTTTAGGTTTTTCTTTCAGTTCTGTCTCCATCTCTACGTTCTGCTTTTCTTTCTGTTCTTCTTTTGGTTCTGCTTTGGGCTCTTCTTTTGATTTGGCCTTCAGCTCTTTGTCCAAATCCGCCTTCGTTTCTTTTTCAGGGGCTTCCTTTGGTTCCTCTACTGGTTTCTCTGCAGGTTCCTCTATCAGTTTCTCCGCGGGTTTCTCTTTTGGCTCTTTCTCCAGGTCTTTTACAGACACTTTTTCTGGCGCTTCTTCCTTTTTACGGATTTTCTCTTCTTTCACGCCCGCTGCCACTCGCTTTTTCTTTGTCGATGCCCGGCCTCTTTTTTTGGCACTTTCGGTGATCTCATTTTTTACAGTCATATAACGGATGATCGCCTCTGTCTGCTTAAAGCGTCTTTCCAGTTCCACCGGGATTGAAGGATCCCCCTCATAGAGGAAGAACACATAATAAGCTTCCTCAAACTTTTGAATGGGGTAGGCGAGCTTCCTCTTCCCCCATTCGTCCACGTTGATCATTTTCCCCTTTTTTTTAGAAACGACTTCTGCCATCTGAGAGACAAGCTTTTCATTATCTTCTTCTGGCAGGTTGGGAGCGATTAAAAAAGCTGTTTCGTACTGTCGCATTGACACCTCCTTATGGATGTAAAGCCCCTTCTTTAACAAAAAGGGACAAGGAGTTTCGTTTTAAACCACTGAAACTCTTATTCAAACTCTATCTAGAGCGATTTATCATTAAACCATAAACTGCACTCAATACTCAAGGAGTTTTTCTCCAAAGTAAGCATCCTTGTTTCCGTGACAAGCGCATTAGTCGGAAGAAAGAGCGAGTCACTGTCCTTATGAGTCGGATGGTGGGGGGGTCTTCGACGAAGATGGACTGTGACGAGCTCCTTCTATTATCATTTGACTTGAGGGCATCACGAAAATAAGGATGCTTCCTTCTCCAAAATATTTGGCCGCGTGGTGTCTTGCCTTGAACGCGGTCACCTTTCCGGGCCAGATTGCGTGCGCTGATTGTACAGGTTCATCGCAGACTCAATCTTTTCATCGAGAATGAGGCCGAGCGCATTATGCGCTTTGCTCAAGCCCTGTTTGAGGAGGAGTTTTTCCTCATCCAAAAAAGAGGAGAGGACAAAATCTGTCGCATCCACACCCGAAGGTAAAGGGCCAATCCCCACTCTAATCCTTGGGAAAAACACGCTGCCCAACTCGTGAACGATCGAACTCATCCCCTTGTGTGTGCCTGCACTCCCTTCTTTCCTGATCCTGATGTCTCCTAGGGGAATATCTAGATCGTCATACACGATCACCAGGTTTTCATGTACGATTCCCCCAGATGCAACGATCTGTTGCACCGCCAAGCCACTATTATTCATGTATGTTTGAGGTGTTGCCAGGAGAATCTTTTTCCCGCCCCTTTTTGTCCACGTGCTCTTGGAGGAAAAAGACCGTTTTCTCAGCCTGACTCCCCAGTCTTTGGCCACCTCTCTAACAAAAGCGAATCCAACATTATGCCGAGTCTGAGCATACTGCTTTTCAGGGTTTCCCAATCCAACCACGGCCCACAAATATCACTCTTCCTTTTTTGCTTCTTCTCCGGGTTTCTCTTTTTTGATGACTTCGGGTTCCTCTCCCTCTGCAATGATCTCTTCCTCTTCTTCCCCCTCCGCGACAACGACTTCTTCCTTAGCCTGTGCATGGATCATGGCGATCACGGTCTCAGGGTCATCGACCCATTTCGCTCCTTCCGGAAGAGAGAGCTCTCGGACTTTTACAGATTGGTGGAGGTGGAGGTCTGAAATATCCACTTCGATGTGCTCGGGGATTGCTTTGGGTAGGCACTCGAGCTCGATTTCTCTCGTGACAAAATCGACAAATCCCCCTTCCGCTTTCACACCAACGGCCTCGCCGGTGAGGACGAAAGGAACCGTGACGCGGATCTCCTTATCCATAGCGATCAAGATGAGGTCGACATGAAGCAACTCATCAGTAGCAGGATTTGTCTGCACTTCTTTGATCATGACATCCTGGGTCTTGGAATTATATGAGACTTTAAAGATCGTGTTCTCGCCAGCCTCAGACTTCAGGATTTGAAAGATATCTTTTTTATCGAGAACGAGGGATACATTCTCTGCCTGTGTGCCGTAAAGATTGGCTGGGACTCTTCCTTCCCTCCTCAAGCGCCGAGATGCGTTTTTCCCAAAAATCTCTCTTATTTCGCCTTTGATTTTAATTTCCATATCTCAATCCTCCTCAGGTAAACAGAGAACTCACTGAGAGGCCCTTGTTGATTCTCAGAATCGCCTCTCCAAAAAGCTCTGCAACCGAAAGTACGACAAACTTATCCATAGAGTCCGTTCTATTTCTCGATGGGATGGTGTCCGTCACAATAAGTTTTTCCAAGCTTGAATTATTGATCCGTTCCACAGCTTCTCCAGACAATACCGGGTGTGTGCATGCGGCAAACACCCTCAGCGCCCCGTTCTCTTTCAGGGCTTCAGCACTCTGGACGAGTGTTCCTCCTGTATCTACCATATCATCAACGATGATGACGTTTCTCTCTTTCACCTCTCCGATGACGTTAAAGACTTTGGCCACATTGGGAGCAGGTCTCCGTTTATCGATGATGGCTAGGTCCGCATCCAGCCTCTTTGCATACCACCTCGCTCGGCCAACTCCGCCTGCATCAGGAGAGACAATGACCAAGTCTTTCAATCCCAACGAGTGGATATATTTGACCAAAACAGGGGCAGCCATCAAATTGTCCATAGGGACAGAGAAAAATCCCTGAATCTGAGGAGAGTGAAGGTCCATGGCCAATACTCTGCCAGCTCCTGCTGCTTCCAGTAGGTCTGCGATCAGTCGTGCAGATATAGGAACACGGGGTCTGTCCTTCCAGTCCTGCCTCGCATAGCTGTAGTAGGGGATCACCGCAGTGATACGCTCTGCGGAGGCCCGTTTGAAGGCATCGATCATTAAGAAAAGCTCCATAAGATGAAAATTTGCCTCCTCACCCCCTGTCTGAACGATGAAAATATCCTCTCCACGGACATTCTCATCGATGTAGAAATGGATCTCCCCGTCGCTGAAGCGTTCAAGCACGCATTTGCCCAACTCAATGTCGAGATAGCGAGCGATCTCTTCAGCAAGTGCGGGATTCGAGGATCCTGCAAACACTTTCATCGTGTTTTCTCTTTTCACATTAGCTCCTCTTGCTCGATTTCTCCCTTGGGGAAGAAACGCTGAACTCAAGCTCTGGCTGGGGTGGGAGGATTCGAACCTCCGAATGGCGGCTCCAAAGGCCGCTGCCTTACCGCTTGGCTACACCCCAACATCTAACCTGCCCCAATATCGCCCGCGTGGAATTGTTTCTACAAGGAGCGATAGGTGTATTTTGTTCAACTCCTTTAAGGCCTCTCTGGCCTTTCTTTCCTCAAAAAAGAGACCAAAAACAGCAGAGCCTGAACCACTCATTAAAGACAGCTCTGGCTCCAATCTCTGGAAAAGGCTCTTAATGGCTTTTATCTGAGGGTATGAACGAAATACCGTCTCTTCTAAGCTGTTTTCCAATAACTGCAGTCTACGATTCTCTAAAAACCTGATAATTTTACTGTCTTTGGTGTTTGAAGTCAAGGAGGGGCGGAACTGGCTGTAGACGGACGCCGTTAAAATCGTCGTTTCAGGAAGGACAAGAACACAATAACAAGCAGGGAGGTCCTCTATGATCTCGACCTCATCCCCTCGTCCCAAGCCCAAACACAATCCCCCCTCAAGAAAATAGGGGACATCGGCACCCAAACTCTTCCCCAATTCCATCAGTGCGCGCTTTCCAAGGTTCAGCCCCCAAAACCTGTCCAGAGCGTAGAGCGTCATGGCCGCATTGCTGCTCCCTCCCCCTAATCCCTTACCTGGTGGGATGCGTTTTTGCACCCGCACCTCAACGCCTGTGG